>Ga0126369_10002418_pt1 | contig 13269 bp, 14 predicted proteins | sample PanSoiMetaPlot_1_FD_109646 | JGI IMG/M metagenome (GOLD analysis project Ga0126369, IMG submission 109646) | Tropical forest soil microbial communities from Panama - MetaG Plot_1 | ecosystem: Environmental > Terrestrial > Soil > Tropical forest > Bulk soil | place: Panama | collected 2016-02-17 | reverse complement strand
GTTGCGGCGTTGTTGGCCGCTTCGGATGGCTGGCCGCAGGGCGTGGCGCAAGGGCCGCCTCCACCGCCGACCGCCAAAACGATCAAATGCAAAGATCGCGCCATTCCCCAATTGGAGGACGTCACCGGGAAAGTTGGCATCCGCTTTTCACACACTTCGGCACCTGAGAACAAATACATCATCGAGTCCATGAGCGGCGGCGTGCTGCTGCTCGATTACGACCGCGACGGCTGGCCGGACATTTACTTCACAAACGCGCCGACCGTGGAGATGGCGCTCACGGGACAACAAGCGCGCGGCGCTCTCTATCACAACAACCATGACGGCACGTTCACCGATGTGACCGACAAGGCCGGTGTTGGCAAGCCGTGCTTTGCGATGGGCGGCGCCGTCGGCGACTACGACAACGATGGATGGCCGGACATGTACGTAACCTGCTACGGCGGAAACGTGCTCTACCACAACAACGGCGACGGCACATTCACCGACGTGACCGCCAAAGCTGGCGTACGCGACGGGCGCTTTTCGACCGGCGCGGCATTTGGCGACTACGATGGCGACGGTTTTCTCGACCTGATGGTCACCAACTACGTGGACATTGACATTCACCACCCCCCTGCGTTCGGCAGCAGCGTCACCTGCAAGTACAAGGGCATCGATGTGCAGTGCGGTCCGCGAGGATTGAAGGGAGCGGGCGATTCGTTGTTTCATAACAACGGCGATGGCACGTTTAGCGAAGTTTCGAAGAAGGCCGGCGTGGATGACCCCAACGGATACTACGGGCTCACGGCCGTCTGGGCGGACTTCAACAATACCGGGCGGCCGGATATTTACGTCGCCAACGATTCGACCGCGGGATTCCTCTATCGCAATGATGGCAGCGGGAAGTTCACCGACATCGGCCTGGAATCGGGCACCGCGCTCGGCGAGGACGGTCACGAACAGGCAGGCATGGGCGTTGCCGTGGGCGACTACCTGCACACGGGCCGGCCTTCGATGGTGGTCACGACTTTCGCGATGGACAATTCGCCGCTGTATCGGAACGACGGCAAGTGGGATTTTCAGGATGTCTCCTACCCGGCGGGAGTCGGTTTGCCTTCGGTTCCCTACGTGAAGTGGGGCGTCGCGTTTGTAGACCTCGACAACGACGGTTGGCTCGACTTGGTCACCGTGAACGGGCACGTCTACCCGCAAGTGGACAACTTACAGATCGGCGCGCGGTATCGGGAGCCGAAACTGGTGCAATACAACCAGGGCGACGGAACGTTTTGTGATGCCAGCGAGCAATCGGGTCCAGCGATTATCGAGCCGCGTGTTTCCCGTGGATTGGCGGCTGCTGACCTTTTCAACGACGGGCACATGGACCTAGTTGTCGAAGACTTGCAGGGAGCTCCCATGGTGCTACGAAACCCCGGACTGGCGGGACGCCATTGGGTCAGTTTTGAACTCGCGGGTACAAAGAGCAACCGCCTGGCAATCGGCGCGCGACTGAAACTGGTAGCCGGAGGAATGACAGAGACCGACGAGATTCACAGCGGCGGCAGCTATCTCTCGCAGAGCGATCTGCGTGTGCATTTTGGACTTGGGAGCGCCACGAGAATCGAAAGCCTGGAAATTCACTGGCCGTCAGGCACCCTGGAGACACTGAAAAATCTGGAAGTGGACAAGTTTTACAGCGTGCTGGAAGGACAAGGAATTGTGCCGGCGGAAAAGATCCGCCCTGCAGGAGCCGGAAAAAAACCGCCAAATCCGGCGGCAGATCGGCGGCCTGGCCCAGCGCGTCTACCCGGTTCACATCCCGCTCCGCCTTTTTCGACAGAACCATCCCGCCGATGATTGGTCAGTTCGGGGAAAGCAAGCCTGCTGCAAACGCGATTCCGGGCCATCAATGCCTTTACGGCAGGACTGGCAGCACCAGCGCCGACGGGTGTTCCTTATCGTGGTAAATCGTGTTGGTGGCAGGAACCATCTGCGTTCCGGTGGCCGGGTCTTCTCCGGTGTTCAGGTTACGCGCGAAGCGGGGGAAATTGCTGCTGGAAACCTCGAGCCGCAGGCGATGGCCGGGTAGAAACGCGTTGCTGGTAGCCCACAGGTCGAGCACGAGGTGATAAATCTCGCCTGGCTTTACCGGATCGGGATGTTCGGTTGTGTTGCGATAGCGTAGACGCAGGATTCCTTCGGTGAGATTTTGCGCGAAGCCGTCTGGCCACACGTCCACGAGCTTTCCGGTGAAATCAGTGTCTTTCGCGGAAGTGCTGGCGTAGAGGTCCAACGTTACCGGGCCGGTCACTTCGGTTTCTTTTGAGAAAACTGGCGTTGTGTAGATCAGAACATCTTTGCGCTCCTCGGTGGGCCGTTGGTCGCGCGGTCCGGGCGGCAGATGGGAACTGTCGCAGCAAAGGGGGCCACCGATCGTGGGCACAGCGTTCAACGGATCATAGAGGAACACATCGGTTATTTCTGCGGCCGGAACCTGTGTGCTCAAGGTGCCGTCACCAGCCGCACCATTCGCTTTTCCCGCGGAGTGCAGGAAGTACTTCGTTGCCTTGGCGCGGGCCAGGGGCCAATCGTCTTCATCGCGCCATACATTCTTTCCCATAACGAAAATGTGCACGGGCTTGCGCGTCGAAAAGTCGTTGCGTTCGCCTTTGAGCAGATAGGCATACCAGCTGAGCACAAGTTCGTCGGCATCGTAAGGCGCGTTGGGGCCAAAATCCACGTCGCCGATCTTGCGCTGTTCCGAGCCACCCGCGTGCCCGCCAATTTCCACCCACATGCGCTGGCCTTTGCGAGCGGCTTCGTTTCCGGCATGGGCCTTCAGCAACATATAGTTGCGCAAGGAGCCTCCGAGAAAAATGTCGTACCAGGCGGGTATGTGAAGGATCGGCACCTGGATGTTAGGATAAAACTCCTCGATCGAAATCGACTTCCAGTAGTCATCGTAGTTTGGATGATTCGCCCAGTCCTGATAATAGGGAGCGACCGACTTGGGATCCGGTGAAGAGAGCATCGGATAACCGGCGAGCGGGAGGATATCTTTCCAGTTCATGGCGTTGGTTTCTTTTGCAATCAGGCGGCGCATCGTATCCTCTGCCAGGCCGCTGGCCCACGACTGGTTAAACCACTGCTCGAAGACTCCGCCCTGGTAGGTCCAATTCTCGTGATAGTTCGAAGCGGTCACAAACGGCGCGAGGCCTGCAAGATGCGGCGGGCTCGCGATGGCGGCGAGCATCTGCGTGGCGCCGACATAAGATCCGCCGAACATGCCAACCTTGCCGTTGGATTGCGGCAAGGCGGCGGCCCACTCAACAGTGTCGTAGCCGTCCTGAGCTTCGTGGCGAAAGGTGTACCATTCACCCTCGGAACTGTAGCGTCCTCGCACGTCTTGAATCACAACCACGTAGCCGCGAGCCGCCGCCTTCCTGCCAAATTTCGCCTGCCCGCTCTTGTCATAGGGCGTGCGCTCCAGCAGGACCGGGTACTTTCCATCCGCCTTCGGGTAGTAGACGTCGGCCTTCAGCGTCACACCGTCGCGCATCTTCACTGGAACATCCTGATCGACAACGACGAAATCGGATTGCGCGCGCGTGGGCAGCGCCAATAGTAAATTGCAGAAAACTAAAGTAGCTGCCGAAGCTGAAATCGTCAGAAACACACGGAGCCTTTTCAACGGTGCACCCCCGCCGGGCATGCTATGTCGCGCGCCCAAACTCGTCAACTGCGGAGCGCCACACTTGTTTCACCAACTGAGATACAATGCTTACCGCTCGGCGCAGGGAAGACCCTTCACGCAAAAGAGGAAAATCCATGAAAAGGACCGGAATCGTCGGAATGGGATTGCTTGCGGCCCTTGCGGCAGGTTTGTTCTTTTTCGGGGGAAAGATTCACGCCGCGGGTCCGGCGGGAAGCGGCTACCGGGTTACAGGGAGTATTCCCGTTGCGGGGGAAGGCGGCTGGGATTACCTGATCGTGGACGCTGCCGCGCGGCGCCTCTATCTCTCGCATTCCACACACGTCGTGGTCCTGGATGCGGATTCGCATTCTGTGGTCGGCGACATTCCAGACACACAGGGGGTGCATGGCATTGCCCTGGCGCCAGACTTGGGCCACGGCTTCACCAGTAACGGCCGCGCCAACAGCGTGACCATCTTCGATCTGGAGACCTACAAAACCCTGGGCACCGTTCCTGCGGGCACAAATCCTGATGCGATTCTTTATGATCCGACCACAAAGCGCGTCTTTGCGTTCAATGGCCGTAGTAAGGACGCTACCGTGATTGACGGAGTGGCAGGGAAAGTCCTCAGCACTTTCCCGGTTGGCGGCAAGCCGGAATTCGCGGTCGCCGATGGTAAGGGTAGCGTCTATGTGAACATCGAAGACACCAGCGAAATCTTACAAATTGATGCGCGGGGAATGAGTGTGCTGCACCGCTGGCCGATCGCGCCCTGCAAGGAACCTTCCGGCCTGGCGATGGATGCCAAATCCCGTCGGCTTTTCGCAGTGTGTGACAACGTCATGGCGGTGGTGGATGCCGACTCGGGGAAGGTTGTGGCGACTCCCAAGATCGGTGAAGGACCCGATGCGGCGACGTTCGATCCGGGCACGAATTACGTTTTTTCGTCGAACGGGGAATCGGGCACGCTAACGGTCGTTCACGAGGACGCTCCGGACAACTATTCCGTGGTCGAGAATGTCCCCACGAAAAAAAGTGCGCGCACCATGGCGCTGGATTTGAAGACGCACACACTCTACCTTCCGGCGGCCGAGATGATTCCGCCTGGACCGGGACAGAGGTGGCCGAGCGTGAAGCCCGGCACATTGAACCTTTTGATCGTTTCCCAATAGCCGCTCAGGAGGGCTCGCCGAACCGCAGTCGCTTGCTCTTCATCTAACGAAGCGGCAGACTGTTCTCGACAGCCGAGGAGCGAACATGCCTGACACGCTCGATGCCGGTGCGACTTCGTCGGAACCCTTGTCAGTGCAAGCTGCGTCCCGCTTCGAATGGGTTGGCTGGTCGAGTCTTTTCTTCGCCATTGTGCAAAGCGTTTGCACGGTTTTTGTCGCGCTGAGTGGACTTCGCCTCTTGCTGGGCGCGGCGGCCTTCAGCGCGGCCATCGGCGCCATGAAGGTGGTCGACGACCGTATCCACGTGGACGCCTTCCGCGTCCCCATGGTGATGTTCGCATTGGTGGGAGCGGTCTTTAATCTGGTCGCGTTGTGGCAAGTGCGCCGTTTGCGCGGGCGGGCGGCTTCCGCGTGGCGGCAGAAAAGCATCTCCCGGAACAGATTTGCTTCCGAGCGGGTTCAATGGATTCTTTCGGTGCTAACCCTGGCCTTGCTTGCATTGGAAACCTTCTACCACTGGCAACACACACATCATATCTGAGGCGCACGCTACGCGGGCTTTTCCGGCGATCCCTTTTCCTCGCGTAAGGTTTTTTCCAGCCGCTTGTGGAGCCGTTCACTGTAGCCCACCGGTAATTCGTAGGTGCGGTCGTCAGCGGTCAGCACCAAAATGTTTCGTGTGGAGTCAAGAATGGCGGAGCAGACTTCACAGTTCTCTAGATGGTTCTCGATGTCCTTGAGCAGCTTGGCGTCCAACTGCTGGTCGAGATATTCCGAGATGTGCTCCCATACGTGTTTGCACTCCAGCTTCATTGAAACATCCTCCCGAAGAAACCCTTCTTCGCTGGAGCGGCGCTGTTCAGATAAGGTGCAAGCAGTTTCTGCAGCATCATGCGCGCCCGGTGCAATCGCACTTTCACGAGCGTAACACTGATTCCCAGTGCGCTTGCAGTTTCTTCCTGGTTGAGTTCCTCAAGGTCCCGCAGCACCAGAACCTCGCGGTAGATGGGAGGCAACTGCTCCACGGCCTCCCGCAATTTTTGTCGCATCTCTTTCTTTTCCAGAGCCTCCGACGGGATCTCCCGCCAATCGGTCAGCACCGCGGGCGTAAAGTCGCCTTCTTTTCCTTCCGGAACCTCATCCAGCGATTCCTGCGCGGACATTTTGGCTTTGCGGAGGCGCTGGCGGGCTTCATTCATGGCAATAGTCACCAGCCAAGTGCTGAACTTTGCGTCGCCGCGAAAACTCTTCAAGTGGCGGAAGGCATTGATCATCACTTCCTGGGCCCCGTCTTCCGCCTCCGCCTCGTTCCGCACCATGGTGAGGATGGTCAAGTAAACCATGCGCTCGTAGGGCCGGATGAGCTCGTGAAAAAGCTCGGTTTCACCCGCGAGAATCCGACCAATGAGGGCCTTTTCCTGCTCGGCTGCGACGCCCATGAACCCGCGAAAGTCTCCCTTCGGTCACCAAAGTACGAGTACCAATCCCAAAGAAAGGTTACAGGAGTTTTGCCTCCGGCGCGATGCCGGCGATACCACCCAAACAAAACTTGAAACCTTTGCACCCGTGTCGACTCTGAACGCTGTGTGCAAGCTTCCACTCAACCAATCAAAGGGGATTGCCGTGAAGAAAGTAATTGCGCTGTTGCTATTGCTCTGGGGCTTTCCTGCGTTCCCGCAGGCCAAAAAGACGCTGCTGAACCTCGACCAAAATGGGGTCGCGATCCAAGGCTATGACCCGGTTGCTTTTTTTAGCCAGAACCGGCCGGTGAAGGGCAATGTGAAGTTCCAGAGCTCCTACAATGGTGCCACCTACTACTTCGCTTCGGCCGAAGACAAGGCCGCTTTTGCTGCCGCGCCGGCAAAGTATGAGCCCCAGTTTGGAGGGTTCTGCGCTTATGGCGTCGCCAATGACAAGACCGTGCCAATCAAGGTCCAGGCATTCCAGATCGTGAACGGCCGCTTGCTGCTGCAACACGACCTCGATATACGCGACAAATTCAATAAAGACCAGTCTGGGAATCTCGCGAAGGCCGATCAGAATTGGCCGGGACTAGTGGAAAAGAAGGGCCGTTAAGACATGAACGCCATCGAAATACACGCCAGCAAGACGCGCGATTGTGCCTCGTCTGGAAAGCGGTGTGGCCAGTCCGAGGCTCACATGGGCGCCGCGATCGCTAGTGCCAACACCACGAAAACGACTACGCCGGAACTGGTTGCGGCCGCGCAGGATGTGCTTCTGCAGGGACTGAGCCTTTTATTCCAGCTGCGCGACCGTCAGTTTGCGCAAATCGCCCGCGCCCCATTCCATGCTTCGATTGGCGGCCACTTCCGCCACGTGCTGGAGCATTTTCACTGTCTGATCGAAGGTCTCCCGGCGGGGCAAGTCAACTACGATGCGCGGCGCAGAAATCCTCGCATCGAGAACGAAGTCAGCTTTGCCTCGATCGCCACCTGCGATATCTTGCGAGCCATAAAACGATGGAGCCAGGAAACGCTCAATCGAAACTGCAAGACCGTCAGCAGCGTCGGCTACTCCGGGCCCCCAACGTTGCTTGATTCCAATGTCGGGCGCGAGCTCGCTTACTGCGTGGCTCACGTGATTCACTACTACGCCATCATTCGGCTCATTTGCGAAGAAGCGGGCGTGGAGGTTCCCAGGGAATTCGGCTACGCGCCATCCACGCTGAAACACCAATCGAGCTTGGCAGCCGATTAAGTCGCACCCATGGATTATCTACAAATGTATTTCGGGGGCAGCTTAGTGGCCGTGATAAGCCTTGTGGGGGTGGCGTTTGTTTCTGAAGACGCCGGGACGGTCACCGCCGCTACCCTCGCTGCAGCACGCCTGCTCGATGTGCGCCTCTCTTTCTTCAGTGCAGTCGGAGGACTGTGGCTGGGCGATTTGGCCGTCTATGCCACGGTTCGGTTCGCCGAGCAGAAGGTTGGACGAATGCACGTGTTTTCGCGGGCCGTGCAAGTCCTGCAATCCGACTCGAAGCGAATCCAGGGCCATTGGCCGCTGGCGTTCAGCCGGTTTCTTCCGGGCACGCGGCTGCCAGCCTACGTCTCAGCCGCACTGAATCGCATGCCGTTTCTTCGCTTTGCAGGAATTACCGCGGCCACCGCGGTGCTCTGGACGTGGACCGTTTTTGCAGCCATCCGATGGTTTCCCTCCCAGGCGGAGACGGCTCGCGGGCGACTAGCGGTGCTGAGCCTGGTTGGAGTGACTGCGTTTACCATTCTGGTTGTTTCGAGGCCTTACTTCGTACGTTGGTGCGCCAGGCTGGAGTTTCTCCGGCAAAAGATGGTTCGCTGGGAGTTTTGGCCGGCCTGGTTGTTCTATGCTCCGGTGACCGCGATGTGCGCCTGGCTGGGGCTTCGTTACCGCGGACTCTCCTTGCCTACGATCGCTAATCTGAATCAGAAAAATGGCGGGATCATCGGTGAATCCAAGATTGCGATCCTGCAAGAGCTTCTGAAAGCCTCTCCTGAGGCAACCGCAGAGTCGTATTTAATTCCCACTGGGCCGTTCGAGCAGCGGTTGGCTCGTGTGAAGGATATTCGGCTGACGCGCGGCCTCGCTTTTCCCGTTGTTCTCAAACCCGATACGGCGCAACGGGGATCGGGCTTTCGCAGGGCGCAAACGCTCGAAGACGTCCGAAGTTATTTGGCCCAGGTCGGACAGCCGCTCGTCCTACAACCCTACGTGCCGGGTCCGAACGAAGCGGGGATTTTCTATTATCGCTTTCCCGGTACCGCGAAAGGCGAAATCTTCGGCATTACGCGAAAGCGATTCCCATTTGTGGTGGGCGACGGAACAAGCACGATCGCACAATTGATCGCGCAAGATGACCGGGCGCGCTTCCTTCAGCACGTTTATTTGAAGCGTCTTGGGACCGGAGCTCAACGCATTCCCGCACCAACCGAAGAAGTACGGCTGGTAGAAGCAGGCAATCACTGCCAAGGCTGCATCTTTGAGGACGGCGCGGACCTCTATTCGGAACCATTGCGCGCGGCGCTCAATGAAATCAGCGACCAGGTTCCTGGTTTCTATGTAGGGCGCTTTGATATTCGCTATAGCGACGACGAATCCCTGCGCAGAGGCGCAGGATTCACGATTATCGAACTGAACGGTGCGGCTTCCGAAGCCACCCATCTATACGACGCCAGGAATTCACTGTGGTCCGCTTACCGCACGCTTTACCGGCAGTGGAACCTGATTTACGCTATCGGTGCGGAGAACCGCAAGCGCGGCGCGCGGCCTCGCCCGGTGCTTTCGGTCTGGCGGGACTGGCGGGACTCTTCCCTGAGCGCCTGCGAATTGCCTATTGCGGACTGAGCCTTGTGCACCTTGAGCTTTTTACCAGCGAAGTACGGTTACGTCGCCGCTATGAACCGCGACGAGCAGAGATCTCGCGCAACTGCACTGCCGCCGGCCATCCGGCAGAGCACCGGATGCCTGGTCGTTTACCCGCAAGAACCCGGAGGGGGAACCTGGATTGGCGGGGATTCGCGAGGCAATCTCCTTGCCTTGCTGAATTGGTATTCGATGGAACCGGCAAAGCTTGGAGCAAAGGTCCGATCGCGCGGGCAGATCATCCCGGCAATTCTCGGAAAGGAAACGGCCGAAGCCGCCGATCTCACCTTGCGGGAGCTGGCCCTTGCCGGCTTTTTCCCCTTCCGCCTCTTTGGATTTTTTCCCGAGGAGCGATTGATTCGCGAATGGCGCTGGGACACTAAGGCGCTAAGTGCCGCGCCTTGCGCATGGGGCCGCCGCCATTGGTTTTCCTCGAGTTGGTCCGATGACGCCGCTGCCGTTCAACGCGGCATGGCTTGCGAACGCGCCTGGCAGAGAGGTTCGGGCGACCCCAGAACGTGGTTGCGGAAGCTCCATGCAAGTCATGAGCCGGCGCCCGGGCCATTTTCGGTTTGCGTGCACCGAGAGGACGCGGCTAGTGTTAGCTATACCGAACTGCATTGGGGGCGCGAAGGCCTCGAAATGTGTTATCTCTCGGGAAACCCGTGCCAGCCCACGCCAACCTTCCACACAACGCATCTTCCGGCGCTGCTCGCCTCATCCAACTCCCTGTAAATTTCTTCGCTTGTCTTGAAACCTTCAACCCTCCCGGAACTCTCACGGACAAAGGAACCTTCCGAGAAAGATTGGTGGTCATGAAAGATAAAGTCGTTTTTGTCACCGGAGCGAATGGAGGTCTCGGCACCGCGGTCACCAGCGCCTTCCTGCAGCAAGGCGCGCGCGTGATTGGCGCGTCCCGGCAAATTACCGCTGCCGATTTCCCCGGGTCTAATTTCGAGCCGCTCGCGACGGACTTCACCAAGCTTGACGAGATTCGCCGCTGCGTTTCGAGAATCGTAGAGCGCCACGGCCGGTTGGATGTTTTGGTACACGTGCTCGGCGCTTTTGCGGGCGGCCCGACGGTGGCGGAGACGCCCGACGCAATGTGGGAGCAGATGCTGAATCTGAATCTGACGGCCGCATTTCGCGTTTTTCGGGAAACCATCCCCCACCTGCGCAAGTCCGGTGCCGGCCGGCTCATCGCCATTGGTAGCCTTACCGCGGTGCAGCCTAGCGCGAATCTGGGCGCCTATGTTACGTCGAAGGCCGCGCTTGCAATGCTCGTGCAGACCGTAGCACTCGAAAACGCCGATGCGGGCGTAACCGCCAACGTCATCGTTCCAGGCACGATGGACACACCTGGTAACCGCGAATCCATGCCTCAGGCCGATTGGTCGAAATGGGTGAAAACCACCGATGTTGCCGAGCTGGTTCTTTCTCTCGCAAGCCCCCAGGCAAAGCATTTGACCGGACTCGCCATTCCGATCGAGGGGACACATGGCTGAAGTTCTTGCCAGCCTCGTGGTCCGGGCTTTTTACGCCTACGCGCTAGTTGGCGCGGTGTTTGCCCTTTTCTTTGTGATTCGTGGCGTGGAGCAAGTGGATATCCAGGCCGGCGGAGCCAGCGTGGGTTTCCGCTTCTTGGTCTTTCCGGGAGCGCTTGCGCTCTGGCCGCTCCTTCTGAATCGGTGGATCCGCACAACGGGCGAACCGCCGGAGCAACCGAGTCCGCACCGATGATACAGCCACTCCGCAAAACGCATCGCCGCGTCTTCCTCTTTCTGGCCATCGTGCTGCCAGTTCTGTTTTTTGCGGGGATTCGCGCGCGCCACCGACTACCCCCGCAGCCTGCAGCCCATCGAGGAGCGACGTTATGAGCCATCAATATGCCGCGATTGGCTGGAACCCACAAAAACGCGCATACGATTCGGTCCTTACCATTGCAATCGCCCTGTATCTTGCGACGTTCCTTGGATTGGGCGCTTGGTTGTACCCCACGGCGACGGTGGAGACTCTGGTGATTCGGGCGTTCGGCTCGGCTGCGTTTCTGCTTTTGAACGTAGTGCTCTCTATCGGGCCGCTTTGCCGCCTGGATTCGAGCTTCCTGCCGTTGCTCTACAACCGGCGGCACTTGGGAGTTGCTACATTTCTGCTGGGTCTTGTTCACGGTGCTTTCTCGGTATTCCAGTTCCACGCGCTGGGGGACCGAGACCCTCTGGTGAGTCTATTTACGGCCAACCTGAATTTCTCAAACCTCGCCGATTTTCCATTTCAGTTCCTGGGCTTTCTCGCGCTGATAATTTTGTTTCTGATGGCGGCCACCAGCCACGACTTCTGGCTGCGCAATCTGACACCTGTCGTGTGGAAGGCTCTACACATGCTCGTATACTTGGCCTACACCCTGCTAGTCGCGCACGTGCTGCTGGGAGCGCTGCAATCCGAGCGCAGCCCATGGCTAGTAGCCTCCATGACTTTGAGTCTCAGCACCATACTTTCATTGCACGTTTCGGCTGCCTTCCGGGAAAGAAAGATAGACGAAAGCAATGTTGAGCTAGGCGACACGAATTTTGTCGCCGCATGCTCGGTGGACGCGATTCCAGAAAAGTGCGCCAAGGTCGTTTCCGTTCGTGGCGAGCGAGTGGCCATTTTCAAATATGACGGCAAGATTTCCGCGATTTCCAACCTGTGCCGCCATCAGAACGGCCCGCTCGGCGAAGGGCGAATCATAGATGGCTGTGTAACGTGCCCATGGCACGGTTATCAGTACGCTCCGGAATCCGGGGCAGCTCCTCCGCCATACACCGAAAAAGTCTCCACTTTCCGCACGAAACTCAAAAACGGACTGGTCTGGCTGGATCCCAATCCTTTGCCTCCCGGGACTCATGTTGAGCCCACAAATGTTGCCAAGGTCCAGGTGTTACGATGAGCGAATTCTACGTCGGCTATCTGGCAAGCGCTCCCCCAGGGATTCGCCGCCGCTTGCGCACCACGGTTGTTGTCCTGCTGCTCGTTTTTATGGGAGCAGCGGTTCTTTTCGCCGCTTCCCAGAACCAATTTGCCCGCTCTTATTTCGATTTCGGCAAACCGGCGGAATTCTCCGGCACGCTTACCTCACAGCCTTTCCCAACGTTGTTGCCCGACGATTCTCTTGTTCGGGACAAGCAGCAGAGCCAGCCGTATCTTCTGGTCGCGACTGGAAAATTTGCTGCCGACGCTCTCGTGGCCGGGCACGATGCCAAGCACGTCCGCTTGCGGGGCACGCTGATTCACCGCGACGAAGGACACATGATTGAGCTTGATCCGTCTTCCATCTCGGAAACAGACGGTCCTTCCAAATCTCTGAATGACACGCAGGAATTCGGTGAAATGAACCTGACCGGCGAGATCGTCGACACGAAATGTTTTCTCGGCGTCATGAATCCTGGCGCGGGCAAGGTCCACCGCGATTGCGCTGCGCGATGCTTGAGCGGTGGCATCCCTCCGGCCTTGATAACTACGAGCTTGGACGGCTCGCCGCGGCTGGTCATGCTTTTGGGAGAAAATGGCAGGCCCATGTCGAGGGAAAGCTTCCTGCAACGGGTCGGCCAGCCTGTCTCGCTCAAGGGTACGGTGCTAAAATCGCAAGGCCTTTTCTATGTGCGCACTGGCTCCGCTGGTATCGTGCGTATGCCGTGAGGCAGACCCCGTGAAACCTTTTTCCTTTGGCGGACTCTCATAGGGACCGAGGGCTCTTGCTTGCCTCGGAATGAGAGAGCCATGGACACCGCGAACTTCAGTTTCTTGCGCTTGCTGATCGGGTCTGCCGTTTCGGTAGGAGTTGTCGCGCTGCTCGGTCTGGCAAGCCTCGGCAAAGGGCACAACCTGTCTCCTGCGAGGCTGGCTAGCGGCGCGGCCCAGCCGGTCGTTGTCGAACTATTTACTTCTGAGGGATGCTCGAGCTGCCCTCCTGCCGACGCTCTGTTGAAAGAGTGAAGTGAGAAAACATCTCTCGAAGGGGTTTCGGTAGTGGCCCTCGAAGAGCACGTAGACTATTGGAACCACCTGGGGTGGGCGGATCCCTTTTCC
>Ga0126369_10002416_pt1 | contig 13270 bp, 5 predicted proteins | sample PanSoiMetaPlot_1_FD_109646 | JGI IMG/M metagenome (GOLD analysis project Ga0126369, IMG submission 109646) | Tropical forest soil microbial communities from Panama - MetaG Plot_1 | ecosystem: Environmental > Terrestrial > Soil > Tropical forest > Bulk soil | place: Panama | collected 2016-02-17 | reverse complement strand
GAAGCCGCGTCTCTTCCGCCTGCCGGAGGCCGAGGCGCTCATCAATCGTCTCGGCTTCAACAACGACGGTGTCGATCGATTCCTCGCCAACGTGACGCGGGCGAAGTTCGGCCCCGCGAGCGGCGGCATTCTCGGTCTCAACATCGGCAAGAATTTCGACACGCCCAACGAGCGTGCGGTCGACGATTACCTGGCGTGCCTGCGCGCCGTGCATGCGCGAGCGAGTTACGTCACCGTCAACATCTCATCGCCGAACACCGAGGGATTGCGCGAGCTGCAGGCCGAGTCCGCGTTGGATGCGCTGCTATCGCGGCTGAAGGACGAGCAGGCGAGGCTCGCCGACCGGCACGGCAAGTACACGCCGATCGCGGTGAAGATCGCTCCGGACCTCGCCGCGGAGGACCTGCGCAGGATCGCGCGGACGCTCGTCGCGCGACGCATCGACGGCGTCGTCGCGACGAACACCACGATCGATCACTCGAGCGTTGCAGGGCTGCGCCACGCCGAGGAGAGTGGCGGCCTGTCGGGACGCCCGCTCGGGGGCAAGGCGACCGGCGCGTTGCGCGTGCTCGCGGCGGAGATCGCAGGCGCGCTGCCGATCATCGGCGTGGGCGGCATCATGTCGGGCGTCGACGCGCGAGAGCGGATTGCCGCCGGCGCGACGCTGGTGCAGATCTACACCGGCCTTATCTACAAAGGGCCCGAGCTGGTGGCGGAAATCGCGGAGGCGCTGGCCGCGAGCTAGGCGGGCTGCTCGCCGAACTTCTCTTCGATGGACGACATCATGCTGACGAACGCGCGGTCGACGAGCGGCTCTGCTTCGACCAAGCGCGCGCGATCGTGGCGGAAGCGATCCGCCAGCTCGTCGGCAGTGAGCGATACGGCCTTCTGACCCTGCCGGTTGGTAAAGAGATACGTTCCACGAAGCGGGCTGATCCACGCGAGCTTGGCGAAGGCGAGTTGGCCGTCCTCGCTCTCGAATTCGATCCACATGCCGCGCTCGAGCGTCGCCGCGATCTCTGCGTAGTGATCTTGAACCACCGCGACTTGCGGCTCGGCGGGTGGAGGCGGCGGCGGGGTCGGCGCCATCGCCTCGGCCAGCGCACGCGCCTTGGCCGCCGTTTCCGCGTCGCCCTTGGCGCTTGCTTGTTCGGCGGCGGCCGCCGCCGCCTCGGCCATCGCGGTGGTCGGCATCGGCACCGCGGAAAGGCTCGGCTTCACCGCGGCTGCATGCGCTTCGACCAGGTTGGCCATGAACTGCTCGCGCTCGCCCGGCTGCCAGGTCACCCCGTGGAGTCCGCCGTGCAAGCGCTTGAGCAGATTCGGCAGCAAGGCTACGAGCTTCTTCCGCTCGTCTGACGCACGTTTGGGTTGCACGCTCCACACCAGGTCGTCGAGCGTGGAGAGCGCGGCGCCCCAGGCCTCGCCCTCCTCGCCGCCCTGCAAGTGCATGTGGGTCAAAGTGCCGATCCACTTCTCGCGCAGGAAACTGCCGAGGAAATTCGGAACGGTGTGTGTCTCGAGGCGCCGCTCGATCTCGGAGCGGGCGACCACCCGGGCGATTTCCTGCCGGTCGCGCTGATTGATCTCGTCGGCCGAGGATTGGATGGTCGCTTCGGCATTCTTCTCTTCCTCGGCAAGGTAGGCCTCGAGGTCCTTGCGCAGCGCATCGAACAGGTAGATGTCGTCGGTGAACTCGTCGAGCACGCGATGGACCAGCGCCTCGATCTTCTTGTACAGGGGATCGTCGGTGCCCATCGTCGGGGCCCAGCCGATCCCGGCGTGCGCAAGCGCGTTCACGAACAGGCGCGACGGGTGTGATTTCTTGGAGAAGAACGCCCTGTCGAGCATCGCCGCCTTCAAGACGGGTATCTGCAGGCGACCGATCAGCACCTTCATGCTGTCGGGCAGATCCTTGGTCTCGAAGATGAAATCGAAGAGCATCGCCACCAGCTCGATGGTCATTGCCTCGAGCTGATTGGCTTTGGCGCCGAGCGGCGACTCCTGCAGGTCGCGCAGGACATTGTGCATGCCCTGTGGGACGCCGCTGAACTGGACCGGAATTCCGCCGACGTCGAACCCTGTTTCGCCCTGCTGCAGGCGCGAGAGCGCGTCGCCGAGCTCCTGTGTCATCAGGATGCGCGGCCCTCCGAATGGTCCAATCGGAGGCGGTCCCGGCGGCACCGGGGGATGGATCATGGGCAGGCCGGCATCGCCCGCCGCTGGCATCCCGGCAGGAGGAACGGCAATTCCGCCTGGCGGGAGACCGAGTCGCGTAAGCCCGTAGCCGGCCCCCGCGAGGCGCTGCAGGACCGACATCAGGTCGACTTCGGGAGCTTCGCCCTTGGCTTGTAGAGCTTCCTGAGCATCCTTGGCAGCCGGCGAACCACGATCACCCGCCGTGCCTCGGCGAACGCCCGGTCCCTTCATTGGCGGCACGACGTGCAGGTTGGTGAGGTGCTTGTTCAGGTCGGCATAGATGGTGTTGAGGTCCGACAGCGAGCTCTGATTGAGCTCCCTCAGGATCGCGAACTTCATCCGCGGTTCGCCCTTGATCGCGTGCAGCGCTGCAGTGAACGCCTGCACGATCGTCGTCGGCGCGAGCGGATTGGCGGCGGTTTCCAGCTCAGGGCGTCCGAGCAAGTACCCCACCGCGCGGTTGAACTCGTGCAGCTCCTCCTGACAGTGGTTCTCGACCACCCGGACGATGTTGCTCAGGAGCACCGACTCGTCCATCGCGAGGGTGTCCACGAGGGTCAGCTTGCGCGCGTCGAGGGCTGCGAAGTCGGCCTTCGAATGGTCGTCGCCCTTCATGCGCTGGTCGGTCAACTGCCGAAGATGACGCTCGAATTCCGTCATCAAGTTGCTGCGCTCGCTCTGGAGCAGGCCACGAGAATCGAGGAAAAGTGCCTGATCCTCGCGAACGTCAGAGCGCTCCGCTCGCAGCATGAGCAGATCGCCGACCCGGTCCAGCATCGAGTTGAACGACTGGAGCAGCCGATGGATGGCGAGATCCCGGCAATCGTTCAGGATCTTGGCCATGTCCTGCGGCAGCGGACGTCGGGCCGCAGCCGGGCTGGTCGTAGTGGTTGTCGTCGCGCTCACGCGTGGGTCCCCTTGCGGCGTGGGCCGGGCGGCCATGGCCAGCTCTTCGCCAACCGTCCTGGCTTCACCCTCCTTGCCGCCAAGTTACTGTATCACGCGCGGTTTCCTGGTGCCAATGCGAAAAATGCCCGTTTACCCCACCTGGAGTGCCTTCCATGCCTTTTCGAGACGTTTGTATGACACCGGGAAGGGCGTTCTCAGCTCCTGGGCGAAGAGCGAAACCTTCAGTTCCTCGATCAGCCAGCGAAAAGCTTCGAGGTCCGGCTCAGCCCGGCCGCGAGCACGGTCGGCTTCGAGGCGAGCGCGGTAACGCTCCCAGAGCTCCGACACTGACGCAGCGTGTTTCGCATCTCGAGCCGGGTTTTCGGCGTACTTGGCAAGCCGCCGGTCGAGCGCCTTCAGGTACCGAGGCAGGTGCGCGAGCTGGGGCCAAGGCGTCGCCGAGACGAAACCTGGATACACCAGGCGATCGCGCTGTATCGCGACGTCGCCGCCCAGACGCGAGAGGCTGCGGGGCAGTGCCGCCAGTCGCTGCGATAGCGCGCGGTGCTCGAGAGCAATGGCCTCGAGCAGTCGAAACGCTCCGTCCGCCACCGCGGGAAGTCGAGCCCGGGCGCGCTTGACCTGCTCCGCGAACTGGCGCTCGTTGCGGGGCAAGGGATCGTCGCCGAGGAACGCGCGGCTTCGTATCGCCGTCAGTGTGTCCTGCAACAGCGCATCGGCGCCGACCGCTGACTTGAGTTGCAGCGCGGTCTGGACGAAGTTTGGCGGCCCCTTCTCCCAATTGCGCAGCGCGCTCTTCAGCTGAAGAGCGATCAGCTCCACCACTGCGGCTCGCGTGGCCGTATCAGCCGCGACGCGCGTATCGAGAAGCCGCATCGCGATACCCTGTTCAGAGAGCACCAGGGCCGGGTATCCGATCAGCCGGCGGCCATCGCGAACGATGGACAGTGTGTCCGGCAGCTCGCCGAAGTCCCAGTTCCGGAGATCAGATCGCTCCCACTGTGGGGCTGCCGCGGCGAAGCTTAACTGCGCAGCTTCGCCGAGCTGAATTCGCAGCGCCGCCAGGTCGCGGCTCATCGCGAGTTCCTTTCCCGCATCGTCGACCACACGCACGTTGATGCGCAGATGCGGCGGCAAGGCTTTCTCGTCCCAGGCGTCAGCGGGTACTGTCGCATCGAATCTTCGAGTGATGAAGTCTCGGAGTGCGCTATCCAGCGCGGCGGGTGCACGGGCTTCCGGCACCGACTCGAGGAATGCGGTCACGACCTCGGGGACAGGCGTCAAGCGGTTGCGCAAGGCCTTCGGCAGCGTCTTCATGTACCCGGTCACCTTCTCGCGGATCATCCCGGGCACGAGCCAGGACAACCGGTCACCATCGAGCTGATTGAGGACGCCCAGCGGTACCGTTAGCGTGAGGCCATCGAGCGGGTGCCCCGGCGCGAAACGATATTTGAGCGGCAGACGCGCCCCGCCCATGTCGAGAAACGCCGGGTATTGCTCCTCGGTGATCTGAGCCGCGGTGTGGCGCATCAGCGCATCGCGGGTCATCAAGAGCAGACGCGGGGTCTTCGCCTCTGCCTGCTCGCGCCAGCGCTCGAATGCGACCCGAGTGGCAATCCCTGCGGGGACGCGTTCGGCATAGAAAGCGAAGAGGGCTTCTTCGTCGACCAGGACATCCTGCCGACGTGCCTTGTGCTCGAGCTCGCTCACCTCCGCCACCAGCGCCCGGTTGTGCTCGAGAAAGCGTCCTTTTGTCTTGAGCTCGCCGCTCACCAGCGCCTCGCGAACGAACACCTCGCGCGCCCGGTTCGGATCGATCGAGCCGTACGACACTCTCCGCCGCGGTACGAGTGTGAGCCCGTACAGCGAAACGCGCTCGCTGGCGGCGACCTCGCCACGCTCGCCGTCCCAGCGCGGATCGAAGTAGGTTCGCTCGACCCGATCGCCCGCGATCGCCTCGATCCACTCGGGTTCGATCCTCGCCGCGCACCGTGCGTACAAGCGCGTCGTTTCGGTCAGCTCCGCCGCGAGCACCCATTTCGCGCCTGTCCTCGCGATTCCCGAGCCGGGGTGGAGAAAGAACTTGAGGCCGCGGGCGCCAAGGTAATGCTCTTCGCCTTCGGCACGAGTGCCGATGTTGGACAGGAGTCCCGAAGCCAGCGCGCGATGAATCGTGGCGTAGCGCGCTGCGTCGAACTTCGGCGGCAGCGCGTCCGTCCAGCGCCACCCGAGCTCGGAGAGCTGCTCCGAGATCTGCCGGTGCAGATCGCGCCACTCGTTGAGACGCAGGAAGGAGACGAAGTGTGCGCGGCACTGCGTCAGGAGCTCGCGATGCGATCGCTTCGCCCCGAGTGCCTCCGAGAAGAATTGCCACAGCACGATGAGACTCAGGAAGTCCGAGCGCTCGTCGCGAAACTTGAGATGCGCCTGATCGGCCGCCTGCTGTTTCTCGAGCGGGCGCTCGCGCGGGTCCGGCACGGCGAGCGCGCTCGCGATCACGAGAATCTCGGCAAGGCAGCCGGCCTCCTTGGCTGCCATGATCATCCGGCCGATGCGAGGATCGACTGGCAGCTTGGCCAGATCGCGACCGAGCGCGGTGATCGCGTTGCGCGCATCCACGGCGCCAAGCTCCTGCAGCAGCTGGTATCCATCGGCGATCGCGCGCGGGCTTGGCGGATCGAGAAACGGAAAAGCGTCCACCGGGCCGAGCTCCAGCGCCGCCATCCGCAGGATCACCGCGGCAAGCGAGGAGCGCAGGATCTCGGGATCGGTGAATCGCGGTCGGGCTGCGAAGTCCTCTTCACCGTAGAGTCTCACGCACACGCCCGCCGCGACCCGTCCGCAGCGCCCTGCGCGCTGCTCCGCCGACGCTCTCGAGATCTTCTCGATCTGCAGCAGCCCCACCTTGTTGCGCAGCGAATAGCGACGCACGCGAGCAAGCCCGGGGTCGACCACGTAATGAATCCCGGGCACTGTCAGTGAGGTCTCGGCGACGTTGGTGGCGAGAACGATGCGCCGACCCCGGCTTCCGGCAAACACGCGCTGCTGCTGCTCGACGGAGAGCCTCGCATACAGCGGCAGGATCTCGAGTGCGCTCGCGTAGGGGCGCCGCGCGAGGCCGCGCACGAGCAGGTCCTGCGTCTCGCGGATTTCCCGCTCCCCGGGGAGGAACACCAGGATGTCGCCCGGCCCCGCGCGCCACAATTCCTCCACCGCGCCGACGATCGCCTCCTCCAAAGGCTCCTCGTCGTCTTCCTCGCTCTGCGCCAGGGCCCGGTAGCGTATCTCGACCGGATACGTGCGGCCCGAAACCTCGATGACCGGCGCAGGGCGGCCTGGAGCGCCGAAGTGGCGCGCGAAGCGTTCCGCGTCGAGCGTTGCCGAGGTTACGACGACCTTGAGGTCGGGTCTGCGAGTTGTCAGTTGCTTGAGGTAACCGAGCAGGAAATCGATGTTGAGACTGCGCTCGTGCGCCTCGTCGACGATGACCGTGTCGTAGGCGGAGAGCAGACGATCGGTCTGCGCTTCCGCGAGGAGGATGCCATCGGTCATCAGTTTGATGTAAGCGCCGGGCTGCGTTCGATCGGTGAAACGGACCTTGTACCCGACCACCTCGCTCAGCGGAGTGCCGAGCTCCTCGGCGATCCGTCCTGCGACGCTGCGCGCCGCGATGCGCCGTGGCTGCGTATGGCCGATGAGCCCGTGCACCCCGCGCCCGAGCTCGAGGCAGATCTTGGGCAATTGCGTGGTCTTGCCGGACCCCGTTTCACCGCTGACGATCACCACGGGGTGGGCGCGAATGGCGGCGGCGATCTCCTCTCGGCGTTCCGACACGGGGAGCTCCGGCGGGTAGATCACGCGAGGAACGGCGGCAGCGCGCTGCTGCGCGCGTTCACGCGATGCGGTCAGTGCGCGCGCCAGGCGTTCGATCTCGCCAGCGGCTAGCGCTCCGCGGCGGAGGCGCCCGATCTGCCGCTGGAAGCGGATTCGATCCGCCGTCATGGCACCGTCGAGCTCGGACAGCAGCCGGTCGGCAACGGAGAGCGATGGGTGAGCGCGCACGGCGCGGCATTCTATCCCGGCGAGTGGGCCGGGGTTATGATGATCGCATCTCGTCAAAGGGGAATGCCATGCTGCGACTGATCATTCTCGCTTGCACCGTCGCTCTCGCTTCTGCGATGGCGGATGGCACCACGCTGCGCTGGGCGAACCGGGGCGACCCGCAGACCACGGATCCGCACTCGCAGAACGAGGGGCTCACCAACAATATCAACCAGCTCGTCTACGAGTTCCTGGTCGGCCGCGACAAGAAGCTCGACCTCACCCCCCAGCTCGCGGTGTCATGGGAGCAGGTTGACGCCACGACCTGGCGCTTCAAGCTCAGGCCAGGCGTCAAGTTCCACGACGGAACGCCGTTCACCGCGGATGACGTGGTGTTCTCGTTTCAGCGCGCCGCCGAGCCGACCTCGCAGCTGCGCGTCTATTCCAACGCGGCCGGAGTCCCGAAGAAGATCGACGACCTCACCGTCGAGTTCAAGACCAACGGTCCGAACCCGATCGAGCTCGAGCACGTGGCGACGATCAACATCATGAGCAAAACCTGGTGCGAGAAGAACAAAGCGACCAAGCCGCAGAACTTCACGCAGAAGGAAGACATGATCACCGCGCACCAGGCCAACGGCACGGGCGCCTACATGCTCAAGTCGCGCGAGCCGGACGTGAAGACCGTGCTCACCAAGAATCCGAACTGGTGGGGGATCAAGGAAGGGCTTTTCGACGGCAACATCGACGAAGTAGTGTTCACGCCGATCGGGTCCGACGCCACGCGTCTCGCCGCGCTCATCTCCGGCGAGGTCGACATCATCAACGATCCTCCCGTGCAGGACGTGCCGCGCCTGAAGCAGAACCCGAGTGTCAAGGTGCTCGAGGGCACCGAAAACCGCGTCATTTTCATCGGCATGGATCAGCAGCGCGACGAACTCCTGTACTCGAATGTCAAGGGAAAGAACCCGTTCAAGGACAAGCGGGTTCGGCAAGCGTTGTATCAGGCGATCGATATCGAGGCCATCAGAACAACGACCATGCGCGGCTTGTCGAAACCCACCGGAGCGATGCTGCCGGCGCCGCTACCGTGGATCGCCGAACCGGAAGTCCGTTTGCCATTCGACCGCGACAGGGCGAAGAAGCTGCTCGCCGAGGCCGGTTACCCGAATGGGTTCGAAGTCACGCTCGATTGCCCGAACAACCGCTACGTCAACGACGAGAAGATCTGCCAGGCGCTGGCGGCGATGTGGAGCCAGATCGGTGTGAAGACCGCGGTGACCGCGATGCCGCGCGCCGTTTACTTCCCCAAGCTGGAGAAGCTCGACACGAGCCTCTACATGCTGGGATGGGGCGGCGCGGCGACCGATCCCATCTTCATCCTGCAGCCCGTGCAGCACGGATTCAACGGCAAAGGGGACGGGGACTACAACTACGGCCGCTACGGCAATGCCAAATTCGACGCCCTGGTCGACCAGGTGAAAGTCGAGCTCGACGTCGAGAAGCGGCACAAGCTGATCAACGAGGCGCTGATGGTCCAGCACGACGAGCTTCTGCATCTGCCGTTGCACCGCCAGGTGATCCCATGGGCGATGCGCGGCAACGTGACCACGGTGCACCTCGCCAACAACAACGTGATCCCTAACTGGGTCACGCTGCAGAGCGCGCCGTAACCGTCTTCGGGGTCAGTCCGCGGGACGTGCCGCCGGCGCCGTCGGGGCCGGCGCGTCTTGCGGTAACTCGCCGCGCGCCACGAGGTAGCGCGTCGCAAGCCAGGAAATCGCCACCGTCAGGGCTGCTCCGATGGCCGAGAGGAGCCACGCCTGGGGGGTTGCCTTCGCCAGGGCGTCGGCGACCATGGCGACGGCTATGTACATCGCGATCAACGCGGGCACCACGCGCAGATCGAAGCGAAGCACGAACGCGAAGAGCAGCGCGGACACCGTTCCTCCGATCACGCCCGTGATGACGATGTTGGTCCATTGATCCGCGCGCATCGCGGCGATGGCGCCTTCGGCCAGGATGAGCAGCACGACGCAAAGAATGCGGCGGCGAGTCCATCCGGCCGTCAGGCGGTCGAGCCAGCTCAGCGCGACGATCGTGCCGGCCATCGGGATGATGACGCCGACGCTCGTCGACACGCGAGCAAGCCACGGCCACGCCGCGTTCTCGGCGCCGAACTTCGGCCACGCAGGGGTCAAGTCAGGCGTGAGAAGACCGATCAGCGCGTCAACGCCCACCGCGAGCACTCCGACGGCCGCGCCGCGCAGCCAGAGCGTCAAGGTGTCGAGTCCCGGAGTGACGTGCATCCTCGCGGCGTAGGCCGCCACACCCGAGAGCATCCCGGCCAGCAAGGCTCCAAACACGGCGCTCAGGAGAATTCCGCCGGAAGCGATCGCGACCTGTCGGAGCACCGGCTCGGTGGTTTGCAGGTTCATCGCCATCGACGGCCACTGATCGATCGCGTTGACGAGCGTCGCGCCGAGGAACCCGAGGCCCACGACCCAGAACACCCGCTTGTCGAAGTGATCGCGCGTCCAGGCCACGCTTGCCCAGATGATTGCACCGAGGCCGACGAGGGCCAGCAGCAACACGACGACAATCCTCGCGATTCCGAGGCGGCTCCTCCGATCTCGCTCGGCGCGCTGCCAATCCTCGGGAACGAAGATGTAGCGTCCAGAAGCGACGACCTCGTCCCCTGCTATCGCCACCAATGCGCGCGCCTCGCCTCCTTTGCCGGTATCGATGCGCGGATCGGAGACGGTGAAGGCCCAGTCGGTGCGCGCGGGCTGCGGGTCCTCCTTGACTTCCACCTCGCGCAAGCTCGCCGGGTCGAGCCCGAATCCCTCGCGCAACTCGCGTTGGGCAATAGCACGCGCATCGTCCCTCGATAGCCGTGCCCCGGGTCTCTGCTCGGGTAGGCGATGGGTCACGCCGCGCACCTTGCCGGTCCCGTCGACCGTGACGCGCCATTCTTCCGCCCGATCGGCGACATCGGCGCCTTCGAAGCGCGCGTATCGCACCTGCCACAGCGGAGGCGCCAGCCATTGCCCGATGAGCTTCCTGTAGGCGGCGTGTCCCGCTTCGCGCCAGACGAAGGTGTGCCATTGCCACTGACTTGCGTCGTCCTGCGCCGTGTGCGTCGTCGCGTAGCGGTGCCACTCCGGTGGCAGCACGACGCCGCGCGCGGCGAGCGCCGCATCGGCCGCGGCTTCGGCCTCCGCGCGCCCAATCGCCAGCGGAGGCACATCGGCCTGGAAGTGTCCCGTGAGAACGATCGCCCCCAGTCCCAGGATCGCGAGCACCGGGAGCGCACGCTGGAAGCGAAGCGTCCACGCGCCGGCCTCGGCCCGGGTCCTGACACCTGCGCTGTGAGCCGGGGCCATCCCAGGGCTCCAGGCACCATTCCTGAGCGACGCGGGGAGTTGAAGCCATGCCCCGACGCGTTCGCGCCGAATGAGCACGACGAACAGGGGAATGAGTGCTGCAGCGACGACGACAGTCTGATTGAACTCGCCCGCCCGGCCGTGCACGAGGAACACCGGAATCGACATCAGCACGAGATCGAACAGCGCGTGAAGGATGACCGTGGGCAGCAGCCCGAACTGAAGAAAGATGAGCCCCCAGATGAGCGCCGGCCCGACCAATTCAACCAATCGCGAATAGGCGGGGAATCCAGGATAGTTCGCGTGGGCTGCCGCGAAGATCAGCGCCTGGAGGACGAGCGCGAAGCCGATCAACTGGCGCCGGAAGCCGAAACGCGCGCCGATCAATGCCGCGAGCGACAGTGGCACGGCGCGGAAGAGGCACTCCTCCATGAATCCCGCTTGCAGCGCCATTCCGATGGGCGTCAGCGCCGGCAGGCCGCTGCCGAGAATGTTCGGATCGGTAAGTATCTCGGAAGGCTGCCACCAGCCGAAGTACCGATTGGTCACGAAGTAGAAGGCCGCGATCAGGCCGAGCTCGATCGGCACGAAGAGATACCCACCAAGCGTGCGCCCGAGCACGGCGCTCGTCGGTGCTGCGCCGCGCGACCACAGGCTCCACAGCTGGGGGTGGTCCGGGAACGCGAGGCGCGACAGGCTCTCGGCCGCCATGAACACGAGTGCGAGCCCGAGTCCGCCGCCGATCGTGATTGCCGCCGCAATCCCCACTTGCTGCAACCAGAACACGGTCGTCGACTGCGCGGTGTCGTAGCTGAACCACGCCTGCGGCGCGTTGGCGAGAAGCGCGAGCGCGTTGACGCCGGCGACGATCGCTCCAGCGATCAACGCCGGCTTCCAGAGTAATCTTCGCTGCCGCAAGAGCCACAGCACAGCGAGGATGCAGCCGCCGAGTCCGTAGAGCACGCCCGCGGAGAGCGATGCCACGTTGGCGATCGTATTGTTCGCCGAGCGCAATTCCGCAAAGCGGCGACCGAACGCCTCCGGGACGAAAACGAAGTGCGCCAACTGCGTCAACGCGTCTCCGCTCACGACGAGCCGCAGGCGGATGCGGCCGTCGCCGAGCTTCTCGTCCTCGCGCTCGTAGGTGAGCGTGTGGTCGACGCGGTGACTGGGGCGCTCCACCTTCGACTGCTCGATCAGCTTGTAGCGTGAGAAGTCGATCGACCAGTCCTCGCGCGCGCTCTTCTCCGCGATGGCCCGCGCGGCCGCATCGTCGAGCGCGGCTCCAGGCGCGGTCTCCGGAAGCTTTTTCACGAATCCGTAGGGCGTGCCGTCCGGCTTGAAGCTCACGCGCGCTTCCGCGATCTCGCTCGGCTTGAACAGCCGCACCTCCCAGCGGTAGGGCGCGTAGAGATCGCCCGAGAGCAGGCGCGTGAATGCCGGTTTGCCGCCGGCCTCCAGCTCGACGAAATTCTGCGTGCTGCCGTCGTGCGAGAAGAGCGCCGCCTCGCGCGCGTCGGGCGCGATCAGATGCAGGCGATCGGCGACCGACGCGGCCTGGGCGAGCGCGTCCTCGCGCGTCATCTTTACGTCGAGGTTGATGATCGGCAGCGCTTGCGGGAAGTAGCGCCACGCGAATGCACCGGATAGCACGGATACGACCGCGAAGGCGATCCAAAAGGCGGGTTTCTTGGTTATTCCGGTCATCTGCGGTTAGTCACCGATCGGCGCTCCTGGTTCGGTCAGGAGTCGGGGCCGCGTGAGTATACGCGAGCAGCGCGAGCATCCGCTGCACGAAGCTAAGACTTGGCCGAACCAAGCATGCCCGGCAGCACGCGCTCGATCTCGCGTTTGATCAGTTTTTGCAGAGCTTCGGTCTTCTGGGCGTCCGAAAGCGCATTGATGGGATTGCGATCGGGCGCCAGCGAAGAAGGGTACGTCTCGCCAGCCGTGACGCGCTCGTGCGCCTCGATCGCGTTGCTCTGCAGGTTGATGAGCAGAAGCTGGAAGTTCGCGAATACGCCGAGGAAGGCAGCCCCGATTTCCCGATCGGCGTATACCTGGCTGCCGGCACCCACGTAAAGACCGAGCCCGGCGATCTTGCTACCCGTGAACGCATACCCTTGATCAGTCTTCAGCTCGAGATCGGCTCGGTATGGCGCGATGAGCAGCAGTCGCGCATCGGATGAAGGCGCCACGAACGTCGCGGCGCTCGTGACCAAGCTCTTGACGTCCCCGGCGTCGGCATCGAGCCACGAGTTGCGCAGCGCATAGAGCGCGGGATCGTTGGCGCGGAGCATGGTGACCGTGGCCGACGGCTGGGACTGTTCGATGGTCGCGTCGGCGACACGAGAGGCGAAGTCGTCGAGGCCGCGTCCGTTGACCGTTACGACCTGCTGATGATTGAGATCGAAATTGCTGCCTAGCTGCTTCTCCGATGTGATGACCGTCACATGGTCGCCAACGAGCGACATGACGACATACGTGTCGGCCGCCGCTGCCACATTCGATGCAGCGAAGACAAGGCACAACAGGAGCCGTGTTCGTTGCATCACTCGACGGCTTTGACGAGGTCCTCCACCACTTTCTTCGCGTCGCCGAACACCATCATCGTCTTGTCCAGGTAGAACAGCGGATTGTCGAGGCCCGCGTAACCCGAGGCCATCGAGCGCTTGTTGACGATCACCGTCTTCGCCTTGAACGCCTCGAGGATCGGCATGCCGTAGAGGGGGCTT
>Ga0126369_10002415_pt1 | contig 13273 bp, 11 predicted proteins | sample PanSoiMetaPlot_1_FD_109646 | JGI IMG/M metagenome (GOLD analysis project Ga0126369, IMG submission 109646) | Tropical forest soil microbial communities from Panama - MetaG Plot_1 | ecosystem: Environmental > Terrestrial > Soil > Tropical forest > Bulk soil | place: Panama | collected 2016-02-17 | reverse complement strand
GCCATCGACCCGGTGACCATGAGAATCGATCTGGTCAATGGCGTGGCCCTGAACCCGATGGACGAAGGTTCGCTCAATGATTCGCTCAACTTGGTGTTCTCATACTTGGCGGCCGGAACCTTCACTCGGTCGAAACCGCTGTTGGCGCTGGATGGAAGCCGAATCTACGCGCCTTATTTCAAACGTTTGCCGAATACCCAGGAGTGGCCCGGCGGATTGGCGACATTCAACATCGATATCAACGGTATGCTTTCACCCCTGCTCTGGGACTATGGCGGCCAGATCAACACCCAGAGCACGCGCACCATCTACACCAAGGTTCCCTCGAATACGTCGCTGATATACCTCGACACCACCGCGTCCGGCGCCAACGCTAATGCCGCCGACCAGACGAATCTCTACTCGCTGATGGGAGTGGACCAGGCCGACGGGGATCAGGTGATCACCTTCCTGCGCAACATCTCTTTGGCCGAGCAGTTTGTGGACGGTTCGACCAAGACCTCGAGAGCTTCGGACATTTATCACTCGAACCCAGCCATCGTAGGCGTGGCGAACCACAGCAGCGTCTGGGCAGGCTCGGATCCGCTGGCACAGAGTCTCTACAATACGTACAAAGCATCGACCTCGAGCCGAGAGATCACCATCTACGTCGGCGCCAACGACGGCATGCTCCACGCGATTCGCGAGGACGCCAACTCGAGCCCCGCGAGCTGGGCGGGAACGGAGCGATGGGCGTTTGTTCCGCCCGCGGTGCTCGGCCAATTGCCGAACAACCGCGTGGCTCACACCTTCACGGTGGACGGCAGCTTCGGGATCGAAGACGTGTGCTTCAACTCCTGCGCCAGCGCCACCGACTGGAAGACGGTTCTGACGGGTTCCCTCCGAGAGGGCGGCCCATCGCTCTATGCACTCGACGTGACCAACCCAAACAGCCCCAGTTACCTGTGGACCTTTTACCATGGAAACCTTGGGAACTCCTTTAGCCCGCCGGTGGTTGCCAGATTGCGGGTGAACCTCACTGGAACTCCCGTGGACCGCTGGGTTGCGTTCGTGGGTGGCGGCGTTTCCACGACCCCGAACCAGGGCGACTACTTCTACATCGTCGACGCCATCACCGGCGCGTTCCTCCAAGACTCGATAGGAACGCAGGCCATCTATCAGGTGGAGATGGCAGGAGCCGGCCTTCCGAAAAACAACATTCCGGCTCGGGTCTCGGTCTATCGTCCGTTGGACGGCTCCTCCGCCTCGACTGTGTACTTCGGCGACACCCAGGGGCGAGTCAATCGCATCGACTTGACCAGCGGCTCGCTGGCGATGATGCGCCCGCAGCGTTTCTTCGATCCCTCCGACGCCAACTGCCAGTCCGACATCTTCGGCAACTTCAACACGCCGATCCTCAGGGCCTCAGATGGGGTGCAAGTGGGTTCGCTGCCCTTTGCCAACCCCGGCGATCCGCAGCCGATCTACACCCGGGCACTGCTCGCCAAGGATCGCTCGGGACGAAAGATGGTGTTCGTGGGTACCGGGGATTCCACCAACCCCACCACCACCACGGACGTGAATTACTTCTATGCGATTCGCGACTCTGATACCGGCGGCAGTTGCTCCGGCGTGCCTGCCTGGGTGAAGCTCTTCGCCCCCGGCGAGAAAGTGATCGCCGACCCGGTGATAGCGGGCAATTCGGTGATTCTCTCCACCTTCATTCCTCCGCCGCCGGGGGCCGCGTGCAGCGACTCCGGTTCCGCCGTCATCTACGCTTACGACATGGTCACCGGCCGCCCCGCGAACCTGCTCAGCGATGGCCGTGGAAACATGGTTTCGCAATTGAACATCACCGGCCAGGGGATCGTCAGCGACTTGGTGATCTCGGGCAACAACCTGGTGTTCAACACCTCGAACAACCCGACCTCGGTCCAGACGGTGGGGCTGAACCTCAGCAGCAGCGTTAGCGTCAGGAGCTGGCAACGGGTGCGCTGATCGCTCGATGACTTCACGCAATCACAGAGCGCAGGTGGCCGGATTTAGCTTGGTGGAGCTGATGGTAGTCACCGCCATGTCGGCCATTTTGGTCACGGTTGCCACGGTGGGAATGGTGACCATGAGGCGACAATCCGTTGTGAACGGAGAGACCCGCACCCTGCTGAGTCGACTGCAGGATGCGAGGATGAAAGCGGTCGCCATGGGCGAGAAACACGGCGTTTACATCGGCGGCCCAGGAGATCCCCAATACCCCTCCCAAATGCTGGTGTTCGCCAAGACCGATCCGAGTGCCACCTCCGTTCTGATGGATATGGCGGATGGCGGCACCGACCGAGTGTTGGTCGCTCAAAATATCGGCGACACCAGCTCCGGCTCCTCCAGGGTGTTGGTAGGCAACGTCCCGGACGCGGGAAGCGTCACGGTCATCTTCGATTCCACGGGGATGCCCACCGTCTCGACGACCTCGGGCGGAACCTCCACCCCCTACAACTGGAGCGGTGGTCCCTACTACTTCCAGCTTCAGAGCTTGGATGATCCTTCTCCACCGCGGACGGTGATGTTGCGCTCCGACGGCACGATGAGGGTGCAATGAGGTACCCGAAAAATCCACTGAAACGAAGGCAAGGATTCACCCTCCTCGAGGCCTTAACCGCCGCTTCTCTCTTCTTCATAGCGATGATCGGCGCCTCGTTGTTGTCGGTTCGCGCCGCACAGCTCGCTGGAGACTCAGTGGGCATGGATCAGGCGACCAAGATAGCGGTGGAGATGGTCGAGCAGCAGGCGATGTTGGGCTATTCGACTTTGAGCACTCAACTGGGCACTACCAGCGGCACCCAGTACGCGATTTCAGGAAAGACTTTCGGTTACACCCTCTCGCTCACCGACACCTCGGGCCCGCCCGGCGGCGGCTCGCCCAACATCGGGGTGCCTTCGGTTCGAATCGACGTCACCGTCTCCTGGAACCACAGCACGCGGGGCACGCTCCAAGTGAAACATGCGACCTATATTTCACCATAAGACACAGCATGGCTACACGATCATCGAGTTGATGATGGCCGGCGCCATCGGCTCGCTGATCATCGCCGCAACCCTGGCGGTATTCAGCATCCAGCGCGCGCTCCATCGCAATTCGGATCGACTGCTTTCCGAGCACTTTGGCGCCTCGGTCGGCAGTTTGACGATCACCCGAGATCTGGAGAATGCGGGGTTCCACTTCTCCTCACCCGCGGTGGCGATCCGGCCGCGCGACAACATCCTGAGTTCCCTGCCAAACGGGGATGGGACGAGCATTAATGCGCTCTCGCTTGGGGATCCAGGCCCGGGGGGGATTTTTAACACCGATGCAATCGAGATGATCGCCGGAAATCCGGTTACCGTGTCCGGTCAGGTCGGCGGAGTCTCGATCGCGGGCAACACCGCGACGATCACGCTTGACGCCTTGGACCCGCTAAGCGCGGTCGATGTGGACGCAGGCGTTCACGGGGTGATCGGCCCGCTGTTGGTGTTTCAGAACCCCACCACCCGTTGCCTCGGCAAGGTGACCTCGATCAACGGCCTCACGATTACAGTCACCACGTTCGCGGATTTCGAGGGCGATATGACGGGCACGGGCGTGGCGGTCGCGAATTGCCCCGCGGCGAATATGTCCGTGTATACCTTGATGACGCGCAAACGATATTTGATTTATCAAGATGGTATCGGGGTGGATGGCGGGGTGTCTGGTCTCTACGTTCAGAATCTGCGCGAACCACCCGGCACCAGTCGGCTGGGAGTCCTCGGCCCGCCGGTGCTGATCGCCGAGGGCATCGAGGATCTTCAGATCGCCTACAACATGGGCAGCGGCACCTGGTGCAATCAGGGAACCCCCGACGGAGGGACGGACTGTGACGTGATGACCAATCCCGCCGCGATCCAGGGAATCAAGTTTCAATTGGTCTCCCGTGGCACGGATTTGGTGAAGCGGGTAGGGATGTATCGGCCCGCAGTATTGAATCATGCGGCAGGCACACCGGACGACATCGACCGGCTGGTGCTCGGGAGCTCAGTAATGCTTCGGAACCTAGTTTACGTCAGCCCTTAACCATGAACTTGCGAGCCCAGCAGCGCGGATTTGTTCTCCAGACGATTCTCGGCGCGATCGTGGTGCTGATCGTCGCGGGGACGTTTCTCTACACTCGAACCCACGACCACTTGTTGATGAGCAACTCGGTCAGCTTTCAAGGGGTGGCTTCGACCAGGGCCACCCTGGGCGTAGAAAGCGCGATTGCCATATTGAAACGGTCAGTTCCCCCCGGGCTTCAGACCCTCGCGCCGTGTCACATCAGCGAGACCCTGGCTGCGTGCGCTGGGAGCTCCAGGGTATTTTCTCTGATCCCCGTTGTGGACAACGGGACCGCAGATCTCTCGGCAGGAGGCGGCTGGCAATATCAGGTGGACGCGTACGTTCGGACCAATGACGCCGGCCTGCAGCCTCAACTGCTTTTGGTCTCGACCGGTTACTACGGCTACAACGGATCACCGAACCAGCTTAGCAGCGTGGTGCAGGTGGAGATGTCGATGCCCAACTTCGGAGTCCAGGGCTGCAGCGGTTACTGCGGGGCGAACTGAAAAGAGACCGCGCTAATTCGCGAGCGGTGCGCGGGCCTGCAAGAGGGCCTTCCGCACCAAAACCGGGATCATCTCCCGTCTCCAGAGGGGATCCACGTTGATGTTGGTGAGGGGGTGGCATTGCTTCTGAGAGAGTTGCGCGATCTCGGAGATGGTCTGCGCATTGAGCCGCCGGCCGCGAAGTCCCTCCAGCCGTCCAATGGAATGCGGCCGCGCGCCCAGGGCCGAGATGGCAACTCGCACCCACTCGAGTTGCCCCTCATTGACCTCGGCGGCAACGGCGATCGTTAGCGCCGGGTAATCGATGGAGGCGCGAATCCGCAGCTTCTGATAGCCCGCGATCGTCGCGACGCTGGGAATCGGAATCCGAACTTCGGTTACCAGCTCATCGTCTTGGAGCACGGTGTTGCGGATTCCATCCGGCGTGTAGAACTCGAGCACCGGCAGCTGCCGCACGCCGCCCGGTCCGGCGAGCCGCAATTGCGCATTGAGCGTCATCAGCACCGGCGCTGTGTCGTTGGAAGCCGCGGCGACGCAGCGGCTTCCTCCTTGCACCACGTGACAGACGGTGCCGTCCTTCTTGAGACAAAACCCAAGCGCGCGGCGCCAGAAGTAGGTCTGGTTGTAATATACGCATCGGGTGTCCAGGCAGATATTGCCTCCGAGCGTCCCCATCTCGCGTAGCTGAGGTCCTGCAATCTGCGAAGCGGCATCGGCCAAACTCGGAAGCCTGCTTTTGACGATCGGGTCCTCGGCAAGTTGAGCGATGGTGCACATCGCGCCGAGACGGATCATCCCGTCCGCTTCACCAATCGAGTTCAGTCCATCGATCGCCCGAAGCGCCACCAGGTGAGGCGGCGTAAAGAGCCGGTGTTTCATGTTCGGCAGCAGATCGGTGCCTCCGGCGATCACCTTCACCTGCCCTCGGAAGCGCGCAAGCAATGAGACTGCCTCTTCCAGGGTGGTCGGAGCGTGGTACTCGAAAGGAGGGAGGGTGAGCATTCGCCGATGGAACGGGGATCAGGCGCCGGAGCCCGCTTCAGGAACCGGCTCTGGCAAGCGCTTTTGTCGACTCGATGTCGCCGTCCGGTTCTCTTTCTCACGAATCAGGCGCAGAAGCTTGCCCGGATGAAAGGGCAGCTCGGTGAGCCGAACCCCGACCGCGTCGTGGATCGCATTGGAGATCGCGGGAATCACCGGATGCAGTGGACCTTCACCGGCTTCCTTCGCGCCATGCGGTCCATTGGGATCGTTGGACTCGACGATCAGGGCGGTCAGTTCGGGAGTGTCCAGGCTGGTCGGAATGCGATAGTCGAGCAGCGAGGGTCCTCGATGGAGCCCGGAAGGATAGTAGGTCATCTCCTCCATCGCCGCTTCCGCAAAGCCCATGTACACTGAGCCTTCAATTTGCCCTTCTACCAGCGTCGGGTTGAGGGCTTTGCCGCAGTCGTGGGCGGCCCAAACCCGCTCCACCCGCCAGATCCCGGTCTCCGGATCGACTTCGACTTCCACGACGTGAGCGGTGAAGCTGTAAGCCGGCGATGCGCCGATCGTTCCGCCGCGATAACTGCCGCCGAGTTTGCGGGTTCGGTAGGATCCGGTTGCCCCGAGCGTTCCAAATTTCGCCTCCGCGAGCTGAACCGCTTCCTTGAAGGACATGCTCAGCTCGGAGTCGGCGACGTACACAGTCCCGAGCTCGCCTTCGACGCGCGAGCGCTCCACCTTCCACTTCTCGGCCACCGCCTCTGAGATCTGCGCCCAGAGCCGCTGGCCGGCTTCAATGCAGGCGTTTCCCACCATGAAGGTGATGCGGCTCGAATAGGCGCCTAGGTCCACCGGCGTCAGATCCGTGTCCGAAACCACCACCGTGCAGTCCCTGGGATCGCAGCCGATCTCTTCGGATATCAGATACGCGGGTAGCGAGTTCGAGCCCTGGCCGATGTCCGACGCGCCGCAGAAAATCGTCACCTTTCCCGAGCGGTCCAGCTTTACCTGTACGCCGGACTGCGGCATCTCGTTGGGGTAGACCGGATAGGCGGTTCCACTGATGTACATCGAGCCCGCCACTCCCAGGCCGTGGCCATACGCCAACTTTCCATGCCGCTGCTTCCATCCGCTCGCCTGCTCCACCGCCCGGAGGCATTCCAAGAACCCATTGGAGGTGATCTGCTGCTCATTGACGGTTTTGACGTTGCTGCCGATGAAGTTGGTCCGGCGCACTTCCAGCGGATCCAAGCCCAGCTTCTCCGCGGCCATGTCGAGCGCCACTTCGAACGCGAAACGCGGTTGGACACTGCCGTGGCCCCGCTTCGGACCACATGGCGGCTTGTTGGTGAACACTCGAGTGGAATCGAAGCGGTAGGTCTTGAAATCGTAAGGACCCGTCAGCAGCTGGCCCGCGTAGTACGCCGTCACCAGGCCGAAGGAGCTGTAGGCGCCGCCGTCGATCAAAATCTTCGAGTCGACCGCCTCGATGGTTCCGCTCGCCGACAGCCCCACTTTGAAGCGCATCTTCATCGGGTGGCGCCCGCGATGCGCCCAGAAGACTTCCTCGCGCGTGAACAGGCACTTCACCGGGCGGCCGGTCTTCATCGAGAGTTTGGCAACCACGAATTCGAGGCTGAACGGGTCGGACTTGCCGCCGAAGGCGCCTCCGAGAAACGGCTGAATCACCCGCACCCGCGCTTCGGGAAGCTCGAGAACGCGAGCCAGCTCCCGGTGGACGTAGTGTGGGATCTGGGTTGAGGACCAGACGGTCAGATTCCCGTCGGAATCGTAGTGCCCGATCGCGCAGTGTGGCTCGATGGGCGTGTGGGTGGAGCCCTCGTAAAAGAAAGTTTCGTCGACCAAGGCCGCGCTGCGCGCAAATCCTCCGTCGACGTCCCCGAAGCTCAAGGCCACATGCTTGGAGATGTTTCCCTGCTTGACGTCTTCGTGGATTTTGATCCGCTGTTCGGCGAGCGCTTGTTCCGGATCCACCAGGGCAGGGAGGATTTCCCATTCGACGTCGATGAGGTTGAGCGACTCCTCCGCGGCCAGCTCGTCCACCGCGGCGACCGCTGCGATCTCGTCGCCGATGAAGCGAGCCTTGTCCACCGCCAGGGCCTGCTCATCCGGAGTCCATGGAATCACCCCGTAGCGCGTGGGCATCTCCTTGCCCTCCAGGACCTCCACCACTCCGGGGTAAGCTCGGCAGCGCGTGAAGTCGATCCGCTTGATGCGTGCGTGCGCATGCGGACTGCGCAAAATCTTGCAGTGGAGCATTCGCGGAAGGTGCAAGTCGTCCGCGTAGAGCGCTTGCCCCGTCGCCTTCTTCAATCCGTCCGTCTTGCGCAGCCGTCTACCGACGACGTGGTATTTGCGCGCGTTCTTCATCACGGATTGAGCGTGGTGGTTGGCCGCGGATCGTATTCCTCGACGGAGCGCTGCCCCGACGCGACCTCGACCGCATCGAGGATCTTGGTGTAACCGGTGCAACGACAGAGATTTCCGGAGAGCGCCTCCTTGATCTGCTGTCGTGTCGGCTTGGGATTCGAAGCCAGCAGCGCCGCCGCGCTGATCATCATTCCGGACTGGCAGAACCCGCACTGAAGGGCGCCGCAGAGATCGAACGCGTCCTGGACGGGGTGGACTTTTCCCGCCTGCGCGAGTCCTTCGATGGTGGTGAGGCTTCGGCCCTCACCTTCGACCGCCAAGGTGATGCAGGAAAGGATCGGGCGGCCGTCGGCCAGTATGGTGCAGGCCCCGCAGTCGCCTTTGTCGCAGCCCTGCTTGGAACCGGTGAGATCCAGCCGATACCGCAAAGCTTCGAGCAAAGTCTCGCGAGGCTCGATGGCCACCTGGTATTCGTCCCCGTTAACGGTGAGGGAAATCAGGATCTTAGCGGGCCTCGAACGCATGGGAACAATATAGCGGCTCCCCGTCTCGAGTTGAAGGCAGCCCTCAGCGTTCGCCCCAGCGAAGCTTTTGGCGCAGCACGGCGAAATAATCCAGGTGAGGGTTGCTGATCAGCAGCACTCGATTGGGCGCCCGCTCGATGTCGACCCGGTCCCCTTGTCGAAGCGGATGTCCCGCTTGACCATCGAGGGTCAGGTATAAATCGCGAATTTCGCTGTTGACGAGCAAGGTGAGGGTTTGGTCTCCCGGCATCACGATCGGCCGCTGGGTCAAGGCGTGGGGGCAGATGGGAGCGACGATGATCGCGTCCACCCGGGGGTGGACAATGGGCCCGCCGGCAGAGAGCGAGTAGGCAGTGGAGCCGGTGGGCGTGGCGATGATGACCCCGTCAGCCTTGAAGGTGGTGACGTATTGGCCGCCCATCAAAAGTTCGTGATCCGCGAGCCGCGCCAGGGCCCCTGTGTTGACGACCACGTCGTTGAGCGCCTGGTCCTCCAGCACCACCAGGCCATCGCGACGAACCTTGCAAGAGAGCTTCATCCGCGAGCTGGTGAGGAAGTCTCCAGCGAGCACCTGGTCCAAGACCGGGTAGATTTCGGCGCTGGGGACTTCGGTCATGAAACCGAGGCTGCCCAGGTTGATCCCGAGTATCGGCACCGGGCGGTTGCCGAGCAGCCTCGCTCCGTGGATGAGCGTTCCGTCGCCGCCCATCGCGATGAGAAGCTCGGTTCTCTGGGCGAGCTCCGCCTCCGACTGGGGCTCCCAGCCGAGCGCCTGGGCCAAGGGGGGCTCGGCCAGAAAAACCCGGTCCGGATACCGGGCCCTGAGTTCTTGCGCCAGAGCAATCGCCTCGCTCTTTTGCGGTTTAGCCACCAGCGCAATCGTCCTCACGGCCCGTGGTTCTAGGCCCTCGCGGGGCAGATGTCAGCTTGCTAGATGAATACCGGAAGGTTGGGAAATGGACTTGTTCGACCGTGCCAGCCAGAAACACGCCGCCGCCCGAGAGCCGCTCGCTGAGCGAATGCGTCCCCGCACGCTCGATGAATTCGTCGGTCAGGAGCACCTCACCGGCCCGGGGCATTTTCTGCGACGGGCCATGGAATCGAAGCAGATCCCCTCGCTCATTTTTTGGGGCGCACCCGGAACGGGAAAAACAACGCTGGCGAGGGTGATCGCTGGGTCGACAGGCGCGACGTTCGTGGCGCTGTCCGCGGTGAACGCCGGGGTCAAGGAGATTCGGGAGATCGTCGCTCAGGCCGAGGAACGATGGAAGCTCCACCAACAACGGACCATCCTGTTCATCGACGAGATCCACCGCTTCAACAAGGCACAACAAGATGCCCTGCTGCCCCACGTCGAGAGGGGGACCATCACCCTGATCGGGGCCACCACCGAAAATCCCTCGTTCGAGGTTATCTCCGCGCTGCTTTCCAGAAGCCGAGTGGTGACGCTCCGGCCCCTGGAAGAGGATGAGCTGATTTCGCTTCTGCGCCGAGCTCTGTCAGACGCCCGTGGCTTCGAGGGGAAGGTCGAGGCGACCGAGGACGCGCTGGCGCTGATTGCGCGGGCGGCCAGCGGGGACGCGCGCAAGGCGCTGAACGGCCTGGAAGTGGCTGTCCAGCAGGGGCAAGGGGGTGTGGTGACTGCCGCAAACGCGGAAGAAGCGCTGCAGCAAAAAACGTTACTCTATGACAAAGCCGGGGACGAGCACTACAACGTCGTTTCCGCCTTTATCAAGTCGATGCGCGGCTCGGACCCAGACGCGGCGACGTACTGGATGGCGCGGATGCTCGAGGCGGGAGAGGACCCTCTCTTTGTCTTACGCAGGATGGTGATCTTCGCGGCCGAGGACATCGGAAATGCGGATCCACGCGCGCTCGGCGTAGCGGTGGACGCGCTGCAAGCATTCGAGCTTGTCGGCTTACCCGAGGGAACCCTGCCGCTGACCCAGGCGGTCACCTACTTGGCGATGGCGCCCAAGGCGAACACCGTGCTCACCACCTACTCCGCAGCGCGCTCCGCGGTCATGGATTTGGGTCCATTGCCAGTGCCGTTGCACCTGCGCAATGCGCCCACTCCGCTGATGAAGTCGCTCGGTTACGGGTCGGCATACAAGTACCCTCACAACTACGAAGGCAACTACGTCCCCGAGGAGTATTTGCCCGAGGCGCTCCGCGGCCGAACCCTCTATCGTCCTTCCGAAAACGGATTTGAAGCCGAGCTTAAGAGGCGATGGGAGGCGCTGCTCGCCTCGAAGCGCCGGCAGGGCTGAGCGAGCCTAGCCGCCGTCCGGGGTAATGGGGTTAAGCCCGGCTGCGATCCCGAGCTTGTCCAGCGCTTGCATTCGGAGCAGTCGCCGGTTGGTCCCATCGATATCGACTTCAAGCACCTTGCCCGACTCCTTAGGCACCAAGCCGAACCGCACGCGCCACATGTTCACCCCAATGGATTCCACTTTCTCCAGGTCCGCGGGTGAGAATCCCTGATCCCGGGCGGCGTTGAGGCCGAATTCCACCACGTCGTAGTAGCCGAGAGAAGTCAGCGCTGCTTGCGACGGGGGGTTTTGCGCGTTGGGGGGTCGGTTTGAGGTTCCCGAGACGCAGGCCACCAGAACCACGAAGCAACTGAACACGGCAGCTCGATGCGGTTGGAACATCTACACGACGATTCTCTTCGGGCCCCCGCTCTTTCGCCAGCCTGACTACGCGCCAGTGTTTTCGATAGGCTCGTCACTGCCGTCCGGCTTCCGCGAGCGGTTGCCGACGTCGTACTGCTTAAGAAGCCTGCGGAAGTTGGATCGGTCGACCCCGGCGGCCCTAGCGGCCGAGGAGACATTGTTTCCGCTGCGCTCCAAGAGCGCGGAAAGGTAGCGGCGCTCGAAAGCTCGCATCGCGAGCCGTTTCGCTTGCGCGTAGGGCAGGTGTGCGAGGCTGAAGACCTCGACCTCGCCGCCTCCCTTTGGCGCCTCTCGAAATCCGGGCGGCAGGTCATCGAGGTCGATGATTGCATTGGAGGTCAGCACCACCGCGCGCTCGATGACGTTTTCCAGTTCCCGCACGTTTCCCACCCAGCGATTGCAGGTGAGGGCCTCCATCGCCGCCGAAGAAATGCCGGTGACGTTTTTTCCCATCTTCTGCGCGTACATTTTGAGGAAATGCTGAGCCAACAGCGGGACATCTTCGGGTCGATCGCGCAGGGGCGGCAGCTGTACCGAAATGACATTGAGTCGATAGAAGAGGTCCTCGCGGAACTTGCCCTGCTCCTTGGCTTTGACGAGGTCTACGTTCGAGGCTGCGATGACCCTCACGTCGACCCGAATGGTGTCGCTTGCGCCCACCCGCTTCACTTCCCCTTCCTGCAGCACCCGCAACAGCCGCACCTGGGTCGCGGGCGGAACGTCGCCGATCTCGTCGAGGAAAATGGTTCCGCCGTCGGCGGCTTCGAACAGGCCCTTCTTGTTGCCTGTGGCCCCGGTGAAAGCGCCTTTGACGTGCCCAAACAGCTCGCTTTCCAGGAGCGTCTCGGTGAGCGCCGAGCAGTTTACCGCCACGAACGGCTTGTCCTTTCGCGGGCTCCGGTAGTGGATCGCGCTGGCGACCAATTCCTTCCCCGTTCCACTCTCCCCCTGCACCAGCACCGTGGCGCTGGAGTAGCTGACGGTTTCCACCATCTTAAAGATCGCCCGCATCTGCGCCGATTGACCGATCAGATCCTCGAACTGATCCCGCGCGGTGAGTGCTTCCTCGAGTACCCGGGCTCGGTCCTTGAGCGCCTTTCGCTCAGCAGCCTTGGCCACCGTCATGCTCAAGTCGTCGATGTTCTCGAACGGCTTGGTGAGGTAGTCGTAGGCCCCGGCCTTCACCGCCTCCACCGCGGTTTCCACGGTGGCGAAGGCGGTCATCATGATCACTTCCACCTCCGGACGCGCTTGCTTGACGGCCCGAAGCAGATCCAGGCCGGAGAGGTTCGGCATCTTGATGTCCAGGACGGCGACGTCGATCGATGGATCCTTGGCCGCCGCCAATCCCTCGACCGCATCGTCGATCGCGATCACGATGTAGCCCTCGCGCTGGAGGATCTCGCTGACCGCGCGAAGCACCACCTTGTCGTCATCGACCACCAGGACTTTGGCTGGACTACCCATGAACTGCTCCTTTCACGAAGCCCCGACGGGCAAAGCTGGAATGAAGACCGTAAACGTTGATCCTTTTCCCACCTCGGTCTGCACATCGAATTTGCCGCCGTGGTCCTCCACGATGCGGTAGGCGATGGTCAGGCCCAGCCCGGTTCCCTGGCCCGGCGGCTTGGTGGTGAAGGAAGGCTCGAAGATGTGCGGTAAATGCTGCGGCTCGATTCCGGTGCCGGTGTCGGTGACCCGGAAGTAGCAGCGCTCCTCCTGCTCTCCGGTCTCCACGGTGAGAGTTCCCTCCCCGTTCGGCAGTGCGTGCAGGGCGTTTTGCAGCAGGTTCAGGACCACCTGGCCGAGCTGAATCGGATCTCCCTGAATCTTGCGGATCTGGGGCGCCAATTCGAGCTCCAGCACCGCCCCAGGGGCGGTCTTGAGCTGGGTTCGAAACAACAGGGCTGCGTCCTCCACGCAGCGCGACAGATCGCAGGGCCGGCGGTCCTCCAGCTGGCTGCGGCGCGAAAAGCGCAGCAGGCTCTCGACGATTCGCTTGCAGCGCAGAGCGCTTTCTTCGATCAGGGAGAGCGATTCGAGATCGCTGGCCGGGCGGCCTGGATCCCGCTTCATCAGCTGCGCGAAGGCTAAGATCCCGCCCAGCGGATT
>Ga0126369_10002414_pt1 | contig 13276 bp, 7 predicted proteins | sample PanSoiMetaPlot_1_FD_109646 | JGI IMG/M metagenome (GOLD analysis project Ga0126369, IMG submission 109646) | Tropical forest soil microbial communities from Panama - MetaG Plot_1 | ecosystem: Environmental > Terrestrial > Soil > Tropical forest > Bulk soil | place: Panama | collected 2016-02-17 | reverse complement strand
GAATGCGAGTACGGCAACGGCGTCGCGATCTTCACCCGCGACGGCGACACGGCGCGCGATTTCACCAGCCGGGTGAACGTCGGCATGGTGGGCGTCAACTTCGCGATCCCGGTGCCGCTCGCCTACCACACGTTCGGCGGCTGGAAGCGCTCGGGCTTCGGCGATCTCAACCAGCACGGACCGGACTCGATCCGCTTCTACACCAAGACCAAGACCGTGACGGCGCGCTGGCCGTCCGGCATCAAGGAAGGCGCCGAGTTCGTCATTCCGACGATGAAGTGAGTCCTGGCGGCTCCGCCCGCCGGTGTCGGCACGCCCTGCGGCCGACGCCCGGACAAGACGCGTCTAGCCGCGCGCAAGCATTTTGCGTACACTTTCCGCGAGAAGGCCGTGCGTCCCGTCGAACGGCCAGCCGCGGAGGCGTCTGCACGTGGCAGCCCACCCACCCGACTCGCCGATCGACGCGATCCTAGTCCAGAGCGCAGTGCTCGGACTCGGCGACGAGCAACGGCGCCGGCTCGAACTGGCCGACATCGACTTTCGCCGCCAGGCGATCGAGCTGTGGAACCAGCAGCAGCTGCTGATCCTGGAGATGCGCCGGGCGCGAGCCGAGGCCGGCGCGCGCACGGCTCCCGATCCGCAGTCCATGGCGGCCGTCGACGCGATCACGGTCAAGCTCCGGCAGCTGTGGCTGCGCACGCTGCGCGAGGCGCAGTCGGTCCTGTCGGCCGAGCAGCTCGCACGGGTGGCCGACGTCGCCGGTCAGCTTCCCGGGTTCGATCTCGATGCCGGCAGCCCGGCTCCCGGCAACGTCGCCGCCCTGGTGTCGGAGGCGGTGGCGGCGCGGATCAAGGATTCCAAGGTCATCGAGGTCGAGACCGCACAGGCGATCGCGGAGCGTCTCATCGGCTGGGCCAAGACGGCCGCGATCTTCACCGGAATCCCGCTGGGGCTGCTGGTGGTCGTGCTGACCGTCCTCGGGATCAGCAACTGGACCGACTTCTCCAAGCGGATCGACGAGGGCAAGAAGGACGTCGCGACCAAGATCGACGACGCGCGCCAGAGCATCAGCGAGGTCCAGACTCAAGCGAAGGCCTTCCAGAAGGAATATGCCGATCTGAAGGTCCAGCTCGGCGATGTTTCGGGCCTGAAGAAGGACGTCAGCGACCTCGCCGCCAAGGTCAAGCAGCTGGAGCGGATCCAGTTCGACCAGTCCGCCGCGCTCGGACCCGAGGTGAAGAAGACCGTGGAGGAGCTGATCACGAACTACCGCTCCTATCTGCAGTCGCTCGGATATCAGCCGCCCGCCACGGACCTGACCGTCATGGTCGACTCGAAGGCCGGCTACAATTCCTATTACGACGGACAGAAGATGGTTCTGCATCCGGCACTCGCCACGATGCCCGATGTGGTCTATCGCGAATACACGCAGCGCGTCCTGAATGAAGCCAATCCCGCGTACTGGGACGCGCGCTCCTGGAAAGTAACCGCGATCACGTCAGGTCTCGCCGACTACTTCCCCTGCAGCTTCCTCGGCGAAACGAAAATGGGCGCAAAATTCGTCGCGCTGGCTCCCGCCGACGCGGTGACGGCCGAGATGAAGAAGCGCGGATACCTGCGCGACATGCTCAACAAGCGGAAGTTCGTCGCCGATGCGGCGAGTGAAGCCGATCAGGAGTCGCATGCCGCCGGCGAGGTGTGGAGCGGGGTGTTCTGGGACATTCGCACGCTTCTCGGCTGCGCCGATCGGTCCGCGACATGCACCGATGCCGACAAGATACTCCTGATCAATTGGAAGACGATCGCGATGGCGCCGCTCGAGACCATCGACGTCCGGTTCGCTCGCGCGATCATCGACGGCGTGCGTCAACTGTCGGGCCCGCAGCAGGCCGACAAGGTGCGGGCCGCATTCACGCGCCGAGGCTTGGCGCTCTAGCCTTCGACCTTGCAGCGCGGATCGCGGCCGAAGGCCGACACCGCGACCGTGACGATGCGGTTCTTGCGCACGTCGAACTCGCAGAACGGCACCCGGCGGCCGTCGCGCTCGTATTCGAGCTTCGCGGCGCCGACTTTTTCGCGCAGCACCGTGCTGCCGCCCTTGGCGGTATCCACGCGCGACGGGCCGAGCACCAGCGGCGGCACGACGAAGCCCGGCGTCACCTTGATCTCGACGTAGCCGGTGTCCTCCTGACAACCCGCGAGAGCGAGCAGGACGGAAGTCGCCAGCAACACGCCCCGCATTGCCGCCTACCTCATTCGTTCGCGCATGTCCTTGCCGGCGAACCGGCATCCACTTCGCCGGGACATGCGCTAGGTGCCGGGCGGCGTGATCGTCTTGATGAAGTTGTTGAGCATGTCGGACGCCTCGTGGATCTGCTTGGCGAGATCGCGCACCACTTTGAGCGCCTCCTCGCCCTGGCGGATCTCCATCAACTCGCCGACATAGTCGTCGTTGGTCTGCAGCGTGCGCAGCACTTTTGCGAAGCGCCCGCGCGCATTGTCGAGCTCCGTCGTCGCCGCCTCGGTCTCGCGCGCGATGCGGTCCCACTCCTTGAGCAGGAAGGCGCGCTGCTCCGCAGAAAAGCGCGTCTCGGCGGCGAGGCTCTTTTGCTTGGCGCGCGCATGCTCCAGCGCCTTGGCGCCGAGCTGCGCCACCTCGCCGTTGTCGGCGACCGCGCCGAGCAGCGATCCGACCAGCTCGCGCAGCTCGGCGATCTCCTTGCGCGAGGCCTGCGGATCGGTCTCGCGGTCGATCGTCCTGGCGCTCTCTTCGATCCGCTTGTTCAGCTCGACGAAGGATTTCTTCAGCTCGTCGAGCTGGCGGGAGAAATCCTCGACCGGCCCGATGGCGTCCGGCTTCTGCGCCGTCTGGGCCAGGCCGGGTCGAGCCGGAATTGCCGTCATCAGGAGGAAAGCGAGCGCCGCCGGGCAGCACCACGTTGCCCATGCGCGCACGATCGATCGAGGCTTGGACATGTCAGGCTCCCACATCACGCCTTATCATTCGAATTATTTGTTGGCAGTTTAGGCGGAAGCGTGGCCAAGTTGTAGCCCGGATGGAGCGACATCCGGAAGTCTTCCCCGCATTTCGCTTCAATGCGGGCGACATTTCTGCAATTCCTGCCTTTCGCACCGCAACGGAACCCACATGCCCGAATATCAACTCTATTGCATGGCCCAATCCGGCAATGCCTATCGGGTCGCCCTCATGCTCAACCTGATCGGCGCCGATTGGGAGCCGGTCTTCGTCGAATTCTTCAAGGGCGAGACGCGCACGCCGAAGTACCGCACCGAGGTCAACGAGATGGGCGAGGTGCCGGTGCTGGTGCACGGGGCGAAGAAGCTCAGCCAGTCCGGCGTGTGCCTGACCTACCTGGCCGAGCGGACCGGCAAGTTCGTCCCGCAGAGCGAGGACGAGCGGCTCGAGGCGCTGCGCTGGATCATCTTCGACAACCAGAAGGTCAACGGCTTCCTCGGACCGTACCGCTTCCTCAAGAACTTCGCCAAGCCGCCCGGCGACCCGGCGGTGATGGCGTTCCTCAAAGGGCGCATCGACGGCAATCTCGCGATCGTCGAGAAGCGCCTGTCGGCGCACTCGTTCGTGCTGGGCGAGCGGCCGACCATCGCCGACATCTCGCTCGTCGGCTATTTCTACTACCCCGCCGAGGAGTTCGGCTTCGACATCGCCGGCGCGCACCCGTCGATCGGCAAGTGGCTCGACCGCATGAAGGCGTTGCCGGGATGGAGACATCCCTACGAGCTGATGCCGGGGCATCCGTTGAATTTGTGAACCGCAGGGTGGGCAAAGCGAAGCGTGCCCACCGTCTTGTTCACGACACACTCGTGGGCACGGCGCGCGTTGCGCGCCTTTGCCCACCCTCCGAAGCCTGCAACTCCTTCAGCAGCGGCCCGAGAAACTCCTCGTACACCTTCCAGCGCCCGACCGCGCTGGTGTAGATCGGCTGGCGCACCTGGGTGGCGCTCGCGGTGCGCACCGGGCGGGCGGTCGCGTGGAACGACAGACAGCGGTCGTCCCACGGCAGGCCGCAGTAGTCGATGATGCGCCGCGCCGCGCCCTCGAGATCGGCCACCACGTCTTCGTAGCGCACGTCGAGCATGCGGCCTTCCGGCAACACGCGGCGCCAGTGCGCCATCAGCCGCTCGTAGCGCCGGTAGTAGCGGCCGAGCTCGCCGAGATCGTAGGTGTGGTTCTGCTCGGCGGAGAACAGCTTCGAGAAGCAGGAGATGCAGGTATCGACCGGATCGCGCATCGTATGGATGATCCGCGCATTCGGCAGCGCCAGCTGGATCAGGCCGACGAAATAGTAGTTCGACGGCATCTTGTCGGTGACCCGCTCGCCGGCGTGCCCTCCTCTCGACGCGAGCTCGCGCAGCAGCTCGACATAGCGCGCGCCGATCTGCTTCAGCGCCGCCGGATCGAGCGACGGCACGAACTCGGGATAGGGCAGGGTGGCGCCGTCCGGACCGCGCACCGTGAGCACGACGTCGTTGAGCGTCTTGAGCTCCCCTGCCCCGTACACCTTCGGATGGCTCGCGAGGATCTGCTCGACCAGCGTGGTGCCCGACCGCGGCATGCCGAGCACGAAGATCGGCACCGGCGAGGGATCGCCGCCGCCGTTCTTGGCGCGCATGAGCTCGTGCGTGAACGTCCGCTCGAGCCGGTCGAACAGCGACAGCGCCGCCGCCTCGTCGTACACGATCGCGGCGCGCTTCGCCGCGGTGCCCTTGAGCAGGTGCTCGAACGAGCGGCGGTGCTCCTTCAGGTCGGCAAAGGCCTTGGACAGGGCGAAATCGAGCTGCATGCGGTCGGTCTTCGAAAGGCCGTCCGGCTGCGCGGCGAGCGCCTCCATGGCGGCGAGATGCCGATCGCCCGGCTTGAACGTCTTCGAGTCGGCGAGATTGACGTAGACGCCGCTCACCCTGGGATCGAGCTCGAGCGCCTTGAGATACGCTTTCTGCGCCTCGCCGAGCCGCCCGAGCTCCTTCAGGACATTGCCCATGTTGTTGCAGGCGTCGGCGAGATCAGGCTTGAGCGAGAGCGCGCGGCGATAATGCTCGAGCGCCGCCTCGAGCTCGCCGCGCTCGAACGCGACGCGCCCCATCAGGTTGACCGCATCGTGGCTGTTCGGATTGAGCGCGAGCGCGCGCTCGGTCGCGGCGGCGGCCTCGTCGACCTTGTGCTGGTCGATCAGCACCGAGCCGTAGTGCAGGTGGATCTTGTCGCTGCGCTGCTCGATCGCGAGCGCGGCGCGCAAGGTCGCGGCTGCCTCCTCGTACCTCTCCAGGTCCTTGAGCGCGAGCGCCAGGTTGTCGAGCGTCTCGGGATCGTTCTGACGCAGCTCGAGCGCGGTGCGATAGGCGGCGATCGCCTCCTCGGAGCGCTTCAATTCGCGCAAGCAGGTGCCGAGGTTGTTCCAGGCGTCGGGGAATTGCGGCGTGAGCTCGATCGCACGGCGATAGCAGGTTTCCGCCTCGGCGAAGCGCTCGAGGCGCTGCAGCGCGTTGCCACGGTTCGAATGCGCCTGCACGAAGGCGGGATCGGCCGCGACCGCGCGATCGTAGTGCGCCAGCGCCTCCTCGAACCGACCCTGCTCGAACAGCGCGATGCCGACATTGCTCAGCGCCCCCGCGTGGCCCGGATCGAGCGCGATCGCACGGTTGCCGGCCGCGATCGCCTCGTCGGTGCGGCCGCCGAGCCGGCACATCTCGCCGAGGTTGGCGTGATAGAGCGCGACCTCGGGCTTGAGCTCGGCGGCGCGCCGCACGTGCGCGATCGCCTCGGCGAGCTTGCCGGACTGGTGCAACAGAATGCCGAGCATGTGCTGGGCGTCGGCATTGTCGGGCTCGGCGGCGACGACGCGGCGCACGATGTCGTCGGCATCGGCGATGAATCCGCGGCGGCGCTTCTGCTCGGCGAGCATCAGCGCCTGGCCGGAGGTCATCTGCCCCGACGCGAGCGCCGGCGGCTCGAGCTGCGTCGGCAGGACCGACGTTACCGCGCGCGGCTGCGCAGCCTCGGCCGCGATGATGACGGCCGCGTGCGCGGCGCGCCGATCTCCCAGCGCGCGGAACGGCGTGAGCGCGCCGACGTCGCCGCGCGCGACCGCGGCGAGATCCTTGGCGATGCGCGGCATGACGTCGGCCCAGTCCTCGCCGAAGTCGGATTTATCCGACTTCGGCCGACCAATAGTGCCGAAATCGGGTAAACCCGATTTCGGATGCTTCTGGCGGTAGAGCCGCATCGTCGGGTACCACGGATTGTCCTCGCGGCCGAGCAGCCAGCGCCAGTCGGTCACCCACGGCAGCGGCACCCAGATCGGCTTGGCCAGCGCCCCGACCAGATGACACACGGACGTGTCGACCGAGATGACGAGATCGAGCGGGCAGACCGCGGCCGCGGTCTCGACGTAGTCGGTGAGGTCGGGCGCGAGATCGAGGATCCTGCGCGCGCGATGCGCTTTCAGATCGGCCGCGCGCGGGCCGACCTGCAGGCTCACGAACGAGACGCCGGGCACGTCGAGGACGGGCGCGAGCCGTACGAGATCGAGCGAGCGCCGCATGTCGTTGACATGGTCGGGGTTGCCGGCCCACACGAGGCCGACCTTGAGGCCCGCCAGCGGCTCAAGCTTCTTCGTCCAGCGCGCCAGCGCCTCGGCGGGCACGCGCAGGTACGGTACCGACGCCGGAATGGTTTCGAGGCGCGTGCGAAAGATGCGCGGCAGGCTGAGCAGCACCGCGTCGCAGTGGTACGGCGCCGGATCGCCGCGATCGCCCAGCACCTCCATGCCGGGCAGGCTCTCGCGCAGCAGCGTCGTGAGCTGCTGGTGCACACGCAGCGTCACCTTGCCGGCGCGCGCGGCGAGCAGCGAAAGGTAGCGCGCGAACTGCAGGGTGTCGCCGAACCCCTGCTCGGCCTGCACGTAGATGTGCTTGCCGGCGAGGCTCTCGCCCTCCCACGGCTTTTCGGGAAAGCGCGGACCCTTGCGCTCGGTCGAGCGCAGCCGCCATTCGTACTCGTCCCAGCCCTCGCCGAGGTCGCCGCGCATCAGGAGCAGGATGCCGAGGCCGGAATGCGCATTGGCATGACCGGGCGCGAGCGCGATGGCGTGGCGCAGCGCCGCCACGCCCTCCTCGAACTCGCCGGCGTGGTGCAGCGTGGTGCCGAGATTGGCCCAGCCGTCCGCGTAATTCGGATTGAGCCCGATCGCGACCTGGTAGGCGGCGATCGCCTCGTCGAAACGCTTGAGCGCATGCAGCGCGTTGCCGAGATTGCTGTGCGCCTCGCAGAAGTCGGGCTTGACCTCGATGGCGCGGCGATGCGCGGCGGCGGCCTCCTCGTACTGCTTGAGCTCGTAGAGCGCGACGCCGAGATTGCTGTGCGCCGCCGCCAGGTTCGGATCGATCTCGATCGCGCGCCGCGCCTCGTCGGCGGCGGGCTCGGGCCGGCCGGCCAGCCGCAGCATCTCACCCAGATTGGCGCGAAACAGCGCGACCTGCGGCGCGAGCTTGACGGCGCGGCGCACGTGCTCGATCGCCTCGGCGAGCTTGCCGTTCTGGTGGGCGATGACGCCGAGCAGATGCTCGGCCTCGGGCAGATCCGGCTTCGCTTCGAGCGCGCGGCGGCAGAGCGCCTCGGCTTCGACCAGCCGTCCCTCGCCGCGATAGCGGTCGGCGAGCATCAGCGCCTCGCCGAGCGGCATGAATTGCTGGGTCGGGCTCCCCGCGAGTTGGTTCATGGCCGGTGTCGATAGCATGCAACCCAACCGGCGAGCAAAGTAAGGGGTGCGCGTTTCACGCGCTAAGAGCTTGGCAAACGCTTTCCGGCGCCATGTCCATTTGTGACCTTTGGGCAACATCCACGGCAAAATCGGCGGCTCCGGTGGGTCGAACTCCCGATTTCGCCATTCCCCGCAGTTCTCGCGACATGATCGCCCGGGTAAATTCTTCCGGGGACACGCGAAGCCGTTGCTTCGAGAATGCGTGCGCGTATGGGCGGGCGGGGAAGAGTTGGGCTGCTGCTGTCGAGCTCGGTGGCGGCGCTGCTGATCGGCGGCGGCGCGCCGGCGGCGTTTGCGGCGTGCGCGAACAACATCAACGCGGCGTTCGACAATCCGTCCGGGAACACGACCGCCTGCGTCGCCGTCACCAACACGAGCTTCACCGGCGACATCACCAACGAAGGCACCATCACACCCGGCGGCATCACCTTCAACAACGGCACGATCACCGGCTCGATCGCCTCGTCCGGCATCATCTCAGGCGGGATCAGCCTCGACAGCGCGAGCGCGATCACCTCGGCCGGCACCGCCATCCTGATCACCGGCCCGACGTTCTCCGGCGGCATCAGCAATGCCGGAACGATCTCGGGGGCGACGGGCGGCATCGTCGTCAGCGGGGTCACGACGTTCTCCGGCGGCATCAGCAACAGCGGCACGATCACCGCCGGGTTCACCGGCATCGCGGTGAACAATGTCTCCAACTTCTCCGGCGGCATAACCAACACCGGCGCGATCACGGCCAACTTTGCCGGCATCGGCGTTACGGACAGCGCGACCTTCGCGGGGCCGATCTCGAACCACGGCACCATCGTGGCCGGCACCGGAATCCTGGTCGGCTGCGGCTGCGGCGTGACCCTTGTCACCGGCGGCATCACCAATTCGGGGACCATCGCGGCGATCAGCGCGGCGATCCGCGTCACAAACGTCGCGACGTTCTCGGGCGCGATCAACAATTCCGGCAGCATGTCGGGAGCGTTCGCCATCGTCGTCAGCAGCGTCGGCGTGTTCGGGTCGGCCACTCCTGGCGGCGGCATCGTCAACAGCGGCACGATCGCGGCGTCCGGCATCGGCATTTCGGTGCTCGGCGTCTCGACTTTCCAGGGCGGGATCACCAACGGCGGCACGATCACGGCCGCGTTCGGGAGCGGAATCCTCGTTGCGGGCGTCGGGACGTTCTCCGGCGGCATCGTCAACGACGGCACGATCGTCGCGGGCGGCATCGGCCCGAGTGGCGGCGGCATCGTCGTGCTCGGCGTCGACACGTTCCAGGGCGGCATCACGAACCGAGGATCTATTTCGTCGACGAACGCCGGCATCTCGGTGTTGGGCGTCTCGACCTTCGTGGGCGGGATCAACAACGGCGGCACGATCTCGGCCCAGTTCGGCACGGGAATCGTGGTCCAGGCCGTCGAGACGTTCTCGGGCGGCATCTCCAACGGCGGCACGATCTTCGCGGGGCAGGCCGGAATCCACGTCTGCGATTGCGTCACGACGTTCCTCAACGGAATCACCAACAGTGGCCTCATTACCGCGGCCGGCAGCGGAATATTCGTCGGCGCCGTATCGACCTTCGCGGGCGGCATCAGCAACAGCGGCACGCTTGCGGCCCAGTCCGGCAACGGCGTCGCGGTGGTCGGCGCCACTACGTTCTCGGGCGGCATCAGCAACGGCGGCATCATCACGGCTCAGGGAGTGCCGGCCCTCGGCTTCGTTCGCGGCGCCGGCATCCTGGTGTCGGCTGTCTCGGTGTTCGGCTCCGCCAGCGCCGGCGGCGGAATCACCAACACCGGCTCGGTCACGGCCGAACGGTCCGGCGTGCTCGTCCAGGGCGTCGGCTCGTTCTTCGGCGGCATCGCCAACAGTGGCACGATCACGGCCGGTCTCGCCGGGATCGCGGTCGGCGCGGTCGGCGCCACCGGCAGCTTCCGCGGCGGCATCAGCAACGGCGGGCTGATCGCGCTGTCGCAGCCCACTGGAAGCTTCGGCATCTTCATCGACAACGTGTCGCAGTTCTCGGGCGGGGTGCGCAACGGCGGCACGATCACCGGTGCCGGCGTCGGCATCGCGCTGGCGAGCGGGGTCGGCATCTCGACGTTCTCGGGCGGGATCACCAATATGGGATCGATCTCGGCAAACACCGGCATCCTCGTGGGCAGCGTCGGGGCCTTCGACGGCCACATCGTCAACGCCGGCACGATCAGCGGCACCGTCGCGGCGATCGATCTGTCGGGCGCAACGGTCGCGCTGACGGTCGACCAGAACGGCGGACTGCTGTCGGGCGACGTCAAGCTCTCGACCAACGGCGACATGCTCAATGTCCGCGGCGGGACGATCAACGGCAACATCATCGACCAGAATGCCACCGGGACGATCAACTTCACGCTCGGCGCCGCGACGTTCACCTACGGCACGGCTTTCGGGTTCACCAATATCGGCCAGGTGAACCTCAATTCCGGCACCGTCATCCTCGATGGCGCCAACAGCGCCAACAACGTCGCGGTCAACGGCGGCGTGCTGCAGGTGGGCGACGCGGGCCATCCGGGCGCCACGCTTGCGGCGACGGTCGACGTGATCGGCGGCACGCTCGCCGGCCACGGCACGGTGATCGGTGGCGTCGCGATCGAGGACGGCGGCGTGCTCGCGCCCGGTGGCTCGCTCGGCACGCTCACGATCAGCGGCTCGCTCGCCTTCAACGCCGGCAGCACCTACGCGGTGCAGATCGCGCCCGGCGCCGGCAACAACTCGGCGACCGTCGTGAACGGCGGGCCCGGCACAGTGACGATCAACGGCGGCACCGTGGTGGTGACGCCGCAGATCGGGCACTACAACGCCACCAACTACGTGATCGTGGAGACGACCGGGGGCGTCGGCGGAACGTTCGCGGGCCTCACGGTGAACGGCTCCTTCGTCGGCACGATGAAGCTCGACTACACCACGATTCCGGGCGACGTGCTGCTCGACGTATCGGCGGGCTTCGCGCTCTCCAGTCCGCTGCCGGTGTTGAGCCAGAACCAGCAGAACGTCCTCAACGGCCTCCTCGCCAGCAGCAACCTGTCGACGCCGTTCCAGAATCTCGCCCTCCTGACGGGCCCGCATTTCGCCAACGCGCTCACCCAGTTCTCCGGCGAGGCGGGCGCCGCCTTCCTGCAGGGGGCGTTCCAGTCGGGCGATCTTTTCCTCAATCTCATGGTCAATCCGTTCCTCGACGGCCGCTTCGGCAGCGGCGGCGGCTTCGGCGCCGCCATGGGCTTTGCGGCCGAGGCGCCGCCTGCGCTGCCCGAGGCCGCAGCCGCCTTCGCGTCCGCGATGCCGGTGAAGGCGCCGCCCCACGTCATCACGACGAGCGCGCCGGCCGCCTACCGCGTCTGGGGCTCGGCCTTCGGCGGCGCCGAGAGCGTCGACGGCAATGCGACGGTCGGCTCGCACACCACCACCAGCCGCGTGTTCGGCTTCGCGGCCGGCGTCGACTATCCGATCGCGCCGGCGACCACCCTCGGCTTCGCGCTCGCCGGCGGCGGCACCAACTGGGGGCTCGACGGCGGCCTCGGCGGCGGACACTCGGACACGTTCCAGGCCGGCGCCTACGGCTCGCACCGCTGGGGCGCGGCGTATGTCTCGGGCGCCCTCTCCTACAATTTCCATGACGTGACGACCGATCGGAACGTGACCGTCGCCGGCGTCGATCGGCTCACCGCCAGCTTCCAGGCGCACGGGCTTGGCACGCGACTCGAGGGCGGCTACCGCTATGCGACACCCTGGCTCGGCATCACGCCCTACGGCGCCGTGCAGGTGCAGTCGATCTTCCTGCCTGGCTACGGCGAGACCGCGACGGCGGGCTCGAACCAGTTCGCGCTCGCCTACGCGTCGCAGACCGCGACCGCGACGCGCAGCGAGCTCGGCGCCTGGTTCGACAAGAGCACCCTGCTCCACAATGGCGCGCTGCTGACGCTCTACGGCCGCGCCGCCTGGGCGCACGACTTCGGCGACACGTCGAGCGCGAGCGCGATCTTCCAGGCGCTGCCGGGCTCGAACTTCGTGGTCAACGGCGCGGTGCCGGCGCGCGACGGCGCGCTCGTCACCGCGGGCGCGCTGTATCGGATGCTCAACGGCTGGTCGTTCCAGGCGAAGTTCGACGGCGAGTTCTCGTCGACGACGAACGTCTACAGCGGCACCGGAGTGGTTAAGAGGATCTGGTGAACCTTAACGGGGCCTGCGCGGTTTGACGCGCTTCACAAGCCGCCCCGCGGCATGCAAAATGCAGAAAAATCCTCCAGCAGGGTCCCGCCGCCCATGCGAGTTGCCGAGAGAAAGATCGCCTGCGCGCTCGCCGGCGCGCTGTTCCTGGCCGGTGCCGCCGCCGCGCAACAGCCCGCGCAACAGCCCGCAACTAAGCCCGCGCCGGCGCGGCCGACGCAGCCCGCCCAGCACCCGGCCCCGCAAGCGCAACAGACCGCGCCCGCGGCCGCCGACCAGAACCCGCAGCGCACCACCGCGAGCTACGGCGACTGGGTCGTGCGCTGCGAGATGGTGCCGGGACCGCCGCCGCAGAAGAACTGCGAGATGGACCAACTCGCCCAGGTGCAGGGCCAGTCCCAGCCGATCTCGCGCGTCCTCGTCCCGCTCATGCCCAAGGGAGAGCCGCCGAAGCTGTTCGTCCAGGTGCCGATCAACGTGTCGTTCACGGCGCCGCTCAAGATCACGACGGACGCAAAGGACGCCGGCATCTCGACGCCGTTCCGCCGCTGCATTCCGGCCGGATGTTTTGCCGAGTTCGAGCTCAAGGAGGATCTGCAGAAGAAATTCCGCGCGGCCTCCGAGCCGGGAAAGATCCTCTACAAGAATGCGGGCGACCAGGACGTGGCGATCCCGGTATCGTTCAAGGGATTCGCCCAGGCTTACGAGGCGCTGCTGAAGCAGTAGCTGTAGGGTCGGCAAAGCGAAGCGTGCCCACCACTGACGTCCGCGTGGGCACGGCGCTTCTGCGATTGTGCCCGCCGTGAGAGGCAGTGCACGCGCCTTTGCCCACCCTACGATTTTCCGTGATCGTGGCCGTGCGCGTGATCATGATGATGGTCATGATCATGGCCGTGATGATGATCGTGGCCGTGGTCATGATGGTGGTGCGCGTGATCGCTCGCGCGCACGTCGGGCTCGAACGGCGCGGACAGCGGCGTCAGCTTGCCGGCGATGCCGGCGAGCATTGGCTCGATTTCGGGATTGCGTCGCAGCCGCACGCGGTTCACCAGGATCTGCACCGGCACGTGGCGGTCGCCGAGCCGCCAGGCGAGCCGCGCGAGCGCGACCGGATCCGGTATGCGCGCCTCGATCAGCGATTCCTGCTCCGCCACGATGTCGATGACGGCGCCGTCGTCGAGCACCAGCGCGTCGTCGGTCGCGAGCACCGGCGGCTCGGCGAAGTCGAACTCGACGCACGTGCCCTTGCCGGTGAAGAAGAAGCCCTGCTTGGTCTGGCGCTG
>Ga0126369_10002412_pt1 | contig 13279 bp, 13 predicted proteins | sample PanSoiMetaPlot_1_FD_109646 | JGI IMG/M metagenome (GOLD analysis project Ga0126369, IMG submission 109646) | Tropical forest soil microbial communities from Panama - MetaG Plot_1 | ecosystem: Environmental > Terrestrial > Soil > Tropical forest > Bulk soil | place: Panama | collected 2016-02-17 | reverse complement strand
TTTTGCAGAACTTCCTGCGGATTTTTGTAGCGAGTCTGAACCCCTTCGAGATTAAGAACAGCGAGACCGCCGAGTTTACTCATCGCGACCGCGAACCTCACATCGACCACGCCGTCCATCGCGCTGGCGAGGATTGGGATTTTCAATTCCAGCGGATTCGCGTTTTTGCGTGGCAAACGAAACCTGATGTCGACCTCGTTTGGATTGATCGTCACACGACCTGGGACCAACGCGATCTCGTCGAACCCGTAGGTGACGCGCGCTTTTCTATTTCGGCCAATCCACATTCCCATAATTAAATCTGCTCCAATCTAAATCTTTCGTTCAAACTCCCGCAACGCGGGCAGCGTGGAAGTAGTGCCGCCGTTCGATCCTCAAATTCGAACGCGCAAATCACGCAACGTAACCGGTAGCGCAATGCGCGCCGCTCACGCCGGCGCCGGTTCCACTCACCTACTATCCAGAGAAGGAAAATCGTGGCAAGGGAAAGCAGCAGATAAATTGTGACCAACGTGGCCAGACTGACTCGAATCACGGCGCGCTCGGAGTCTGTTTAGCCTCGGCTGCGGCGACGACATCGTTACCCCATTCGATGGTCGCGATTCCCCAAACCAGCGCGTCAGCGTTTGATTCCGGTTTCATTGGAAAACGGCAGAGCGCGAGATGTTGTCGAGCCTGCTCGTCCAGAATGCTGTCCCCGGACGAATTCAAAACGAAACAGTAACAAACCGCGCCGAAGCGATCGACCGCGATTCGGAATCGCGCATTTTGTGGCGGCTCACTAGTCGACCCTTTGAAATTCGCGGACGCGAATCTGGCTGCTCCCAACTGTTGCAAATCGTTCGAAAAGCTCACGCGGGTTGATTGAATTCCAGCCGGTTCCGCCACTGCCCGGCGTGTTGCCGGCACCGGCCCCGGCGGTTGCGCACTGGGAACGCGAAGATCGACAACTAGCGGCGGCGGTTGCTTCAACTCCGGCTCGGTCGCGAGATAAGAAGGAACGTGCTCCACCTTGCCAACTTCATGACGTTGCATCCGAAACGGCCGTCGGGTTGTCGAAGCGAGCGCCGGATCTTCCGCATCGATCCATCGCAGCAAAGTGACGGCCTGTTCGGAATTCGCGGCGATCAAATTCACGCGTTGCGGCGCAGGAAGCAGCGAGACGATCGGCGGATATACAACCTGAAATAGATAAAATCCGGCGATGTGAATCACGAATGAAGCCGCAATAAATCCAGCAATCACGAGATTGCGTCGACGCAGGCCTTCCCAGTTAAAAATGAATGGAGCGGTCGCGGTCATTTCGGCTGAGCACCAGCCAACGAAACCGAGGAGATCCCGTGCTCGAGCGCGGCATTGGTCACCGCCACGACCAACTCATAGGGCGTTTGACGGTCGGCCTTGATAATAATGGAGCGGCCTTCGCGTTTGGCGTCGTCGAGCAGCGGCCCCAACCGATCGAGCGAAGTCTTCTGATCGCGAAAATAAATCGCCGGCACCACGCCGCTGGTGATGCTGATGATTTGCTGATTTCGCTGAGCGCCGAGCAAGAACGGCGACGCCGGAGCAGAGACCGCGATGCCGGGCTGCAAAATGAAATTCGAACTTAAGAGCGTGAAGAAAATCAGGAGAAAGACGACATCGATGAGCGGAAAAACGACGAGCCAGCCGAAATTATATTCCTTCGTGCGGCTCAACTTCATCGCGCGGAGGTTGTCGATCTAACGATCGCGATGCGCTTCACGTGGATTTGCCAACTTCTCGGGCGATTGCTGAAAACTGATGATGCCGGTGAGCGCTTCGCTGTCTTTCAACATGTGCACGATTTCGATCCCGGCGCGCTCCATCTCGTGCATCATCGTGTTCACTCGCGACGAGAGATAGCTATAGGCAACGAACGTCGGCGCGGCGACAACAAGTCCGGCCGCCGTCGTGAGCAAACTTTTGTAAATCCCGCCGGAAAGCTCGGTCACCGTGGCGTAGCCGCCGTGCGAGGCAATCATGCCAAAGGCGTCGATCATTCCGGAAACGGTTCCGAGCAAGCCGAGTAACGGCGCGAGAAAAGCGAGCGTGGCCAGCACTCCAAGGAAACGTTCGAGCTTCGGCACTTCCAATTGACCGGCTTCTTGCACGATTTCGCGCAGTTCCGAGCGCGGCATGTCGTGACGAAGAATCGCGGCATGAATGACACGCGCGACCGGACCGGGCGTGCCTGCCGATTCGTGCAACGCTTCAGCGAAATTCCGGCGTTGGATCAAATTCGAAAGTCCCTTCAAAAATTCGCCGACGTGAATGCTGGCCCGGTGCAAATAAAAGAATCGTTCGGCGAACACGGCCACGGCAACGATGCTGCAGGCCAGAATCGGCCACATCAGCAATCCGCCCTTTTGGATATAATCAATCATGGGGATTTTCTTCTTAGCCCCTTTTCGGGGCGGGGGCAAGCGACGGCAAAGAGCTACCGGCCGTGAGGTTGTGTGACTTTGGCGAGGCACTTTGCGGCAGCGTAAAGAAGGCAATTATTTTTATTGACGCCTGGCACAGAAGGTGGTTAAAAGTGGGGAAAAGTGGGTTAGAATGGAACATTTCTCCACCCGCCAATGCAACAGCCTGACCAACGCTTCTACGCCGGCGAATTTCGTCACTCCATCGACGAAAAAAATCGAATCACCATTCCCGCGCGCTGGCGGCGCGATGACGCCGAAGAATTCATCATTCTTCCGGAAGCGACTCACCAATTTCTTCTGGTCATGTCGCCTGAAGAATTTTCTCGTATGAGTGCCGCCGCCGAAGCCGATCCAAATGTTTCCGCGCGCGACCGGCGCGTTTTTTTTCGTCAACTCCACGCCCGTGCCGAGCATGCCACCATCGACAAACAAGGCCGGCTCGTTCTGCCAGAAGACCTTTGCAAAAAAGTTGGATTGAAAGGCGAGGTCGCTCTCGTTGGTGGCCGCGGTCGCTTTGAAATTTGGAATCGGGAGAAACGGAAGAAGGCGCACGAGGAGGAGACACCGACGTATCAGCACGTCGCGAACGTCATTGGTTTGTGATCAATCCCACTGTGAACGCATTATTATTCGAGCGGCCGGTTTGGTTTGCCACGGGACCGCTCGTTTTGGAAGAGGAGCCGCAGGAAATGGAAGATTTTAGCTACCATCGTCCGGTCTTGGCCGCGGAAGCGGTGGAATTGCTCGCGCCGCATCCGGGCTCGCTGGTTGTCGATGGAACGGTCGGCGGCGGCGGACACACCGAAGCGATTTTGAAAACAGGCGCCGATGTTCTCGCGCTCGATCAAGATCCGGATGCAATCGTAGAGGCCCGCGAGCAACTCGCGCCTTACGGCGGACGCGTCACCCTGCATCAAGCCAACTTTCGGGACGCGGACAAAGTTCTCGATGAGCTCGACATTAAAAAAATTGGCGGCGCGATTCTCGATCTCGGCGTTTCCTCGCGCCAACTCGAGAATGCGTCGCGCGGCTTCAGCATCCTGCGCAACGGCCCGCTCGATATGCGAATGGACCCAAGATCGGCAACCACCGCCGCGCACATCGTTAACAATTACAGTGAAGAAGAACTCACCCGCATATTTCGCGATCTTGGCGAGGAACCAGCCGCTCGTCGGATCGCCTCTTTAATTGTGAAGATGCGCAAAGACGCGCCCTTCGCCGAAACGCTGCAACTGGCAAAAGCGATCGAGAAAGTGGCCGGTCGCCACGGACGCCGTCATCCGGCGACGCAAGCGTTTCAAGCGCTACGCATGGAAGTGAACGACGAGCTCGCCGCGCTCGACCAAGGTCTGCGCATTTTGACCGCTCGACTCGAGGCGGGCGCGCGCCTCGCCGTCATCACCTTCCATTCTCTCGAAGATCGGATCGTGAAAAACTTCATTCGCGATCACAGCCGCGAATGGCTCGATCGGCCGGAATGGCCGGAGCCGCGGCGCAATCCCGACTACGATTTGCGTGCGATTACGGACAAGCCAAGCGAACCCAGTGAAAACGAGCGGCGCCTGAATCCGCGCTCACGGAGCGCGAAGTTGCGCGTGGCCGAGAAAATTGCATGAGCCGGTCGCGAAGAAATTGGAATGAAGTCAACGCTGCGTCGCTCGCGCGTTGGATTGTGCTGACTGGGTTCCTTGCCTTAGCCGGCCTGAGTTACGTTTATCTAAATCTGCAGCTTTATCATTTGGGCGATCGCAAAAAAGCGCTCGAAAATGAAGTCGCTAATTTGAAAGCACAAAACGAAGTTGCGAGCGCGCAGATCGCTGCCCTCACCTCGCGCTCGGCTCTGCAGCGCCGGTTGAAGGAAGGTTATCTCAAGATGATTCCGATCGCAGAGCACAACATCGTTCGTCTCAGTGTGCCGGCGCGAAATCAGGACGATCAAGTTCAGCCAGTTTCTAATCAGCGAGTTGTGAAATGAAATGGAACAGCCGAACAAGATGCGCACTCATCTGCCTCGGCTTCGTTCTGCTCTTCAGCGCGTTCTCGTTTCGCTTGATCTATCTTCAGATGATCAAGCACGACCAGTACGCCGGGCTCGCGGCTGAGAAGCACGTCATTAAACAGCCGATCTTCGCCGAGCGGGGAACGATTCTCGACGCGAACAACGAAGTTCTCGCCCACAACGTTCCGGTCGAAACCATCGTCGCGGACGCAAGCCGGCTGAACGAAGTGGATGCAACTGTCGATCTTGTCAGCGAGGAATTGAAACTTCCGCGCGGCGAGGTTTCGGACAAGCTTCACAGCGATCGGCGCTACATCGTTTTGAAACGCGAAGTCGCCAAAGCGAACGCCGATTCACTTCGGCAAAAACTTCGCGCGAAAAATCTGCGCGGCATCTACTTCGAACAAGATGCGACGCGGATTTATCCGAATGGCCTGATGCTTTGCCACGTGATTGGTTTCACCGATTTCGATCATCGCGGCATTCAAGGCGTGGAAGGTTCGCTCGACCAGTATCTCCGCGGACAAGAGGGCTATCGGTACATCGAGCATAACCGCGCCGGTCAGGAAATCGTTCTCTATCGGGGGCAGGAACGCGCTCCGCGCAATGGCTACCAGGTCCATCTGACCGTCGATCTTAATCTGCAAAACATTGTCGAGAACGAAATCGACGCCGCGATGGGCAAGTATTCACCAAAAAAAGCGACTATCATTTTGATGCGGCCGCAAACCGGCGAAATCCTCGCCATGGCGAATCGGCCGGCGTTCGATTTGAACCAGCGCTCCGAAGCGAAGCCGGAACAAATGAAGAACCGCGCCATCTGCGATATGATGGAACCCGGTTCGACATTCAAAATCGTTACCGCCGCGGCGGCGTTGAACGAGCACAAGTTTAGTCTCGATTCCTACATCTTTTGCGAGAGCGGCGTCTGGAATTACGGCGGCACCCCGCTCCATGATCATGCAGCGTTCAAAGACCTAAGCGTTAAAGATATTCTCGTGAAATCGAGCAACATCGGCGCCGCAAAACTCGCGGTCAGTCTCGGCGATCAGAAATTTTACGAATACATTCGGCGGTTTGGTTTCGGCGAACGGACCGGAGTCGAACTTCCTGGCGAAATTCCTGGTTTGATCCGATCGCCGAATTCGTGGAGCAAAATTTCGATCACGCACATTCCGATGGGTCACGAAATCGGCGTCACTCCGCTGCAAATGGCGACCGCGATGTGCGCGATCGCGAACGGCGGAAAATTAATGACGCCGCGCATCGTTAAATCAACGACCACGAGTGACGGCAAGACCGTCAGCACATTGAAACCGATCGTGCTCCGCCAGGTGATCTCGCCGCAAACCGCGAATCAAATCGGAACCGCGTTGCGCGGCGTGGTGAGTGATCGCGGCACGGCCGCGGCCGCCGCGGTTCCCGGTTTCACCATCGCTGGAAAGACCGGCACCGCGCAAAAAGTTGGACCGCACGGCGGTTACGAAAAAGGCAAAGAAGTAGTTTCGTTCTGTGGATATTTGCCGGCCGAAAACCCGCAGTTCGTTGGACTCGTTGTGCTGGACGACGCACAAACGAAACCCGAACAAAATTACGGCGGCACGGTCGCCGGTCCAATTTTTTCACGCATCGCCGAAAAGGCGGCGCGTTACCTCGATCTTGAGCCGCATGAGGAGATCCGCAAAGCCATCCCTGTGGAGCGAGTTGCCTTAACCAATTCTTCGCGCCATTGACTTCCTGGCCTAAGAACGGCGGACCCTCATGCAGCTCAAAACTCTTCTCGCCGCGATTCCCGTTCGCGAAATCATCGGCCCAGCTGATCGCGCGGTGGAAAGCATCGCGTATGACTCGCGCCGTGTGCAAAGGGATGGGCTATTCGTGGCAGTGCGCGGCGAAAAAAGCGATGGTCACGACTTCATCGGACAGGCCATCGAAAAAGGCGCCACGGTGATCGTCACCGAGCGCGCAGAGAAAAATTCCCGCGCCACCTGCATCGTTGTTGAAAACACGCGCCTGGCCATGGCCAGTCTGTCGGCGCGGTTTTTCAATTATCCCGCGCGCAGACTGAAACTCGCCGGCGTCACCGGGACCAACGGAAAAACGACGACGACCTTCCTGATCAAGCACATTTGTGAAAAGGCCGGGATGCGTTGCGGATTGCTCGGCACAGTTCGTTACGAAATCGGCGATCGCGTTTTGCCTGCAGCCCGCACGACCCCCGAATCTCTCGATCTTCAGGAACTGTTGGGGCAAATCCGAGACGCCGGCTGTCGCGCCGCGGCGATGGAAGTTTCGTCGCACGCTTTGGCGCAGGACCGCGTTCGCGACATCGAGTGGGACGTCGCCGTCTTCACCAATCTCACGCAAGACCATCTCGATTATCACGGCACGATGGAAAACTATTTCGACGCGAAAGTGATATTGTTCGAACAGCTCGCGAGACAGGAGCGAAAGAAAAAATCCGTGGCGATCATCAACATCGACGATCGCTACGGTCAAAAGCTGGTCGCGAAGATCGATAACAAGGTTTCGGTGGTTACTTTCGGCACCGGATTAAAAGCCGACTTCCGCGCGTCAAATTATCGAATGGAGTTCGGCGGCACGTCCTACCAGCTCGATACGCGCGGAAAAAGTTACCTGGTGCGCGTTCCGCTGATCGGTCGATTCAACGTTGCCAACTCTGTGGCCGCGCTCGCCGCTGCTAACGCGCTTGGAATCAGTTTGCGCGAGGCGGTTCTTAGTCTTGGTAAATCGCCCCAAGTTCCGGGACGCCTCGAAATGGTTCCCGCCAAGCGCCAGTTCCAGGTTTTCGTCGATTACGCGCACACCCCCGACGCTCTCCTCAACGTTATCAAGACTTTGCGCGAACTCGAGCCCCATCGCTTGATCGTCGTTTTCGGGTGCGGCGGAAATCGTGATCGCGAAAAGCGGCCGTTGATGGGCCAGGTCGTCGATCAAAACGCCGATTACGCGATCGTGACCTCGGACAATCCGCGCAAAGAAGATCCGGACAAGATCATTGCGGAAATCGAGAAAGGGCTCCGCGGCAACCATTTCGAAAAAATCACGGACCGGGCGGCTGCGATCTCTCGCGCAATCGAACTCGCGCAACCGCGTGATATCGTGTTGATCGCGGGCAAAGGTCACGAAAATTATCAGGAGTTCGCCGATCACACCGTGCCGTTTGAAGATATTCAAGTGGCGCGACGTGCGATCGACAGTCATCCGGTGGAATTTAAATGAATCCGTTGTCGATCTTAAAAGTCTCAGAGCTGGCAGACGCGAAGCTGGAACAAGGCGACGGCAGGGTTTTGGTCGAAAGAATCAGCACCGATTCGCGAACTATTAAGAAGGGCGAAGTCTTCGTCGCCCTGCGCGGTGAAAACTTCGATGGCCACAAATTTGTCGAAGACGTCGCCAAGACCGGAGCGGCCGGGGCGATTATCGATCTTGAATGGAAAGGAAAAGTTCCGACCAAGTTTACAATCCTTCGGGCCAAGGACTCGTTGCTTGCTTATCAGAATCTCGCGGCGAATTATCGGAAATCGCTTCCGATCAAAGTTCTCGCGATCACCGGCAGCAACGGCAAGACGAGCACGAAAGATTTTTCTGCGTCAGTGCTTGGGCGCAAGTTCCGCGTCACCAAAACCCAGGGCAATTTCAACAATCACGTCGGCTTGCCGCGGACAATTTTGGAAGCCAACTCTGAACACGAAGTCGGCGTCTGGGAAATTGGCATGAATCATCCGGGCGAAGTTGCAGCCCTCGCCAAGATCGCCGCGCCCGACGCGGCGATTATCACCAACGTCGGCGTCGCACATATCGAGTTCATGGGAACGCGCGAAGCGATTGCGAAAGAGAAAGGCTCGCTCGCGGAAGCGGTCAGAGTGAACGGGACGGTCATTTTGAATGCCGACGATCCGTTCAGCGAAGGAATCGCGCGGCGCACGGACGCTCACGTGATTTTTGCCGGAACCAATGAAGGCACGATTCGCGCGATCGACATTCAGCAAAGCGCCGACGGATCTGAGTTCACGATTATCGAAGGCGCGCATCGTTGCCGCGCGCAATTACCAGTTCCCGGAATTCACATGGTGCAGAACGCGCTTCTTGCGGCCGCGGCCGGACGCGCCTTCGGACTTTCGCTCGAAGAAGCGGCCGCCGGTCTCGTCAGCGCGCCGCTGACCAAAGCGCGGCTCCAAATCAAAGAGATCCATGGCGTCCAATTTCTGGACGACAGTTACAACGCGAATCCCGATTCGATGAAAGCGGCGCTGCAGACGCTGGTTGAATTGGACAGTGATGGAAAACGGATCGCGGTCCTCGGCGAAATGCGCGAACTCGGGAAAGAAACGCAGCGCGGTCACGAAGAAGTGGGGGAAGCAGCCGCCTCGTTCGGCATCGATCAACTCATCGGCATCGGCGAAATGGGCGAAGTCATGGCGAAGGCGGCGAAAAAAGCCGGACTCGAAAAGAGTTCGAATGTTGGATCGACAGCGGAAGCGGCCGAGTTGTTGAGCGACATCGCGGAGCCGGGCGATCTCATTCTAATTAAAGGCAGCCGGCTGGCTCGGACCGAAGAGGTGATCGAAAAATTTGCCGCGCAAGGCTCGCGGGAGGGCGCACGGCTATGATGTATTATCTTCACCTCCTTAGCGACAAGGTCGGCGGGTTTAACGTTTTCTTCTACGTCACGTTCCGCGCCGTTGCCGCCGCAATCACGGCTTTTGTTCTCTCGCTATTCTTTGGAAATTGGGTGATTCGGATTTTGACCGCGCTCAAACTCGGCCAACCGATTCGTGAAGCGTCCGAAGTTCATCGTCTGGCCGAACTCCACGGCATCAAGCAAGGAACGCCCACCATGGGTGGCGTCTTGATCATCGGCGCAGTTTTCTTTTCCAGTTTTCTCTGGGCGCGGCCCGACAATCGGTTCGTCTGGCTTGCGCTCTTCAGCATGGTTTATCTCGGTGTCCTCGGATTCGCGGATGATTACCTGAAGGTGACCAAAAAAAAATCGGCGGGCGTCAGCGGCCGGGTCAAACTTCTTTTCCAAATCGGCCTTGCCGGAATCGTCACCGCCGTGTTTTTGACCAGTCCGCTGCTCGAGGTTCAAGCACGCTCGCTTTACGTGCCCTTTTTCAAAGCGCCGGTCGTGGCGAACATGAGTTGGTTCACATTTTTCTTTTTCGCGCTCGTCATCGTCGGCTCGTCGAACGCGGTGAATCTGACCGATGGCCTCGATGGTCTGGCGATCGGCTGCAGCATCACGGTCGCGTTTGCTTACGCTTTACTTTCCTACGCGGCGGGAAATTTCCGGATCGCGGAATACCTGCAGGTACCATTTTATCCGTTCACCGGTGAGCTCACGGTGCTCTGCGCCGCACTCGTCGGCGCCAGTTTTGGATTTCTCTGGTTCAACTGTCACCCGGCGAAAATCTTTATGGGTGATACCGGATCGCTCGCGATCGGCGGGATGCTCGGCGTGGTGGCGATTTGCTGCAAACAGGAACTGCTTCTCGTGCTAGTCGGCGGCGTTTTCGTGATCGAAGTGATCTCGGTCATTCTCCAGGTGATGAGTTTCAAGCTGACCGGCAAACGCATCTTCGCTATGTCGCCGATTCACCACCATTTCGAACTGGCCGGTTGGAAAGAAAACACCGTAATCGTGCGGTTCTGGATTCTCTCTGGAATTTTCGCGCTGCTCGGACTCGCGACTTTGAAGTTGAGGTAGAAATTTGCGTTACTCTAATCAAAACGTGGCAGTTCTCGGAGCCGGCTTGAGTGGCGCGGCCGCGGCGCTTCTTCTCCGCTCCGAAGGCGCAAACGTCACCGTGCTCGACAGTGCGGAGGAAAAAAGACTTCTCCGATCCACGATCGACAATCTGCGCGCGCAGGGCGTTCGGGTCATATGCGGATCGGACGCAGACCAGAATTCCGACAAATACGATTTCGTCGTTGCCAGTCCGGGAATTGATCCCGCTTCGCGACTCGGGCGCAATTTCTGGTCGCGCAAGATGGATATCATCGGCGAGCTCGAGCTCGGCTCGCGCTCGGTTGAGACGCCAGTAATCGCGGTCACGGGCACGAATGGCAAAACCACGACCACCGAAATGCTCGCACAAATGTTGAACCAGTGCGGCCAGAAATCGATCGCCTGCGGCAACATTGGTAAACCGCTCTCCGAAGTTGCGCGCGAGAAAATCAACTATGACGTGCTCACGGTCGAAGTCAGTTCGTTTCAATTGGAAACGATTCAAACTTTTCACCCATCGATCGCGCTTTGGCTGAACTTCGCTCCCGATCACCTCGATCGTTACAATTCGGTCGGCGAATACCGCGCCGCGAAATTGCGGTTATTTGAAAACCAAACCAGCGATGACGTCGCGGTCATCAACGCAAACGAGAGTCTGCCGGAACTCCGCGCCCGCAAAATTACCTTCAGCGCCTACACCAATCGCGCGGATTTTAGATTATCGGAAGGCGCGATTGTTTTCGAAAACCAGCCGGTACTGCGTCTGAGTCAGACGAAGCTCCGCGGTTCGCACAACATCGAAAACTTGATGGCGACTATCGCCGCTGGTCATGCGCGCGGACTCTCCTTTGAACAAATGGTCCCAGCGTTATGCGCCTACGAACCGCAGCCGCATCGCTGCGAGTTTGTCCGACAAATCAGCGGCGTCGATTACATCAATGATTCGAAAGCGACCAACCTGGACGCGGTCGAGAAGGCGCTGCAGGCGCAAACCAAGCCGGTGGTTCTCATTGCCGGCGGAAAAGACAAGGGATTCACCTACGAATCTTTGCGCGCGCTGGTGAAAGAAAAAGTGCGATCGACAATTCTGATCGGGGAAATGGCGAAGCAAATCGCGCGCGATTGGGAGGGCGCGGTTAAATCCGAATTAGCGACTTCGCTGGCCGACGCGGTTGAACGCGCGCATGCGACCGCTAAATCCGGCGAGGTCGTCCTCTTTTCACCGGGAACATCTTCATTCGACATGTTTAAGAGTTATGCCGACCGCGGCGATCAATTCCGCGCCCTCGTACAAGCGCTCCCTCAATGAAAAGGAAGTTCAGAATGCCGAAACTATTCAAATTCAAACCGCGCAAGAAACTCCGCGCCACCGCTGTCCGCCGGCCGATTCGACTGGGCGCGGCCGCCGCCGATTACGGCGATTTGGCCGAACCGAGCATGAAACTTTCGCGCGCGCTGCTGATCGTTCTGCTTCTTCATGTGGTCGCGGTCACGGGAATTATTGCCTTCAACGCGATCAAGACGCATCAATCATCACTGCCATCTTCACCAGCACCCACGACGATTGGCGTCGCGTCGACCGAAACAAAACCACAGCCCGCACCTGTAAATCAGCCAGCGGCTCAGAAAACCAGTCCGAAAACGCAACCCAAAGTTTCCGACTCGGGAAAAACTTACGTCGTTGCGAAAGGCGATAACCCGGTCACAATCGCGAAGAAGTTCAAGGTTTCCTACGACGATCTGGTCGCGCTCAATCACATCGAGGACCCTCGCAAACTAAAAATCGGACAAAAACTTTTGATTCCAGCGAAACCGACCAAGAAATCCGAGTAACTGTCGATCCGATGCGTCGCAAAAGTGCTTATCTCCTGTTTTTGGCAGTGCTCGGTCTGCTCGTCATTGGGATCGTGATGCTTTTCAGCACGAGCGCATTTGCACGGGATAGCCACGGCGACACTTATTTCTTCCTCAAACGTCAGGCGATGTGGCTCGGCGTTGGATTGGTTGTCTGCATTGCAGCAGCGCTTGTCGATTACCATTTTTGGCAGCGGACCTGGTGGCTCTGGCTCGGCATCGCCGCGATTACCCTCGCGTTTTGTTTCGTTCCCCATCTCGGAATGCGCATCAACGGCTCGCGCCGCTGGATCGGTTTCGGCCCGCTCAGTTTTCAACCATCCGAAATCGCCAAGCTCGGGGCCGTGTTTTTCCTGGCGTGGTGGTTCGCACGTTACGAAAAAGCAGCGAATCATCCGCTTTTCGGATTCGCAATCCCGCTCGCAATCGTGAGTGGGTTGCTCGCCTTGATTCTTTTTGAAGTGGATCTCGGCACAACGGCGTTGATCGGCATGACGACGTTCGTGGTGATGTTCGTTGCCGGAACAAATCCGATCCTGCTCGGTTTGCTCGCGGTGATAGGCAGCAGCGTGATCTTTGTGGGCGCGACGCACGCGCGCATGGAGCGGCTGATCGCGTTTACAAATCTCGAGCGCTACAAAGAAGACGCGGGTCTGCAACAGATGCAGGCTTTGATCGCGTGGGGCAGCGGCGGGATGGACGGACTCGGTCTCGGAAACGGCCGCCAGAAAATGCTCTACCTCCCTTACGCGCACACTGATTTCATCTTCCCGATGATCGGCGAAGAGCTCGGGCTCCGAGTCAGTCTGCTGGTGGTCTTTCTTTTTGTGGTCGTGATCGTTTGCGGAATCATGATTGCGTTGCACGCAAAAGATCGCTTCGGATTGCTGACCGCAACCGGCGTGATCTCATTGATAACGCTGCAAGCGGCCGTGAATATTGGCGTCACCACTTCGCTTCTACCGAACAAAGGTCTTCCGCTTCCATTTATCAGTTACGGCGGATCCAATCTCGTCGCCTGTTTGTTTGGCGTTGGGCTGTTGTTGAACATTTATCGCCAGGCAGTTTTGGAACCAGCCAACAAAAAGCGCACCGCTCTGCAGGTGCGCGTCACGCCGCGAATTTAACGGACAAGATCGACAATCATCGAATGAACGCGATTATCGCATGCGGCGGCACGGGCGGACATTTGTTTCCGGGAATCGCCGTCGCTGAAGTTTTACGCGA
>Ga0126369_10002411_pt1 | contig 13279 bp, 11 predicted proteins | sample PanSoiMetaPlot_1_FD_109646 | JGI IMG/M metagenome (GOLD analysis project Ga0126369, IMG submission 109646) | Tropical forest soil microbial communities from Panama - MetaG Plot_1 | ecosystem: Environmental > Terrestrial > Soil > Tropical forest > Bulk soil | place: Panama | collected 2016-02-17 | reverse complement strand
CGGTCGATGCCGTTCGCCACCAGGCTGTCGACGATCAATTTACCCGCCGTGCCCACCCAACGCTCCACTGATTTTTCCATCTTTGGATTTCAGTCCGGCGCACCCTCAGATGGGTTGGGCGTAACAAAACCATCCGGCGGCTTTCGCCGCGCGAGCCTGTTGGATAAGTTTCGCTAACACTCAACCCATCGGTTCTATGGAGCGTCCGGCGGCACGGTCGCGTCATATTCCGGATGCTTGGCGCGGAAGGCGTCGAGCCAGGGCACGAGTACGGCGAACTCGCTGCGCCAATCGACCTGACGACGCATGTCGAGATAACCGAGCATGCAGGCCGCCGCGATGGTGCCGACATTAAAATGCGCCGGATCGGGCGGCGCCTTGGCGAAGGCCATGAGACCGCGCACCACCTTGCCACGCTGGTAGTCGAGCCACGGCTGATGATGAATCGCCGGCGGCCGGTGCCGCGCCTCGTAGATGATCAGGATGCAGGCATCCATGATGCCGTCGCACATGGCCTGCATGGTCAAGGTGTCGATCTGCGCTGGCCAGCCGTCGGGAATGATGATGCCGCCACCGGCCGCATGATCGATATATTCCAGGATGACGCGGCTGTCATAGATCGCCTTGCCGTCCTCCGTCATCAGCACGGGAATTTTGCCCAGCGGATTGTTCTTGCGCAGCACATCGTCGGGATTCATCGGATCGGCTCGCACCACCTCGATCTTTCCGGAAAGGCCAAGATGCAGGATCGCCATACGCACCTTGCGGGCGAACGGCGACATCGGGGAAGCGCGCAGAATCATGGGCATGGGAAATCCTCAATTGAGTTTGATTGTCTGTGGGCGCGGTGGCATTCCGCGTATGGCACGCCAGATGTGTTCGGGCGTCGCTGGCATTTCAACGTGACGCACGCCGAATTCGCTCAACGCATCGACGATCGCGTTGATGGTGACGGCGAGCGCCGGCGTCGTTCCGCCTTCGCCGGCGGGACGAATACCAAGGGGATGAGTCGGTGTCGGCACCTCGCTGATGCCGGTGTCGAAGAACGGAAATACGTCTGCCCGCGGCATGGCGTAGTCCATGAACGAGCCCGATAGGAGCTGCCCGGTCCGGGGGTCGTAAAAGCATTGCTCCATAAGCGCCTGTCCGACGCCCTGCACGACCCCGCCATGGGTCTGCCCGTCGATGATCATCGGATTGACGGCACGGCCGACGTCATCGACTGCGGAATATTTGACGATCTCGATCGTGCCGAGTTCCGGGTCGATCTCGACCTCGCAGACATGCGAGCCGAACGGAAAACTTGCCTCGGGCACAACTTCATCGCAGGTCGCCGCAAGCGGACCGCGCAAATCCTCCGGCAGGTCGGTCCGGCGCAGCATGGCGGTGGACACTTCGAAAAGGTCCATTGCATGATCGGTGCCACCCACCACGAAACGGCCCCCGGTGAATGCAATGATCTCGGGCTTCGATTGCAGGAGCAGCGCGGCGACGCGCTTGCCACGTGCGAGGATCTCCTGCGTCGCCTTCCACATGATCAGGCTCGCGAGTCGCATGCCGCGCCCGGAATGGGCGCCGCCGCCAAACTTCACGATGTCTGTATCGTGCGTGATAATGTGCACTTTCTCGATCGGCACGTCGCACCATTCGTTGACGAGCTGCGCGAAGGTGGTTTCGTGCCCCTGTCCCTGCGAGGTCGTGCCGATCACAACATCGATCCAGCCGTCCGGCTGGACCGTCATCTCAGTGCGTTCCCGCGCAACGCCGGTTGCAGTATCGATATAGTTGGCGATGGCGATGCCGCGACGCCTGCCGCGGGCGCGCGCCGCGGCACGGCGCGCCGGGAAGCCGTCCCAATTGCTGGTCTTCAGCGCCCACTCCATGGTGTGGTGATAAGCCCCGCTATCGTAGATCATGCCGAGTGCGTTCCTGTAGGGGAACTCATTTTCTTTCACCAGATTGCGCCGTCTGATTTCGACCCGGTCGAAACCATGCTCCCGGCAGGCAAGATCGATCAGCCGTTCCATAACATACATGACTTCCGGGCGGCCGGCGCTACGATAGGGGCGGGTCGGCGAGGTGTTGCTCACCACCGCGCGGGCGCGGAAATGCGCGGCCGGAATCCGGTAGATCGTAGTCATGATCTCGACGCCTTTTTGCAGCGGCGAGTAGTTTGTCGTGTGTGCGCCGGCGTTGCTGATGTTTGAGCCGCGCAGCCCCAGGAAATTGCCGTCACCGTCGATGGCGAGTTCCGCCGTTACGGCGAGATCGCGGGCCTGGTAATCGCACAGAAACGCTTCGTGCCGATCAGAGGTCCATTTGACCGGCCGCCGGACGCGGCGTGCCGCCCACGCCACCAGCGCGAATTCCGCGTAGATCATACCGCGGGTGCCGAAATTGCCGCCGATGTCTCGCATGATCACGCGCACTTGTTCGGCCGGCACGCCAAGAATTGTGGCGAGATCGTCCTTGAGCCGCCAAGCGCCGCCGTTGCCCGCATAGAGCGTATAGCGCGCGGTGCCGGAATCGAATTCGCCTACGGCGGCGCGCGGTTCCATCGGCACGCCGGTGACGCGCTGTACCCATGTGTCGAATTTCACCACATGAGCGGCGCGGGCGAAGGCCGCCTCGGTTGCGGCGTGGTCGCCAAGCTCGCCGTCCACAACCACGTTCGATTCTGCTTCCTCGAACAGGCGCGGCGCATCCGGGTGTGCTGCCTCAAGCGTGTCGGTAATTGCGGGTAAGGTATCGTAATCGACGTTGACAAGTTCGGCGCCGTCCTTTGCGGCCGCGACCGTGGTGGCGATCACTATGGCGACCCCTTCGCCCACGAAGCGTACCTTGTCGGAGGGCAGTGCATAGTGGGGCGCCGTGAAGGTTTTGAATCCGTCACGCTCCCGCAACATGATTTCTGCTGGATGCTGCGACCACACCTTGTGAGGAATCGGCTTGAGCCCATCAGCCAGGAGGTCGCGCCCGGTAAGCACGGCAAGCACGCCCGGCATAGCCATCGCGGGCGCGACATCGATCGCCCGAATGCGCGCATGGGCGTGGGGCGAACGCACCATCACGGCATAAGCCTGTCCAGGCAGATTGATGTCGTCGGTGTAGCAGCCCTTGCCGGTGACGAGGCGGAGATCCTCCTTGCGGCGGACGGTTTGTCCGATGCCGGCACTCGACGCCCGCTCCGTCATGCTGGTCTTTCCATCATCGCAAAGCACCTCAACGCCGACTGCATCAGACCGCCAGCACGCGACGGATATTGGTCCGCACGTCGTCGCGATCGCGTTCCGTCATATCAGCGCAAAGCCGGGTCTCATAGGCAATCCGCGCCGGCCGCTCGAACACCATCAGGCGGTCGCCAAGTGTCAAGGCCTCCTCAATGGAATGGGTGATGAAGATCGCGGTTGCCTTGGTTTCCAGCAGCAGGCCGCGGAACTCCTCACGCAAGGCTTTGGCGGTGTGCTCATCGAGTGCCGAGAACGGCTCATCACACAACAGAATTTCCGGCTTGATGGCGAAGGCACGGGCAATGGAGACGCGCTGGCGCATCCCACCTGACAGCGCATGGGGAAAGTCGTTGCCGTGATCCTTGAGGCCGAGGCGAGCGAGCCAGAGCGCCACGATTTCGGCACGCATGTTCTTTTCCACTCTGTTAAGCTCAAGGCCCAGCTCGATATTCGCAAAAGCTGTGCGCCACGGCATCAGGCGGTCGTTCTGGAACACAATGCCGATCTTGCCACGGAACCATGGGAATTGCGTGAACGGATCGCGACCCTTTACCGTGACGCGTCCAAAGGTTGGGCGCAGTAGTCCGGAAATCAGGTTAAAGGTCGTCGACTTGCCGCAGCCGGTGCGGCCGAGGATAGCCAGCAGTTCGCTGCGCCGAACCGCGAAGCTCAAATCCCTCACCGCATCGAAGGTGCCGCCCGATCCATCGGTGCGAGGGAACGACTTGGTTACGTGGTCGAACTCAATTTCGGGCACCTCATCGCTCACGATTGACGCTCCGACACCGCTCGGTAGCTGAGGGCGCGCATCTCGATCAGCGTGATAAGACTTTGGACGATCAGCACAAAAATGACCAGCACGATGGTCCAGGCGATGGCGCCGGCCATGTCGAACACTTGCTGCTGCAACAAGAGCTGATAGCCGACGCCCCCGGTTGCGCCGACCAGTTCCGCCACCACGACGACGCGCGACGCATTGCCGAGGTTGACCTTCCAGGAGGTGAGGATGCCGGGCAGCACGGCGGGCCAGATCAGCGTGCGCAGCAGGTCAAGGCGGTTCGGACGAAATGACAGCGTCATCTCGTAGAGATCATTCGAAATGGAACGATAGGCATCGAGCAACTGGAACGCGAAGCCCGGCAGCGTCGTCATTACCATGATGAAGAAGATGCGGAATTCGATGCCCTTGAACCATATGATGGCGATCACGACCCAGGACAGGGCCGGGATGCCCTGGTTGAAGCTCAGCAGCGGATAGGCATAGCGCTCGAACGACGACGATCGCGCCATCAGGGCGGCGAGGGCGCCGCCCAGAATAAAAGCTCCGGCAAGCCCAAGCAGAATGCGGCCTCCAGTCGCGAATGCGTCGAGCGCCGTGTCGAGGGAGGAAAATATCTCCAGGAACCGCTCCGCAATGGCGGGAACGGTCGGAAACAGGAAATTGGGAAAAAAATAGGAGGCAATCTGCCATGCGACCGCGAGACCCACGATCGCCACCACGCCTTCGAACTTGCCGAATTGCAGTGTCCTTGCCTGTGCCCCACGCGCCCTCGCCGGCGACGAAGGCCTGGAACGGACGTCTCCGGCGCCGTCAGTCAACGCTGCCCCCGTAAACCGACGTCGCATCGGGCAATGCTTTGAACAAGCCGACCGCGATACCCATCCGGTAGACCGCCTCGATCTCCTTCATGGCCCTGCTCGCCGGATACAGATTCATCGCCAGCCGTGAATTGTCGCGGATCATGTCGGCAATAGCCTTGCGCTCACCATCTTCCTTGACGGGGGCGACCAACGGTCCCGCTTCGGCCGGATGAGCTACGACCCATTCAGCCGCTTGTTTGTAGGCGCGGTAGAGGCGGGGGATCAAATCGCGGTTCTGGTCGATCCAATCTTGATGGGCGGCTACTCCGAGATTTGGGAAGAAGTCGCCACCCGCATAGTCGTGCCACACCTTCGGTATATTGAGATCGATGACATGGATGCCCGGGCGCTTTGCGAGCAGCATCGAATAGGCGGGCTCCCAAATCTGCACCGCATCGGCGCGATCCGCGAGGGCATAGCCAAGCAGACCCGGAGTGGCGGTGTTGAGTACCTGCAGCGATTTCGGATCGACGCCCTGCTGTTGCGCAAACCATTCAAACACAGTGAAATTGGTGGTGCCCTTGGCGGCGGCAATTTGTTTGCCTCTGAGATCCGCAAGCGTCCTGATGTCGGAGCGGTTCGTCACCACCGTGCCCCAATAGTCGAACAAGTTGAAGAGGTAGCTGATCTTGATGCCCCGCGTGTTGCCGAGGCCGAGAATCAGCACCGAAGCGCTGCCCCCCACCTTGAACTCGCCGGAGTTGAACTGCGCCGCATAGGCATCAGGCGGCCGCTTGACGAAACTGATGTCGATGCCGTTGGCGATGTCGTATTTCTGCTGCTTGATAACGGCTGGAAACACCGCACCCAGTGAAGGCGGCGTGAACACCACGATAGTGACTTTTGAAGTCTCCGCCGCATTGGCGGCAGAACCCAAGATCGCTGCAGTCAAGATAAAGGTCATCGAGATGACGGCGCTCAAGCTCGCGGCCACTGAGGTCCTTCCGCAGGCGCGTGCCGGCGCTTTCATGATCGCTCCTCCCGTCGTGTTGCCTGCCGTTTTTATCTGCTGAACCGGCAGGTCCCTCAAGCCCGTCGTTCTGCGACAAACCTTGCCGCAGCCTTGAGCAGAGCCGCATCGGCGCCAAATGGCGCAAGGGTGGACTCGGCTTGGTCAATCAGCCCGAACAGCTTTTCCTTTGCCTGGGCGATGCCAAGAATCCCGACCGCAGTCGCCTTGCGCGCGCCAGCGTCCTTGCCGGTTGTCTTCCCGACGGTTGCGGCATCGCCCTCGACATCGAGAAGATCGTCGGCGATCTGGAAAGCCTCCCCGATGATGGCGCCGAACTGGTCGAGCGCCATGCGCCTGTGCTCGTCTGCTCCGCCAAGGATCGCTCCGGCCGCGCAGCCGTAGCGCAGCAAAGCGCCGGTCTTCATCGCTTGCAACTGCTCGATATCCGGCAGATCGAGTTGCGGCGGTGCCGCCGCAAACCGGCCTTCCGCCGCCAGATCGAGCATTTGACCTCCCGCCATACCGCCGAGCCCCGAGGCGCGTGCAAGCGCCAGCACCAGCGCAATGCGGACCTTGGGGTCCGGATGGGTCTCAGGCCGCCCCAGAATGTCGAATGCAAAGGTCAACAGACTGTCACCCACCAGAATGGCGGTCGCCTCATCGAACGCCTTGTGGAGAGTGGGGCGCCCGCGACGCAAGTCGTCGTTGTCCATCGCCGGCATGTCGTCGTGTACCAACGAATAGCAGTGCACGCATTCAAGCGCGGCTGCCGCCATGAGGCTTCGCTCCTGCGGCACCGCAAAGAGCGCCGCACTCTCAACTACCAGAAACGGACGGAAGCGCTTGCCGCCACCGAGGCTCGCATAGCGCATGGCCTCCAGCAGGCGGGCGGGGCGAGCACGTTCGCCGGCAGCCGGAGCGGGGTCAAGAAGTCGATCGAGAAGAATGTCGGTCGACGCCGCAATCTCGCTCAGGCGCGTCTCGAATGGCCCGCCGCCGTCGTTTCCCGCCATGATAAATCCTACGCTGTTGGGCTTCGATTTTGGCCGTCTGGTGTTGTAAAAAAAGCGGACATCGAAACTTCAATCTCGCGACGGCGTTATATTGCTTATTCGTTTCGGGATACAACAGTTCCGGTCGGAAAACCGGACACGTGGCTGGGCTGACGTCAAATGGTCCTTGAAATCACCGCATTTCTCGCGCTGGCCATATGGTCCTATCTGGCGTTCGGCAGGGGTGGGTTTTGGCGTTGCATAGAGCGCGACGACGGCCATCCACCCCCGCCAGCGGTCTGGCCCTGCATTGCAGTCGTGATTCCGGCGCGCGACGAAGCCGAAAACATCGCCCGGTGCCTCAATTCGCTACTCAGCCAGGACTATCCTGGGCCCTGGTCGGTCGTCTTGGTCGACGACAACAGCAACGACAGCACCGCGGACATCGCGCGACGCGTGGCGACCGATCGCGGCGCGCAGAACCGGACCACAATCGTGTCGGGGGCACCGCTACCCTGCGGATGGACCGGCAAGCTGTGGGCGCTCAGCCAGGGAATGGCAATTGCCCAGGCTCGTCAACCTGTCGAATATCTTCTTTTGTCGGATGCCGATATTGTGTATGCGCCGGAGATGTTGCGTTGGCTGGTCGCCTGCGCCGTCTCCCGCGACGCTTTGCTCGCGTCCTTTATGGTCAAGCTGCGCTGCGACAGCAAATCGGAACGCTTTCTCGTTCCGGCGTTCATTTTTTTCTTCCAGATGCTGTACCCGTTTTCCTGGGTCAATCGCCATGACCGTGCAACCGCTGCCGCCGCAGGGGGGTGCATGCTGGCGCGTGCCGATAGTTTGCGGGAAGTTGGCGGCATCGAAGCTATCCGTGATGCTTTGATCGACGATTGCGCACTCGCCCGCAAGCTCAAGGCCAGGGGACCGATTTGGCTGGGGCTGACCCATCGCGCCGCCAGCATCCGCAGCTATCCGCGCTGGGGCGATATCGCGCAAATGGTGTCGCGCTCGGCCTATGCGCAACTTGGATATTCGCCGGCGCAACTCGTCGGTGCTGTTTTAGCCTTGGTGCTCACCTTTGTGGTTCCGCCGGTCGCGGCGCTGGCGGGATCTGGATATGCGCGCCTGTTCGGGCTCGGCGCGTGGGTCACGATGACACTGTTGTTCCTGCCGACTCTGCGAATTTACGGAGTTTCACCTTTGTGCGGAGCAGCACTGCCGGCGATTGCGTCCGCTTACCTGATGTTCACGCTTGATTCCGCGTTTCAGTCAATGCGCGGAAAGGGTGGATTTTGGAAGGGCCGATTCCAGGCGATGAGGGCGAAATGACCGCGGCGGAGTTACGGTCCGGAAAAAGTCACAGAGATGAGAATTTTCCGGTTGCATCCCTGTTGATCAACGCGAAATACCGCAGCCCTATTCTTGCCTTTTATGAGTTCGTCCGCACCGCTGATGACATCGCCGATCATCCCACGCTGGATCCGACCGAAAAGCTCGCCCATCTCGATGCGCTGGAGGCCGGTCTTCTTGGCCATGTTGAGGGCGAGCCAGTAGCACGCCGCCTGCGTCTGTCACTTGAGGAGCGGCGGTTACCGCCACGCCATGCTCAGGATCTGCTCACGGCATTCCGCATGGATGTGACTAAGCGGCGCTATCGCACTTGGGATGAGCTGATCGAATACTGTAGCTATTCGGCAATGCCGGTCGGACGTTTTGTGCTCGATGTTCATGGCGAGCCCCGTTCGATCTGGCCGGCGAATGATGCTTTATGCGCGGCGCTGCAGATCAACAATCACATCCAGGATTGTCACGCCGACTACACCCGTCTTGATCGCGTTTATATGCCGCTCGACGCTTTGGCGAACGCCGGAGCGAGGGTTGAGGAGCTCGGGGCGCCGCAGTCGTCGCCGGCGCTACGGCAATGCCTGAAGGCGCTCGCGCATCGCATCGACGCATTATTGCAGGAGAGCCGCGGTTTTTCCGCGATGATCGGGGATGTTCGGCTGGCCCTGGAAGTCGCCGTAATAACGACCTTGGCGCGGCAAATATTAGGGCTGATTAAGACGCGCGATCCATTGAGTGAAAGGGTGCATTTGACCAGGATCGGCGTTATGGGAGGTACGCTGGTGGGCGTGGCGACTGGGTCGCTCACCCGCCTCGTGCGAGGCAGGTTTGCCCCGCACCGATCAAAGGATGCATGAGTACCCGCGTGACGCAATCCGACAGCACCTCCAACGCCAATCGCGCGTCCGGCAGTTCGTTCTATATGGCGATGCGGATTCTGCCGAAGGCGCAGCGCGATGCAATGTTTTCGATCTATGGCTTTTGTCGCCAGGTGGACGACATTGCGGATTCGCCGGAGCCACGGGAGGGGCGGCTCGCCGAGCTCGCAGCATGGCGTGTCGATATCAAAGCGCTTTATGGCGGCTGCCTGACGGCGCGTACCCGTGATCTCGCGAACCCGGTGCGGGATTACGGCCTCGATCGGGGAGACTTTTTGACCGTTATCGACGGCATGGAAATGGATGTGGTCGCCGATATTCGGGCTCCCACTTGGTCGGAACTCGACCTTTACTGCGATCGGGTAGCGAGCGCGGTCGGCCGGCTGTCGGTGAAGATCTTCGGCCTGGAGACCAAACCCGGTCGGCAGCTTGCACATCATTTGGGGCGTGCGCTGCAGCTCACCAATATTCTGCGCGATCTCGACGAGGATGCGGAGGTCGGACGACTCTACCTGCCACAAGAGGCCTTGGTTGAGGCCGACATCGAATCCACCGATCCGCCCGCCGTTCTGGCGAGCCCAAGGCTCGATCGCGCCTGCGCGCAGCTCATCGCGGCGGCACGTAACCACTTCGACAAGGCCGATGAAATCATGTCGTCCAGGTCACGTCGCACAGTGCGGGCGCCACGCATTATGGGTGAAGTTTACAAGCTTATTCTGGAACGCATGGCGACCCGCGGATTTGCCCCACCACGGTCGCCGGTTCGGCTTGGCCGGCTCCAGCTCGTCCGCATCATCATGCGTTACGCGTTCATCTGATGCCGCAGACGGTTCACATCATCGGCGCCGGTCTAGCCGGGCTGGCAGCTGCGGTCAGGCTGGCCGCTCGTGGTGTCGCGACCGTTATCCATGAGGCGACGGATCAGGCCGGGGGCCGCTGCCGGTCGTATGACGACGCGGCGAGCGGCATGCGTATCGACAATGGCACCCACATTCTGTTGTCGGGCAACACGGCAGCGCTCGACTTTCTGGCAACCACCGGCGCGACCACGCTGATCACGGGCCTTCCGAGTGCGCGATTTCCGTTCGTTGACCTTGCTACCAAGCAGCGATGGACGCTCGATCTTGGCACCGGCCGACTGCCGTTCTGGGTATTCGATCGTGAACGCCGGGCCCCGGGCACGCGGGCACGTGACTATATTTCCTTGGCGCGCATCATGTGGCCGGCGCCAGACCAGCCGCTCGGTCGCATCGTGTCCTGCAACGGGCCTGTCTATGAGCAGGTTGTGCGACCGTTTCTTCTGGCGGCACTCAATATCGACCCAAGTGAATCGTCCTCTGCTCTTGCGCGGGCCGTCGTCCGGGAAACGATCGCCCGTGGCGGCTCGGCCTGCCGGCCCTACCTGGCGCCGCGGGGGCTGAGCATGGCCTTTGTGGAACCTGCGATCGCGTATCTGAAGCGCCACGCCGGAACCATTCGGTTCGGCGACCAGCTGCGTCGGTTCGTCATGGCCGCGGATGCCGTAACGGGGCTCGATTTCAGTGACGGCGTCATTTCGGTCGGACCGAACGACGCCGTCGTGCTCGCTGTGCCGCCCTATACAGCGCGTTCAATTATCCCTCAACTGCAGGCGCCCGACGAGTTTCGCGCCATCATCAACGCTCACTTCCGCATTACACCACCGCCAGGCCTTGAGCCGATGGTCGGAGTTCTGAACAGCACGGCCGAATGGATATTCGCTTTCGAGGATCGTATATCGGTGACGATCAGCGGAGCCGATCGGTTGTTGCTGCAAGGTCGGGACGAGATAGCAACGATGATCTGGGATGATGTGCGGCGTGTCGCAAATGTTCCGGCCGAGCTGCCGCCCTGGCAACTCGTGCGCGAGCGACGCGCGACATTTGCGGCCACTCCGTCGCAGAATGCGAGGCGTCCCGGCGTTAAGACTGCGTGGCGCAATCTTGCACTCGCCGGAGATTGGACCGATACAGGCCTGCCGGGCACGATTGAGAGCGCGGTGCGCTCCGGAATCCGGGCGGCCGACCTTGTCATGCAGTCATGAGGGGGCAGACATGCAGCGGGAATCATTTTCCTCATTTTCAACACCCGTCGTCGATCGGCCGGCGCTTGACAACGCCATCACAGCGGCCACGCGCGCCCTGCTCGATTGTCAGCGCAGCGACGGCCATTGGGCGTTCGAGTTGGAGGCTGATTCGACGATCCCAGCCGAATATGTACTGCTCAAGCATTACCTTGATGAGGCGCTCGACCCCGCGCTGGAGCAGAAATTTGCCGTTTATCTGCGCCGCCAGCAAGGCACCCATGGCGGCTGGCCACTGTTTCACGACGGCGACTTCGATACGAGCGCGAGCGTAAAGGCCTATTTCGCGCTGAAGATGATCGGGGACTCCGCCGACGCTCCGCATATGGTGCGGGCGCGCGAGGCGATCCGTGCGCGCGGTGGGGCCGGGCAATCGAACGTGTTCACCCGCGTCTTGTTGTCACTTTATGGAGCGCTGACGTGGAAGAGTGTTCCGGTCATGCCGGTCGAGATCATGCTGTTACCACGCTGGTTTCCTTTTCATCTGAGCAAGATCTCCTATTGGGGACGCACCGTCATCGTGCCGCTTCTGGTTCTGCAGGCCCTCAAGCCGCTCGCCAAGAATCGGCGCGGGGTGACGATCGATGAGCTGTTTCTGGAAAACCCGCGCAACATCGGACCGCCCGAAAAGGCCCCTCACCAGAATTGGGGTTGGTTTGCGTTGTTCTGCGCCATCGATGCGATTCTGCGCGCCGCTGAGCCCTGGTTCCCAATTTCGCTGCGCCGGCGTGCAATTGCGCGCGCAGTCGATTTCGTTACCGAGCGGCTCAATGGCGAGGATGGCCTTGGCGCCATCTACCCCGCCATGGCCAACAGCGTGATGATGTTCGAAGTTCTCGGCTATCCGAAAGACCATCCGCACGCCGCAATGGCACGTGCTGCGGTTGATAAGTTGGTGGTGGTCAATGATTGCGAGGCCTATTGCCAACCTTGCGTGTCGCCGGTGTGGGACACCGGTCTGGCCTGCCATGCCTTGCTGGAAACAGGAGACGCAACAGCAAGTGTTCGTCGCGGCTTGCAATGGCTGCTGCCGAAACAAGTCCTCGATGTGAAGGGCGATTGGACGACACAGCGCCCCAATGTTCGACCTGGCGGTTGGGCATTTCAATATGCCAATCCGCACTATCCGGATGTCGACGACACTGCCGTGGTGGTGATGGCGTTGGATCGCATGCGCAAGCGGCAACCGACTCGAGAATATGAAACCGCAATCGCGCGCGCGCGCGAATGGATCGAGGGCTTGTTGAGCCGCAATGGCGCTTGGGGGGCGTTCGATGCGGACAATACCTATTACTATCTCAACAATATCCCGTTCGCGGATCACGGTGCGCTGCTCGACCCGCCGACCGAAGATGTCACGGCGCGCTGTATCTCCATGTTGGCCCAACTCGGCGAACGACCTGAGAGCAGCAACCCCATGTTGCGCGCAGCGGTCGATTATCTGCGCGACACGCAGCTTCAAGACGGCAGCTGGTACGGCCGCTGGGGTATGAATTACATTTACGGCACCTGGTCAGTGTTGTGTGCGCTCAATGCCGTGGGCCTCGATCCGGAATCCGACCTCGTCAGCAAAGCCGTAGACTGGTTGGTCATGATCCAGAATCCGGATGGAGGATGGGGCGAGGACGGAACAAGTTACAAGCTTGGATATAGTGGCCACAAGCGCGCACCCAGCACTGCCTCCCAGACCGCATGGGCGTTGCTCGGCCTGATGGCGGCAGGTCGAACCGATCATCAAGCCGTCGCGCGGGGCATCGCCTATCTGGCCAGGACTCAGAATGACGACGGGTTCTGGAGCGAACCACGCTTTACGGCGACCGGATTTCCGCGCGTCTTCTATCTACGTTACCACGGCTACCGGAGATATTTTCCTTTATGGGCACTGGCTCTCTACAGAAGCCTCAAGTCTGGCAACAGCTGTACCGTCGCATTCGGTATGTGACAGAAAAGTCGCGCTCGCTAACTAATTGATAACTAACCTTGAACTCTCACAACGCACGTGGTTTGCTTATTTTATCCGGTGCGGCGGCTGGGTCGCACGTCTTCGGGCGTTCTGATTCCGGAAAGGGAATTTTGAGCTCCGGAGGCGGACGAATGTCTCAGGGGGATTCATTGGTGAATGTCAATGGGCGGCGTTT
>Ga0126369_10002410_pt1 | contig 13280 bp, 13 predicted proteins | sample PanSoiMetaPlot_1_FD_109646 | JGI IMG/M metagenome (GOLD analysis project Ga0126369, IMG submission 109646) | Tropical forest soil microbial communities from Panama - MetaG Plot_1 | ecosystem: Environmental > Terrestrial > Soil > Tropical forest > Bulk soil | place: Panama | collected 2016-02-17 | reverse complement strand
TCGGTGATCTCGAGTTCGCCGCGGGCCGAGGGCTGAAGCGTCCTGGCGATCTCCACAACCTCGTTGTCGTAGAAATACAGGCCGGTAACGGCGAGGTTCGACTTGGGATTTGCCGGCTTCTCTTCGATCGACAGCAGCACCCCGTCGGGGGACGCCTCGGCGACGCCATATCGGTGCGGGTCGCGCACCCGGTACCCGAACAGTACGCAGCCGTCCTGTAGAGATGCGGCCTCGGTCAGCTGGCGGCCCAGTCCTTGACCATAAAAGATGTTGTCGCCGAGCACGAGCGCCGCCGTATCGGCGCCGACGTGGTCGCGGCCGATGAGGAACGCCTCGGCCAGGCCGTTCGGCTCCGGCTGCACCGCATAGCTGATGGATATGCCTAGTGGGGCGCCGTCTCCGAGAAGCCTGCTGAACTGGTCCTGGTCGTGCGGAGTGGTGATCACCAGGATGTCGCGGATGCCGGCCAGCATCAGCGTGGACAGCGGGTAGTAGATCATCGGCTTGTCGTAAACCGGCAGCAGCTGCTTGCTGACGGCATGCGTGATGGGGTGTAGCCGGGTGCCCGCTCCACCGGCGAGGATGATGCCCTTCATCGGTAGTTCACGAACTGCAGCGCGACGTCGAGGTCGGCGCCCTTGAGCAGCGCAATGACCGCCTGGAGGTCGTCCTTCTTCTTGCTGGTCACGCGCAGCTGGTCGCCCTGGATCTGCGCCTGCACGCCTCTCGGCGCCTCGTCCCGGATCAGCTTGGCGATCTTCTTCGCGTGATCCTGGTCGATGCCGTGCTTCAGCGTCGCGGCGATCACGTGCTGTTTGCCGGACGCCCGGGGGTCGCCCGCGTCGAGCGCCTTCAGGGAAATGGAGCGCTTGACGAGCTTGTCCTTGAAGACGTCCAGCGCCGCCTTGGCGCGTTCCTCGGTGTCGGCCCTGATCGTCACGCCGAACTCGCCGGACCACGCGATCGACGCGTTCGTCCCGCGGAAATCGAAGCGCTGCGCAAGCTCCTTCGCCGCCTGGTTGAGTGCGTTGTCTGCCTCCTGGCGGTCGATCTTGCTCACCACATCGAACGATGAGTCGGCCACGGTGTCGATCCTCCTCGATGCTGTAACGCCTCGACGGTAGCGGAGCCCCGACACCGTGACGGACGCGGCGCCCGCGTCCGGTAGTGTGACGTGCCGTCGCCGTGCCTCCGGTGACACACTGAAAGCCCACGGCGGGTTGCCCGAGTGGTCAAAGGGAGCGGTCTGTAAAACCGTCGGCTCAGCCTACGTTGGTTCGAACCCAACACCCGCCACAACGCTCACAGCCCCGGATCCGGGGGCTTCGTTCATGCGCGGCCTCGTCTGTCCGTCCTGTGTCCGTCTCGCCCTGGCCGAGGACGGCTGGATAACGTCGAAGCAGATTGCCGGGTCAGCAAGGGGGCGAAACGTCGGGCGACCTCGTACAACCTTTTCGGCGCTGGCGGTGTCTTAGGGGAGTGGGGATGGACGAAGTTGGCCGCGATTTCGACGACTTCGTGACTGCTTCATCGCCCTCGCTGCTCCGCACCGCCTACCTGCTCACCGGCGACCACGGTCACGCGGAGGATGCGCTACAGCATGCGCTGATGGCGACCGCGCGGCACTGGCGCACGGTTCACACCGACCCGGTGGCCTACACACGCCGGGCCGTAGTGAATCTGGCCAAGAACCGCTGGCGGGCACGCTCGCGGCGAGTCGTTGAGGTGAGCAATCCGGCGGAACCAAGCTACGGGCCGCCCGACCAGGCAGTCGCGCTCTCCCAGGCTCTCGTCGGCGCGCTGCGTCAGGTGCCATACCAGCAGCGAACCGTCCTCGTCCTGCGCTACTTCGAGGACCTAAGCATCGAGCAGACCGCGGAAGTCCTCGGGTGTAGCGCGGGAACCGTCAAGAGCCAGAGCCACCACGGCCTCGCGAAGCTGCGAGAGGTGATCGGTGACCCTGCCGACTTCGAGGAGATCACCGATGCCCACTGATGAAGAATTGATCACCGCCCTGCGCAGCGGGATGCAGGACACAACCAGCGACCTGAACCCGGCACCCGGACTGGCCGCACAGGTCTGGCAGCAGAGCCGCAAGGCGCGCGGTCGCCGCCTGGCTGCTTACGTTGCCGTTCCCGTCGTCGCCGCTGCCGCCACCGCGATTGCGCTGCTTGTCAGCGGCGGCTCCCCGGCACCTGCCCCTGTCGCCAAGGCGCCGGTCGTATCCAGCTCGACAGCGGTCGTATCGAGCTCCGCACCGGTCACCCGGAGCACGTCCGCCGTGACCGCGTCGCCTGCCGCTTACAAGTTCGCAAAGATCGCACCCCTTCGGTCGTGCCCGACCCACAGCGCAGCCGGATCTGTCGGGAAGTCGAACAGCGGAGCCTGGTTGGTGACTCCGAGCGGCCAGTGCTTCAGCTTCACCGTGGATTGGGGGGACGGTCCGCCAGCGGATGCCAAGCCGCTGAATATTCCCGGCTACCCCGATCTGTCTGGCGTTACAGCCGGCGGGAGCCAGAAGTTCTACCTCCGGATCGCGCCGGGAGTGGACAGCTACCACCCGAAGGGTGGGTGGGTCGTGACGACAATCGCCGCCGACGCGCCGACGGCAGACGTCGTCAAGCTGATCTTCGTCCCGAACGGCTGACGCGCACAAGGGAGTTGGTGGCAGCGATAGTTGCCGCCGGCCCTGCGTAACCCTTGAGCCAACTCCGGTTCACGGCCGGAGCAAGGATTTGCGAATCGCACGATCGTGCGATGTGGGTTTCCTCGAGCGTTGCCTACCTTCACGCGGTAACCAGCCACAGCAGGCAAGGACATTGGAGTTCTGGAGGCCATCCAGAACGCCCGCGAAGGCTCGCGGCCGAAGGCTCCAACACTTGCCCTTTCACACCGAAGCTGAGGTCGACCATGCCGCTCATTACGTTCCAACAACAAGATCAGCTCGGCGAGATAGTGATCAACAACCCGCCGCAGAACCAAATCACCGCCGATGCGGTGACCGACTTCAGCGTCGCTCTCACAGAAGTCGCCAAGAGCGACGTCCGGGCCGTGTTGTTGCGAGCCGAGGGCGATGACTTCTCCTTCGGAGCGGACCCGTCGATCTTCGACGGTATGGATGAAGCCAAAGCAGTGGGGCTGGCGGGTGCAGTCTTGGGATTCATCAGCGCTTTCGAAGAGCTTCCGATCCCGACCATCGTGCTGATGCAGGGGCACTGCTTCGACGGTGCTCTCGAGACATGCCTGGCGGCCGACCTGATCTGGGCCGCCGAGGGCAGTCAGTTCGGTCAGATCGAGACCGCCGCTGGCGGCTTCCCTTTGGGCGGCCGAACCCAGCGTCTCGCGTCGCGGATCGGCAGTGCACGCGCCGCCGAAATGGTATTGACCGCGAGCGTCGTGTCGGCCGAGGAACTCCTGTCTTGGGGCGGCAGCAATCGCGTGACCGCGCCCGACCGACTCCTCGAAGCGGGACGCGCCTAAGCGCAACGCCTTGCAACTGGCCCGACGCTCGCGCACAAAGCGGTCAAGCGGATCCTTCACGCGTGGCGATCCGGCGGTGTCGCAGAGGCCGACCGGGTGATGGTCGCCGAAGCACCGGCCGTGATGGTCAGCAACGACATGCAGGATGGGCTCGCGAGCCTGAAGCAATACGGCGTGGGTCACGCCACTTTCCACGGCCGCTGAACCAGTCGCTTCCTCGGCTCGCTCTGATCATTGCGAGTGTGAAAGTGGCCGGCCTTGTCGGCTGCCGAGGCTCGCGTCTCGTCGGCTCTGCCAGACGGCGCCCACGACCGCGCCCAGCGTAATGACTCCGCCCATCGCAATGAACCAGGTGACCAATGTGAATGTGACGCCGATTGTGCCGTACGTCTTGCTATCAGAGACGATCGTGGACGAAAAGTAGAACGCCGCGAACACGCCCAGGGCAACCCAAAGCAGCGCGGTGATAATTGCAGCCGGGCGTAGTCGCCGCCACGGTTCTCTGCCGCCGAGTAAGAAATGAATTGACCACCAGAAAAGCAGCGTGAAGCCGACGAACTCTGTGATGCCGAGCAGGACCGAGCCTGCCGGGTCGTCGCGCAGCGTTCTGCCGATCGCGGCGTCGCCGATCACGACGCCTGCGATCAGCACGACCCACACGACGGAGCGGGTCAGGCCGCGCATCCCAGCGAGAGGCGGGTGTGCGAACGCTCGCTCGTAGATCGTTGCGACCGACCGGGCGACGGCTACGGTGCCGGCGAACGAGAGAAGGAGGCTGACCAAAATCGCCAGGTTGAACGAGTCGACAGACGCTCTGAACAGACCGTCGATAATTCGGGCGCCTTGACCACTCAGACCAAGACGGCTGACGATGTCGTCCTGGATCCGATGGCTCGCGAACGCGCTCAGAACGATGATCAGCGGCAGGACCGATAGCAGCAGTGACGCTCCGAAGATGATGATTCGGTCACCGAAGCCGACGGCGCCGAGCGCGCGGATCACTTCGCGGACGAACGATCGTTCGTACCAGGTGCGCCACGACCGGGTCAGTCTTTCGTCCTGCGGCTCAATCGTCTCAACTGAGTCAGTTGACAGCTTCGGATCCCCCATGTGCGTTCCTTAACTAACGCGGCCGGGGGCCATCATCCCAAGCCACTGTGTGCGGGGGAAGAGTCGTGGCTGCGGGCCCGCGTCGAGCCGTTGAACCGCCGATTTGGGCGGTGGGCGGTTTGCGGGCTGACTCGAGCGGGAAGACCTTCGATGTCCGGCCGGCCAAGTTCTGTTGTCGACGTCGCCTCACCGGTCGGAGTAGCCGGAACCGTCGGAAGGATGTCATGACACTCGACGAGTTTCTCGCCCTCGTTCGTGACCGGGGCGAATATGACACCCGCAAGGAAGCCGAGCGGGTCAGCAGAGCGGTCTTGACCGTGCTGGCGAACCGGATCCCGCCAGGGGAGGCCAAGGAGCTCTCCGCGCAACTACCCGCACCGCTGCGCCCCGCCGCACGGCCGGGCGACGGGCGTCCCGGCTCGTTCGGCGTGGACGAGTTCTGCCGCCGCGTCGCTCAGCGCGTCGGGGGGCATCTGCGCACCGCCGAATGGGACGCCAGCGCGGTGCTCTCGACCGTCGCGGAGGCGGTGCCCGGAGGTGAGCTGAACCACCTGCTCAGCCAACTGCCGTCCGGATACGCCACGATGTTCGGCAAGCCGGGGCTCAGCTGAGCGCTGCCCTGCCTGTCGGGTTTCCCGGGTCCTATCTCGTGCTCGACGACCGGTGTCCGGGCGGCAATGGCTTGAGCGGATCGTGGCCGATGCTCATCAGCCGGTAGCGCCAGTGCGGCTCACCGGCGGTCGGTTCCAGGTCCTCGCCTCGTTGGCTGTGCACCGTGTCGATCACCCGACGCATGACCCGGATGTCGTCCTCGGTGAGGTCGCCCTTGCGCTTACCGAGGATGGCCAGCACGTGCCGGCCCAGCGCCGGCCCGGCTTCATCGGGCAGCTCTTCCGCCTCCTCTCCGGCGGATCTGGTGCGCAGCCAGTCGGACAGCTCCTCTGAGCTCATGTTCACGACCCGGTGGAACTCGTGCCAGGTGCTTTCGATCTCGGTGCTGTCCGGGTGCTCTGGCATCCGCGCAGCCTCCCTTCTCCGCCGCTCGGCCCACGGCCCGAGTCGTGGCGAGATGCCCACCCTAGTTCGACTCCCGCCAGGGACGTTCGGCCCTCATGGCGCAGCGCAAATCGTGGTGTGCTTGGGAGGATCCCGCACAGGAGGTTGCTGCCATGACCGAGCCGATCGTCGTCGGGGTGGACGGCTCGCAGCCGGCCGAACGCGCGCTGCTCTGGGCAGCCGACGAGGCGGCGCTGCACGGTTCCCAGTTGTTGATCGTCCACTGCGGCGACGTGCTGACCAGGCACGCCCGGGCGCACGGCGACGCCCGCAATTACAGCCACGGGGTGCTGCGCGAGGCGGTCGCCACCGCGATCGACGCCAGCGACGTGACCGACATCAACACGCTGCTGCGCGACGATCAGCCGGTCGGCGTGCTCCTCGAACTGAGCGAAAACGCCCGCATGGTCGTGGTGGGCACCCACGGTGTGGGCCGGATCGCCGGCGTGCTGCTCGGATCGGTGGCGCACCGGATCGCGGCGCACGCTCGGTGCCCCGTCGTGGTGGTACCTGAGGAGTGGCGCGCGCCGGCACGCGGCGACGCCCGTCCGGTGGCGGTGGGCGTGTCCGGCACCCCCTCCGGGCGGGACGCCTTGGAGTTCGCGTTCACGGAGGCCGAGCGCGCCGAGGTGCCATTGGTAGCGGTCCGATCCTGTGCCGAGATCAACCGGGCTGGCGACGAGGCGAGCGCCACATGGCGCGGGCATCAAGCACTGCTCACCGAGCTTGTCGAGGCCGCGTGGGCGAACCACCCCGGCGTCGAGGTCGTCACCGAGTTGTCCAGCGCATCCGTCTACGAGACACTGCATGACGTGGCCGGCCGCGCCTCGCTGCTCGTACTCGGGTGCCGGCATGCAGAGGACAGCCACCTTGCCAGGCTCGGTCAGGTTTCGTCGCGGCTCCTGCACAGCTCGCCGTGCCCGGTGGCGATCGTCGGCCGGCCGGTGGCTCTCGCGACGACGAATGTGGCTGACGAGCTCGCGCTGGCCGGGCAGTCATGACCAACATCGTCGTCGGCATCGATGGCTCCGAGCACTCGAAGAGGGCCCTGCGCTGGGCGGGGCGGTTCTTGGCCGTCACAGGTGGTCGGATCGACGCGGTCATCGCCTGGCATCCGCCGGTGAGCTTCGGTTGGTCCTACGTCCCTGGTGACTGGAATCCGGAGAAGGACGCGGAGAAGGTGCTCGCCCGCACCGTAGACGAGGTGTTCGACGGGAACCCGCCCGTCGGGACGCGGCTGATCGTGCGCGAGGGCAACCCCGCCAAGGTCCTACTCGACGAGAGCAGAGATGCCGACCTGCTCGTCGTCGGCAGCCGAGGGCACGGCGGGTTCGCCGGGCTGCTGCTGGGCTCGGTGAGCGCGCACTGCGCCGAGCACGCGACGCTCCCCGTCCTGGTCGTCCATGGCAACAAGGAGATTCCGTGAGCATTCGTGTTGGCATCAACGGCATGGGCCGCATCGGCCGGGAGTACCTGCGCTACGCGGCTACGAGTACGGACCTCGATGTGGTCGCGGTCAACGACATCGCAGACTCACTGACAATCGCGCGGCTGTTGCGGCACGACAGTACGTTCGGACCTTTCCCCAAGGACATCGAACTGAGCGGCGAGGCGCTCGTAATCGACGGTCGCAAGATCGCGGTCAGCGCGGTCCGAGAGCCGTCCGAACTCGACTGGGCCGCGTACGGCGTCGAGGTGGTGATCGAGTCCACCGGCAAGTTCCGCACCCGGGAGGCGGCTGCGGTACACCTGACCGGTGGCGCCCAGCGGGTGATCATCTCCGCGCCGGGGAAGGGCGTGGACGCGACGATCGTGCTTGGCGTCAACGACGACACCTACGATCCGGCTAACCATCGCGTGATCTCGAATGCGTCGTGCACCACGAACTGCGTGGCGCCGATGGTCAAGGTGCTGCACGACGCGTTCGGCATCCAGCGCGGCTTCATGACGACCGTGCACGCGTACACGAACGACCAGAACGTGCTCGATGCGCCGCACAAGGATCCGCGTCGCGCCCGGTCTGCGGGGGTGAACATCATCCCTACCACGACCGGCGCTGCCCGAGCGGTAGGGCAGGTCTTGCCCGATATGGAGGGCAGGCTGGATGGCGTAGCCCTGCGCGTTCCGGTCGTCGACGGATCCCTCGTCGACCTCGCCGCGCTGCTTGAGGTCGAGGTCACGGTGGACGGCGTGAACGCAGCGTTCCAGGCCGCCGCCCAAGAAGGCTCGCTTGCCGGTCTGCTGCGTTACACCACCGAGCCTGTCGTGTCCACCGACGTGATCGGCGATACCGCGTCCTGCGTGTTCGATTCGGGCCTGACCCAGGCGTCCGGTCGCTTCATCAAGGTCTTCGGCTGGTACGACAACGAGTGGGGCTATACCTGCCGGCTTGCCGACCTCACGCGTCTTGTCGCCGGGTGACGACTTCTGCCATGGAACCGCACGAGGTCTATGCGCTGCGCACCGGCGGCGGGCTGGTCCAGCTGCGCCCCGTCAAGGAGAGCGATCGCGAGGCACTGCTGGCGCTGCACGCCCGCGCGTCCGACGAATCGATCTACTACCGCTTCTTCAGCGTGGGTCGGCATGCGGCCGACGTCTACCTGAAGCGGCTGCTGCGAACGGCAGGCGTCGAGCAGCAGGCCCTGGTGGCACTTGTCGGCGGCGACATGGTCGGAGTGGCCGGCTACGAGCCGGTGAACGCCACCACCGCCGACTTCGCGGTGCTCGTCGAAGACACCGAACAGCACGAAGGCATCGGCACATTGCTGATCGAGCACCTCGCGAGCATGGCCCGGCATCGCGGCATCCGCCGCTTCGTCGCGGATGTGCTGGCCCAGAACACCGCGGCGCTGCGTATGATCCGCCGCCTCGGCTTCGAGGTGACTGCGGATCTGGAGTACGGCACGGCGCATCTGAGCTTCGACCTCGAACCGCGCTCGCCCGTCGTCGCGGCGATCGACGATCGGGACCGGATCGCCGACGTCGCGAGCCTGCGTCCGCTGCTCGCGCCGGGGTCCGTTGCCGTGATCGGCGCCAGCGCGCGTCCCCGCGCGGTCGGCCACGAGGTGCTGCGCCACATTCTCGACGGCGGCTTTACCGGAAGCGTTTACGCGGTCAATCCGAAGCACGACTCCGTGCTCGGGGTGCCGTGTGTTGCCTCTGCGCAGGAGCTACCCGTTGCTGTCGATCTTGCCCTGGTGGCGGTCCCGGCGCTCAGCGTGCCGGACGTGGTCGACGCCTGTGGGAAGCGCGGCGTGCGTGGGGTGGTGCTGCTCACCGCCGGGTTCGGCGAGACCGGCGCCGCGGGCCAGGCACTGCAGCGCGAGGTCTTGGCCATCGCCCGCAGCCATGGGATGCGGATGATCGGCCCGAATTGCTTGGGCGTGCTGAACAGCGATCCCGCGGTGCGGCTCAACGCCACGTTCGCTGCGCTCCCGATGCGGCCCGGCCGTCTCGGACTGGTATCGCAGTCGGGGGCATTGGGGATCGCCGTCCTCGCCGCCGCGCAGGGGCGCGGGCTGGGCGTGGCGCAGTTCGTGTCGGTGGGCAACAAGGCGGACGTCAGCGGAAACGACCTGCTGCTGGCCTGGGAGCGCGACGACCACGTCGGGGTGATCGGGCTGTACTTGGAGTCGTTCGGCAACCCGCGCAAGTTCGCGCGCATCGCCCGCCGCGTCGCGCACACCAAGCCGGTCATCGCGATCAAGGCTGGGCGTTCGCTCGCCGGGCAACGCGCCGGGCGCTCGCACACCGCGGCCGCGGCGGCGTCCGACGCAGTGGTGGATGCCCTGTTCACCCAGGCCGGCGTGCTGCGCGTGGACTCGATGGAGCAGCTCGTCGACGTCTCACGGCTGTTGCTCGACCAACCGCTTCCGGCCGGGCCTCGCGTGGCCATCGTCGGTAACTCCGGCGGCCCGGAGATCCTTGCTGCCGACGCGGCCGAGGCGGCTGGACTCTCCGTGGTCGAACTCGCCGCGGCAACCGTCGACCGGCTGCGCGGCGCTGCCCCAGCCGCCGCGTCCTGTGAAAACCCGGTCGACCTGACGGCCGGCGCGCAGCCGGAGCTGTTCGCGGAAGCCGCGCGGGTGCTTCTCGACGCGCAGGAGGTGGACGTCGTCCTGGGTGTGTTTACCGAGACCGCGGTGGCCGATCCTGCCGAGATCGTGGCCAAGGTCGCCACGGCCGCCGCCGGATCCGGCAAGCCGCTGGCTGTGACGCAGGTGGGCAGCGAACCGGGCACGGTACAGGGCACGCCGGTGTTCGCATTCCCGGAGCCCGCCGCGGCTGCGCTCGGCTATGCGTATCGGTACGCGCGGATCCGTTCTGCCCCGGTGTCCGAGCCCGAGCGGCCGGACATTATCGATCCCGACGGCGCCCGCTCCCTGGTGCGCCAGGCGTTGGCTACGGGCAGCGAATGGCTGGGCCCTGACGATGTGGCCGCACTGCTCGCCAGCTATGACATTCCCGTCTGCCCGTACCGGGTGGTCAGCACCCCGGATGCTGCTGTACAGGCCGCCGCCGAGCTGGGCTACCCGCTTGCGGCGAAGATCGCCCGCGGCACAGTGCACAAGACCGAGGCCGGTGGCGTGCGCCTGAACCTGCGCGACGCCGCCGCCGTGCGAGACGCGGTGGCAGCCATACAGGCAACCGGTGCCGCTGACGTACTGATCCAGCCGATGGTCGGCTCGGGTGTCGAGCTCATCCTCGGCGCCGTACAGGATCAGCAGTTCGGACCCGTGGTCATGATCGGCGCCGGCGGCGTGCTCGCCAACATGATCGCCGACCGGCAGCTGCGGCTCGCCCCGCTTACCGACGACGACGCAAGCGACATGATCGACGGGCTGCGCACGGCGCCGCTACTCGACGGCTACCGCGGCGGGCCGGTCGTGTCGCACCAGGCGGTACGCAGCATGCTCGTACGCCTGGCGACGCTTGCCGCTGACCTGCCCGAGGTGGCCGAACTCGACCTCAATCCGGTGATCTGCCGCGGGGGCGACGATCTGATCGTCGTGGATGCCAAGGTGCGTGTTGCGACTCCGCCGACGCTGCCCGACCCCTGGCTGCGCCAGTTGCGCGGCTAGCCCTGCCAACGACCGGGCGGGGTCGGGACGTTCGGCTCTAGGTGACCCGCGCGCGGGTGACGAGCATCAGGTGTATGAACGCAAATCCGATTGTTGTCGGCGTCGACGACACGCCTGGAACCGAACTCGCGCTGCGGTGGGCGGCTGACGAAGCCCGCGCGCGTCACGTCGCGGTCAGGCTCGTCACGGCGTTCCGTTATGACCTGACGGACGCGCGGCCGCCGGCGTTTGCGACCGTGCATTCGGTCGACGTGCTCGGGGTCAGGCAGGTCGCCGAGCAGATTCTGGCGAACGCAGTGGATACAGTCACCGCGGCCGGTGCCAAGGCGGTCGGGGACGCTGTGGACGGGGCTCCCGTCCGCGTGCTCGTCGCGGAGTCGGCGAAGGCATCCGTGCTGGTGCTCGGATCGCGGCAGCTTTCGGCATTCGGCTCCGCCGTTCTGGGATCGGTGAGCACGGCCGTGGCGGCCCGGAGCGCGGCGCCCACGGTGGTGGTGCGCGGGCCGGCCGGTCGGCCTGAGGAGGGCGCCGCCGTGGTGGTCGGCATCGACGGCACCGAAGCGTCGGAAACGCTGCTCGGGTATGCATTCGAGCACGCCAGCCGGCATAAGGTGTCGCTGCGCGCCGTTCTGTGCTGGCACCCCGACCGTCTCGCGCTAATGAGCTGGCGCGCCGAACCGCCACCGCCGGCCCGCGTGGACGCGTGGCTGGCCGAGGCACTGGCCGGCTGGCGGGAGAAGTACCCGGACGTGACGGTCCATCCGGAGGTGATCCGCGAGCACCCGACCGCGGGCCTCGTCCTTGCGTCGGCCGCGCAACACCTGCTCGTTGTCGGCAAGCACGGCCGGCACGCGCGGGCCATGCTCGGGTCGGTCAGCCAGGGTGTGCTGCACCACGCGACCTGCCCGGTCGCCGTCGTTCCCACGAACGGAGCCTGATCACCGCCTGGTGTCCGACGGCGTAGGTACCCAGTAGCGACGCAGCCGGCTGATGCGCTCCAGCCGGGATTCGGCGTAGTGGTCGGCGGCCTCGGCAGTGCTGACGTGGTCCTCGCGGGCGATGGTGAAGACCTCGCGGAGCGTTCGGTAGACGTGCTCCACGGACGCTCGCGCACGCTCGGGTGCGTAGCCGGAAAGCTCGTCGGCGACGTTGATCAGACCGCCCGCGTTCGCGATGAAGTCAGGCGCATAAAGGATGCCGAGCTCGGCGAGGGCCTTGCCATGCTCCGGATGTTGCAGCTGGTTGTTCGCGGAGCCGGCGATCGCGCGGCAGCGCAATTGCGGGATCGTGTCTGCGTTGATGACTCCACCGAGCGCGCAGGGTGCAAGGATGTCGCAGTCAACGGCGTGGATCTGCTCGGTCGGCACGGTCTGCACACCGAAGTCGCGAACCACTCGGGCCACCGAGTCGACGTCGACATCGGCCACGACCACCTGCGCGCCGCCGTCCTCGACCGCGTACTTCACGACGTTGTAGCCGACTTTGCCGACGCCCTGCACGGCGATCCGCCGTCCGCGTAGCGAGTGTTCGTGCCAGACCTCCTCGGCGCACGCCAGCATCGAGAGGTACACGCCGTAGGCGGTGCTCGGTGACGGGTCGCCCGATCCGCCCAGCGACGGTGACACGCCGGCAACGAATCGCGTTTCGCGCCGTATCACGTCCATGTCCGCACGCGACGTGCCGACGTCCTCGGCGGTGACGTACCGGCCGCCGAGTGACTCGACGAACCGGCCGTATGCCCGCAGCAGCTCCTCGGACTTCACGCGCTGCGGGTCGCCGAGGATAACCGCCTTGCCGCCGCCGAGATCGAGCCGTGCCGCTGCTGCCTTGTACGTCATGCCCCGGGAGAGCCGCAACACGTCCTCCAACGCCGCGTCCTCGGAGGCGTAGGGGTAGAACCGCGTGCCGCCCAGGGCCGGGCCGAGCGCAGTGGAGTGGATCGCGATGATTGCGCGCAATCCGCTGGGCGAGTCGCTGAAATAGACCACCTGTTCGTGCTGCTCGAACTGCTCGAAGACCGACATGCCGTCACGATGCCCTGTGGTGGCGCCGGGCGCCAAGAGGTAGATCACACCCCGAGGGGCCGACGGCCCTGTTTTCGCGTCGGGTCGTCGTGCTTGCCTGGCCCGGCGGTGCGACCTACTTGCCGCGCGCGGCCTACCGGCCAACCAAGTACGACGTCGTTGTCGGGCATATCGCCGGTTGCCCGGTCTACGCCGACATGCGCCGGCTCAGCTGGTCCGGCAGGACACGAGTCGTGCTCGACGTGGTCGAGATGCCAAGACCCGGCAGGCGGCCGCTCCTGCAGGTCCGGGCCGCCGCCCAAGCGAGAGGGCGCGCCGGCACTGCGTCTGATTCCGACGCCCGCATCGTCGACGAGCTGTATCGAGAGTTCGGCGACTCGATGCCCGGCGTCGTGATCCGGGCCTGCCTCGCCAGCGCACTCGCCGACCTACGGGGATCGATCAGCCAGGAGGGCCTTGCTGAGATGGCGATCCGGTTGACTCGGGTCAGGCTCGCTGCCCGCCGCGACGCCGATCTAGCGCCTAGCGA
>Ga0126369_10002409_pt1 | contig 13281 bp, 15 predicted proteins | sample PanSoiMetaPlot_1_FD_109646 | JGI IMG/M metagenome (GOLD analysis project Ga0126369, IMG submission 109646) | Tropical forest soil microbial communities from Panama - MetaG Plot_1 | ecosystem: Environmental > Terrestrial > Soil > Tropical forest > Bulk soil | place: Panama | collected 2016-02-17 | reverse complement strand
GGTTGGCCGACTAACGGGAAGTAATGCGCGCTGGAGGCTCTCCCAATAATTAGGACGATTGCCGATCGCCCTCAGTCGGAACCCTGCTTCTCAACCCAAAGAGGCGCGTGGCCACGGCAGGAACCGCTTTGACCGATTCAAGGCCGGGGAGTGCTACCGAGTCAGCCATCCGGTGCTGTGATGCCAGTTTGGTACTATGCAGTTTGAATGGCCCGGTTGGCCCTTCCCGCGCATTCAGGGGCTCGACAAAATCTCAGTCATATGCTTTTTTTAAGTGGTAGGCCAAGAATGTGGCGATAAGAAACCAAAGTGAATGCGTAGCTGAATTTGCCTCTCAATCTCTACTGAAATCTCAGACCGTTACCATCCGGGATGTTTACTGCCGTGGCAGCTGCAGTCACCAAAGTGCGGAAGAGTGCGCGACTGCCACAGAATTGGTGTTTCCGTATCGCGGCCTCTATGTCCGCCATCTTGCGCGTGACCAGGCCGTAGCCGAGGCCAATCAAGTTTTGTTCTTCAACGCCTGCGAAGGCTACCGGGTCAGCCACCCTGTCGCAGGTGGCGATGCCAGTCTCTCATTGGCCGTCCGCGAGCCGCAGTTGCGCGAAATCGCGGCACGCAGTTTTCTGCGCGACGGCAAGATGCTGGCATTTCGGCACCAGCGCGTGAGGATCGACGCTCGGGCTCAAGCACTCGTAGCCCTTCTGCGGCACAGCCTGCGTCAGAAAATCGCGGAACCTTTGGAAGCTGAGGCTCTAGCTTTGACCCTAGTGCAGCGGGCTCTCGGTCCTCGCACCACCCACGCAGCCGGCGCCACGGTCGGGGCGCAGCGGCTAGTGGATCGCGTCAAGTTTGTGCTGGCCAGCGATTTGGGGCGGCGGTGGACGTTGACCGAGATCGCGGCTGAAGTGCGCGGCTCCCCCGTCTATCTCACGCAGGTTTTCCAACAAGTGGAAGGCTTGCCTCTGTATCGCTACCAGCTGCGGCTACGACTCGCCCGGGCGCTGGATCTCCTCCCGCAATATGACGATCTCACCGCGCTGAGCCTGGATCTCGGCTTTTCTAGCCACAGCCATTTCAGCGCCGCCTTCCGCCAGGCTTATGGCCGGTCGCCCTCGGAGTTCAGGCAGTCGGCGCTTCATCGTTAGACCTCTTCGCGCAAATCGCTAAAGATTTTGACAGCGAGCTTCTCTTGTTGCGTGGCTTACTGGTCGCGGCAGGCACAGCGCACATTGGAGGCGACTAGCATAATGAACCCACCGACCGCCAGTAAGCTCCGCAACGAAGTTCAACTCGAACACATTTGCTCGTTCTGGGCGACGCTTGCTGCACCAGAAATTATCGGCCCTCTCGCCGAAGGGCTACGCGTGAATTTCTACGCGACGGATGGTGAGGTCGTTGGTCCGAAGATGCGGGGCCGACTTCGGCCTGTCGGCGGAGATTGGGTTTCTCTTCGTCCGGATGGCATCGCGGTCGTGGATGTTCGCGGAACCCTGGAGTTGGAAGACGGCGCATTGATCTATACCACCTATGGCGGTATCGCGGACCTCGGGTCTGATGGCTACAAGCGCTTCCTTGCTGGGAACCCACCGGCGCGGTTTCAGTTGCGTATCACACCGCGCTACTACACTGGTCATCCGGCCTATTTGTGGGCCAATCGCTTACAGTGCCTTGGAATCGGCGAAGCCGATATGCAGCAGTTGAAGGTCAGCTACGATATCTACGCTGTACATTAGCAGAACCTCCCGTTGCCGTTAGAGGCGCGGCAAAAAGGTTCTCTGGATCTGGCCATAAAGCGCCCGCTGCTGAAGTTTGGCGGGCGCAACGGATAGATCGTCCTCGAACATTTCGAGGCCTGCGCCGATTGCCGCCAACAGTCGTTCGACAATTCGACCAGCAACTCCAGGACGACACCTGGCGGGCGCCACGAAACCGTAGGCCGATGGATGTCGTGTAGGACCTTTTCACTTTTTGTGGCGAGATCTTTCGAGAACTGTGGCAGGAATTTTCAGTAAATCTGTCAACCTACAACGAAGAAAACCGGCGACGACGACGGGCTTACTGGTCGTCGCAGGCACAGCGCACATTGGAGACGACTCGCATGAAGAATTGGAAATTGTGGATGGCAGTGGTCGTCGGCATCGCGGTTGGATTCGCGGGCGCAAGTGCAATTCGCGCGCAGCAGACGAAACCCGCGCCGGGCTACGTCGTGGGGGAGCTGGATATAACGGACCCGGTCGCCTATCAGCAATACGCGGCGAAGTCATCGGCGATCGTGGCGGCGCATGGCGGCGAGTACTTGATTCGCGGAGGCAAAGTGACGCCCCTTGAAGGCAAGCCGCCGAAACGATTCGTGGTAATCCAATATGAAAGCGTGGAGAAGGCGCTGGAATGGTACAACTCGCCGGAGTACGTCGCAGCGCGGGCCATCCGGCAGAAAGCGGCAAAGAGCCGCGTGTTTATCGTGGAAGGCGTGGCGAAATAGCCTCGCGTCGGCATGGATTCAGGAATTGGATCTCAACTAAGCGTCGGAGCCCAAAAAAAATCGAGGGTATCTACCATGAAAGAAAAACATTCGTTGCCGATTCACCGTAGTGTGCAGACCGCGTCGGGTCGTATTGCCTACACAGAACAAGGCGCAGGACCCGTCGCCTTGTTCGTGCACGGAGTGCTCCTTAACGGGTACCTGTGGCGCCATCAGCTTGCGGATTTGTCCGACATCCGGCGCTGTATAGCCGTCGACCTGCTTGCGCACGGCGACACAGAAATCGCGCCGGATGAAGATGTATCTGTAACTGCCAATGCGAAGATGCTTAGGGAATTTCTCGATGCTTTGAACATCGATCAGGTAGATCTCGTTGGCAACGACAGCGGCGGCGGTATCGTACAAATCTTCGCTGCGTTGTACCCGGAGCGCGTTCGCAGCCTAACGCTCACCGACTGCGACGCCCACGACAATTGGCCGCCCGAAGCCTTCAAGCCATTCCTGGCGATGGCAGCCAGCGGAGGCTTACGTGGAACGCTGGACGCCATGTTGGCGGACAAGAGCGTCTATCGCTCCACGGCAGCGCTAGGACCAGCCTACGAACACCCAGAACAGGTGCGCGACGAGAGCATTGAAAAGTATTTGCGTCCGCTGGTCAGGACCGAACAGCGTACGCGCGATCTGCAACGATTCCTCGCGGCTTTCGATAACAAGCACACGCTGGCTATTGAAGCGCGGCTGAAGACGGTGAAAGCGGCGACATTGATTGTGTGGGGAACAGACGATGTGTATTTCGACGTGAAATGGTCGCATTGGTTGGCCGACAACATCCCTGGCACGCGGCGCCGGGTGGAGTTTAAGGGCGCCAGAATCTTCTTCCCCGAGGAGCGCTGGGAAGAGTTCGACAAGGAACTCCGAGCACATTGGGAAGTAGCGCGGCAGGCAGCGCGATGAGAACCGTCGATCAAGCGCACAAAGCCGAACAATTCCGAGCGTTGCACATTCCCGGAAAACCGCTCGTCCTCTTCAACATCTGGGATGCGGGTGGCACTAAGGCCGTCGCCGCGGGTGGTGCCAAGGCGATCGCGACGGGTAGTTGGTCGGTTGCGAATGCAAACGGGTTCGCCGATGGCGAGCGAATGCCACTCGGCTTGGCGATCGACAATCTGCGCCGGATTGTCAGCGCGACAGATCTCCCCGTGACGATCGATCTGGAAAGCGGCTATGGCGAGGCGCCGGAAATTGTCGGCAAGACCATCGGCCTCGCGATCGATGCAGGGGCCATAGGCTGCAACCTGGAAGACAGTTTTCCCGCGAATGGAAAACTGCGCGAGACGGTCGATCAGGCCCACCGTATCCGCTGCGCTCGGCAGATCGCCGACGCCGCCAATATCTCGTTCTTCATCAATGCTCGGACCGATATCTTTTTCCGGCGACCGCCTGAGCAACATAACGAAACTATGGTTGTTGAGGCTATGGAGCGCGCGCGCGCGTATGCAGATGCTGGTGCGGATGGGCTCTTCGCACCTGGTCTAGCAGATATCACTCTGATCGCGCGTCTGGCTGCAGGTTCACCAGTCCCGCTCAACATCATGGTCGACGACGGCACTCCGCCGCTGCATAAACTGGCGGAGCACGGCGTTGCAAGGGTCAGTCATGGGCCCCGGCCTTACCTCATGGCGATGAAGGGCCTGGAAGAGGGTGCGCGCGCGGCAAGCGTGTGATGTGAATGCACGCCGATGCGGCTGAAAGCCCTAAGCGCTCGGCATTGGGAGCGGTTGGCAATTGCGGTGGCGCTTGAACCGGTCTGGAGTTCGACGGAACACGTGCGGATGCTTCGCTCCGTACCGTTGTCTTTGCTGCTTCTCTTCGCCGGAGTCATGTCGGCAAACTCTTGTCGGCAAACTCTTGTCTTGACAAACATGCTTAGGTAGCCGTATGGTTACGCATTATGCGACACCAAACGGTTACGCATGCGGCTGAAGCCGTCTTCCACGCGCTCTATAGATACCCCCGCTTGTGATTGTTCCCCCTGCAGAACCTTCCTGTATGCTCCAGGTCACCGCCCCCTTTGTTGTCCCTGTCACGGAAGCGGTGAAGGTTTGCGTTGCGCCTTGGGTCCACCATGGCGCTCGATGGGGAGACGCCCACTATAATTGCGGGGGGAGGGGGAGCCACGGAACCTGCGCCGCATCCGGCCAATAATCGTGCTGTGCCAACAATCGCAGTCGATAGAATTACGCAACCAAGTTTGGTTCTCATGGCTCTCCCTGGCGTAGTGGCCTGTTTGCCCCCTACTTCTTCAGTGCTGCGTCCCGTCAATGGGGCAATTTGGTCCGTTTGCTGACGTACAGGTCTCGACCGCCTGCGAAGCCGGTGAGGTCGGTGCGCTCGGAGAAGAAGTAAAGCTCGGTGCCGTCCCAGGAGAGCGCCGGCGCCCCGTCGAAGAAGTTGGAGTTGACAAATACTGTTGCCTTTGGCGGTGTGCCGGGAGGATCGAGAGGAGCCCAGGCGGGACACGACACTGGTGGCACGAGAGAGTTTTGTATTGCGCTCACGTTGTCCTTCCATTCGCAGTTGATGGGCACTGGGGGCAACCAGTCATCCATCGTAGTGGCGCGCGTGGAAACCCACAGGTTCTCGCTTCCGAGGCTGCCCGGACGACCGGTGGAGAAAATCATTTCCAGGCCGTCGCGTCGCCGGATAGCCATACGCGTGTCGCGGAACGGCGAGCTAAGGGCATCTACTTTCGTTCCCGTCCCCCAGAGTTGCTGGGTGTTGCATGTGTCGAGATCCATGCTGCAGGTGCTCACGTAGATGTCCGCAAAGACAGCATTGTTCGGCACTAGGCTTCGCGTGAAGTACAGAAAGAGGTTGCCAAATTCATCCTCAAAGGGCGCTGGGCCGGCATTGTCAGCGTTGGCTAGGTTGATGGCGCAGCCGAGGTTGGTTGGAGGTCCCCAGCCGAAGTCGCCGAAGTCTTCGTCAGCGTCTCGTCGGTGAGTAACCCATAGCTCTCGCACCGTGCCGTTATAGCAGCCGCCCCCGCGCTTGCTGTGGAAGAAGAGCCAGTGGCCATCAGTAGAGAGGTTGGGCGCCACGTCCTCGGCGGTGCTGTTGACAACAGAACCGAGGTTTGCAAGCGTATCCGCTCTCCAGCAATCGTCCAAGCTGTCGCGTTTCACTACCCAGAGGTCGAAATCGCCTAGTCCTCCTGAGCGATTCGACGTGAAATAAAGGCTCAATCCGTCCTTGGAGATGGCTGGGTGTTGGTCGTCAGAAGACGAGTTCACGATGGCGGGACAATGAGTTTGGTCGCTAAGCACGATGTTGTTGAGATTGACTGGTTCCGACCAAGGGCCATAACTCTGTGCTCGGGCTGCTGGCGCCATCGAGAGTGCTGCAAGAAGTGCGAGTCCTGCTGCTGCGAATACGCCATTTTTGGGGGATTGGCTGTTCATGGGGTCTCCTTCCTTTCTTAGGGGTGCGGACTTTGATCTGCTGCCCCACACCCGCTTTTTCCACAACAGCGTTTCAGCTTCAATAGACAGCGCCTGACACCTGACTGAGATTCATCTAACAGGCTAACCAACTGAGGTCGAAGGCTTTGCTTCTTCAGCCTAGAAATCTGACAATCTTGCAGTTAGACTTCGGACCAAGAGCACCCAGATGGATCGGCACCAGTCGCGGTCGCACTTGGTTCGCTTCGGCGATTTCGAGGTCAACTTGCGGTCCGGAGAGCTGCGCCGAAACGGTCTGAGAATCAGGCTCCCCAACCAATCGTTTCACGCGCTTTCCCTTCTACTAGAGAACCCGGGCGAGGTGCTGACACGTCAGGAGTTGGCGCAAACGCTCTGGGGCGGGGAGACCTTTGTGGACTTTGACGCCGGTCTCAACAGCGTCATCAGGCGCCTGCGCACTGCTTTGGGCGACTTGGCCAATAGGCCGCGGTTTATCGAAACCCTCCCTCGCCACGGCTATCGATTCCTTGCTCGGGTTGAACGGGAGAGTCAAGAAGACATTCGATCTGCCATTGAGTCTCTCGCTGTCCTACCACTCGAGAATCTAACTGGCGATAGCAATCAGGAATACTTCGTGGATGGCATGACGGACGCGTTGATTACGCGGCTGGCACAAATCGGAGCGCTTCGCGTCATCTCCAGGACATCAGTAATGCACTACAAGGGAACGCGCAAGAAGCTGCCGGAGATTGGCAGAGAGCTAAACGTGGACGCTGTCGTGGAAGGTAGTGTTTTCCGTTCCGGTTCTAACGTGCGTATCACGGCGCAATTGATTTACGCTGCGAGTGACCGGCACCTGTGGGCCAGTCAATACGAGCGCAACCTAACCGACATCCTGTTGTTACAAGCTGAAGTGGCCAGCGCCATTGCCAATGAAGTGCAAGTCCGATTGACGCCTCAGGAGCGCGGTCGCCTGGCCAGTGCCCGCCTCGTCAACCCAGAAGCCTACAAAGCCTACCTGCGCGGTCGCCTGCACTGGAACAAGCGGACGGAAGACGGCATGAAGAAAGGCTTGGAGCTTTTTCAGCAGGCCTTGGAGAAAGACCCGAGCTATGCGCTTAGTCACGCTGGCACGGCTGAGTGCTACAACATGATGGGCTACTGGGGTGTGGCCGCACCCCACGATGTTTCGCCCCAAGCCAAAGCCGCCTCCAGCAAAGCGCTCGAAATTGACGAGAACCTTGCGGAAGGCCACGCGGCCCGCGGCTGGGCTCAATTCGCTTATGACTGGGATTGGACCGGTGGGGAGAAGGAATTGCGCCGTGCTATTCAATTGAACCCGGGCTACGCCATTGCACACCAGTGGTATACCCACCTCCTCGTGTATCAAGGCCGCCATGAGGAAGCCTTCACGGAGGTGCAGCGAACCCTGGAACTCGACCCGCTTTCGCTGGTGATGAACTCGAACGGCGCATTCATTTACTTGTGGGCACACCAATACGATCAAGCCATTGAGCGCGTCCACAGAACGCTCGACCTTGACCCTTACTTTGCGCCGCCCTACCTATGTCTGGGGTGCGCTCTCCAGATGAAGGGATTGCACTCACAAGGTCTCGAAGCACTGTGCCAGGCGGTGGGCCTGTCCTTAAACAGTCCGAGGTATCTCGCCGGACTCGGCCACGGCTACGCGGTTGCGGGGGAAGCCGAACAGGCGCGCACAACGTTTTCGGAGTTGGAAAAACTCTCGAAAGAGCGCTACGTGTCCGCCTATGACTTCGCCGTCTTTTATGCCGGACTGGGGGAGTACGAGTCTGTTTTTGGCTGGTTGGAAAAAGCGTATGAGGAACACTCGACCTGGCTGGCCTTAGTGAACGTCGATCCCCGCTTCGATCCCTTCCACTCGGATCCTCGCTTCCAGCAACTCGTCACCCGCCTCGATCTAGCGCCTAGGTGAGTAGGGTTCTTTTTTTCTCCAGCCAATATGCCGCAGCCGCAAGAATGAGATAGAGCGCGCCCATCCTGGCAGCGCCAGCAGCAAGGCTCGGCGGCGGTGGACCCCATAACACGAAGTAGTGCACAGCAAGAATTGCCAGCCCGAAGAGAAGTACTCCGTATCTCCCTCTGAAGGTATTGGCGGTGGTTGACCGCAAATAAAGCAGGATTCCACCGACCAGCAGCGCCGCTTCCAGCGCAAACGCGGTAAGCGGATAATTCCACAGCCCCAACCCGACCTTCCTCGCGTTGTCATAAAGGGGCAGGTCGGGGCGATGAACCACGAAGTCCAATACCCAGTGAGAGAAAACCGCAAGCGCCAGAAACAAAGCGGGTCGATCTCTTCGCGAGCCGGAACCCGAGACCATCCACCGATATCCAGCGAAAACAACTGCTGACCAAATTGTAACGGACACTAGGCTATGCGAGTACGGCATGTAATAAAGATCGAGTGGGAGCGAGGCGGTAATGCCCGGTACGATTCGATAGTGCTCGATCCCGAAAAGAACAAAAATGGCCCAAAGTATATCGAGAAGCTGAGTGGCTAGGAACAAGATCCACAGTGGGAGCTTGGACTCCGCCTTCTTCACAAGAAAACTGACGGCATAGTGTCCAGCAAACATTTTCGCGTTGCATATCACGCTTCTTAGTCAGGTGCAAGCAGTTTGCAGATCCGTCGTGGCTCGCTTTTTGCAGCCCAAGTAGCTCTCGCTCGGGCTAACATAATAGTTCCTATACTTGGGGACCGGCTCGAATCGGCTGGACAAACTTGACTCGATTCTGGACGGATGACGGGCAACCCTTCCATAATCCGCTAAGGGATGCGAACTTCGGTGCCGCGACTAACAACCGGCGCAGCTGCTACCGGAGTGCGATTAGATCGGTGCTGAGCCAATGGCGGTAGCCCAAGTAGCCCAACTGAGGGACTGAAAATCGATCGTGTTTCCCGGTGAGCGACACACGATAAAGCATTTAGGATTTCAACCACTTTGGCTGTTAACCGAAGGGTTGCAAGTTCGAGTCTTGCCCGGGGAGCCAAATCCTCATCGAACCAATAAGTTACAGTAACAAGAAGAGCGAAAGAGTGTTCGGTCGTCAACCAAGAGGTGGGTGCTTCAAATCCACTCGCCCGACCACCTCTATCTCCCTCTGCGAATTTCAGTTACATGACATCAACCTGCGAGTAGGGTTCCCTCTTTTGTAGCCCACGTAGCCCAAATAGGACGCTTGCCAGCTCGAATTCGCCGACAACACTTTCGACACGGTTGTGACGGTCTGCACGTTCTGCTCTGTGCCCAAGCCAGTTCTCGGTCTTTGTGAACTCCGCAGGGTGCTTAAACCCGGAGGCCAGCTTCTGATGTTCGAACACGTTGGCAGCCGCATTGGCCCGCTAGGAGTTTTCCTTGACCTGATGACGCTGCTGTCGCGCCGGTTCGGTCCCGACCTGAATCGAGACACGGTGGGGAACGTTTTGAAGGCGGGCTTCCGCATTCGACGCGAGGAAAACGTGTATCTCGATATCGTCAAGATCATCGAAGCAGTCAAAGATCGATATTGAGGCTCGACTCAAGGAATTTGCATCGCACGCTCCTTCGCTTTTCTTGCAACTGTGCCGCGCATGGCGCCGTAACAAATTGCTGCGCCCAAACGTATCAATTGCTGAATCCATGAAAGATCATCAGCCAAGCCGAACGGCAGAATACATGGCGTTTTTTCGGGCCATGGAATCGGTGCGCCCAGCGAAGGTGCGGCTGTTTGCCGATCCTTTCGCCGTGAACTTCATCGGCCCGCAGCTAAAAAAGGCCGTCTCGTTCTGTGCCAAATGGCCAATCTGCGCGTCGTTGCTGACCTGGTATGTAGATCGTCGCTTGCTTGGATCGCGCACTTCCGCGGTCGCTCGCACAAGGTTGATTGATGACGCACTGCACGACGCTTTGCGTGAAGATATCGCCCAGGTGGTGATCCTCGGCGCTGGCTTCGACTGCCGAGCATATAGACTTGCACAACTCGACCGCACAACAATTTTTGAAGTAGATCATCCGGCCACGCGCGCTGCCAAAATCACTTGCCTGCGTACTGTTCTCCAGACTCTTCCAGACAATGTCCGCTACATAGAAAACGATCTCAATAACCGGACCTTGCTGAACGAACTCGCGCAGGTGGGGTTTCGAGATTCAGACCGGGCAATTTTTTTGTGGGAAGGTGTCTCACATTATCTGACGGCGGATGCGGTGGACTCAGTTCTTCGGATTGTCGCCAGTTGCTGCCCCGGAAGCCGATTAATCTTCACGTACATCCATGCGGGCGCACTGGATGGTTCAGTTGATTTCGAGGGTGCGAGGCGGATTGTCAATGATGTGGCACGGTTACATGAGCCGTGGATTTTTGGCTTGCGCCCGGAGCGAGTGCGGGATTTTCTACGGGAACGAGGGCTGTCCTTGGAAACCGACCTCTCCGCGCGTGAATATCGGAGCAAGTATTTTGGTAATGCAGCGGAACGAATGAAGGGATATGACTTCTATCACGTTGCCGTTGCGCATGTTTTGAATGCATGAGGCGACAGGTTAGCTTCCCGGTCGCCGACGATCTGGGAGTAACAACGCCCCGGGGCAGATCAATTTGGGGCCGATGGCACCCAAGCCATGCCATCCACGCCATGCCATCCACGCCTTTCGTGAGCCGTATGGGTTCTTCCAGCTTCCAATTCTTAAGATTCAGAACCTCTATGGTGCCGCCCTGGGGACAGCTCACATAGGCGTGTGTACCGTCCGGCGCCAGAACGAATTCTCCCGGCGTGGGTGCGACGGGAACATCCGGCGTGTCAAACGTTTTTGTAAGTGCTCCACTGGCCAAATCCACCACGAAGAGCTTTCCAGATTCAGAGTTTGCAAGCAGCCAGTGCCCATCCGACGTGATGACGGAAGAGTAGGGAATTCTAGGGAGGGAAATCGATCCGACCGAAATCGGCAGTTATGGTGAACTTCGGCAGCGGTCGTCGAGCTCAACAATCACTGCACCAGCCCAGTCTAATCCTTGCTTGGATTCCAGCGGATTCGCTGGAACGGCTTTTGAACGGTCGGACATGAGAACTTGGCATGCATTCGCGACCGAATGGCGCGCTACTGTTTCGTCCGATACACGATAGGCGCTGGGTCATCCACGATTCTGAAATCGGCAGGCACCGTGAACAATGACGGATTTGGTTCAGCTCGCACGATGTTCGTAAGACGGAACGTGTGTTCGCCTATTCGGGGGTCGCTCCGCTTACTGTAGACCACAGTCTTGAGCTCGGGCGAAGTCCAGACTTCGCTCACAATCGTGATCGGCGCCTCATTTCCAATCTGACCCGCGGGTATCGTGTGTGTCGTTCGGGTGCCCGTGACGAGGACGCCTTCCATTGTTTGAGAACCGAGGTCCTCCGTACTCACCTGTCCTTGCTCCTCCGCGATCATATGTTTCTCGAAGAATGCTCCTGGCCTCGGACCCGCTATAGTGACCGGCACATCGGGCGGAGGCAACGGTGCTCCGTTCCCGTCGGCGACTCTCATCGTAACCGTTGCACCCCCTACACCCACAGCACCAGCTGAAAGGGGAGGAAGCGGCGGCATTTTGTGCGCGGTTCTATCCGTCAGATTCAAGCTGTAGGAAGTCTGCGCGACGGGGTCGTGAATGAAAACCAAATGGGGCGCATTGGCCGCCGACAGGTTGCCGATCGGGGGCAGCACTGTATCTTGACGCGTGCGCCCTTGCGAATCGCGCGCGGCGTTTCCCGTGCTTGTCTGCACGATGCGATTACCGTCTGCGAGCGTCTGGACCGACTCGTTGGTGATCGTGGCCGAATATGGTGCACCCACCACAGGACCTGACGCTTTATGGAATGCACCATCGGCAATGGCCACCTGCCCGGTTGTTTGATAGATGACGTCGCCCTTATCTTGGGCAAGCGTGCCGGAGGCGGCGGCAATAACGAGAAGCAATGCGCATGTGATGTTGTGTGTCATGTGATGTGACTCTCCTTTTTTTAGGTCAAACGAACTCACTGCCGCAGACGAACCTGTTTGACAGATCCATCTGGAGCAATCCTGAGGTCCGCGATGAAATTGATTCCATTGGGCACAGCGCCTGGCGGAAACATTGCCTCGGCCGGGATAGCAATCTGAATAGCGGCATCCATAGGCTGCTCTTGCGTGGCGATCTCTCGGATTTGTTGAGCCGGGTGATATCGGCGGATCATCGGTTTGTGCAGGATTGGCTCCACCACGGGAGGCTCGAGAACAGGAGCAGAAGCAATGGCCGCCGGCGGCTCGACAACCGCCGGGTGCACAACGCGCGTCCGAAGGAATGCTAGGCACACCGCGGTAGCGGCGATAAGCGCGCCGGCAAGCACGGGCACCCAACGGGCCCGGCATGGCGCTTTCGTGGCCAGCATTGCATCGCAGTATGCATCGAACGTCTGGCTGACTCGTTCATATGTTGCGACCCAGTGGCGGCATTCGCGACACTCTTCGACATGGTGCTCCACCGTGCTGGCCTCCTCGGGCGTGAGCTCTCGGTCAAGCCAGGCGACTAGTTTCGCTTTAACATCACACATTGCATTTCTCCGCTAATTTCTTCATGGCGCGTTCCACCGTTTCACCAACCGTGGAGATGGCGATTCCCAAGACTTCTCCGATTTCGCGGTAGCGCAGGCCCCCCGCCCTCAGCAGTAGGCACTCCCGTTCGGACTTCGTTAGTAATTGGATCGCAGCCGCGAAACGCCGCAATTTCTCGCTCTCGAGCATCACTTGCTCGGGCGTCGCGTCCTCCGCCGGGAAATCCCTTCCTCCGTCGAGCGTTTCGCCAAATCGCCGGTGGTAGCTCGTCTGACGGTTCCGGGCCAGGTTGTGTGCCACGCGAAACACCCAGCCGCGGATGTTTTCCTGGTCTCCACCCGAAGCCAAATGGCGCTGCAGGCTCAGAAATGCGTCCTGCACTACGTCCTGTGCTTCGTCGGCCGTGAGTCCGAGACACACAACGTAGCGCAGCAAGGGTTTGCGTAGTTCGCGATACAGGGCCGTGACCTCCGCGGAGCCGGCCGCCAACCGCGGAAGCGGTAGCGCCAGAGGTACGGAATCGTCACTCACAAGAGCCTCCGCAACGCGCCTCTATCAATAGAACAAGCGAGAGCCGCGTTTTTCCGTTGTCGCGTGGCCGCTTCCAGAAAGGATTTGCGTGCTGGAAGACGCCCTGGCGCTTAGACGCTCTAACCTGTGCTAGGTAAACCGTTTAGAAACGCGCTTGCGGCTGACATGTGTCAGGACCGTGTGGCTCGTCGCCAGAAACAAAACGTTATGAGCGGATTGT
>Ga0126369_10002403_pt1 | contig 13295 bp, 11 predicted proteins | sample PanSoiMetaPlot_1_FD_109646 | JGI IMG/M metagenome (GOLD analysis project Ga0126369, IMG submission 109646) | Tropical forest soil microbial communities from Panama - MetaG Plot_1 | ecosystem: Environmental > Terrestrial > Soil > Tropical forest > Bulk soil | place: Panama | collected 2016-02-17 | reverse complement strand
GGGGTGCTGGGAGGCGAGCCGGCCGGCGAGCCGGGCCGTGTTTCGGCCGTCCGAGGCCGCGGCGCCGAGCTCGCCGTAGGTCGTCCACTCGCCGCGATACACGAGGCGGCTCGCCAGCAGGATGCGTGCCGCGACGCGGCTCAGCTCAGCCGTCGTACAGCGGGTTGTGGACGGTCACCTCGGCGCGGTAGCGGCCGCCGACCCGGGTGAACGCCACCCAGGCCGACCCGGACACCGTGCACGAGACCGTCTGGCTCTGCCCGTGCGGCGCGGGGCCGATCGCCGTCGAGCACGTGCCCAGGTCCGAGCCGTCGTCGCGGACCAGGTGGAAGTCGGCGCTCGCGGGCCCGAACTGCGGGCCGCGCTGGTTCATGACCGCGATCGAGACCGTGCAGCTGGACCCCAGGTCGCAGTCCGGGCCGTGCTGGATCGAATTCTCGTCGGGCGCGAACTGCGCCGGCAGGGTGGCCGCGTCGTCGGTGCTGACGACCGGACTCGGCACCTGCACGGCCGGCGCCGGCGTCGGGAAGTCGAGGTCCACGGCCATGTCCGTGACCCCGTCGTGCGTCCGGTACGAGGGGCTCGACACCAGCCGCAGGAAGCGCTGCGGCGCGACCGCGCTCACGTACAGGTCGCCGTACCGGTCGCTGAGCACCGCGGCCGGCACGCCTGAGATCCGCGTCGTCCTGCTGACGCGGTCGAACGTGCTGCCGGGCCTGGCCACGTCCAGCAGCGCGAGGGACCGGGTGAGCGACGCGGTCGACAGGGCGGTGAGCTCCTCCGCGCCGGTCACCCAGCGGCCGGCGAAGAAGGCGGCCAGACTGCCCTGGCCGGACCAGAAGTCCTGCCCGGCGAGCGCATAGCCGCGGCCACCCGCGTACCGGTACTGGACCGTCCGGCCGTCGCTGACGACCGTGCCCTGGCTGTCACCGTCCCTCTCGATCGTCACGTCGACGTGGAAGGCGTGGCCGTCGTGCTTGAACGCCCCCAGGACGTGGACGGCGGGCGCGCCGGCGTACTGGGCGAGCGCCGCCGTCAGGTCCTGCCGGGCCACCGGTGAGCGCAGGTCCAGTGGCCCGACGCCGTTCAGGCCCAGCGCGACGAGGATCGCCAGCGCCAGGCCCAGCAAGATCAGTGACCGGCGAGCGGCCCGGCGCCGAGCACCCCGGCGGCCTGGACGATGGGCGGGTAGAGGCCGAGGGCCAGGGCCAGCACCGCCGACACCGAGACCGCGACGATCGGGCCCGGCGTCCGGTCCAGCTCGCGCCGCTCCGTCGTGGGCGTGAACACGTGCACGACGACGCGCAGGTAGTAGGCGACCGAGACCACGCTGGTGAGCACCCCGATCACGACCAGCCACGTCCAGCCCGCCGACACGCCGGCGGTGAACAGGAACAGCTTGCCGAAGAAGCCCACGAGGGGCGGGAAGCCGGCCAGCGAGAGCATGAACACGGTCATGAGCAGGCCGAGCCAGCGGTTCCGCTCCCACAGCCCGTCGAGGTCCTGGAGGCGGTCGCGCTCGCCCGCCGGAGTGACCAGCACGGTGAGGACCGCGAAGGCGCCGAAGTTCATGAACAGGTAGGCGAAGAGGTAGAACAGCACGGAGCTGATGCCCGCGCTCCCCCCGGCGAGCACGCCGATCAGGATGTAGCCGGCCTGCGCCACGCCCGAGTAGGCGAGGAGGCGCTTCACGCTGGTCTGCACGATCGCCAGCAGGTTGCCCAGGATCATGCTGAACGCCGACACGAACGCGAGCAGCACCTGCCACTCCAGGGCCACGCCCCCCAGCGCGAAGTCGAAGACGCGGAGGATCATCGCGAAGGCCGCGGCCTTGGTGCCCACCGACATGAACGCCGTGACCGGGAGCGGCGCCCCCTGGTACACGTCGGGCGTCCACTGGTGGAACGGGGCGCCGGAGATCTTGTACGCGAAGCCCACGCCGAGCAGCAGCACGCCGATGAGCAGCAGCGGGTTGGATGCCTCGTTCGGACCGATCCGCCTGGCGATCTCGGACAGCAGCGTCGTGCCGGACGCGCCGTACACCAGCGCCATCCCGTACAGGACGAACGCGCTCGCGAAGCCGCCCACGAGCAGGTACTTGGCCGCCGACTCCTGCGACGGCGTGTCGCGCCGGGCGAACCCGCTCGCCACGTAGAGCGAGATCGAGAGCAGCTCCAGACCCAAGAACACCGTGACGAGCGACGTCGCGGCGCCCAGCACCATCATCCCCACGACCGCCGCCAGCGTGAGCACGTGGAACTCCGACTCCAGGAAGTCCCGCCGCTGCACGTACGCGTGGGAGACGATCACCGTCAGGATCCCGAGAACGCTGAACAGCATCTCGAAGTAGATGGCGAAGCTGTCGCCGGTCGCGAAGCCGAAGTACGCGCTGTGGCCGCCGCCCCGCTGCCAGTTGAGGCCGGCGAGGGCCAGCGCCACGAGCAGGCCGGCCACCGAGATGACGGCGACGGTGTCGCCCCGCCGGCGGGCCGGCAGGACCAGGTCCACGATCATGGCGACGAGCAGCGTGACGATGACGGCGGTGATCGGCGCGACCTGGACGAGGTCGCTGCCCGCCTGGGCGAAGGTGTAGTCGAGCGTCGGCGTGGCGGCGAGGAAGGTGATCACGTCCGGTGCTCCTGCGTGAACGCGCTGCAAGGACCTGGAACAGACTCCAGACTCGGGCCGAACACGGGCTTGGCCAGAGTCTGTGAGTAACGTCCCGGATAGAGGGGGGGTTCCGGAAGGGGGGGCCTGCCCCCCATTGCAGAGGTCATCTCCAGGGCACCGGGAGCGGGAAGCCGAGCGAGGTCATCGCCTGCGTGAGCAGGTAGGGATAGAGGCCGAGCAGGGCCATCAGCAGCAGCAGCGGCACCAGCAGCCCCAGCTCGCGCGGCAGGATGTCGCTGCGGGCCACCGCCGCGCCCTCACCCGCCGGGTGGGCGCCGTGGTGGCCGTGGTCGGTTGCCGGCGGCCCCGGGAGCTGCTCGCCGGGCGCCGCGTACATCAGGCCCTGGTACAGCCGGAGCATGTAGACCGGCGCCAGCACCAGGCCCAGTGCGCCGACGATCGCCAGCCACGTCTGGAACTGCCAGGCGCCGAGCAGGGTCATGAACTCGCCGACGAAGCTGTTCAACATCGGCAGGCCGAGCGTCGCCAGCGTGGCGACCAGGAAGACACCGGCCAGGACCGGCATGCGCGGCGCCAGGTCCTTCAGCGCGGCCCGGTCGTACGTGCCGACCCGGGCGGCGATCCACCCGATGAGCAGGAACAGCGCCGGCACGATGATCCCGTGGTTGACCATCTGCAGCACCGCGCCCTGCTGGCCCTGCTGGTTGAAGGCGAAGATGCCGAGCACGATGAAGCCCATGTGGCTCACGCTGGAGTACGCGACCAGCAGCTTCATGTCCCGCTGGGCCAGCGCCATCAGCGCGCCCCAGAGGATGCCGCCGACGGCCAGCCAGGGGACGACCGAGTTCCAGTCCCACCACAGCACGGGGTGGGGGAGGAGCGGCAGCAGGATGCGGAGCATCGCGTAGGCGCCGGTCTTGCCCATCACCCCGGCAAAGGTGACCAGCAGCGGCACCGGCGCGGCCAGGTACGCGTCCGGCAGCCATCCGTGGAACGGGAACAGCGGCACCTTGATCGCGAACGCCAGCCCGAACAGGAAGAACAGGCCGAACTGGATGGACTGGGTGGGCGGGTGGCCGGCCAGCGTCGCCAGGTCGAACGTGTGGGCGCCGCCGCCGGCGTACACGTACTCGCCGATGACGGCGACCAGCGCGAGCAGCGATCCCGCCAGCGTGTAGAGCACGAACTTGGTCGCGGCTGAGGCACCGCTGACTCGGCGGCCCGACCCGGGTGAGTCCCCCCACTGCCAGAGCAGGAAGTAGGCCGGGATCAGCTGCGCCTCCCAGAACACGTAGAAGAGCAGCAGGTCGGCGGCCAGGAAGACGCCGGCCATCCCGCCCTCCAGCAGCAGGAGCAGCGCGATGAAGCCCCGGCGCCGGGCGATCCGGTCCCCGGTGGCGAGGACCGCGACCACCGTCAGGAACGCGTTGAGCAGGACCAGCCACAGGCTGATGCCGTCCAGGCCCAGGTGGTACGCGATGGAGTAGTTGCTGACCCAGGGCGCGTACTCCTCGAACTGGTAGCCGTGGTGCCCGAACTGGAACGTGACGGCGGCCGTGATCGCGAGGGCGAGCGCGACGAGCGCGGCCAGCAGTCCGGCCGGGCGGACGAAGCGCTCCGGGAGGAGGGCCACGACCACGGCGCCGGCGACGGGGACGAGCCAGAGAGCGGTCAGCATCAGCTCGTCGCCCTCACCAGCAGGATCAGGACCAGCGCGGTCACCGCCCCGCCCACGAACACCAGCATGTAGGTCCGGAAGTAGCCGCTCTGGGTCAGCGACAGTTCGCCCGCGCCCGCCCGCGCGGCGATGCCGACGTCGGTCGGGAGGCCTTCGATCACGGGCTCCTCCAGGAGCTTGTCGCCGCCGCTCGCGGCGCCGTCCATGGTCCGCACGAACAGTGCGTCGTACAGGTCGTCGAAGTAGTACTTGCGTTCGAGCAGCCGCTGCAGCCAGGGGACGGCCGCGGACCACGGGCGCCACACCGGCCGCCCGTAGAAGTTGTACGCGGCCAGGAACAGGAGCACCGCGAGCGCCAGCGTCCCGAGGGTGACCGGGAGGTCGTACGGGCTCGGCGGCCAGCCGACGACGCCGACGACCGGCGACAGGAAGCGCGAGACCAGCGCCCAGCCGTCCGGCACCAGGGCATTGACCTGGAGCAGCCCGCCCACCGTCGTCAGCACGGCGAGGATCACGACCGGGACCAGCATCACCGGCGGCGCCTCGTGCGGGTGCTCGACGGGCCGCTCCTTCGAGGGACTGCCCCAGAAGGCCATCCACCACATCCGCCCGGTGTAGAAGGCCGTCAGTACCGCCGTCACCAGGCCGACCACCCACAGCGCCTGCGGGAAGGCTCCCGGCTTGCTGAACGTGTCGCCCAGGACCAGGTCCTTGGAGAAGAAGCCGACGAACGGGATGATCCCCGCCAGCGACAGCGAGCCGGCCAGGAAGCAGATCGACGAGGTCCGCATCTGGCCCCAGAGGCCCCCGTAGCGGCGCATGTCCTGGTCGTCGTTCATCGCGTGGATGACGTTTCCGGCGCCCAGGAAGAGCAGCGCCTTGAAGAACGCGTGGCTGAGCAGGTGGAAGAAGCCGGGGCCGTAGGCTCCGATGCCGACGGCCAGGAACATGTAGCCGATCTGGCTCATCGTGGAGTAGGCGAGCACCCGCTTGATGTCCGTCTGGACGATGGCGATCGTCGCGGCGACCAGCGCGGTGACCGTGCCTATCAGCGCGGCGGCGCCGTGCGACCACACGGCCACGTCGAAGATGGGGTGCATGCGGCCGATCAGGTACACGCCGGCGGTCACCATCGTCGCCGCGTGGATCAGCGCCGACACGGGCGTCGGGCCCTCCATCGCGTCCGGCAGCCACGTGTGCAGCGGGATCTGAGCGGACTTGGCGATCGCGCCCACCAGCAGGAGGAATCCGATCACCTCCAGCCAGAAGCCGTCCGACTTCGGCAGTGCGGCGAACACCCCGGCGAACGTGGTCTGCCCGTACTGGGCGAAGATCGCGAACGTGGCCAGGATCAGCCCGACGTCGCCGATCACGTTCATCACGAACGCCTTGCGCGCCGCGATCACCGCGCTGTAGCGCCAGTAGTAGAAGCCGATCAGCAGGTATGAGCTCAGGCCGACCATGGCCCAGCCCATGATCAGGAAGACGAAGTTGCCCGCCAGGACCAGCAGCAGCATGGAGAAGATGAAGAGGTCCATGTAGCAGAAGAAGCGGGCGTAGCTGGCGTCACCCTCGTGGTCCATGTAGCCGACGGCGTAGGTGACGATCAGCCCGCCGACGCCGGTCACGACCAGGCACATGAACACCGAGAGCCGGTCGACCAGCAGGCTGGCGGGCAGGGTGAACGAGCCGCTCTTGATCCACGTCCAGTACGTGAAGTCGTGCGGGGTGCTGTTCTGGAGCGAGTCTGCGAACAGGATCAGCGTCGCGACGAACCCGAGCCAGACGACGCCGGGACCGATCAGCCGGACCGCCGCGCGAGGAATGGACAGCGCGGTCACCGCCAGGACGAGCGCTCCGCCGGCGGGCAGCAGGAGCAGGGCGAGGGCGACGGCTTGCAGCATGGCGGTCAGCCCTTGAGCTCGCTCAGCTCGTCGACGTCGTCGAGGTCGCGCACCCGGAAGATGTCGACCAGGATGGCCAGGCCGACCACCGCTTCGGCCGCCGCCACGGTCATGACCATCAGCGCGAACAGCTGGCCCTCGAGGTTGTGCAGCTGCGCGGCGAACGTGATCAGCGTCAGGTTCGCGGCGTTCAGCATCAGCTCGATGCAGACCAGGATCACGATCGGGTTGCGCCGGATCAGCACGCCGACCGCGCCCAGCAGGAACAGGATGAAGGCGAGGCCCAGGACGAGCCTGGCATCCAGGGTGCCGGCGCCGACCTGGATCTGACCGTAGTCAGGCAACGTTGTCCTCCCTCCCCCGCCGCGTCCCACGCCGGGGGGGCGAGTCGTCTTCCTCTTCCTCTCTGCGGACCTCGCTCGCCGTCCGCCCGCCGCGGCTCAGGTAGATGGCGCCCACGGCCGCCACCAGCAGGAGGATGGAGGTCAGCTCGAACGGATACAGATACGTCGTGAAGAGTCCCGCAGCGATCTGCTGCACCGTGCCGAAGACCGACAGGTCGACCTTGTCGGGGGCGCGGAAGCCGATGCCCTGCGCCTCCGCGTAGACGAATCCGCCGAAGACCGCGACGACCAGGATGGAGAGCGGCCACTGGAAGCGGAGGCGGCGAGTCGCCTGCTCGCGCATCGGGCCCAGCAGGGCGACCACGAACAGGAACAGCACCATCACCGCGCCCGCGTACACGATCACCTGGACCGCGAACACGAACTGGGCCGAGAGCAGCAGGAAGATGACGGAGAGCGCCAGCATCACCGCCACGAGGCTGAGCACGCTGCGGATCGGCTGGCGGGACGCGATCACGCCGAGGCCGCCGATCACCGCGATCACGGCCATCACCCAGAAGACGATCTGCGGGACGATCACGCTGTCCCTCCCCCCTCGCGGGGGAGGGGCAGGGGTGGGGGGGACGTCGTCGTCTGCCTTTGTTCCCCACCCACGACGAGGGGATCCTGCTGGTCCGGATTCGGCTCCAGCAGCATGTCCTTCGTGTAGACGAACCGCTCGCGGCTGACGTCGGAGAGCTCGTACTCCGGTCCCAGCACGATCGCCTGGACCGGGCACGCCTCCTCGCAGTACCCGCAGAAGATGCAGCGCAGCATGTTGATCTCGTAGACCTTGGCGTAGCGCTCGCCCGGGCTGACGCGATGCTCCTCGGTGTTCTCCGCGGCGATGACGAGGATGCAGCCCACCGGGCAGGCGGCCGCGCACAGCTCACAGCCGATGCACCGCTCCAATCCGTTGTCGTACCTGCGCAGGTAGTGGCGGCCGCGGTAGCGCGCCGCGCGCGGCGTCTTCTCCTCCGGGTAGTTGACCGTGACCTGCGGCTGGAACCGCTGACCGAGCGTCGTCCTCAGGCCGGTCACCAGCGCGCCCACGTCCTGCAGCACGTTCTGCCGCGGGCGCTGCGATCGCCTCTCGATGTCGTCCATCTCGAATCCCTACTGAACCGCCACCAGCACCACGGCGGTGACCACCACGTTGGCCAGCGCGACCGGCAGCAGCACCTTCCAGCCCAGCCGCATCAGCTGGTCGTAGCGGAGCCGCGGCAGCGTGGTCCGCAGCCAGATGTACACGAACAGGAACAGGATCACCTTCACCAGGAACGTGACCCACGCGAACGGCCCGATCGCCGGGTGCCAGCCCGCGAAGAAGAGCAGCGAGGCCAGCGCGGAGACCGTGATCATGTTCACGTACTCGCCCAGGTAGAAGCAGACGAACTTCAGGCCCGAGTACTCCGTCAGGTAGCCGCCGACCAGCTCCTGCTCCGCCTCCGGCAGGTCGAAGGGCGTCCGGTTGGTCTCCGCGACCGCCGCGATCAGGTAGATGACGAAGCTCACGGGGGCCAGGATCACCAGAGGAATCGGCCCGTTGTACGGGCCCCAGTGGACCGAGTAGCTGGCGATGTCGGACAGGCGCAGCGAGCCCGCGATCATGAACACGGGCACCAGCGACAGGCCCAGCGCCATCTCGTAGCTGATGAGCTGGGCCGCGGCCCGGAGGCCGCCCAGCAGCGAGTACTTGGAGTTCGACGACCAGCCGCCGAGCAGGATCGCGTACGCGTTCATCCCGCTGACCGCGAACACGAACAGGATGCCGATGTTGAGGTTCGCGATCCAGTACGTGAAGGTGTTCGACAGGCCGATCGGGATCACCGCCCAGGCCAGGAACGCGGCGGCGACGATGATCGCCGGCGCCACCAGGAAGAGGATGGGGTCCACGTCGCGGGGCCCGAAGCTCTCCTTGAACGCCAGCTTGATGCCGTCGGCCGCGCTCTGCATCAGGCCCCACGGGCCGACGCGGTTGGGCCCCGGCCGGCGCTGCATGTGGCCGAGCTCGATGCGCTCGAACCAGACGGTGTACGCGGCGCCGGTCAGGATCACGAAGACGACGATCACCATGGCGACGACCAGGACCACCCAGTGCGTGACCGATCCGGTGTACAGCCCGAACGGATCGGGAGGGGTCAGCCGGATCATGGGCGCGCCGGCCCGTACATGACCGGGGTCGGCTCCGGTTCGGGAGCCGGCGGGTCGGCCAGCGCCGAGAACGCCGGGTTGGCGCGCGCCGCCTCGCGCTGGACCTGGAAGATGCCGGCGAAGTCCAGGCCGGGCACGCGGAGCCGCTGGCCGACCTCGCTCAGCACGTCCCAGCCCTCGCGCAGCGGCGGGTCGAGGGGGAGGACCGGCCGCAGGAACTGCACCCGGCCCTCGAGGTTCGTGTAGCTGCCCTGCGCCTCCGCGAAGCTGGCGGCGGGCAGGACGACGTCGGGCTCGCCGTGCTCGGGCCGGAGCTCCGTGTCCCAGACGGCGACGAAGGTGGCGCTGTCGGGGATGCGACCTGGCGCCGGCGGACCCCAGCAGAGGACGGCCTCGCAGCCCTCCAGGTCGTCGACGGCACCCGCCAGACCCGCGGCCAGGGCGCCGCGCTCGTTGGTGCTGCGGAACAGCGGCATCGATCGTCCGTCGACGCGTGCGGCCAGCTCGGCCACCGCGGCCGCGAGCGCGCCGGTGGCCTCCGTGCCGCGGCCGTCACCCCAGACGATGGCGACGGGCCCTTCGGCGAGCAGCTCGTGGCCGGCCAGGCCCCGCACCGCCTCGGCGGCGCCGCCCGGCTCGTAGCGGACATGCGCCGCATACGGCCAGCGGTCGAGGTCGGTGTCGGCCGGGTTGGCGACGACCAGCTTCGCCCCCAGCTTGCTGACCGCCTTCTTGACGCGCAGGTTCACGATCGGGGCGTCGGCCGCCACGTCGGAGGCGACGACCACGACCGCGCGACAGCGGTCGATCTCGGCGATGCGCAGCGTCGGGGCGTCGGGCGCCGGGATCGTCGTGCGGCCCTCGAGCGCGACGCGGGCGCCCCGCCACGGGCCGTCCAGCAGACGGCGGAGCAGGTGCAGCTCCTCGTTCGTCACGTCTCGGGGGAGCGAGATGCCGAGCGCCCTGCCGTGGAAGCCGGTGACCAGCGCGTCCAGCGCCTCGTCCCAGGAGGCCGCGCGGCCCGCGACCTGCGGCACGCGCAGCCGGTCGGGCCGGTTGACGTGCGTGTACTCGAACCGGCCGCGGTCGCAGATCCAGCCCTCGTCGATCTCGTCGTTCTGGTGCGAGGTGACGCGCACGAGCTGGCTGCGGCGCTGCCAGAGCGTGACGCTGCAGCCCACGGCGCAGCGCGAGCACACCGACGCGGTGTGGTCCATGTCCCACGGCCGTGACTCGAAGCGCCAGACGCGGCTGGTCAGCGCCCCGACCGGACACAGGTCGATGATGTTGCCGCTGAAGATCGACTGCAGCGGCCGGTCGAACTGGCTGGTGATGAACGAGTCGATGCCGCGCTGCTCGACGGTCAGCTCCTGTTCCCACGCGATCTCGTCGTAGTACCGGGTGCAGCGGTAGCAGAGGACGCAGCGCTCGCGGTCGAGCGCGATGCGGTCCGAGAGCGGGATCGGCTTCTGGAAGTGGAGGCGCGGCGCGTCCACGTGGCTCGTCGGGTAGCCGTGCCGGAACGTGTAGTCCTGCAGCGGGCACTCGCCGCCCTTGTCGCACACCGGGCAGTCGAGCGGGTGGTTGACCAGCTCGTACTCGAGGATGTCGGCGCGGGCGCTGACCGCCATCGGGCTGTTGGTGCGCACGACCATGCCCTCGGCCACGGGGGTGGTGCAGCCCGTCTGCGGCCGCGGGGGGCCGGGGCTGATCTCGACGAGGCACAGCCGGCAGGCGCCGACCGGGTTGAGCTTGTGGTGGTAGCAGAAAACGGGGATCTCGATGCTGGCCTGCTTGGCCGCCTCGACGATCAGCGTCCCCTTCGGCACCGAAACCTGCTGACCGTCGATGGTCAGCGTGACCAGGTTCGGTGGCGGCCCCCCGTTCGGCTCAGGCATGGGCGGGCACCCGGTCAGCCGAGCACTCGTCGCGCAGCGCGTGCTCCTCGTACTCGTCGCGGAAATGCCTCATCGTCGACATGATCACCCAGCCCGCGGAGTCGCCCAGGCCGCACAAGCAGCGGCCGTTCTGGAGGCTCTCCTGGATGCGGTCCAGGATCTGCAGGTCCATCACGCCGCCCTGACCCGAGAGGATCCGCTCGAACGTGCGGACGGCCCAGTTGCCGCCCACGCGGCACGGCGTGCACTTGCCGCACGACTCGGTGGCGTAGAAGCGGAGCAGCCGGTACGCCGCCCTGACGACGCAGTGCGAGTCGTCCATCACGATCACGCCGCCCGAGCCGGCGATCGTGCCGATGCGGGCCAGCTCGTCCAGGTCGGTCGACGTGTCGAGCATGGACTCGGGCAGCACCGGCGCCGACGAGCCGCCCGGCCAGAAGACCTTCACGCGGCGCCCCTCGGGCGGGCCGCCCGCCAGCTCCATGATCACGTGCCGGAAGGTGACGCCCAGCTCGATCTCGTAGACGCCGGGCCGGCGTACATCGCCGCTGACCGTCAGCAGGCGCGTGCCCTTGGCGCTCCCGAGGCCGAACCTGGCGTACTCGGCCCCGCCGTGGCGCACGATCCAGGGCAGGTTGGCCAGCGTCTCCACGTTGTTGAGCAGCGTCGGCCGTCCCCACGCGCCCTTGACGGCGGGGAAGGGGGGGCGGGACCGCGGCTGGGCCCGCTTGCCCTCCAGCGATTCCAGGAGCCCGGTCTCCTCGCCGCAGATGTACGCGCCGTGGCCGCGGTACATCTGGATGTCGAGGGCGTAGTCGCAGCCGAACGGCCGGTCGCCGAGGATGCCGGCGGCGCGCAGCTCCGCGATCGCCTCGACCAGCCGCTGGATCGGCCCGTCGTACTCGCCCCGGATGTAGATCCAGGCCTGGTGGGCGCCGATCGCGTAGCAGGCGATGCACACGCCCTCGAGCAGCATGTGCGGCGAGTTCTCCATCAGGTAGCGGTCCTTGGCCGTCCCGGGCTCGGACTCGTCGGCGTTCACGACGACGTAGCGCGGGCCCGGGATGTCCCTGGGCATGAAGCCCCACTTCGTGCCGGTCGGGAACCCGGCGCCGCCGCGACCGCGCAGGCCCGACGTCTTGACCTCGGCCTGGATCTGCTCGGGCGTCAGCGAGCCCAGCGCCCGCTGCAGCATCTCGTACCCGCCGTGGCGCCGGTACACGTCCAGACGGTGAAGGTCGTGCGTGCCGAACAGCCCGGTCAGCAGGTGGTGGCGTTCGGGGCCGTGCGATCCCCGCAGCTCAGTCGCCATGTGCCTCCTCGCGTGCGCCGTCGATCACTTCGTCCTCGAGAGAGAGAGAGACCAGGGGATGCCGTAAGCACGGCCTTCGCCCTGTGTGTGAGTCCGTCTTCCCGAGTTCGCCCAGCACGGATTCCGGACGCCGGAGCGATGCGCCGCAGGCGCCCCCAACGTCCCGGACAGAGGGGGGGTTCTGGAAGGGGGGGCCTGCCCCCCCTTGCTTCGCTCAGTCGACATGCGCCTCCTCGCGTACGCGATCGATCAGTTCGTCGACCTTCCGCGTGGTCAGGTCGTAGTGGTAGCGGTTCCGGTAGCGCATCATCGGCGCGTACTCGCACGCGCCCAGGCACTCGACCTCCTCGACGCTGAAGAGGCCGTCCGCGCTCACCTCCCCGAAGTCGTCGACGCCCGCGCGCTTCTTGATGTGGTCGCAGAGTTCGACCGCGCCGCGCAGGGTGCAGGAGAGGTTCGTGCAGACGTAGAAGTGGTGCTTGCCGATCGGCTCGAGGTGGAACAGCGAGTAGAACGTGGCCACGCCCTGGACGTAGCCGGGGTCGAGCCTCAGCAGCTCGGCAACCTCGGTCATCGCCTCCTGGGTGAGGTGGCCCAGCTCCTCCTGCGCGATGTCCAGTGCCGGCATGACCGCGCTCCGGACCTCCGGGAAGCGTGCGGGCAGCGCTCTGATCTCGTCGACCGCGTGCGTCGAGAGCGCCATCAGCGGTCGCAGTCCCCGAGGACCGTGTCGGCGGTGCCGATGATCGCGATGAAGTCCGCCAGGATGTGCCCGAGCGACATGTGCTCGAGCGCCTGGAGGTTTCCGAAGGACGCGGAGCGGAACTTCACGCGCCGCGGCTTGTGTGTGCCGTCCGAAACGATGTAGCAGCCGTTCTCACCGCGGCCCGACTCGACGGCCACGTACACGTCGCCGGTCGGCGGCGAGTAGCCCTCGGTGAAGAGCTTGAAGTGGTGGATGACCGCCTCCATCGAGGTCTCGAGCTCCTCGCGCGGGGGCGGCAGCATCTTGCGGTCGTCGACGTTGACCGGACCGGTGGGCAGGCGGTCCAGCGCCTGGCGCAGGATCCTGACCGACTCGCGGAGCTCCTTGATGCGCACCAGGTAGCGCGCGTAGCAATCGCACCCGGCCTCGACGGCGACCTCCCAGTCGTAGGTCTCGTACCCGCAGTAGGGGCGGTCCTTGCGCAGGTCCCACGGCAGGCCGGAGCCGCGGATCATCGGGCCGGTGGCGCCGAGCCGGATCGCGTCCTCGGCGGACAGGTGGCCGACCCCCTGCGTGCGCTCCTGGAAGATCGGGTTGTGGGTGAGCAGGTCCTCGTACTGGTCGATGTT
>Ga0126369_10002402_pt1 | contig 13295 bp, 12 predicted proteins | sample PanSoiMetaPlot_1_FD_109646 | JGI IMG/M metagenome (GOLD analysis project Ga0126369, IMG submission 109646) | Tropical forest soil microbial communities from Panama - MetaG Plot_1 | ecosystem: Environmental > Terrestrial > Soil > Tropical forest > Bulk soil | place: Panama | collected 2016-02-17 | reverse complement strand
GCGTCTCGGAGAGCTTACGGTCAAGAGATCCAGGCCTTCGAAGACACGGCTCAATCTCAGCTTGATCAATACGCCGCGAGCAATGCTAAAACCGCCGGGGAAATTGGGGCCGCGAGTTCGATCCTTGGAGGGGTCGGAAGCTTTGCCTCGAAGTGGACTCAAGCCTCGGCTATGGGAATGGTCTAATGCCTCAGGTCCCTTACTCACCGGTTCCTGACGTTAGCCCGCAGGACATTCCCGCACCGAAGATTCGTCTTCAGACTAATCCGGACATGTTCGGTGCGAATGTCGGCGGAGCTATTCGATCTCTCGGATCGACCGAAGAGCAGGTCGGAAACGAGCTCTTTTCTCGAGCTGTTGGTATGCAGCAGCTTCGAAACGAGACCGATCGGACCAACGCGGTCGCGGCTTATGAGATGGCCGCGAATGAAGAGCAGGTAAAGTTTCTTTCCCTCCGGGGCTCGAACGCGGTCAATGGCCTTGAGGGCTACCGGAACACTATCAATGATCTCCGTCAACAGTACCGGGACTCCTTGCCGAATGATATGGCAAGGAAGATGTATGACTCTTCAACCCTTGGGATCCAGAACCGGCTTTTAGTCGGAGCCGGAGGCCATGCCGCGAGTGAGAACCGGACTTCGTTCGGGAACTCTCTTCGGGCCGAGATCGATGCGAAGAAGGACTCGGCTGCTTATGCTAGAAACGACGCGGATTTCCAGGATCGGCTTAACGACATCGATCGATCTTCAAGAACCTTCGCGGACTTCTCAGGGATAGACGGAGCAGCTCGAGACCAGCTGGCCTTTAAGGATAAGTCCGCGGCGATTGCTTCAAGGATCGATCAGATAGCCCGGACTGATGCGCCTATGGCTAGGAAAATGCTAGACAAAGCCATAGCTGACGGGACACTGCATTCGATCGATCGGGACCGAACCGAGGCTTTTGTTCATTCTCATCTTATGTCGTCCGGAACTCGTTACTTTACGGAACAAAACGACAAGGACTTCCGAGACCCGGAGACTTGGCTTGCCCGAAGAGGGAATATCCGGGCTCAAGGGGTTGATCCTCAATTCGGTCAGAACATGGTCGCGGCTGGGTCGGCTTATGAAAGAGCGACCGGAAAGCAGGTCCAGATCGAGTCCCTGGTTCGGACCACTGAAGAGCAAGCTCGGATCTACGCTGAGCATAAGGCCATGCCGGGAGGGGTCGAGGCGCATCCCGCGGCTCAGCCTGGGACCTCAAGGCATGAGTTTGGTAGGGCAGCCGATATCGATGCGGGCTTCGCGGGTTGGTTAAAGCAAACCGATTCTTCAGGCCAGACCAATGCTTCGAAGTACGGCCTTGAGTTTCTCCCTGGGAAAACCGGAGTTAATGATCCGAATCATATTCAGCTTGCCGGAGATGCTCCGATTAGAAGGGTCAGGACCTACGATATCAACGAAAGGGACTATGTCAACGGTGCGGTTGGTCGACTCAAGGCCGCGCTTCCAGATGCACCGCCGGAGATGGTTGATCGGACGATGCAGGAGGCCTCGGCCCTTTATAACAAGAACGCCCAGTTCGATCGCCAGGAAGATACTTCAAATCATAATACGATCCTCGAGGCCTTGAACCGTGATAATCCACCTCAGACTTTATCCGACTTGCTTAAGATGGGTCCCGAGTACCAGAATGCGTGGAATAAGCTTCCGGAAAAAGATCAAAAGACGTTGCTTAGGACGATCGAGAAAAACCCTGTCACAGATCAAGCTGAGAAATTCCGGCTTTGGGGCATGGCGGGTCATGACGAGACTATCCCGGATTTTTTAAAGGAAGATATTCAAAACAACCCGAAGCTTTCTAAGAGCGACAAGTTCGCGCTTTTTCAAGAGCAGATGAAGAAAGCTCGGAAAGCAACCGCCGACGCGAATATAACCTGGGCCATGAGCCAAGTCCGGCATCTTATCCCGGAGGATATCCGGACTGATAAGGAGCAGATGAACCTGCTCCGCGGGGCCTTGAGGGATCAGATGGTTCTTCACGAGTCGGTCTTTAAGACCCCTCTTTCCGGCAAGGACCTTCAAGAGACCGCTCAAAGGCTTATCAACGAGCCTGTCACCGGCAAGGCCAGGCCTCTTCGTGGGTTCCCTTACGGTATCCCGGATTTCTTCCGGGGAGGTTCTTCTGGTTCTCCTCTTTTTCAAACCCCTGTGCCTTCGGCGGATTACGATCAGATCAAGTCCGATTGGGTAAAGCAGAAAGGCAACACTCCGACGGATGCGATGATTTCTCAAGTCTATATAGCTCAACTCTATCAGAAACTCTACGGCCGTGCCAACAAACCCTGAGCTTATTAATTCCGTTGCGGATAACTTCGCCTCAGCCGGGACGAATCTTAATGGGTCCCCGGATGATGCTGCGCGGGCATTCGAGCTGGGCTCGGCCTCTGGCGCTCCGGCGCAAGCCATCTCACCTGATGTCAAGGCCTTCGAAACTATTCATCGGCAACAGCTTGGGCAGCAGATTATCAATGAGAATTCGGACATAGCGGATTTTATCAACGCGCATCCGCTTCACGGTCAGCTTGTTGCGGATGATCTAGGGAATCTTGATACTTACTCTAGGGCCTTGGGGAGGCTTAACGGAAGGCATGCCTTTAAGGCCGGGGCTGAGGCTTTTTCCAAGGGCTTCTGGGGCGATAACGCGACCCTTGGATCGGAATATCCGAATTGGATTAAGGACTCGGATAAGTACGCCCTTGGCACTTCGGCCTTGGCACCGATCGGTATCCCTGCGGAGATTCTAGGAAGGGGATTTAGAGGACTTTTGACTGGAGCCCATGCTGCAATCAAGGCCTTGCATCAAGACTACGGGTTCTCAGAACAGGAAGCAACCAAGGCCGCGAACGACCTTGCTGGAATGCTCGAATACGAACTCGTCAAGCCCGAGAATAAGTTCGCGATTGAAAAGGGCAAGACTCAGTTTGAATACCCGGATGAGGGCGATGTTCTTCCTCCGGAACCGAAGAAGCCTTCGCCTGAAGGCCTTCCTTCCCCAGGCCAGACCATTGAGGGTCAGGCGATTGATCTAACTCAGAAGATCGTTAAAGAAGCCGAAGCGATCCGGCCGTTTATTGAAGCCGGTGAAACTCCCCCTCCTGGCGTTAGCGAGGTCGTCGATAAGCTTCATGAAGAGTCCTCGAAACTCTCTCATGACATGACCAACGATGCCTTTGACGCTAAGGGCAAGACCCAGCTTTTGGAACGGAGCCCGGAGAAATTCGATGAATTCACCTCCGGACTTCCGGATGGGACTACTCGGATCCAATCCGATGCTTTTCAGAAGCTGGGTGAAGCTGGGCTTAAGCCGGAGAACTTGGGTTGGATCGAGGACCTTCAGAAAAGACTGGCTTCACAGCCTTATGATATAACCGTCCCGACGAATGATTTTATTTCAAAGACCCCGAAAGAGATTTATACCGAGATTAAAGACTTCGTCGCTCACGGGGACGATCTCACCCCGGACGAGATTGAGTCGCTTAAGTCCGACCGGCCTCAGGTGATCGAGGCTCCGCCGGAGGATATCGATCCGGCGGTTCTGGCGGTTAGACGTTCCGCTAGCCTTGAGCCGAAGCTTATCCCTGAGGCCGAAGGCGATCCCAAGCCTTGGGATAGAAAACCGATCTTCTCTAAGGCCAAGGCCTTCGGTCGAACGGAGAAGGAATTCTCTAAATACCAAGCCCTTATCAACCAAATGGATAAGGAAGACCTTCAATGGAGGCTTGATCGTGCTCAAAAGCAGGCGCAGCAACAGAACTCCAAAGATTGGAAAGACGAGATTGATCGGATCGAACCCGAGGTCCGGGCAGAAACCGAGAACCGTGAGGAAATCCAGGCCTATCGGTTCTTCCAAGACGGAGTCGCCTACGGACAGCGACTCAAGCAAAGGCCCAAGATTTCCCGAACAGAGCTTACGACTCAGCAAAAAGAAGTCTTCCCTGATAAGTTCATTACTGACCGAAAAGGATATACCCCGGACGCTGTCGCAAATCTCTTTGGATTTGAGTCAGGTGACGACCTTATTGCTGCAATATCCTCACTTGAAAACGAAGCGTCAGCAGGCCGGGGAGATATTGTTGACCGCCTTGTTAAGGCTGAAGTTAATCGACGTGTCAGCGCCAAGCTCGGTGAAAGTGCTAAGGAAAGGCTCGACGAGGTCTACGATCACGTCTTGAGCTTGACGCAGATGGAACAGCTTCACGAGCAGATGTTGGCCTTGGGAACAAGGATCGGGGGATCGCTCCCGATATCTCCAATGGCGACTAAGCTCGGGGCCTTGAACCTTCTCCACGGGGAACCGTTCGGCGGGATGTCAAGCCGGAAGTACATGAACGACTCCGGAAGGTTCGGAAGGAAGTTGGAGAAAGCGCTTTTGGCCGAGGACCCACTTGAGGCCTTTAAGAGCGCTCAAGCGCAGTATATCTCCGCCTCGATGGCGAAAGAGGCCCGTCAGGTTGAAAAGGAACGAGCGGGGTTTTTAAAGGAAGTAAAGAGATTCTCGAAAAGAGAAGTCCCCGGGGTCGATCCGGAATATACGAATTGGGTTCATGATATTCTCTCAAGGATCGGTTATGACGTAAGGATTAGGGCTGATCTTGATACTGAGATCAACGCCCAGACCGACAAGACCCTTCAGGACTTTCTTAACACTAAGGCCTCGATGGGAAGGGAGATTTATGTCCCGGAGTTTCTTCTCGATCCGACCTTCGAGAAGGACCTTGGAAAGATGAGCGTTCTTGACGCAAGAAGGACCATGCAGGCCGTTAAGTCCTTGGCGAGGAACGGGAGGGATGAGCTTAAGGTCAAGAACCAAGGGAAGAGACTTGATCTTAACGATCTTCTTGATCAGATGCTGGACCAACTCGAGGCCTTGGGCCCAGCGCAGCAGTTCCCGGAGAACGGTACGGCTTATCAGGCCATAAGAAAAGGAATGAGGACCTATCTCGCCTCGAGCCTTCAGATCGAGTCCTTGATGAACCGGTTCGATAAAGGAGATGCCTTTGGGGTCTTTAATCAATGGGTCACAAGGCCTTTGGTCGAGGCGGCTAATAGCGAAGCGGCACTTCAGAAAGAAATCTCGAAGGATTATCTTGCGCTTCCAGGACACTTGACTAAAGAAGAACTCGCTAAGCCTATCCCGAACAAGCTCTTCAAGGACCCACTTGAGGCCTGGCAAAAGGACGGGTCTTATGATTGGCGTAACGCGGGATATCTTCCTTTCACTCGGAAAGAACTCCGGGCGGTTCTTCTTAACGTTGGAAATAAGTCCAACCTTGAGAAGCTCGCCCGAGGCTACGGGATCGAGCCTGCTCAGGTCATGGATTTCGTCAATACCTACGCAACCGAGAGGGATTGGGACTGGGCCCAATCCCATGGGAACATGTTCAAGAAGCTTAAGAACCTCGCAGATATCATGTATCGGGAGCTCTCTGGCGTAGCCCCGGAGAATATTCCCTTAGAGCCGATCGAGACCCTTCGTCACGGGACCTTTGACGGTTGGTATCATCCGGTTATCTACGATGGGATTCTCGAGGGCCAGTTCCAAAAGCCGGTTGCGACTAAGGCCTTGTTCGGAGATGAGTTCACTCGGGCCAACACCCCGGCTTCTTATACCAAGGCCCGGACGAACTTTGTCGGGCCGCTTTCCTTGTCCTTGGACCAGGTCCCGGCAAGGTTGGTTCAGGAAATCCACGACATCTCGTTCCATGCCCCGGTAGTCGAGGCCTCGAAGGTTATTTATCATCCCCGGTTCCTTAACGGGATAACCAAGTTCTACGGGAAGGAATACTCCCAACTATTCCAGCCTTGGCTTAAGGATATAGCGAACGCGAAGAACTACAATTCTGCCAACCAGGCCGCAATGGATCGGTGGGCCACTTATTTCCGATCGAATATTATCGGCACCTTTATCGGCCTTAACCCTCGAACCGTGGAAAAGCACACTCTTACGGCCTTGTTTAACTCGATCAAAGAAGTTGGCGGAGCGGATTTTAGAGATGCCGTCGCAAGCCTGTTTAGTGACAGTGGTCGTGGCGGGTCCAATTGGGACTTCGCCATGAAGACTTCTGAAGAGCTTCAACGACGTCATCAGAACTTCGTGGAGCAAGTCAGTGGGGCTCAAGAAACGACACTCGAAGGGCGAAACTTTCGCCAGTCAATGCTCAAGTTTGGAACCACCCCAGTTGCAATGCTTGACCTCGCATCAGCTGTACCGACTTGGTTGGCGGCTTACAAGAGAAATCTTGAGTCAGGAAAGTCCCACGGAGATGCTGTCTTCGCCGCCGATTATGCCGTCAGACGAGCTCATGGAAGCACAGCTATTACTTCCCGACCCGCGGTTATGCGGAACTACCCGGGAATAGCGAGTCTTTATAATTTCATGAATAGAATGGCTCAGTATCAGTATGAATTGGGCTGGAAAGCAAGAGATCTTCTTACCGGCAAGGCCGACGGGAAAGAAGCTCAGTGGACCAAGGATGTCATGCTTGGGCTCTTCGTTAACGTTCTCCTCGTCGGGCTTGTGGATGTCGCAGTCTCGGATCTAACGGACAAGGACACTTACGCTAGTACCATCGCGAAGTCCATCGCCACAGGCGTAGCTGCTCCTTGGTGGGGGGCGAGGGATATAATGCATGCGGTGCTTCATAAATCCGATCCGATGCTTGGGCTTGGGTCGACGGAGCTTAAGGTCGTGACCGACGCGATCCGGGATATCAACTCGAAAGACTTCGGGATGTCGAGGAATAGGCTCGGGAAGACGGTTAAGCACGTTAACAATATGCTCGGCCTTGCAACAGGGTTAACGAATGCGGAAATAGGAAACCTTGCGGAGTACATCGTCGACCTTAATAATGGTCGAGCTAAGCCCAAAACCGCAGGGGACTGGTGGAGGGGAATCACTAAGGGGCAGATTAAGCAGCGCGAACCTCATCCGGACCTTATTGAAAAAGGCCTCCGGGTGATAACTGGAGGGAGATAATGGACTACTGGCTTTACTTTTCAATTCTCACGACGATCATGACCGGGGTGGCAACTGGAACGGTTCACCTCACGGATATGATCCCTGAGCCTTGGCAGAAACGGGTTGTGGCATGGGCCGGTTTCTTTGCCTTCGCGAACCAAACCGTGCTAACCGCGGTGCATGTTGTGCCGCTAATTAAGTGAGGAGAATATGATCGAACCCACTGTAGGAAGAATCGTTTGGTATCGTCCAAGCGAACAAGACCGTGAGATCATGGTCATTCAAGGAGATCAGCCCTTGGCGGCGGTTGTTGCTTACGTGTGGAATAGTGAACGCGTGAATCTCACGGTGTTCGACCATACCGGGGCTTATTTCCCTCGTAGCTCGATCGTGTTGAACCAAAGCGATCAGCCTTGTACGACTTCGCCCTCTTGCGAATGGATGCCTTACCAGAAGGGTCAGGCTGCGAAGTACGAAGCTCTTGAAAGGGAGAAATCCAATGCGTAAGCTAGCTCTTGGACTTATCTTCGCCGCCTCACCGGCCTTCGGTGCGGATCTTCCGGTTAAGGTCCCGGCCCCTATCGTTGTAGCCACGGCCTACAATCCGTTCTATGTCGGTCTTCAAGGCGGAATGGGCTTCACTCGCGATGAGAACGAACTCGCGGTTCCAGGCCTTGCAGTTGGGGTGCCGAAGCAGTACCCCACCGCTCCCTCCGTCGGCGCTGTGGTCGGCTACATCAACACCACCGGGGCCTTGGCTTGGGGTGGGGAAATCTTCGCCGATTATAACTTCTCGGCACAGAACATGAACTGCAACGCGACCACCGGGGTTGGGTTGTGTACTTCGAAGAGCCGGAATTCCTTTGCTTTTGGCGAGGACCTTCTCGTCGGCTTTACCCTAGGCCAGATGATCACGGCCTCGCCGACCTCGGTTCAGCCGCAGAACTGGAAAATTCCAATCACCGTCCCCTCGTCAATCATGAACAACCTCATGATCCTTGGGTCGGTCGGCGGAGCCCAGCGAACCGTCTCCCTTTGTGCTCTTGACGCCGGAACCATGGATTGGCTCTGTGGCAATCAGTGGATGGGCGGGCTGTCCGTCGGTGGTCAGCTTCGGTTCATGGCCGCTGGTCAGTGGGACGTTGGGATCAAGTACCACCACAACTTCTACAACCACACCTTCACGCCAGAGCAAAGCGTGCCCTTGTTTACAAACTCGGTCGGTGTTAAGGGCGAGGATGTGTTTAAGGCCGGGATTAATTACCATCTATAAGTTCCTCCTTGACTGAGGGGGCGGTGGCCCCCTTCTTTTCTTAAGGACTGAAGTATGATCGACAGTGACCTAAAGCTGTTCATAGAAATCGGCGGGTTTGCTCTTACTATTGGCGGGGTACTTGTTGCCGCTATGAAGTTGTCTGGAAATGTCGGCTCTGCTGTGACGAAATTCGAGCTAATTGGCGAGCAGCAAGCCACGGAAATTAGGGAGATTAAAATAGCAATCGAGAAAATCGAGGGGGTGATGTCGACTGTGGCGGTTCAAAAGGACCAGATACAGTCTATTCGAGAACAGATCACGCTAAGCACAAGAAGAACAGACGAGACCTTTTCTCGGGTATTCGATCAGATGAACCAGCTAACGAAGCGCCGAGATACTTAAGCCCTCTAAAGCCAATACCCTTTGAAGGTACTCTTGCCGTACTGCGTTGACGGAATCTCTAAGCTTGTCGTTTTCTTTCTCAAGGCGAGCTATTTCTCTTTTAGCTTCGGCTAGTTCCTCCTCGGTGGTCATAGCTGGGCTCCGATCTTGTATAACTGCGTCCCGTACCTATCTACCCCGGCGCTTATGATAAATCTCCCGTTTCTTAAGATATCCATCGTCTTGTCGATCGAGTTAATCGAGACCCTTTCACTCAAGAACCTGACGAGTTGACCCTCGCTGACGGTTCCGAGTTTTATAACGAAATGAAGCGCCTCATCTATCGCCCTTGAGTCGTTGCTGGAACTTGAGACGAAGGTCCCGGACATGTGGGACTCTGCTTCCAGTAGCCAACCCAACGCCTTATCAAAATCAATCTTGTCGAGGAGGAGATTGTCTCCTCGATCAGCTGAGGATATAATAGACAATTTGAGCAAATGAGCGGGTCTTCGGGTGCAGTAATGCACAAGTCGGGGGTGAGAAGGCTTAGGAGGACAATCGGCTTTTCGCCAAGAGTTGTACAGGTCGCGATAAGAATCGCTAACGGTGCACTGGCCTTGAAGAGTGATGATGTTTTGAACGTCATGGGCGAGTTCCTCTGAAAAGGTCGAGGTTGAGGTAAAGACGTCCTCTTGAAAGACTCGGTCGGAAGAGTAGATTAAGAAGGTCCGGGACATAAGGCCTTGGTCCCAAGCGCCTTCGGGAAGGGTCTTAAGGAGATGGGAGGTGGTCGTTCCGGCAAGGATTGAAATCTGAGGCCTTGCCATCTTGATTTTGACATCGGCGACTCGGCGCGTTTGGGAATAAGGCAAGCAATCGTAGAACGTCGTCAGGGTCGCAACGAGGGCCCGATCGTACTCATGCATAAGGGCAGAAAGCTCGTCTGGCATAACGATCATCGAGTTGTAGTTAAGATAATCTTCTTTTCTTAACCCGAGAGAAACACTAACCCTTGAGTTATCCAAGGCATCAATAAGGCTCGCTCCGGTCATCGAAGTCGGGGCCACATGGAACCCATCAAGGTCCCTCAAATATTGCCCTATCGCAGCGATCGTTCTACTCTTCCCGACCCCAGGAGGCCCGACGAGGAAAGCATAGATATTAGGATAAAGTGGAGCCGAGGTTAGAACCCAGACCTTCTGCTGAAGCAAAGCCCCGATGGCGACTATCGCCGCCCACTTTCTATAAAGCTTCGGGGACTCGGTTCCTGCGGTGGTCTCAACGAAACTCTCGATCCAAGATGCCGAGCACCGGGCTGCGCTTCCGTTTGTCTTTCCCCTTGTAGGACTTGAGTCCCTCGGGGTTGGTTTTTTCATTGAACTCTCCGAAATTCCATCCGGTCTTGCAACCGTAAGGGATGATCATTTCCCGATCTTTAATCCGTACCGGGTATCGAAGAGCGGCCTGGATCTTCGGGACTATTTCGTCCTCCTTTTCTTCCGGGTATTGTACTACAACCGCGTCGTGGACTTGCATCAAGAGTTGACATAAGTTTAGTCGCCATAAGTTTATCATCCCCCGGTTAACGATATCGCCCAGGGACCCTTGAGGATCGTAGGCGATAGCTGCTCTAAGTACCTCCGGATCGGTCCGTCGGCCCCAGAATTGTCTCTTGCGACCCAGAAGGCTCACAAGGACTCCCTCGCGCTGGATAGTTTCCCTCACCCATTGATGCCATCGAAGATGGGCTGGGAAGGCTCGGAAATAAATCGGTTGGAATTCTTGAATTAACTCGATGTCGACCTTGGCTTGTTGAGCAAGGGTCGCCGGTTTACCGTCATAGTTTGTACCATGTCCAATCTTCTTACACATAAATCGTCGCGAATAGTGACGGTAATATGGGAGTTCGGCCAATGCTTTATCAGCTTCAGGATCTCCCGTCCAATGAAGGTCTGGCCAGACCATCTTCGCGACCGAAGTATGTAGGTCTCCTGTCTCGCAGGCGTCGAGATAACGACCATCATTGAAGAGCCGGTATTCGATGCCTCCAACGACACGACTTTCTCCCTGTTCCGCATCGAAGTACCCCATCTTCATTCCCTTGTCGGCGATGAAAACCGATCGGAGAAGGTCTTCTATGTTTTGGAGATTGGTTCCCGCGCCGAATTCATTAAAACTAGAACTAAGGCGTCCAGTGTTTGTACCTCCGATGTTGTAGGAAGTTCGCATTCGGCCGTCAGGATCAATCTCGGTCCTGAGGACGGAGATTTTCTTAGAGATATCCCGCATTGCCTTAAGGCTAGAGATAATGGGGCGCGCGACAAGGTACTGCTCCATTGACTCAAGAGCGTCACGATCGACTGTAGGTCGTCCTTTTCGCTTGATAGGTGGTATTCCAAGTCTTCCATAAAAGAGCTCCTGAAGTTGTTTTGTGGACCCCCAGTTGAAGCCGATAAGTCCGACGCCTTCCCGGACGATCCGTTCGAGTTGGCTTGCGAGGCCGTCAAGTTGTTCGTCATACTTTTCAAGAACAAAGATTCTTCGCGGCTCGTCGACAAGAACTCCTCGTAGCCGCATGTCGAGCACTGGACCTTGTAGATCCTTTGAGAACTCGTAAGTGGCCCGAGTGATATTGTCCAGTTGTGGTTGCAGTACCTCCAAGACTTCGGCGGTGATGCAACAGTCGAGTCCATTGTAGACATACTCTCTTTCCTGGGGAGTGAGGCGGGCTGGGGTGAGGCGGGAGGTGTCGATTATTTTAACCATCTAGCCTCCCCAAGGGATGCCGCCCAAGAGTATAAGGGCGAGGAAGATCAGAAGGTCGATCAAGGCGTGCTTGGTTTCGTCACTCATAGACCCACTCGCACCATTCTATGATGCAGATAACGACAGGGGCTCCGTTGGAGACGTTGGTTAACCAGGTAATCTTCATGGAACCGTCCGCGGCCTTGTCTCGGACTTTTCTTATCGCGTCTTCCACTCGAAGTTCGAACTCTGTAAGGGAGCCAAACAAGTTCTCACATATAATTCTGACTTTGGGGTCCAGGTTCTTAGTCATCTCTTTTCAACACTTTCTTAGGCCTCATGTCTTTCCAATTTCCCTCGTCGCAATAGATCGACCCGAGAAAGCCAAGGCCCTTTAGGCTCTCCGGTTGAAGGGAATAATGAAGAAGCATCGTGTCTTCCTTCGCCCCGGCTACTCTAATTCCGTATCCTTTGTAAAGAACTCCAACGTCAAAGAGTCCGTTTTGGAAGAGCTTGGGGATTTCTGGGCTTTCGAGTACTTGTCTAATAATCTTCCAAACCTTACACTCAATATCGAAAGTTGGCCAATAATTTCTGCCCAGTCTTTTGGGGTCGCGGAAAGGAACAACGAGTGCAAGTCTCGGGTTGGGAGCAAACCCAATGCATGTGATTTCTCGTCCAAGAGTTTCAATGTCGACACTAAGGATTTCACAGCTTGGGAGGAATCTTTCAAAGAACTCATTGATGTCGTCCAGGGTTGGCTCGATCCAGATTTCTCGTTTCGATCGAATGATATCCGGGGCCTTGGATTCCCTTAGGACTTTTTGGAAATCAACTACCACCACCGGTCGAAGGGACCACTGTCTAAGGACCGCTGCAGGGTGATAAGTAGGGAGGAGTTTAAATCCAGCCGCGCAGTGAGTAGAAGTGGTTGTCGTTCCTCGAAGTCGGGAGATAGCCGTTTTGCCAAGCAACGCCCACAAAGCTGTATTCCCCAGACATACCACGACGTTGGGATCTTCGGTAAGAAGCTCATTGGAGAGCCTTTCTAGTTCGGGGAGATAGAGGGACTTGACGTAATCTCCGGTGTAGTGAGAGTAGTCTTTCTGATTTCCCCTAAGCAGCTTTGGATACCCCGGGAGTGCCCCATCCGGAGGCCCACATAGAAAGCTAAGGTCGTTAGCAGGAGGATGGAGATTAAAAACGTTGGTAAGATAGCAATCTGACCGGCGAATTCCAGCATCTGATAGCATCTTTGTAAGCTCATATCCGGAGCCTCCGACGAAAGGGGTACGTTGGCGAGCTTCTTCTATCCCCCAGGCCTCGCCGATGATGAAGATCGACATCAGGGGCCTATTGGGAGAAGAAGGACGATTGAGATTTCTAGTTGGTGGGTTACTTCGTTTTCTACGATCCGGACCAAGGTCCCGTCTTCGCGTAAGGCATATAGACAGTCTCGGAAGTAGCACATCGCAACGTATTTCATTTGCTCACTCCTTGGCATTTGAAGTCGGTGAAACCGTTCGTTTTACCTGCGTTTCCGTCCTTGGTACACAAGGCCAGGCTTACGTAATGAGGCGGAAGGACTATCGTCGAGCATGAGTTCGGCGATAGCCCTGGGCACCAGAGGAGGATGAGGTACCAGATCATTCTTCCACCGCGCTTTTAGAGACCACAACCCCGCAGTTTTCACAGAAGTTGTAGATACCGAACCCGCCTCCGGCTAGACCAAAGCCGTCGGTGGCGGGCTTATTGCAGGTTGGGCAGGGCATGTCTTGAACGTATTCAGGAATGCCATTGCGGATTTCGGCTGGATCGATATGAATACCTTTGTCTTCGGTCATAGGCGATCACTTACTAACTTTGCATACCCCGCGATGTCGTCCCAGTGGTCTTTGTGGTCTGGGTTACCGGC
>Ga0126369_10002401_pt1 | contig 13296 bp, 8 predicted proteins | sample PanSoiMetaPlot_1_FD_109646 | JGI IMG/M metagenome (GOLD analysis project Ga0126369, IMG submission 109646) | Tropical forest soil microbial communities from Panama - MetaG Plot_1 | ecosystem: Environmental > Terrestrial > Soil > Tropical forest > Bulk soil | place: Panama | collected 2016-02-17 | reverse complement strand
GGCTCGCCGGAGCCGTCTGCGGGCTTGGCGGCGATGCGCCCAGCGTTGTTGTGGTGTTCTGGGTGAAGTCGGGGAAATCCAACGACCACGTGTTGGTCGAAGTGTCCACCGAAATGACGGCGTCCCAGTAGGTGGTCTGCTGCGGGACGCCGGTACCGGACACCTTCAGTCGCAGGTCGTACAGGCCGACAAAGCCTGCGGCGGTCTGCGTGTTGGGGTTCGCCGCTATGGCCTGGGCCAGCGTAAGGCTGCCGTCTGGCCCGCTCACCACCGGGTTAGCGGTGGTACCGATCGGCATGGGCGCCGCGGCGTTCGGGAAGTTGGTCGACAGGCTCAGCTGCGAGCTTGCCCAGGTTCCCGGGTTCTGTCCGGACACTGGCGTGAACATGTACAGCGTCGCCTTGGTAAAGGAGGTGCTCGACGCCGCCGACGACGCCACCGCAAACGCGCCAAGGCCGCCGGAACTCAACGAGCCTCCGGTGATGACTTGGCCCTGGGCGTTGTAGAACTGGATGGACCCGTTAAGCGACGCGGTCACCTGCGATTCCCACGGCGGCGTAGGGCCGCCCCCGCCTGCGGCGAGCGCGACACCACCTCCCGCCATCACGCTCAGGCCGGCAGCAGTGACGGCCGTAGCCGCCCCGACTACCAGTGACCGGAGCTTTCCGTTCATGCGCACCCCTTTCCGTAGGGTTATGGCGATTGCGGCACGACTCCAAGCGAGCCGGACCCCTTTCCGACCCGATCATTCGGGCCCCGCCGGGCCGCCGCCGGGACGCGCGGGGGCAACCCCGTGCGATCCACGCCGACGGCCTCAGCGAGCGCATAACTCTATTAAGCCTATCGATTTAATAGAATATGCTCGGGTCAGTTCGTTTCGGGTTAGTTGGTTATGGGCGCGGTGAGGCAGGACTGGCTCGACGGGTCGGCCCCGGCCTCGGCGATCAGCAGCTTGCCTTCAGCGGTCTGGAAGAACGGCGTGACCGCGCCGCCCGGGTTGCAGAACAGCACCTGCGCCCAGTTCAGCGTGCCGCCCGGCTGCCAAGGCGTGGTCGAGATCTGGTCGATCCAGCGATATGCGATGTGCAGCGCGCGGTTGTCGACGTAGTTCGGAGTGCCGTCCGACGCGTTGCCGGTCGTCGCCAGCATCTTGACGCCCGGAGTCAGCGCCGCGCCGCCCGGGTAGGCCACGGTCGGGTCGTGGAAGTAACCGACGCCCGGGCTTCCGCCGAACGTGGTGTTGCCGCTCAAGCCGCTCCACAGGTTCAGCCGGCTGCCAGAGAACGGCGCGATCGCGTCGGCCGGGCTGGAGGCCCCGGTGATCGCCGTCGGGTCATTCTCCTCGCTGGTGATCACGCAGCCGCCCAGAGTGATGGCGACCCCGCCGTTCGCCGCCTGCAGGTCGGCCAGGAAGGTGTTGCGGGTGCCGGATCCGGCCTGCGGGATGATCGGGATGATCGTGTTGCCGGAACTGCCGCCGACCTGGGTCCACGTGGTGGAGGTGCACTGGTAAATGGCGACAAGCTGCTTGGCGGACAGGCCCGCCGGTGCGTTGGTGGTGGCGGCGGCCGCAACACCGAGGTTCTCGTGCCCGAGCACGAAGTCCTGGATGCCCTGCCAGCCGTGCGAGACGGCGGTGGCGCCGAATCCCTTGCCCGTCACCGTGCCAGAGCTACGGACGAAGTTGATAGTGGGGTCAGTGATGGCGGTGTCCGCCAGCATGGCGTTCATGCCCGAGCCGCTGCCGTTGGGCCGCAAGATCGGGAACGTCTGCGCACGGATCACCACCGTCGGGTTCTGCGGCTTCAGCGCGGCGTTGGTGCTGTTGTTCAGGTAGCTGAACCTGGCGTTCTCGTCGGCGGTCGCGTCCAGGCTGATTATCTTGAACGCGTTGCCCGCGGTATTGAAGCCGGCGTCGCCGCTCGGGTCCCCGTCGGCGCCGAAGTCCAGGATGAACTGCAAGGTGTCCGACCCGACGCCGACGATGTCGCTGGAGTTGGGCTGGTAGTCGGCAGGCGCTCCCTGCGCCGCCTGCGCCGGCACCGCGCCGCTGACCGAGAGCGCGAGCGCCCCCAGAACGGTGCAGGCTGCCGTCAGGCCGGCCGACATTCTTGATCGAATCCGCACGTGGTCCGTCCCTTCTCTTGCCCAGCGGCGGGAGTCAGCCGCAGGGCAAGAGAATCGGAACCGGGCGACGTTGAATCGCTATCTATGTGAACAGCGGGCGAAAGCGACTTGAAGTTTGCCGAGTAATCACGCGTTTCGCATGGAAGCGCAGGGCGCGTGGACCTTAGCTGACCAGCGATCTTCGCCAAACGTGACTGATAACGCGCGACCAGTAACCGTCAGTGACGAATGGTCATTGGCTGAGTTCGGGAAGTAGCCGACTGGGCCTGGCAATGGCCGGTCAAAGCAGGTTGGGCAGGAGCTGGAAGGCGACCTCGGAGAGAATCCAGGTAACGGCAAGCAACGCAGGGGCGGCGACGAGCCAGGTCTGCCAGCCGCTCCAGCGGGCCCGCACCCAGACCACGGCGAGCACCGTCACGAGCAGCAACTGCATCCATAGGACCAGCGAGATCAGGACGCTGGGGTCGCCGTTCATGGGAAGCTGGCTGGCCGGAACTGTCGCCGGCGTTCCCGCGTGCCTAGGCAGGAGGCTGGCCGGCACCGCCGGGAGCGCGATGGCCGGCGCCGAGGCGGGCCTGCCGAGCAAGTTCGCGTCCACGTACAGCAGCTGGCGGGGCGCCCACGCGCCGCCCAGCCCGGCACCGGCCGCGGTAATCAGCGTCAGCCTCGACCTCCCGGCCACTAGCGGCGGCGGCTGCGGGTCGCCCGAGTAACGCACATCGATGACCCTGTACGTGAAGGTGCCCTGGCCCGTGATGACCTGCAGCAGGTCACCACGGGACAACACGGCAAGGTGACGGAACGGGCCGCCGAACAGGGACTGGCGGCCGAAGATCACCGACCACCCCATCTGCCCGGGAAGCGGGGTGTCGGCTTCCAATCCGGGCCCGGACTCGAGAACGCCTGACGTCGTTCCCTCGAATACGACGTCGTTGATGCCGGCCTGCGGCACGGTCAGCAGCGCCACCGGCCGGCCGAGCGCGATGTTGCTGGCGACCGGCCCGATCCCCTGGGCGAACTCGCTGCGCAACGTTGCATACGCCGCTCGCTGCGCGCTGGACTCACCGAACCCCGAGAACGCGAACGCGTAAAGCAGCAGCCAGACCGCGATGCAGCTGAGCGTGCCGAGTACCCAGATGTAGGTGAGGTGATGGATGGGGCGCGGAGGGCGCCGGGCCGTTTCCTCTTGACCGGCAGCCTGGACCGATGGTTGCGCCTCGGCGGTGTCCGGGCGGCCGCCTGGCGCATCCTGGCGCGGCGGCGCCTGCGTCGCCATCGCTAGCTCCACCTCTTGACGCCTAGCCTGGAACGCCAGGTCCTGCCCGTCTCGGTGGATTCGGCCGCCCTGGGCCGGGTCATCCGGGAGAACACCAGAGCGGCGGCCCCCGCCAGCAGGGCCAGGCCGAGGAGCACGGGAAGCACGTAGCCCGCGATCCCGAAGCGGGCGAGCGGCGTGAGCGCGATATTCGCGCCCGGCGAGCTTGTCGGCGGCGTGGCGCCGGGGCTCGATGACCCCGAGGCAGACGGACCAGGGCTGCTCGAAGACCCTGGTCCGGCACTGGAGCTCGGGCTCGGGCTCGGGCTCGGCCCGGCTGAGTTGTTGTTCGTGATCAGGGCCGGGAGCGCGCCCGCCTGCGCCGCCACCGCAGCGGCGTCAGCCCGCGCGGACGCCGCCTGCGCGCCAAGATGGTTTGCCGCAGTCAGCGGCAGGTACCCGGCAGGAAGCTGCCCCACCCCGCCGCCGGGCCGCTGTCCCTTGCCCACGGCGAAGCGCAGCAGGGCGGCGTAGTTCGCCGCGGCAGCAGACTTGAGCCCCTTCGTGGCGATATCCGCGTAGACGAGCATCGAGCCCGGATAGGCCGGCGCCGCCTTGGCACTGTTCGACTTGTACAGCGAGTACGGGAACGTCCAGACGCGGTTCGTGGTGTCCGGGGCGAGCAGCGCGGCAGCGGCGCGGAGCCCAGCATCGGTCGGCCCGACGAACGTCATTCCCCTCGGGGACGTGAACTTGCGCGGGGTGCCCGCCTTGATGTGCGTCAGCAGCGACGCGGTCCCGAGGTGATACCTGTGGGCGTCGGCAATCGTGGTGATGCCGATCATGAAGCGGAATCCGACGACCTGCGGGCCGAGCGGCCCCAGGTGGTAATCCAGCGGCACGTCTGGGTTGCCCACGCACACCAGCTGCGACTGCGAGTTGTTGAACTGGACGTCTGCGGCCAGGTCGACCAGGTCGGGCACGGGCGAGGCGATGAGCGGCAGGACCGGTGACGGGTTGACCGCGTAGCACGGGCCGGGTCCCTGACCCCCGCTGATCCATCCCTGCGGCTCATAGGTGCTGAGCAAGGGCCAGATCGACACCGGCAGCGCGATTTTCTTGTATTTCTTGTTGACCGTCATTCCCCAGGGGTCCGGCTTGCCGTTCAGCCAGGCGCGGGCGGCAGGGTTGGCATTGATGTAGGAGGTCAGCGCCCACGTCACGTCGGTATCTGAGGACAGCGAGAGCAGCGCGCTGGCGGCCGCCGAGGCGCCCACGCCCTTCGGGAGGCGCGGGTTGAGCGCCTGGAACTCCGGGTCCAGCGTGATGTTCAGCGGGTTGGTGCACTGGTTACTGCCTGGCACCGGCACGCCGGGGCACGCGTGCAGGATCTCTTTGTCGTTATGAGCGATGTCGATGAAGCCCGGGTAGGACTCAGTCATGAGCTTGGCGAGCAAGCGGGCATCCAGGCGCAAGTGAGCAACCGGCAGCCCATGGGCGTTGTCGATCACGAAGCTGACGGCGAAGCCGGTCTCCGCCAACGGGGCATGGATGACCGGCCTGGCGAATCCTGTGGACGGCTGATTGGACACCAGCGCAGCCTCGATGGTTCCTACGGCTAGCTGCCCCGCTGCCTCCGGTTCGGGGATCCGCACGTATGTCATCGAGAACAGCTTGCGGCTGAGGCAGAAGTGCGGCTGCCACTGCAGCATGGCCTGGTCCATCAGCTCAGAGCCGTAGATCTGGAGGAAACGGTTGTTCTTGCTGGCGACCGAGCAGATGTTCTGCGGCGGAGCGAAGTGCAGCGGGACGACGAACCTGTTCCGCCAGTTCGAGGCTGCCCACCATAGCTCGCCACTGACGGCAAGCGCACCGCTGTTGACGTTCGTGGCGTCGATGGTCCCCGGCAGCCAGTTGCCCGTTTGCTCGCAGGCCGCCGCCGCCGCCGGCTCCTCGGCGGGGGTGGGCTGGTCGGCCGGGGGCATACCCGCCGCGGCAGGGTCGCAGCTGATGCCCATGACCGGCACGGCCACGAGGGCACACGGCACCTTCTGCGAGCAGCCGAGGTCCGGGTTGACCTCACTGGTCCACACGTCAAAGGAGGCCGAGCCCCTTCCGTCGATCTGGGTGGCCGCGAAGGTCTCCACGCTCGGCTGCAGGCCGATGCCGCCGATGAGGCTCATCTCGTTCGGCATGCCGGCGCAGGGGGGCAGGGGGTTCGCTACCGTTCCCCCGGGAGGGCCGATGGGGTAATTGGTGCCCGACGGGCTGACGTAATGCAGCCAGTAGTTCGGCAGGCCGCCGAACACGAAGCACCCGCTGGGCAGCGGGGTCGGCTGGTGCACGTGCAGGTCCCGCTGGCCTGCCGCGGTCGCGTACCGGTCAAGCCGCCAGGCCGGAAATGGGTCGGCCGAAGCAAAGTACCGCTCCATCGGAGTCGACGCCCAGCAGTCCTGCGGCGCGATCTGCGCGGCCAGCGGAGCATGCGACCCTGGCCTGCCGTGACACTCAAGTAGCACCATCGGGTACTCGTCGAACTGGGCGTCCGCGCCGTCGTTGGGGTTGAGGTGAATCCCGCCGGTCGGGTGAGCACCGCTCCAGGTCACGTTGATGACCTGGCGGTTGATCAGGTTGGTCGTGGTGTCCACCGACAGCGCGACCTTCCGCCTGTCGACGAGGACGTTCTGCCCGTTGATCAGGTTGATCCGGGAGATCGTCTTGGTCTGATGAAACGCGCCCGCCGCTGACGCCATCGGCTGGCGCGGGGACACTGCCGCGCCCGGTACGGTGCCCGCCGCTCCGGCCGCCTGCGCCGCATAGAGCCCCGCGCACAGCACCGAGGCGGTGATCGCACCGGCCCGCGCCAGGCGTACCTGTCTCATTAGGGTCATGGCTGGCCTCCGCGCGAGGACCAGCGGCGGTACAGCAGCGGCGGGAGCACGAGGGCGCCAAGCAGCAGCAGCAGGACGAGCGCGCCGAGCAGGCCCTTGCTCAGTCCGGGATCCTGCCCGGAGGTGAGCGTGATCGGCACCGCGGTCGGCGCTGGCCCAGCCACCGGTCCGGTGATGGTGGGGCCCGTGACCGGCACCACCGGCCCTGGCGACGAGCCGCCGGGCGGCAGGCTGGCGCCCGGCGAGGAGCTTGGGCTCGGCGACGGGCTGGGGCCTGACCCGCGGCCGTGGTTGGCGTTGGCGTTCAGCACGCCACTGCACGGGCCGTGGCCGGTCTTGTCGCACGTCGGCGGCTGCGGGGCTATCTGGGCCAGGTGGTTCGCGCTGGGATGCCCGAAGACGAACGTGGGGTTGTGGCAGTTGTGGACATTGAGCTGCCCGAGGCTCACCTTGGGCGCGGCCGCCTTGATCTTGTCGATCTGCTTGAATCCGGCCTCCACAAGGTTCAGCGGCAGCGCCGAGTACCCGATCGGCCCGATATAGGTCTGGCCCTGGCAGATCGAGTAGGACAAGAACTTGGCGAGCGTCTGCCACTTCGCTGGGAACTGCCCAGAGGGCACCGCCATCCTGGGGTCACTGTTCGCCGTCGGCATGATCGTGTAGGAGTACGAGGCAAGCGGGTAGGCGCGGGGGTCGTTGAAGGTGTACACGCGGTTGAGGTTCTGCAGCAGGTAGTCCTTCGAGGCCGGGTTGTAGTTGATCTGAGCCTGGGTCAGTGCCACGGCGTCGTTGTACTCGCTCGGCAGTACGTAGTAGCCGGCCGCGTTTTCCAAGTTCACCACGGGGAAGTGGGAGGCGAGGGCGTAGGCGTACTCGGCGAAGCCAATCGCGCCGTTGGCGTTGGGAGAGGACACGTAGTTCATGATCTGCGTGGAGCCATTCTGCGCCACCTGGCTGCTGCCCTGGCGCGGCCAGTACTCCGTCATCCCCGGCTTGCCGTTGTTGAACGGCTGCCACAACGACCTGAACAGGAAGTTCAGGTACCTGGTGAACATGGCCGTTGTGCCCGATCCCTCGGACGGCACGACCGTGATGATCGGCATGCTTGGCAGCTTGCGCCCATTGTTGTCGTTGGTGATCGCCTGGGCGTCCCAGTTGGTGATGTGGTTCGTGAAGATCTCGGCCAGGGTCTTACCTGACAGGCGCAGGTTCGTGATCCGGTGGCCGCCGACGACGATGTTGTACGGGAAGGCAGTGCCGCCGCCCGTGATGGGTAGGTAGGCGTAGTGGCGAGTGGACGTGTCGTTGGTTTGCGTCACGGGGTCATAGCCCTGGTAGCCGATGTCGCTGACGCCGAAGTCCGTCGTCGCGAGCCCAAAGTCCTGCCTGCCCGCCGCGGAGCCGGTCGGCGTGTACACCACCTGGACGCCTGACTGGTGCACGTTGGCTATCCACTGCGCGATCGCGTAGTACGCCCAGCTCGAGCCGGTGCCGACGATCTGCGCAAGGTTGCCCGCCGGCACGATCGCCGTCGCGCGTGACTGCTTCGCCGCGGTGCCGGCCGGCGACGCGTTCGCGGCAGGCCCGCTGAACGCGAGCAGGCCCGCGTACACCGAGACGCCCGCAAGCACTATCGCCCTGCGACGCTTTGCCATCGTTATCGCTCCCATCGGCTGCGTCCTACGACCGGCCGGCCCGGGACCTGGCCAGCACGCGTGCGGTGATGAAGAGCACGAGCACCAGCCCGAGCAGCACGCTCGCCGCGCCCCACATGCGCGCCAGGTTGTTTGGATCCTGCGGAGCCCGGAAGGCGGTGTAGATAAACAGCGGCAGCGAGTTCATCGGGACCCGGAACAAGTCCAGCGGGTGGGCGAGCAGGTTGACGAAGTAGGTGGACGCTCCCGACGTCAGCAGCACCGGCGCGGTCTCACCAATGGCGCGGGCGATGCCCAGGATCAGCGCCGTGGCCAGCCCGGTCCGCGCCGTCGGCAGCACCACCCTCCATACCGTCCGCCATCGCGGCGCGCCGAGCGCAAGACTGGCCTCGCGTAGCCCACCAGGCACGACCCTGAGCTGCACCTCGGCGGACCTGGCGATGATCGGCAGCATCATCACCGACAGGGCCGTTGATGCGGCGAAACCGCTGGCCGACACGCCGAGGTGAACGATCAGCGTGGTGTAGATGAACAGGCCTGCCAGGATGTCCGGCAGCGCGGTCATCGCCTCCACGACGGTGCGGACCGCGCGGGCGAACCTGCCGCCGACCTCGCTAATAAACACCGCGGTGCCTACGCCGAGCGGCAGCGAGATCGCCGTGGCGATCAGGACCTCGACCAACGTTCCTTCGATCGCATGCGAGATGCCGCCCTGAGTAAGGGGGGCATTGGGCGGAGTCGCGGACATGTCCTGGGTGTAGAAGTTGAGGTGCACAAGCGCGTGCCTGCCCTCGACGAAGGTGTAGAAGATCGTCGAGGACACCGCCACCACCACGAGCACGGCCGCTCCGTGGATGGCAGCGGCGACGAGGCGGTCGACCACCACTGGCCGCGGGTGTTCCATGGCCGACACCGCCCAGTACAGGGCCAGGAACACCGCGTACCAACAGGCCAGGAAGCCCACCCAGCCGCTGAGCCCGAGCAGCCGGTCGTATACCACCCACACCAGGCCTGCGGCCGCGATGATGCAGCCGAGCACAGCGAATCTGTCCTCGGCGGTGGTGGCGGTCACCTGGCGCGGGACGTCCGCGCTCAGGGGTCGGGCCGCCGCGCTCTGCACCGCTTGCCGCGGCTGCGCAGGTCCTTGAGCCTGCTGGCCTGCCGCACGCCCGCCCGTCGTCGTCATGTCAGATCTCCGTCGCCGCGCCGCTGCGGCTGCGTGTGATGAAGACCGCCGCGATGAGGTTCACCACCAGCGTGAGCACGAACAGGACGAAGCCCGCGGCGAGCAGGTTGGACAGCTCACCGGGCGAGGCCTCGGGGAAGCGGAGGGCGATCAACGACGGAATCGTGATCGAGCCGGTCTGCAAGACGTTGAAGTTGATGATGTAGTTCGGGGAGATGATCACCGCGACGGCGATGGTCTCGCCGAGCGCCCTGCCCAGTCCGAGCATCGTGCCGCCAATGATGCCTCCGCGGCCGAATGGCAGCACCACCGACCGGATCACGCCCCACCGGGTCGCGCCCAGCGCCAATGCTCCCTCTCGCTCGCCGGCCGGCGCCTGCGCGAACACCCCGCGCATGACCGCGCACGCCATCGGCAGCGCCATCATGGCAACGACCACGCCGGCGATCGCGGTCGAGCTGCCGTAATGCGGCAGCAGCTGGATGTTCGGCGCGCTCGGATCGGTCGCCACCTGGAACGGCGGGAAGAATGCGAGGTACTGGCTGAGCCAGCGGGACACCTGCATGGCGATCGGCTGCAGCAGGAAGAAGCCCCAGATCCCGTAGACGATGCTGGGAATGGCGGCCATCAGGTCGATCAGCGAGACCATCGGCCCTTTCAGCCATCGGGGCGCGTATTCAGTGATGTACAAGGCGGTGAGCAGCGCCAGCGGCACAGACACCGCCAAGGCGATGCTGGCCACGAGGATCGTGCCCACCACGGCGGCGGCGATTCCCACCTCGGCGATCTGGGGCGACCAGTTGGCCTGCGTGAAGAAGTGCACGCCGTACGAGCGCAGCGTGGGTAGCAGCTGGAGGAACAGGAAGAGGCCAATCGAGCCGGTGATCACCAGGACGACGGCGCCGACCACCCGGGACCCGCCGTGAAACAGCCGGTCGGCGGGCGGCAGGCCCGGGCTGACCGGGCGCGGCACGTCAAGGTCATCCCCGGGCTGCGCCGGCGGGCCGCTCAGCACGACGCTCATCGGCGCTCCTCCGGCGCGGTGCCTGCCTGGCGCGCCTCGGGCGCGGTGCCCGCGTGGCGCGCCCCCAGCGCGACGCTCATCGGTCCCTCCCAAAGTCGAGCGCCTAGCAAGGCATTACTCGGCCTTGACGATAGGTTGGCCGGGTATCGCCGATAAGGCCGGTAAGTGAACGACGGGTTAAGGCCGCCGGTCATGTCACAGGTATGCGCATGTAGATGGCATCCCTTGGCGGTCAACGAAGGTCACCCGAAGCGGCCGTGCACATAGTCGGCTGTGCGCGGGTCCTCAGGCTCGCTAAAGATCTTGGCGGTGTCGCCCGACTCGACTACCATTCCCGGCGCGCCGCTCTCGGCCAAGAAGAAGGCGCACTGCTGCGACACGCGGGCAGCCTGCTGCATGTTGTGCGTGACGATCACGATCGTGACCTCGTTGCGGACGGCCGCGATGGTCTGCTCGATCCTGGCCGTCGAGCCCGGGTCGAGCGCTGAGCACGGTTCGTCCATGAGCAAGACATCGGGATTGACCGCTAGCGAGCGGGCAATGCACAGGCGCTGCTGCTGCCCGCCAGAGAGCGCGCCACCAAGGCTTCCCAGCCGATCCTTGACCTCGTTCCACAGGCCGGCCCGAAGCAGGCTGCGCTCCATGATCTGGGTTCGCTCCGAACGGCTCGCCCTGACCCCGGTAAGCCGCAGGCCCGCCAAGACGTTTTCGGCAATCGACATAGCCGGGAAGGGATTCGGCTTCTGGAACACCATGCCGATGCGGCTGCGGGCCTCGGTGACCCTGGTGCCGGGCGTATAGATGTCCTGGCCGTCCAGCAAGACCTCGCCGGCCATCTGGGCACCGGGAACCGTCTCGTGCATCCGGTTGAGGATCCGCAAGAAAGTGGACTTGCCGCAGCCCGATGGCCCGATCAGGGCGGTGACGATCCCGGGCGCCATCTGCAGCGACACTCGTTCGAGCACCTTGTGGGTGCCGAACCAGGCCGAGATGTTGACGGCCGCCAGGCCGGCCCCCCGTGGCACAGGCAACCCGTCGAACGTGTCGTCGACCTCCCGGGGGCTCTGCACGCTCAGGTCCGTCATCGTCGACGCCGAGGAACCTACATCGGGGAGCCCCGGAACCAGCGGACCGCTGGTCGGCCACGGGCGCTGCGGCCCAGACGGCACCGGCGGCGTAATCTCGCTCACGAGACCTGCTTCCTTCTTCATGTTCACGCGGCAGGCTGGGCGGCACGCTTCGGCCGAAGAAGGCCCTGCTCCCCCTTTGTGCCGACTGTAACTGGTCCGCATTGAAACGAGTACACTGCGCCGACCTGTTCATCGTCTAGTTGGCAGATTGTCACCTGGACAGCCCATCCCTCCGTTTCCGACCCGGCTCCGTTGTGCGCTCTGCCGCGGGCTACAGGCTGGGGGTGGTCACATGCCGCCAGGCGGCGCCGTTCCAGCGCTCGACCAGTGTCCGCTCCGTTCCCCCGGCGGCGTCAAAGAAGCCTGCCGCCCAGGCACTGGACGCCGAGCGGGCAGCCACGGCGGACAGGAAGCTGCGGCGCACGGGTCCGCCCGGGTCCGGGCTGGCGACCTTCGACCAGGACGTGCCATTCCAGCGCTCGATCAGGGTCCGGTCCGAACCGCCGCTCAGGTACGTGCCCACCGCCCAGGCTCGGGACTTGGACGTGACCGCCACCGCGTACAGGAACGAGCCCGCCCGGCCCCCCGGGCTCGGGCTCCGGACCTGCCGCCAGGCCCGGCCGTTCCAGCGCTCGATCAGGGTCCGGGTCCCGCTTGGGGTCGCATAGGCGCCTACCGCCCAAGCCTTGGACGGCGAGATGGCGGCGACGCCGTACAGCAGATTCGATTCTCCGGGCCCGCCGGGGCTGGGGCTGGGAACCCGCCGCCAGGCCCGGCCATTCCAGCGCTCGATCAGCGTCTGGTCATGGTCCCTGCCATTGAGGTAATGGCCCACCGCCCAGGCATCGCCCGGCGACACGGCCGCGACGCCGAGCAGATAAGAGCCGAACTGTCCGCCTGGGCTCGGGCTGCGGATCCGCTTCCAGGCGCCGCCAGCCCAGTGCTCGATCAGCGTCCGGTCGACGGCGCCCTGCAGCAGGTCGACGTGCGTGTAATAGCCGACGGCCCATGCGTCGCTGCGGGACAGCGTGGCGACGGCGGCAAGGGAGCTCACGCCAGGCGATCCGCCCGGGCTCGGACTCGGGACCCGCCGCCACGACCCGCGATTCCAGCGCTCGATCAGGGTTTCGGTGGTGATGCCGCCGAAGGTCACCGAGCCCACCGCCCACGCACCGCGGCGTGGCGCCATGGCCACGCTGGCCAGGTTGCTCGACGACACCGAACTACCCAGGTCCGGGCCGGCCACCAGGCGCCACGACCTGCCATTCCAGCGCTCGATCACGCTGGCACTTGCCTTCGCTGTGGGCCAGACCGCTCCGACCGCCCAAGTGCGGCCGCTCGGAGCAATCGCGATGCCCTTGAGGTACTCGTACACGGCACCTGATCCCGGCGGCCGGGCCGTCGGGCCGCGGCCCATCGCCAAGGCTGCCACCGGCACCGCGAGGAGCACCGCGGCGGCCAACTCGGCCACATGGGTACTTAGGCGATGCCGCACACGACCGACTCAACACGACCAACGAGTTCGGGACCAGACTCAGGCACCCAATTGTCCAGACTCCAGGCAAGTGTTCGCCCAGTGGTCGCGATCTGGGCACCTAGGCTTCGTGCCTGCGAGAGGAGAGTCGATATTGTCCGGTGCGTGCGGCCACGTCTATCGTGGGCCAGCGAGGGGCGACGCAGGAGGGGCGCCGATGGCGGCTCGGGTAGCTGGCGCGCCAATTCGCTTGCTCGGTGCGCTCGCAGTCCTGCTTGTATGCGCCCCGGCTGCCGCGGCGGTCCTCGGCCGCCCTCCGGTCGCGCGGCACTCGACGCAGGCCGACCGCCGCGGGCACGCGAGCCGCACTCGCAGCCGGGCGGGCCTGACCGCGATGGTGCCCGCCGGACGGACGCTGCTCTCTGCTTCCTGCGCCGGCGCCGGCGCCGCGTCGTGCCTTTCGGTCGGTGATTACGAGCTGACCACCGGGCCGTTGCCGCTTGCGGAGCCTCTGGCAGGCCCGGAGCTGGCGAGCGACCCAGGCCACCTGATCG
>Ga0126369_10002400_pt1 | contig 13298 bp, 12 predicted proteins | sample PanSoiMetaPlot_1_FD_109646 | JGI IMG/M metagenome (GOLD analysis project Ga0126369, IMG submission 109646) | Tropical forest soil microbial communities from Panama - MetaG Plot_1 | ecosystem: Environmental > Terrestrial > Soil > Tropical forest > Bulk soil | place: Panama | collected 2016-02-17 | reverse complement strand
TAGCGCTCGCGTCGAGCGCTTGTCTACGCAAAACCAATCACAACTTTAACGACCTTAACGGAATAAACCACGATGTCAGCGCGACCAAAGTCGGATTTGCCGCTGGTGTCGGTGCAGAGTACGGGCTTGATCCGAGGTGGTCTGTGAAGGCCGAAGCGCTCTACGTTGACCTCGGAAAAAACTCGGCGACTGTACCCGGTATCATAGGCTCCGCGCCGCCAACGCCTGGCCGCTTCGATATAAACGACACGATGTGGATCGTCCGCGCCGGCGTGAACTACAAGTTCGGCGGCTAGAGGCAAGCGCGGCGCGCACTAAGTCCCGAGCAGTCTAAAGTTCGGCCCGGATCGAGCGGGGCTTGATCCGAGGGCGAAACGTCATTGCGAGGATCTGCGCGACGAAGCAACCCAGTCCTTTGGTTCCGCATCGCTTCGCGGAGTCGTGTCGTCGGGTCAGCCACTTCGACCCGGACCCGTTGACTCGCAATGACGATTGGACAGGGCGGATCGTGCCGCCGCCTCGCGCGTTATCCTTCTCTGAGCGTGAGGTGGTCGAGCTCGGCGATGAGACGATCGGTTCAACGGCCTGCTGCAGCCAACAGCCGGAGCGTTTTGCGGCGCTCACGCGGTCGCTTGATTGCGGTCGTCGCGCTGTTGGGCACGGCAGCCGCGGTCGGAGCGATTCCTGCGCTCGCCGCGGAGGGTGGCTCGCGCGGTGGTTCGCAGGCACTGTTCATCGCCCAACTTGCGCTGTTGCTTTTGGTCGGCCGGCTGATGGGCGAACTCGCGCAGCGTATCGGCCAGCCATCAGTCATGGGCCAATTGATCGGGGGGTTACTCCTCGGCCCGTCGTTCTTCGGCTTGCTGTGGCCGTCGGCGCAGCATGCGATCTTCCCCGCCGATCCCGTGCAGAAGAGCATGCTCGATGCCGTTTCCGAGCTTGGCGTTCTGATGCTCTTGCTGTTGACCGGCATGGAAACCGATCTGCAAATGGTGCGGCGGGTTGGCCGTGCCGCGATCGCCGCCGCGCTTGCCGGCGTTGCCATACCGTTTGCCTGCGGCTTTGCGCTGGGTGAAATGTTGCCGGCCGAATTCCTGCCCAAGCCCGATGCGCGCTTGGTCACCTCGATCTTTCTCGGCACCGCGCTGTCCATTTCCTCGGTGAAGATCGTCGCGATGGTCATTCGCGAAATGAATTTCATGCGCCGCGACCTTGGACAGATCATCGTCGCATCCGCCATTCTCGAAGACACGATCGGCTGGGTGATCATCGCCGTCGCGTTCGGCCTTGCTGCAGCCGGCACGATCGACGTGTGGTCGGTCAGCCGCGCCGTCATCGGCACCGCTCTCTTCATGGTGGTGAGCTTCACTGTCGGTCGCCGCATCGTGTTCCGCTTGATCCGCTGGGCGAACGACAATTTCAGGAGCGACTTTCCGGTTATCACGACAATCCTGATCATCATGGCGGCGATGGCGCTGACGACGCAAGTCATCGGCGTCCATACCGTGCTCGGCGCCTTTGTCGCCGGCATTCTGATCGGCGAGTCGCCGATCCTGACCCGCCACATCGACGAAGAATTGCGCGGTCTCATCGTCGCTTTGTTCATGCCGGTCTTTTTCGGCCTGTCCGGCCTGAGCGCGGATCTCACGATTTTACGCAGCCCCGACCTGACGCTGCTCGCCGTCGGGCTGATTGTGATCGCGAGCATCGGAAAATTCCTCGGCGCATTTATCGGGGGCACAATCGGCGGCTTGTCTCGCGCCGAATCGCTGGCGCTGGGATGTGGCATGAATGCGCGCGGCTCGACCGAGGTGATCGTCGCGACGCTCGGTCTCTCCACCGGACTGCTCAGTCAAAACCTGTTCACCCTGATCGTCGCCATGGCGATCGTCACGACGACGGCAATGCCGAGCATGCTGCGCTGGGCACTCAAGCGCTTACCGTTGCGCAAGAAGGAGCGTTTGCGGCTCAAACGCGAGCAGCTGGACGCAAAAGGCTTTGTAACCAATCTCGAGCGGCTCCTGGTTGCCGCTGACGACAGCGCCAACGGCAAATTCGCCGCGCAGCTTGCCGGTATTGTCGCCGGTTCTGCAGGCAAGCCCACGACCATCCTCGATCTTGCAGCAGAAGCAGAGAAGGGCTCGGAAAAAGCCAAAGGATCGGCGGCTAGGGCTCGCCAGCGGGCGGATGAAGCAAAGTCGGATAGAAAACGTTCCGAACAGGCGGTTAAGCGCGCGGCCGCAGCAACGCCGTCGCTCGAAATTCATCCTGACCAGGAAAAACCGGGAGAGGTCGACGTCATCACCAGGCACCCCGCGGGCGGGCCGGAGGCGGTCGCCCATGAAGCCAGCAAGGGCTACGACCTTCTTGTTGTCGGCATTGCCGATACCCGTGACCCGAAGGGCGGTTTCAGCGAGGATCTATCGTTGATCACGCACGGGTTCGACGGCCCGCTCGCCGTGGTTGACACACGCTCGCCGCGGCACGAACTGGCCAAAGAGCGGCACGGACGGGTTTTAATCCCCGTGAATGGCACCGATGTCTCGCGCCGTGCGGTCGAGGTCGGGCTGACGCTGGCGCGAGCCAGCGATGCGCATGTCACCGCGCTTTATGTCACCCGCGCCAGCGCCAGTCCTGCGACCAGTCAACCGCGCCGCTTGGTGATGCGGCGCAATGAATTGGGCGTGCTCAAGGACATCGCTGCCCTGGCCGAGCGCTATGACGTCCCGCTGCGCAACACGACCCGTGCCGATATGGCCCCTGACCAGGCGATTCTGCGCGAAGCAAGCCGCGGCTATGATCTTGTCGTTCTTGGCGTCAGCCGCCGCCCCGGCGATATGCTATTCTTTGGGAACACCGCGGCGGCCGTCCTCGAACGGTCGCCGACATCGATTCTCTTCGTCGCGAGTTAGTATAGCGAATGGCCCAGTTCGGAATGGCCCCAATGTCGATAATTCCTTTGCTTGCACAATCGGCCTTTGATCCGGAAACGATTGAAACATTGGTCTCGGTCTTCGAAGCGGCGTGGCGAAAAGTCGAGCAATCCGGCAGCAAACTCGCGTCGCCCGCCTACAAGCGCGCAGCGCAGGAGATCATCGCCAAGCGCATCATCGAAATGGCCCAGCGCGGCGAGCGCAATCCGGATGAGCTCGCCGACGATGCGGTGTCGTATCTGGATCGTTCTTATGCCTGAAGGTCTCGCACCTGCACGCGCGACCGGTCAGTCGGCGTAACCGAGAAAGCGGCTCTCAAAGCTTGAGTCCTGCTGATAGGCCCAGCGGCGGGCGCGCCCCTCCTGGATGAGCCGCCGCGCTTGAGCCGTGGATTGAGCGTTTTTGCCGCGGACATCTCGGGCGGATGCGGATGCCTGTGCGCTACCCGGCGAGCCAGCCGCAGCCGCATGTTTGTCGGAATGGCCGGCGCTTTGCGCTGCGCTTAGCTTTGCTCTTTGCTTTGCGTGGGCCTCGACCGCCACGGGCTTACGCGGCGCGCTCGGGCGTACCAGCATCGCGCTTGCGCTTTGTGCCGCAGCTTGCGTTTGCAACGGCTCGTGCGGCGTCGAAAGGAAGAAAGAGAACGAGATCGCCAGGCCGGCAAACAGCGCAACGATTCCGGCCACATAAGCGAGTATGCCTGCCAAAATATCCATCGACGCTCTCGCGCTGAAACCGGCGCCCCGGCCTACAACCACGGGATGTCGACGTTCGTTCCTTGGCCGGCAAGGCTGGCGCGGAACGGATGGCATTCAAAAAAACGGAGTGAGAACCAGGCGCGACGGTAACGCGGCCGTGATGGCCGCCGCCGGCCAGAGCGCCGGCGGCAGGTCACGACTTATTGTCAGGCTTGCGAAATAAATTTTGTGTTCAAGTAGGCCGCTAGGCCCTCGATGCCGCCCTCGCTGCCATAGCCCGATTCTTTCACACCGCCGAACGGCGTCTCCGGAGTCGAAACCGCGATCGAGTTCACGCCGACCATGCCCGATTGCAGCGCATCGGCGATCATGGTCGCGGTTTGCGCCGAGCTGGTAAAAGCGTAGGCGGCGAGTCCATAGGGCAGCGCATTGGCGCGTTCGACGACTTCGTCGAAGCTCTTGAACGCGAGGATCGGCGCCACCGGGCCGAAGGGTTCTACGGTCATCACTTTGCTGTCGTCCGGCACGTCGGTGATGACGGTCGGTTCAAAAAAGTAGCCTTGATTGCCGCGCCGATTGCCGCCGGTCACGATCTTGCCGCCGCGCTGCTTGGCGTCGTTGACGAAGCCTTCCATCGCGTCGATCCGGCGCGCATTGGCCATCGGCCCCATGGCGATGCCCTTTTCGAGCCCGTCGCCGACCTTGATCGATTTGGCATATTCGGTGAAGCGCGCCAGAAAACGGTCATAGACCGGCTCCTGCACGTAGAAGCGGTTCGGCGAAATGCAGACTTGGCCGGCATTGCGGTATTTGAACGCCGCGATCGTCTCCGCGGATTTCTCCGGATCGGCATCGGCAAACACCACCACCGGGGAGTGACCGCCGAGCTCCATGGTGGCGCGCTTCATGCCTTTGGCAGCGAGCCCGGCCAGATGCTTGCCCACCGGAATCGAGCCGGTAAACGAGATTTTGCGCACATCATCCTTGGCGATGAGGTGCTCGGAAATCTCCGATGGCACGCCGAAGACCAGATTGAGCACACCAGCGGGCAATCCCGCATCGGCGAAGCAACGCACCATCTCGATGCAGGCGCCCGGCGTCTCCTCCGAAGCCTTAAGGATGAGCGAACAGCCGGCGGCAAGCGCGCCGCCGATCTTGCGCGCCGGCGTCAGTGTCGGGAAATTCCACGGCGTGAACGCAGCGACGATTCCGACCGGCTCTTGCACCACGATCTGGCGGACGCCTTTGCCGCGGCCGGGCACGATGCGGCCGTAAGCGCGACGGCCTTCCTCGGCGTACCACTCGATGATGTCGGCCGAGGTGATCACCTCAGCGCGGGCTTCGGGGTAGACCTTGCCCTGCTCCTGCACCAGGATCTTCGAGATCGCATCATAACGTTCGCGCACCAGATCGGCGGCTTTGCGCATGATCTTGGCGCGGTCATAAGCGGGGGTTGTCCGCCACACTGCGAAGCCTTTCTTGGTCGCCTCGAGCGCGGCATCGAGATCGGCTTGACTCGCGTGCGGTAGATGCGCGAGCGGCTTTTCCGTTGCCGGATTGATCACGTCCTCACCGCGGCGGCCGTTGCCGCCGAGCCATTTGCCGTCGATGAAAAGTTCGAGATTGGCGTACATGAGAAACCTCGTTGTGCTCCCTTAAACCTACTGCTTGGGCCTGCCTCCGGCCTCCGTTCGGACGGAGGAATTAGCAGGTTTTGTCGCTCCGTTCATCCGGCTCGGGCGTGCGGCGCCTTTGCTCGGTTACAGCGCGTCTCCGCCGGTTTCGCCGGTGCGAATGCGCAGCGCATGATCGATCGGCGCGACGAATATCTTGCCGTCGCCGATTTCCCCGGTTTTCGCGGCGGTGGTGATCGTCTCCACGACTTTATTAGCATTCTCTTCGGTGACGGCGACCTCGATGCGAATTTTCGGCAAGAAGTTCACGGCATATTCAGCGCCGCGATAGATTTCGGTATGGCCTTTCTGCCGTCCATAACCTTTCACTTCAGTCACCGTCATGCCGTCAATCCCGATCGCGAGCAGGGCATCCCGCACTTCCTCGAGTTTGAACGGCTTAATGATGGCGGTGATCAGTTTCATGACATTCCCCGGCTTGCGGCGAGACAGTGCATTCCGTCGTGCACGACTGGCGTCGGTTTGCTGCCCGCGGATAAATCCATTGTCTTGCTCAGCGCGCGCCGCGTCCAGTGGTCCGATGACCGCGCCGTTGCCGCAACAGCCCCTCCTGGGCGACCGACGCCACCAGCGTACCGTCGCTTGCGAAGATCAAGCCCCGCGCAAATCCGCGGGAACCGGCCAGGCTCGGGCTGTCCTGCGCATAGAGCAGCCATTCATCGGCGCGGAACGGACGATGGAACCACATCGCATGATCGAGGCTCGCGGCCATGATGTCGTCACTGAGAACTGTGCGGCCGTGGGCGATCAGCGCGGCGTCGAGCAAAGTCATATCGGAAGCATAGGCTAGCACGCATTGATGGATCGCCGGTTCGTCGGGTAGCCGACCGGTGGTGCGCACCCAGACGTGGAAGCGGTCGCCGGCGAGCTTTTCGCCGGCATAGCGATTGTACTCGACCGGCCGTAGCTCGATCGGCCGCTCGCGCTCGTAATAGCGGCGCACGGCCTCCGGCATCAGCGGGGTGATCCGCTTCTTGAACTCAGCTTCGGTGGGTAATTCGTCCGGCTTCGGCACGTTCGGCATCGTGAACTGATGCGACAGATCGCCTTCCTCGACGTGAAACGACACCGACATCGAGAAAATGGCGTGGCCGTGCTGAATTGCAACGACGCGTCGCGTAGTGAAGCTGCGGCCGTCGCGAATGCGGTCCACTTCATAGATGATCGGCACTTTCGGATCGCCGCCGATCAGGAAATAGGCGTGCAGCGAATGCGGCGGCCGCGCCGTGACATCTGCCACTGTGCGGCACGCCGCCACCAGCGCCTGACCAAGTACCTGGCCTCCGAACACGCGCTGCCAGCTCGATTGCGGGGACCGCCCGCGAAATAAGTTAACTTCGAGCGGTTCGAGGTCAAGAATCCCGATCAAATCTTGAACGGCGGAAGCCATGGCGTCTCCGGCGGCGGGTTTGGCTATTTCCAATCTCGGGGCAACGGCGCGGCGATCGTAGGGTCCCTTGGTTGCATACGGGATCGGCCGCCCGGTCAAGTCCGTCATTAACGATCACAGCGGAGCAAATCTGGTAGTCTGGAATTGATATTGGCAGCCGCCATGCGGTTGTCGCGCGGATTCGCGCCAATATCTGCACCAAGTGCTAGAGCAAGTGCCAGACATGCCGCGTTCTGATCTCGATGTCCTGATTGCCGGTGGCGGCTTCGCCGGACTCACGCTTGCCATCGCTATGCGTCAGGCGCTCGGCGATCACTTTGGCGTCACCGTCGTCGACCCGGGCCTCGGCCGTGGTGCGGCCGCCGGCGACGAACGCGCCTCCGCGATCGTTGCCTCGGTGCGCCGGCTGTTCGAGACGCTTGGCGTTTGGCAGCGCGTCGCCGACGGCGCCCAGCCGATTCTCGACATGGTGGTCACCGACAGCCGGCTTGGCGATGCGGTACGGCCGACCTTTCTCACTTTCGCCGGCGAGGTCGAACCGGGTGAACCCTTCGCCCATATGATCGAGAATGGGATTCTTGTCGGCGCGCTCACGGCCAAGGCGCGCGAACTTGGCGTTGATCTGCGATCCGCGGCGGTGACGGATTTCACCCTTGCTGCTGTAGGCGACGATAATGCGTCGGTGGATCACCGCTGCATTGATGTGCGATTAAGTGATGCACAGGCGCCGCGCGCGCGTCTTCTCGTCGCCGCCGACGGTGCGCGGTCGACCATCCGCAGCAAAGCGGGAATCGCAACGCATGGCTGGAGCTACGGCCAGTCGGCCATTGTCGTGAATGTGGCGCACGCGCGCGATCACCACGGACGCGCCGAGGAGCATTTTCTGCCCGCCGGCCCGTTCGCGATTTTACCACTCAAAGGAAACCGCGCTTCGATCGTCTGGACCGAAACCACGGCCGAAGCCGAACGCATCATGGCTTTGCCGGAAGCGGATTTCGACGCCGAGCTCGAACAACGGTTCAAGCTGCACCTCGGCGAGATCAAGGTGATCGGCAAACGGCGCGTGCATCCGCTCGGATTTTTCGTCGCCCGCGCTTTCATCGCCGAACGCGTCGCGCTAGTTGGCGACGCCGCACATCTGATCCATCCGATCGCCGGCCAAGGTCTCAATATGGGATTAAAGGACGTCGCCGCGCTCGCCGAGGTCGTCGTCGATGCGGCGCGGCTGGGACTCGATCTGGGAGCGCTCGATGTGCTCGAACGCTATCAGCGTTGGCGGCGCTTCGACACGATGGCGATGGGCGTTGCGACCGACGGGCTTAACCGGCTGTTCTCCAACCGTTCGGACGTTTTGCGCTTTGTCCGCGATGTCGGCCTCGGCCTGGTCGATCGGCTTCCCGCGCTGAAGCGCCTGTTCATTCGCGAGGCAGCTGGGCTCGTCGGCGAAGTCCCGAAATTGCTGCGCGGCGAAGCGCTGTAAATTGCGTCTGCTGCAAATTACGCCTTGCCGTAGCCGGGCTTGTTCCGGCCATGAATGGCTTTACTCTTTGTCCCAACTTGAACCCGCGAGTGTCCGGCACGCGGCCGGGCGGCGATGACGTTCGGCAACAGCATGGCGTTGAACCATATTGCGGTCCTCGGTGGCGGCGCCTGGGGCACGGCATTGGCATTGACCTGCGCGCGCGCCGGCCGAAGCGTGACGCTGTGGGAGCACGACGCCGCCAATGCCGAGCGGCTTGCGAAAAAACGCGAGAGCGCGTTCTTGCCCGGCATCGCGCTTGACAAGCGGATCGTCGTTGCCGGCGATCTCGCGCAAACGGCCGGCGCCGAAGCGATCCTGCTGGTGGTGCCGGCGCAGGCCGTGCGAGCGGTGATGCAGGCATTATCGCCGTTGCTTGCACAGCGCACGTCGGTGATCGTCTGCGCCAAAGGCATCGAACGCGGCAGCAAGAAATTCATGACTGAAATCATCGCCGAATGCGCGCCCAAAGCGAGCCCGGCGATCTTGTCCGGACCAAGCTTTGCCGCCGATGTGGCGCGCGGCATGCCCACTGCCGTGACGCTCGCGGCGGCCGATGGCGAGCTCGCCGGCGCGCTGGCGCAGGCGGTCGGCTCGGCCACGTTCCGTCCTTATCATTCGAGCGATGTCCGCGGCGTGGAGATCGGCGGCGCGGCAAAAAATGTGCTCGCGATCGCCGCCGGCGTGGTCACCGGACGCGAGCTCGGCGCCAGTGCTCTCGCGGCGCTGACCACGCGCGGTTTTGCCGAATTGGTGCGCTTCGGTACGGCCTATGGCGCAAAGCCGGAGACCATGATGGGCCTGTCCGGCTTGGGCGATCTGCTTTTGACATGTTCGAGCCCGCAATCGCGCAATTTCACTTTCGGCATCAAGCTCGGCCGCGGCGAGCGACCGGATTCCATTCACGCCGGGCTCGCCGAGGGCGTGTTTACCGCGCCGGTCTTGCTTGAAATGGCGCGCGATCGCGCCATCGATATGCCGATCTCGGCCGCGGTCGCTGACTTGTTGAGCGGCAAAATGACCGTCGAAGCCGCGATCGAATCGCTATTGACCCGGCCGTTCAAAGCCGAGGCATAGCTGGCACCGAAGGAAAAGAAACGCTGGAGCGACGCAGATGGCGTACTGGCTGATGAAAACCGAGCCGGAAGAATTTTCCTGGGACGATCAGGTCAAGCGCGGCGGCAAAGGCGAGGTATGGAGCGGCGTTCGCAACTTCATCGCGCGCCGCAATCTCAAGGAAATGAAAAAGGGCGAGAAGTTTTTCTTCTATCACACCGGCGACGAGAAACAGATCGTCGGCATCGGCGAAATTATTCGCGAAGCCTATCCCGACCCGACCGCGAAGAAGGGCGAGCCCTGGATCGCGGTGACGACTGCCGCGATCGAGGCGCTGCCCAAGCCGGTCGCACTCGGCGCAGTTAAGGCCGAGCCGAAGCTCAAGGACATGGCGCTCACCAAATATGCCCGTCTCTCGGTGCAGCCGGTGACCGACAGCCAATGGAAGCTCGTCTGCAAGATGGGCGGACTGTAGGCGCATGGCCGCTTGCGGCGCTTGAGCCGCTCCGTGCGCAACGTGGTCGGAGAACGGCCGCGCTCTGTTGTCTTGTTCAGCAAGGGGGATGTCGTGACCTTCGCCGGCACTAATTATCTCGCTATCGTAGTCGCGGCGGTGGCCGCCTGGCTCGCAAGCGCCATCTACTACATGAGCCTCAGCAGGCTTTATGTTGCGGCGCTCGGCAAAACACCGGAACAGATGGCGGCGGATCGCAAGAAGCCATGGGCTTTCCTGCCGTTTGTCTATGCCTTTGTCGCAAATGTCATCATTGCCTGGATGCTCGCCGGTGTACTCGGTCACCTCGGCCCCGGCCAGGTAACTTTGCGCAACGGCGTTGTTTCCGCGGCATTCCTGTGGTTCGGCTTTGTTCTCACCACGATGACCGTCAATTACAGCTTCGCCGGCCGCGATCGGCGTCTGCTGCTGATCGACACCGGCAACTGGCTCATCGTTCTCGTCGTTATCGGCGCTGTGATCGGCAGTTTAGGCATCTAAGGCGCCATCAGCGGCGTGGCTCCGCGCTTAAGGCGCGTCAGCGCGGCGCGGTCTTTGAGCCTTGTCCGTTCTCAATCGGCCGTCGCATAATGGCGGCAGGAAACGCCTATCGGTAAGTCCCGCGCGTAAGCGGAGGAGAACGACATGTCCGACAAGATTTACGATGTGCCCGCCGAATGGGCGAAACGCGCCTTCATCGACGAATCCCAATACCGCAAAATGTACCAGCGCTCGTTCGCCGATCCGAACGGGTTTTGGGCCGAGCAAGCCAAGCGGATCCATTGGATGAAGTCGTTCAGCAAGGTCAAAAACACTTCTTTCAACAAGCCCAATGTCTTCATCAAATGGTTCGAGGACGGCGTCACCAATGTCGCCTACAACTGCATTGATCGTCATTTGCACAGCCGGGGCAAGCGGACTGCGATCATCTGGGAAGGCGACGATCCGAAACAATCAAAGCACATCACCTACAAGGAGCTTCACGACGAGGTTTGCCGGTTCGCCAATATTCTGCGCACCCGCAACGTCAAGAAGGGCGATCGCGTCACGATCTATTTGCCGATGATTCCGGAGGCTGCCTACGCGATGCTTGCCTGCGCGCGCATCGGCGCCATCCATTCGGTAGTGTTCGGCGGCTTCTCGCCGGATTCGCTTGCCGGGCGCATCGAGGATTGCAAATCCAATGTCGTTATCACCGCGGACGAGGGCATACGCGGCGGCCGCAAAATTCCGCTGAAAGCCAATACCGACACCGCGATCGCCAAAGCCGGCGGCGTTGATTACGTGATTGTCGTCAAACACACCGGTGGCCAGGTCGACATGGATCCGGTTCGTGACGTCTGGTACCACGAGGCCAGGGACGTGGTGACGGCGGACTGCCCTTGCGAGCACATGAACGCCGAGGATCCGCTCTTCATCCTCTACACGTCGGGATCGACCGGGCGGCCGAAGGGCGTGCTGCACACCACCGCCGGCTATCTCATCTACACGGCGATGACTCACCAATATGTGTTCGACTATCACGAGGGCGACATTTATTGGTGCACCGCGGACGTCGGCTGGGTCACGGGTCACAGCTACATCGTCTATGGTCCGCTCGCGAACGGCGCCACCTCGCTGATGTTCGAAGGCGTGCCGAACTATCCTTCGACTTCGCGCTTCTGGGAAGTCATCGACAAGCACAAGGTCAATACCTTCTACACGGCGCCGACCGCCATCCGTGCCCTGATGCAGGCCGGCGATGCTCCGGTGAAGAAGACCTCGCGCGCGTCGTTGCGGCTTCTCGGCACCGTCGGCGAGCCGATCAATCCGGAAGCCTGGGAATGGTATCACCGCGTGGTCGGCGATGGCCGCTGCCCGATCGTCGACACCTGGTGGCAGACCGAGACCGGCGGTATTCTGATCACGCCGCTTCCCGGCGCGATCCGGCTCAAGCCGGGATCGGCGACGCTACCCTTCTTTGGCGTGGTGCCGCAGATCGTCGATGCCGAAGGCAAGGTGCTGGACGGCGCCGTCAGCGGCAATTTGTGCATTGCCGATTCGTGGCCGGGCCAGATGCGCACCGTCTACGGCGATCACGAGCGCTTCGTGGACACTTATTTCAGTACCTATCCTGGAAAGTATTTCACCGGTGATGGCTGCCGGCGCGACGAGGACGGCTACTATTGGATCACCGGCCGCGTCGATGACGTGATCAATGTCGCCGGCCACCGGCTCGGCACGGCAGAGGTGGAATCGGCGCTCGTTGCGCATCCGAAAGTTTCGGAAGCGGCCGTGGTCGGTTATCCGCACAACATCAAGGGGCAAGGTATTTACGCCTATGTCACGCTGATGGCCGGCGAGCATCCCACCGAGGAATTGCGCAAGGAACTGGTCGGCTGGGTGCGCAAGGAGATCAGCCCGATCGCCTCTCCCGACCTGATCCAGTTCGCGCCGAACCTGCCCAAGACTCGCTCCGGCAAGATCATGCGCCGTATCCTGCGCAAGATCGCCGAAGATGAATTCGGCAATCTCGGCGATACCTCCACGCTCGCCGATCCGGCCGTGGTCGACGACCTGGTAAAGAACCGGCAGAACCGCAAAAGCGCATAGCATTCGGTTCGTGTCATGCGCCGCGCGAGCGAGCTGCCGGGCAAGCTCGCGCGGAACTTTTTGGTCATTTGCGCTTTGCTGCGCAGGCGGCCAGGGAAGTGGTGCGCGGAGGACACACCCCGCGGAAAAATCTAGGAAAACGTCAACCCTATTGTCACGCCTATGCTGAGAGCGGGGGCTGATTTCGCTAAGATGTTTGACGTCGAAAACGCCGGTAGGGCGCTCGGGTAGGGGGCGATTGAAAGCGCCGGGGCAAGCATTAAGGAATGTGAAAATGCGAGGAAAGATTCTGGTTTATGGCTTTGCCGCCGTTGTCGCAGCATTCGGTTTCATGCCTGCGCGGGCGCAGGCGCACGGCGATCGGGTGTCGGTCAAGGACAGCTATTTGCCGGGAACCATCGTCATCCGCACTGGGGAACGCCGGCTCTATTATTTTGTCGGGACTGGCGAGGCGATCCGCTATCCGGTCGGCGTCGGCCGCGCCGGCATGCAATGGTCCGGCACCGCTTTCATCGACGGCAAATATATCAGGCCAGCCTGGTCGCCGCCGGCCTCGATCAGCAGGGATTATCGAAGGCTTCCGCGGGTTGTTCCCGGCGGCTCGGGAAGCAATCCCATGGGCGCCGCGGCCATGACGCTTTCCGGGGGCGGTGAATACGCCATTCACGGTACCAATGCGCCGGGCACAATCGGCGGCTTCGTCTCCCACGGCTGCATCCGTATGTACAACGAGGACATCATGGATTTGTACAGCCGGGTGAGCATTGGCACGCGGGTGGTAGTGACGCGGTGATCAGGAAATCCTGATATCTGATCCCTGATTCCTGCTCCTCAAAAATCAGACGCCAGCCCGTTGACCTCCCAGTCGCCGTAGCGGGTCGGATCGAGACCGCCGCGGCCGCTTGCGACTTCCCAGCTTCGGT
>Ga0126369_10002399_pt1 | contig 13299 bp, 12 predicted proteins | sample PanSoiMetaPlot_1_FD_109646 | JGI IMG/M metagenome (GOLD analysis project Ga0126369, IMG submission 109646) | Tropical forest soil microbial communities from Panama - MetaG Plot_1 | ecosystem: Environmental > Terrestrial > Soil > Tropical forest > Bulk soil | place: Panama | collected 2016-02-17 | reverse complement strand
GGCTCTACAGGCGGCCCATCATAGTGATGACCGTGTTGTGTATCGCAGCACTGTGGCTTGCGGTGCCTCGCCTGAGCGGACTTGCTGCCCCAATTGCGGCCTCAGCGCTCATCTTTATCGAGGTTAGTGGTGCTATCGTTTCAATGGCCGCCGCGAGCAGACACGTGCGCGTATTCGCAAAGACGCAATCTCCGATCCGCACGGTATCCGTCATGCCGAGGAAGCGCACGCTGCCCGGAGGTTGGCTTCCGTTCGTCGGGCCAATGCTGATCGTGGGCGCAGCATGGTTATTGCTGTTCATGCGGCGAGATTCGATATCGCTTGAAATATATCGCGGCGCGTTAGCGCTTCTGCTCTGGGCCTTCGTCTCTAATGGGCATTTCATGTCGGTCGCGTGGCTGGTCACGTTTCGAACGCGGCAGATCAACCCGAGCGGTGGGGCGGCAAATCAGGAAAGCACTGACAGGCGGTTTGGCTACTGGCTGCGGCTCGGGCTCGCCTATTTCCAAACCGCCTTTCTGGTCCCCGCTGCTTTGACCATCGCCAGAATCACACCGGTCGCCAGCCCGAGATTCGTGGTGATTTGGATGGGATCTTTGCCTGTCTCTGCAATGATCGTAATGGCTTACGTGTTGAAAAGACGCCGGCTCCCGCTGGATACGCCTGGACTGGCCACTGGAGACCATACTCCCGATGCATGCTGGAAGTGGGGCCTCATTTATTACAACCCGGACGATCCCGCATTGATCGTGGAGACACGGGCCGGCACGTCCGGTTGTGACCTGAACTTCGGTAACAAATGGTCCTGGGTAGTCACTGCCGTCATCCTTGCGACGCCATTCGTTATTCGCCTGCTCTGGTTCTAGTTCCTTCAAGAGGAGAATCGATGAAGAGACATGTCGCCACGCGCATTGCCCAGCGATTCGCGATTGATTGGCTTCAGGTCGGTCCTAACGGGAGACCAGTCGAAGGTGATGAAAAGGCCAACGAAGCATATAGCGGTTACGGCAACGAAGTGCTGGCAGTTGCTGATGGTGTAGTCGCCGCGACGAAAGACGGCATCCCTGAAAATATCCCCGGATTGACCTCGCGCGCAGTGCCGATCACGCTTGAGACAATTGGCGGCAACCACGTCATTCTGGATGTTGGCGGCGGCCGGTTTGCATTTTATGCGCACATGCAGCCGGGGAGCTTGCGCGTCAAAGTCGGCGAGAAGGTTCGTCGCAGCCAGGTGCTCGGGCTCGTCGGCAATTCAGGAAACAGCACAGCACCGCACCTTCACTTTCACCTTGCCGATGCGAATTCACCGCTTGAATCGGAAGGACTGCCTTACGTATTGGAGTCCTTTGAACAACTCGCGGCGCCGGATATGTGGGAACGTCGCCAGAGCGAGCTTCCTTTACAGAACGCGCGTGTGCGGTTCCCCATGTAGGCGATGCAACGTCAATCGATCAGTCCACTCGCATAGCTTTTGTCGGATCTGTCCGGATTGCGCGGATTGCAGGTAGCAAGCTGCCGGAGAGACTCATTCCCAATACTGCAACAACGGAGACGCCGAGCGTTGCCGGATCAATAGGCGACACACCGGCGAGCAAAGTCCGCATCGCATTGCCTGCATAATAGGAGAGCAGCAATCCGCACAAAACGCCGACACCCGCCAAAACGATACCTTCCCGCAAAATCATTGAGAGAATTTCACGAGTTTGAGCTCCCAAGGCGATGCGAAGACCAAATTCCGGCAAACGCTGGCCTACGGTGAATGACAGCAAACCGTGGACACCAATTCCGGCTAGAAGAAGGGACAGCGCCGCAAAAGTAGTGACGAGTGCAATTTGAGTCGACCGTGGCACCATTTGAATATTCACGACCTCACTCATCATTCGAACAGATGAAATCGGCAGTGCCGGGTCAGCCCCTTGAATGATGCGCCGGATCGGTGCAATCAGAGCAGCGGAGTCGGTTGCCGTGCGAATCACCAGTTCACGCGGTGCATAGAACATCATCGTCCGGTCTGGGAGCTGCCTGTCCGAAAGATATACCTGCGGTTCGCTTCGTCGTTCGAGCCCACGGAATCGGACATCACCGACGACACCGACGACGACCCTGTCCTGCGCGGCGAATGGGAAGTTGCTAAATGCAAAATGAAACCTTCGCCCAAGTGGATCCTGATTCGGCCAATACTGCCGCGCAAAAGATTCGCTCACGATAGCGACCGGCGGCGCATCCACTGTGTCGGATTTGATGAAGTCTCTTCCGAAATGGATAGGAATTCCCATCGTGTCGAAATAGGCAGGGGTGACGACGCGCATGCCTACGGTCTTGACATCACCGTTTGCGCCTGTAGCGGCGACCGGCCAAATTCCACCTCCCGGCGTCATCGGCAGCGAACTGATGAAAGCGACGTTGGACACACCTGGGAGAGCGCGTACCTTGGACAGGAGTTCGTCATAAAAGACCGTACGTGTCGAAACCAATCCGTACCGAGATGGATATGCGGGAAGCGAAATCTCGACCGTCAGCACAGAATCTGGCCTAAATCCGGGATCGATCGACTGGACTCGCCACAGAGCGCGGGTCAACAGTCCAGCCGTGACAAGAAGGACGATCGAAAGCGAGATTTCGGCAATCACCAATATCGAACGTAACCGTTCTCGATGACCGCCGATACCGGACCGCGAGCCGTCCCTCAATCCGTCCATGTTTATGCCGCTAGACGCACGCCATGCCGGCAAAATGCCAAAGACCAACCCCGTCGCGAATGTCACCAGGCTAGTGAATGCCAGCACCCGGCCATCGAGTACGGTTGCGTCAGTCAATGGCAATTTAATCGTAATGATGGCAGACAGCACCGGTAGCACAGCTGTTGCGATGAGAAGCCCCATGAATCCTCCGGCAACGGCCAGCAGCACGCTTTCCGTCAGCAACTGCCGTATCAGGCGTTCACGGCCGGCTCCGATCGCGAAACGCACCGTTAGTTCTTTGCGGCGCGCCATTCCTTTAGCCAGCAGAAGATTGGCCAAATTCGTACATGCAATCAAGAGTACGCAGAACGAGGCTCCGAGCGAGGCCCAAAGAAGCATTCGCGTTTGATCGGGCAACCGAGCGTCGAGGGGATCGACTCTGGCTGTGATCTTCTCATTTTCTTTTGGATATTCACGCGCAAGTCGATCGGCAATGACGATCATTTCGGCGCGTGCCTTCTCGATGGTAACCCCCGGTTTGAGTTTGCCGATTCCGTTTAGGTTATAGTTGTCGCGCGCATCTTTCGGCGGGTCTCCCAACACAAGAGGCTTCCATAGCTGTCCGCCGCGAGCCGGAAAGAAGAAATCCGGCGGCATGACACCGACGACAGCATAAGAACTATTGTCGAGACGGATTGTTTCGCCAAGGACGCCGGGACGTCCGCCAAAGACGCTTTGCCACATTTCGTAGCTCAGAACAACGGTTCCGGCGGCACCATCGAGTCCGTCCTGGTCGTTAAAGGTCCGCCCAAACAACGGCTGGACGTCGAGTGTCTTGAAGAATGCTGGTGTGACCACCGTTCCCTCAAGTCGCTGTGGGTCGCCTTCGCCAATGAAGTTCCATGCAGCCTGCGCATACGCCGACATCGCTTCAAACGAGGTGCTCAATCTGCGCCAATCATAAAAATTCGGTGGAGATAATTCGAAACGCGCGTATTCAGGATTGCGCTGCCACAGTTGCACCAGCCGATCGGAATTCGGGAACGGAAGTGGACGCAGCAGCACGCGGTCCGTTATCGAAAAAGCGGCAGTACTTGCGCCGATCCCCAGACCAGTGACGACGATCGCCGTCAAAGTAAAAACTGGAGCACGTAGCAGAGTCCGCGTGGTGTACCTCAGATCCTGACGAAGAATTTCCCAGTGTGCGCATGCAGCGTTGAGTACAACGTCGACGAAGCCGGATAACCAAAGCCAAGCGATCGAAACTGGGTTGTGCATCTGCGTCCGCCGCTCGCGAAAGATGTGGACCAACTCCTCTTCATATTCCTTTCGGAAAGAAGACGGATAGAGATGAAGCAAGGCTTTGTAAAGGCGCATCAGGTCCTTTCGGGCGCGATTCCCCTGGCTCGAGCCAACTTCACCATTTGCGTCAGCCGGCCGGCTTCAGCTTTAGCGACAGCCAAGCCGAAGGGCGTGATCCGGTAATACCGACGCCGCTCATCATCCTCTTCGGGCGCAGGCCGTTCGCGTGTCTCAATGATGAGACCTTGCTCCTGCATCCGTTGAATAGAGCGATAAAGCGTGCCGGCACTCATCTGCAGCGTGCCGTCGGTTCGCGACGCTATGTCTTGAATGATTGCGTAACCGTGCCGGTCTTCGTCCGCCAGTGCCATCAAGATGTGAAAAGTCGCAGAAGGCAACGGCAGGAGGGATTCGATCTCTTCTCGCTTGAAAGGCATGCCACAGACAATATGGCCACACTGGCTATATTGTCAACGGCTATATCACTGCTTGCTCAACATTAGACCAATTCACCGGTCGCCTCGGGCGGGCCAGAGCCTTTGGTATAGCAGCCGGGATTGTCACTCCATCGAAGCGAAGTCGACTCTCTCGCCGACGCTTCAATTCATGTACGGAGCAACATTGCGTGCAATCGCCTGCTTCTCCTCGTCCGACAGCGGCAACTTCAGAAACTCTGCCCACGCGTCGATTGGCGCCAGTCCGCCGCCTCTCGCTCCGTCCGAACCGAAAAGGATACGCTGAACACCGATCTGGCGAATCCGCTCCACGATCCGGTCCGCCTTGTCAGTCCACTTGCCGTAACCGGCAATACCCGAGACGTCAAAATAAATGTTCCTTACGCGCGAATCTCGGTGCGTGATTGCTTCGATAAACACAGACAGTGCCTCATCAGTGGACGGCTCGTCGTAAGTGCCGGCGCCCGTCAGGTGTGCGATTTGTACGGGTACGTCGGGGGCCGCCGGCAAGAGTTCATCCAGAAACGTTTGCGCCTGCTTCCTCCCGTATGGCCGCTGTTTCGTGACCGAAGGCCGCATGTGAACGACAATGGCCATGCCTCGGTCGTTGGCTGCGCGAAACACACGACGCAGTCGCTGTACGTGTTCGGCATTGTCCAGATCAATGTCCGAATTGCCAAAATGCAGTTTGAGGCCCGCACGGAGAAACGGATCGGCGGCGCACCGATCCAGTTCGGGGAGAGCGTAATCTTTTAGCGGATTGACTCCGCAAAGCCCCCGCAGCCGGTCAGGAAAGCGCGCGATCTGCCGGCTGGTCCAGTCGTTTTCTGCCCTGACCTGAGCGTATTCGTTCTCGGCCACCGGCCGGTTCGGATTGCCGAATTGATACGCGACCGAAAGCACGGCGGCGCGCCGAATTCCCGCGGCATCGAGGTACGCAATCAGGTCGGCCGCATCAAGCGGTTCGATTCGCGACGAGCGAGTGATTTCTACACTGTACAGGTGTTGGTGGTGATCGACGGAAGGCGGCTGCACACCGCCTTGCGGCTGCAGTGTAAGCATCGCTACGCTCAAGAGAACTGCGAAAGCAACTTTCATCGGTTCTTTTCCTAAGAAGCAAGGACAGTATAGACAAACCGATAAATTCCTGGATACATCGCACCGGTAGAAAGCTCTTGAGAGTGACGTAACGTCAGAGTTCAGGATTGGAGGTGTGCTACCTTACGCGGATGTCTCTACTAATGTTTCTGGTGTTTGCGTCTGGTCTGTTTGCTCAAAACCGACCGTCGTCATGCGCAGATTGCCCGGCGTGGAACGTGCCCCAGCATCCGTTCAAGATTTACGGGAACACCTACTACGTGGGCACTCATGGACTTGGTACCATCCTCATTACTTCTTCAACAGGACACGTCTTGATCGATGGGGCACTGCCGGAATCAGTGCCGCAGATTGTCGCCAACATTCGCTCGCTCGGCTTTCGTGTCGAAGACATCAGGCTGATCCTCAACTCGCACGTCCACTTCGATCACGCAGGCGGCATTGCGGAACTGCAGAAGCTTAGCGGTGCTCGTGTTGCGGCGAGCCTGTGGACGGCGGAGGTCATGAAGAAGGGGATTGTGCCGCACGATGATCCGCAATTCGGCATCATCATGCCCATCGCCCGAGTTGTGCGGGTAACAACCTTCAAAGATGGCGAAGCACTACAGGCCGGCTCGTTGACTGTCACCGCGCATCTCACACCCGGCCATACACCCGGAGGCACCAGCTGGACCTGGCGTTCCTGCGAGAACAGCCGCTGTGTGAACCTGGTGTATGCTGACAGCCTGACACCCGTCTCGGCGGAGGGCTTCCTGTTTACCCGTAGCAGAGAGTATCCCCATGCCGTCGCTGATTTCGAGCGAAGTTATGCGTTTCTCGACAACACACCATGCGACATTCTGATAACGCCGCACCCGGACTTCTCGAACCTATGGCAGCGGCTGGAGCAACGCAGCTCAAATCCAAATGCGTTGATCGACTCGTCCGCTTGCCGCAAACTGGCCGGTAGTTCCAGGGAGCGGCTCAGGATACGTCTAGCAACGGAAGCACGTCCCTAGCTCTGTATTTCCGAGAAGTGATGACACTGCAGGTTTCTTCATAGGAGGGAACGATGGTTCGCAAACAGTCCTGGTTCACGTACATCGCCGTCTGTACGTTGGTGCTCGGCATATCTTCGCTGGCCGGCGCTCAGCTTGCGTCTCGCCCAGCGGAAGAGTGGAGTAAGACGCTTGAACAGCCCTCGCGTATCGAAGGGCTCAAGATCGCAGAAATCGTCGCGAAGCTTCAACTGAAGCCTGGACAGACTGTTGCCGATCTTGGCGCCGGCACGGGTCTCTTCAGTGTACCTATGGCGAAGGCCGTCGCGCCGGCGGGTAGGGTGTACGCAGTCGAAATCGATGAAGGGTACTTCCCGATGATCCTGGGCAAGGCGAAAGAAGTAAGCCTATCGAACGTGAGGACAGTGCGCGGCGAGTTCACTGATCCGAAGTTGCCTGCGCAGGATGTGGACCTGGCTTTCATGCACGACGTTCTTCATCACATCGATGATCGTGCGGGCTATCTGAAAAGCGCTGCCCGCTATCTCAAACAAGATGGCCGTTTCGTGGTGATCGACTTTAAAGGAGATCAGAGTCCGCATAAGGAGCAGCCGAATCTTATCGTTTCGGAAGCGCAGGTGACCGGCTGGATGAATGCAGCCGGGTTGAACAAGGTGGAGGCAATCGATCTCTTTCCTGACAAGTATTTCCTCATCTTTTCTAGGTGAACGCCGTGGCTGGGGAAGGAGGGATCCGACGCACCACGGAGCGGTGCCGGGAAGGTAGCCAGGGGGTACGCGTTTTTTGCGTACCCCCGGTAATATCCCAGCACGCCTCCGGCGTGCCCCCTCAGATGAGAATTCGGAATTCGGAATTGAGCATTAGTCGGATTTTTCGGGAACCGGATTCGACCAATGTTCAGCATGCAAAAGTGTCGATTGTGCCTGCCTCAATCCGGGACTCAACTCTACTGGATAAGGTCGCTCTGCCTTTTCCAAACTCAACAGTTCTTTAGGAAGCGCATCCCGTTCCGTCCTGCATCTCTCGCGGCTCACATCGAGAGGCTCACGTGATCGAGTTCTGCGGCCGTTTGCCATTACTTTGACGAGTAAAGGATCCCCTGCAACAGTTGTCTCCTGCATCAGTCCGACCACGTCGCGGACGGCTTGACCTGCTACTTTCTCGCGAAAGATCTGCTTCCTGCCCGGGAGCGTTGCCTTTGACTCGGACAATTTCATCTTTGGCTTTCCGGCATATTCGGTCAGCTTATAGGCGGTATCGAGGAATGGGGCGTCCGATGACGTGCCCAAATGCGTTCCAACTCCGAAACCATCAATCGGCGCACCGGCGGACACTAGCCGCCGGATTTCGTATTCGTCGAGACTGCTGCTTGCAAAAATCTTCACTCGCTGCAGACCGGCTGCGTCGAGTTTTCGGCGGACATCCCATGCATGTTTTGCGAGGTCGCCGGAATCTAACCGAACACCGGATACCCGAAATTCCGGGCCCAGCTCGCTCGCTAACCGAATCACGTTTTCCACACCTCCGTCGACATCATAGGTATCGATCAGAAGAATGGTGGCAGGATACGACCGGACGAACTGCCGAAAAGCATCGAACTCTTTATCAAATGCCAACACGTAGCTGTGCGCCACAGTGCCCGTCACAGGAATACCCCAAATTTGTCCCGCCAAAACGCTCGACGTCGACTCCACACCGGCAATGTAGAAAGCTCGCGGTTCCTTAATGCCGGCATCGGCGCCGTGCATTCGGCGCGCTCCGAAGTCCACTACGGACCTGCCACCTGCTGCATGCACCACGCGCGATGCCTTGGATGCGGCCATTGTGGCGAGCTGAACCTGGTTCATCACGAAAGTCTCGATGAGCTGTGCCTCCGGCAGCGGTGCAATGATTTCGATCAAAGGTTCATTGGCGTAGACGAGAGTCCCTTCGGGAACGGCGTATACATCGCCCGTGAAATGGAGTTTCCGCAGGGATTCAAGAAATGCATCAGAAAAGTGGTTGATGGATCGTAGGTACTCAATAGCCTCGTCGAGAAAAACCAATGACTCCAGATACTGCAGTACGTGCTCCAGACCGCACGCTACCAGATAGTTTCGGTTTGGATGGAGGCGGCGGACGAACAGATCGAACACCGCGACGTCGTTCATGCCGGTGTCGAAATACGACTGCAGCATGTTGAGTTCGTAGAGATCCGTAAATAGGGCGGCGTTCGAGTCACTGGCCCATGGGGATGTCATGACCGCTCGAGGATCGCGCCGGCACGGCTAATATCTTCGAGCGCCCGCCGTCCATCGTCGGGATTGACGTTGACGGCGCGTGTGGCATCGACAATCACATGAATCTCAAAACCCTCACGAAGGGCATCCAAAGACGTTTCACGAACACAGTAATCTTGTGTCAGACCACCGATCCAAAGGCGCTTGATGCCTGCTTGCTTCAGCTTTTCTTTTAGACCTGTACCTCCAAACGCCGAGTAGTGGTCTTCGTCGGGATCGTAACCTTTACTCAAGATTTCGACGTTAGATGGCAACCGAAGGCCTGGATGGAACGCCGCTCCCGACGTGCCCTGGACGCAATGCGGAGGCCACGGACCACCGCGCTCTGTGAAGCTGACGTGATGTGCCGGATGCCAGTCACGCGTTAGATAAATCGGAATCTTCTTTCGTTGCGCTTCTTCAATCCAGCGATTGAGAACCGGCACTACCTCATGGCCACCGGGTACAGCGAGTGCTCCGCCTGGACAAAAGTCGTTCTGTACGTCAACGATTAAAAGTGCATCGCCTTGCCGCATGTATCTATTTTAAATCCGTGGTAATTCTGGGACGGTTGCCTAATTACCTAAATCCGATCAAAGACCCTTGAAAGAATTAGGTAATACACCCTTGAAAAGAGAATCTGACCAATGACTCAATGCCGAATTCTGAATTCTTATCCGAAGCGGCAGCAACCGCGCGGTACGAGCGGTTTTTTCGGATAGGAATTCGGAATTGAAAATTAAGTATTGGTCAGATCCCCTTTTCACCCTCATTAATCACGAATCATTGATATTAGTATCGCTTGGCTGGGTGACCCCGAAGTAGGGCTCGGCGGTAACAATCAGGCCGAAGCTTTGCAAGTCCGTCGTGACATTGAGGACTCTACTATCGTTTCCGTCGAGTAACACTTCACCGAGATTCACTGCTCGTCCTTCTGGCGTGATCGCCCACAATACGTAGGTCAAAAATTCGGGACCGAAACGCGAAGCCGGCTGCATATCCCTAATCTGGGTTTTGATTTCGATATAGCCTCTGCGACTTTCGACTTCGGCCACTCCGTGCGCGCTTGGCAACAGCGGCGTTCCCCGAAAGTCGAGCAGCGTCGATCCGGATCGATGACGGTAATTCACTGCTGTCGTCGATCGCTCGACAACATTAATAGTGATTTTGTAGATCGGATTGTCTACGTTGCTTTGAACCCTCACAATAGCTGGCGTCTGCGCGGGCGCGGACGGAGCAAATAAGAGGGTCAGCGCTGTGATCGACAAGATCCACTTCAGAACTCTCATCTTGCACCTCTCAAACATTGATAACTACATTCGAGGTGCACGCTCGAAGCCAGTCGGCTAACATCCTGTACCGGCGCGGGTTCTGGAAGAGCTCGTTATGCATGCCTTTCATGGGGCGGGGAAAAAATGATCATTGAACTGGGACATAGAACATTCCAATCCGAAGCTCCTGCGGGTAGTTCCCTTTTCGCGAATTTGCGGGCGATGGTTTGCGAATCGATTGGACCAGTCCGACACGAAATCAGCGTGCCGTTCCACGACTCACAGGTCCGGCGCGCAGCGTTACTGATACAAACCGGTTGGGATCAAAGATGGGGCACGGACGCTTATTGGGAACCGGGACCGTTCCTGGGCGATCACCTCATTTTTCGAATGGTGCGTTCCGGAGTCCGAGTCGTGGGTGTGGACTTTCCGGTGACAGAGCGTTCAGCAGAAACGCGACTCATCACGACCGGCAAAATCCCCATTGTTGAAAATCTTCACGGTCTCGCTTCCCTGCCACGCGTGGGTTTTCGATTTTCTGCGCTGCCGTTGGAGGATGCCAGTAACTCGATATACGCCGTTCGTGCATTCGCCGAAATCACTGAATGAAAGCTGGTTCCCTCGGCTGAGCATTGGAAATTAAGAATGCAGCATTCGTCAGATGTGACCAATGTTCAATTCTGAATTCTCAATTCCCATCCGATGGGACCTACACCCCTCTCACCGTTGGCAGGCCTTCTTTCTTCCAATCACGGATGCCACAAAACTGCACGGTTTTGTAGCCCGCTTTCGCAAACGCTTCGGCAACGCGCGACGCGCGTCCTCCACCGCCTCAATAGAAGACGATGTCCGCGTTCTTTGGAAGCTCGCCCATTCGTTTTTCAATCTGTGCCACCGGAATGTGGATCGCGCCGGGAATCGCGCCGCTTTCTTTGATCTCCGATGCCTCTCGGACGTCCACCACGATGGGCTTCTTGGTTCCTTCAAGTTTCTCTTTCAGTTCGGAAATGGGGATGCGTTCAGCAGCCATACAAACTGATGATACATTAGGTCGCGAAATGAAACAGATTGACGTCATCAATCCTGCAACAGAGGAAATCGTCGGTGCCGTACCCCGCGGAACTATGGAGGACGTGGACCGTGCCGTCCATGCCGCGCGGAGTGCTTTTCGCAAGTGGCGCTGGGTACCGAGTGTCGAAAAAGCTGCGATGCTTCACGCTATCGCCGGAGGCATTCGCAAACGTCAAAACGAACTCGCGACTCTGATGACTCGCGAAGGCGGCAAACCGTTTTGCGAGAATCGCGATGAAGTGGAATGGACCGCCGCTTGTTTCGATTACTACGCGGAAATTGGACGCAACTCGCGAGGAAGTTCGCTACCGCCTGTCTTTGAACACCAGGTGAATTTCACGATCAAAGAGCCGTATGGTGTCGTGGTCGCGATCGTTCCATGGAATTACCCGCTGCTGCTGCTTTCGTGGAAGGTGGCACCGGCGCTCGCTGCCGGCAACACGGTGATCATCAAACCAAGCGAAGAGACTCCGCTGGCGACGTTGGCGCTCAAGGAAGCCTTTGCAGAGCTGCCCGAGGGAACCGTCAATGTCGTCACAGGCTATGGCGAAGAAGTCGGCGAGGCCCTTGTTAAAAGTCCTGGAACGGATTTGATTGCTCTGACCGGCTCAATCGAAACGGGAAAACGTGTGGGACAGCTATGCGCGGAACAGATCAAAAAAGCTCACCTCGAATTAGGCGGTAACGATCCTTTCATCGTCTGCAGCGACGCGGATCTGGAAATTGCAGCTCGCGCCGCCTGCTGGGCCGCTTACTTAAACACAGGCCAGGTATGTACAGGCGCGAAACGCTTCTATGTCTTCGAATCCATTGCAGATGAATTCACAAAACGTCTGGTCGAATTCACTCGGTCGCTCAAGATCGGTAATGGAATGGAACCCGACACGGACATCGGTCCGCTCATCAATCTTCGACAGCTCACAGACGTTCATTCGCGAATCGAAGAGGCCGTCCGCGAGGGCGCCCGCGTGCTGACCGGAGGCCGGCGAGCACAACAATTCACGAAAGGTTTTTTCTATGAGCCGACGATCATGGTAGACGTCCGCCAGAACATGCGGCTCGTTCGGACGGAAACGTTCGGTCCGGTTCTTCCCATCATGCGTGTTCGCGATATCGATGAAGCCATCGAACTTGCGAATGATTCCACGTATGGTTTGGGTGCGAATATCTACACAAACAATATGGAATGGGCGATGAAAGCGATGGAGCGAATCACCGCCGGCACATTCTGGATCAATGACCCGCTTACAGACAATGATGCCGGCCCGTTCGGTGGGATGCGCCAAACAGGCCATTCACGTGAATTGGGCGAGGAGGGGCTCAACGAGTTTCGCGAAACGAAGCACGTGCACCTGGATTACAAACAGGAAATCAAACCTTATTGGTACCCGTATTCGAAGTATAACGGGGTGTAGCGAGGCCTATAAGGATTGCGAAAAATTGGAGTCGTTGGAGTCATGCGTTATTCCCCTCCTTGCGGCGATGCAAGGAGGGGATTACGCCTGTCGGAAAGATCGGCATTAATTTATGAAGGCAAAAACGGAAGTCAAAACTTACAAGAACTTCATCAATAACCAATGGACAGCGTCGAAAAAGACTCGGGATGTTGTGAATCCCTTCAACGGAGAAACTATCAGCGTTGTCGCCGAGGCCAGCAAGAAGGACGTTGATGATGCAGTAACTGCCGCCCGCCAGGCATTTGACCGCGGTCCCTGGCGCGAGTCCACGGCACAGCAGCGCGGGCGCATTCTGTTCGCAATGGCCGAGCTGGTACGCAAGCATTCGTCGATGCTTGCCACACTTGAAACGCTCAATTGTGGAAAGCCGATCGTCGAAAGCGAATTCGATATGAACGATACGGCCAGCTGCTTCGAGTACTATGGCGGCCTCGCGACGAAGATTCACGGCGAAACGCTTCCGGTGCCCGACAACGCTATCAACATGACGCTGCGCGAACCGGTCGGCGTCGCCGGATTGATCGTCCCGTGGAATTATCCGCTGATGCTTGCGGCATGGAAGCTGGGACCGGCCCTAGCGGCCGGGTGCACCGTTGTTCTAAAGCCGGCGGAACAGACGCCGCTCACAACGCTCGAATTTGCCCGGCTCGTACATGAAAACATTCCGGACCTGCCCCCTGGTGTGCTCAACGTGGTCACAGGAGACGG
>Ga0126369_10002398_pt1 | contig 13299 bp, 14 predicted proteins | sample PanSoiMetaPlot_1_FD_109646 | JGI IMG/M metagenome (GOLD analysis project Ga0126369, IMG submission 109646) | Tropical forest soil microbial communities from Panama - MetaG Plot_1 | ecosystem: Environmental > Terrestrial > Soil > Tropical forest > Bulk soil | place: Panama | collected 2016-02-17 | reverse complement strand
GGTCAGGTTCAGCGTCGCCACGACGGAATGCAAGCCATCCTGCCTGACGGTCACCTGCGCGCAGCCAGTATCGTAGAGAATCGAGCGAATGATGACGGTGCTCGCCGTCCCGATCGCCCCGACATAAAGCACGATTCCGGCGGGAGTTTGCACCTGCGCCGCGGCGCGCACGCCCGCCTGAGGCAAGCTGTACACGTAAGCGTCCAGGCTGCAATCGGACGACGCGTACAGCACGCTCCCTCCGGACTGCCACATCGCCAGCCCCGACACCGCCCTGCCACCGGCATCGTATGCGGGGCGGACCAATGCAGGCGCCACGACGCCGTTGTCGAGCGTGACCAGCATGATCGTTTCGTTGAGCGCTTTGGCCGCGATCTTGCCGGTCGAGTCGAGCAGGACGATGGAGGTCGGCGGCAGAACGGATCCAGCGGCCGAGGATTCCTGCGCAAACGCGGCACCGCTCGCGGCAACGGCTGCGGCAATGCTCAGTCCGACGACGTGCGCCTTCATCTTCCGACCCTCGGGTGTCGACAATGATACGGCTCCCCGAGGTCGTCGGCCAGCGGAGTGCTTTCACCGCGCGGCGAGGAAGTAATAGTCCGCCGTGTAGGGCACCCGCGCAGTCGCACCGAGCGCGGACTGCGAGCAACCCGCAGTGGGTGCCACGCCGCCAACGGTGTTCAGGCGCTGCACGGCGGTGAATCTGCTGAAGGACCCGGTTGGCCCATCCGATTTCGCCGTTAGCAACAACCATGGTATCGAGTCGGCCCGCGGCGCGTCGGCGCGCTCCTTCACGGTGCCGACGATCTTGCTGCCATCGGCCGATTCCCAATGAGGACCGGCATAGTGCTTGCCGATCTTCTTTCCGCTCGCATCGAAGAGATCAGCCTCGGGGGAGACGAAGGCCCACTCGTAGACGCCCGCCCGATCCTTGGCCGCGCGACACTCGTAGATCTGTACGCCCTTGGCGGAAGTGATCAGCGCCACCGATTCATTCGCGCTCGGCTTGAGCTGGTCCGGAACGTTCGCAGCGGGAGCGGGGCCCTGCATGTTCGTGCACGCCCCGAGGACGAGCGCGAACGAGGATAAGATCAACTTGCAATTCATGATGCGTTCCTTCGATGCATCACCGCCTGAAGGGCGGGATAGTCTTGATCCGCTCGGAAAACCTCCTGTGAGCATCAGGATCGACCGGCCGATGCTTGATCACGTAGCTCGGGAGGTCCTTGCCGAGGAAGTTATCGCCCTTCCAGTTTCGTGACGGCCGGATGGGTCTCGGAGCGAATCCGCCACCGCAGTTCGGGCACACGTTCTCCAGGATGCTTTCGACGCACGCGACGCAGAACGTGCACTCGTAGGTGCAGATCCGCGCTTCGAGGGAGTTCGGCGGCAAGGTCCTGTTGCAGTGTTCGCAGGTGGGTCGAAGCTCGAGCATTTTCGTATCAGTTTGGTGACGGAGGGCGCTGACGGCGTGCACCGGCGCGCCCTCCGATCATGCGAATCACTCTGGGAGACTGGCCCCGGATCCGCCCATCTCCTTGGGGAGATCCTTGAGCTTGGGCAGGCCATCCTTGATGTGCAACACCGTTTCCTGATAGTTCACGTGCACACCGGGCTTGAACGTAAACCCAGGAATCACGGCCGCGTAAACGTCGGTCAGATTCCAGTGGGGATGCTCGGTGAAAAGGTGGCCGCCGCAGGTCTTGCAAAACTTGCGACTACTGCGCGGCGTCTTGTTGTACGTGCCGATCTTGTCTGCACCCTGGGTGACCTTGACCGCCTCGGGCTTCCAGAGCGTGAACCCGTTGACCGGTCCCGCGGACCAATGGCGGCAGGACTCGCAATGGCAATAGCCCATTGCAGCGGGCTCGCCGCTGACGGTGAAGCGGACCGCTCCGCAAAAGCACGAACCACTGTAGCTGCCTTTGTCGCTCATTTCTGCTCCTTCCTTTGTTTGCGCGATAAGTTCATGAGTCTCGATCGTGAAAGCTTGGAAATTATAGTGGACGAGCTTGCTCGCCAAGTCCGTTTCTCCATCCGGCGACAAGCGCCTTGAGCGTCCGATCGACGAGGGTGACTGCGTCCGTCACGAGTTCTATGGCAATCGACAGGGTGGACGCCGGAAGGAGCTCGAGGCGGGCGTAGGCCTCGGTGCCGCGTGAGGCGATGTCCATGCCAAACCTCTGGGCGATGAGCCTCATGGGCACATTCGTGGAGAGGAATTGCATGACGACTTCGGGCGCTCCACGGTTGCGTGCGTGTGCTACGGCACGCCTGAACAGCGCATCTCCGACGCCGCGATGACGGTGCTCGGGCAGAACCGACAAGCCAAGCTCGGCACGCTCGCCATCGAATGCGACGTGCGCTACGCCGACGAGTGCGAGGCTGTCGTCGTGGACGCCAAAGACCGCGTCACGGTTGAAGTCGATGCGCTCCACGTATCCGGCGATGACCCGGGGAGCGAGGCCGGTACCGAATCTTAGGTGGCGGTCCGCGGGGGACAAGGACAGAAAATGCGCCACCAGCGTGGGGCGCAAGTCCGGGTCGAGGCGGTGGACGGAGAGTGTCATCTTTCTCGCTCGGGCTCGATGTCAGTTGATGGTGCGGGCTCTGGGTCAGGTTATGGACTGCTCGGGGCGTCGCCGCCCCTACGCAGTCGACGTTGCAGGGATGGTTCCTCGTGCCTCAGCGGAGAACCGTCCCGTTGGCGAGCCACCGGCCCGAGGCTGTCCGGACCAGGAAGGCGACGTCAGGTTCACTCGAGCAAACAGCGGGCAACGCGAGAGCGCCATCGAAATGCGCGTTGCCCTCTTCATCGAGATCCACCAGCGGTGTGTCCACGAGAACCGAGGTGCCCGATGCACTGCCGTCGGTATCGCACACGAGCGTGCCCTTGACCTGCAGGACCGTTCCCGGCGTGCCGATCGAATTGCCTGCCGCCAGGACAAGCCCGCGGACGTTGAAATCGAACCTGCCTCTGCGCAGATCGACCTCCGCGTGTCCGCCCTGGGTCGACCACGGGCCCGGCGCACCGGTGACGGCTCCGCCGCCAGTGCCGACGATGTTGTTGCCCTGAATGATGCCGATGACGGACTGCCAGCGAAGAGAATCGTCCGCATTGGCGCCGGCACTCTGGCCCACAACGGCGGCTCCGAGTGCGAGCCCGGACACGATCAACGACTTGTACAATTTTTGCATGAATGCTTCTCCAAATCTGGTTAGGTGAATACGATTCCGCACGGCCGGTTGGCAGCGCGAACAATTCCCGTGCTTGCGGTCCCGATCGAGGCGACATGCAAGCAGGCGTCGAATAGACAGGCGCAGGGAAGAATGTTCACGGGTCTTTTTGTTCCGTTTGTTGCGCTCGTGCGGCGTACGGCCACTCATCAGGGCTTGGAGCAATAGAAATTCACCGAATGAACGCACAGATCGCGAGAGACCTTCGCTTCCGCGGTGGTGTCGCGGAAGCAGTCGAAGCGTTCGACGATGCGCGGCTCGCGGAAACCGACTTCGAGCGCGAGCTCCATAAGCTCGGGCTCCGGGAGTGCTCCTCCGATGCAGGCTGCCCAGAGGTCGGGGTTTTGGCGCACTTCGGACTTGAGCTCCCGCTGTACGATCACGTCCGCGAGATAAAGCCGCCCTCCAGGCCGAAGCACGCGGTGGATCTCGCGGAAAACCTGGCCTTTGTCTGGCGCGAGATTGACCACGCCGTTGGACAGCGCGACATCGACGCTCTGGTCATCGACAGGCAGCTGCTCGTAGACGCCAGCGCGAATCTCGACGATCGACGCGAGGCCGGCGGACGCGGCGGCCTCGGCTGCCGCATCGCGCATTGCAGGCGTCATGTCGACGCCGATGGCACGACCCCTCGGCCCAACGCGCCGCGCGGCGAGCAGAAGATCCATGCCGCCGCCGCACGCGTGATCCAGCACCGTCTCGCCGGGATCAACCGGACCGATGCGCAGCGGATTGCCGACGCCGGCGAAGCGCGCCGTGCACGCACTCGGCAGCTGCGCGAGCTCGGCGGCGTCGTAATGCAAGAACTCCACGGCATACTTCGCCCCACGGTGAAAGTGGAACTCGCCACCGGGATCGCGCGCAACGCGGTCGTAGGTGGCGAGCACCTGGGCTCGCAGCCGCTCGACATCGAAGCCGATCGGACAGGTAATGGCCATGATGGATCTCCCTCGAGACTAAGCCTGTGATTCAGCCGACGATGGGTGCCAGAGCCTGGCCGATGCGCGCGCTCTGTGTCGGACTGATCATGCTTGCCATCAGCTCGGCGAAGCGCGGCTCCTGAACGCCTGAGAGGATGTACTGCCAGCGGTAAGCGGCGAGCACTCCAGCACGCAACCGCTCGACTTCCGCCGCGCTGAGCGGGCGACCGCAGATCTCGACGAAGTAATGAGTATCGGCGACGGACTGCGCCTGCAATATGCCGTCGACGGCCCCGGCCAGCGCGATGAGATCGTCTACGGCGGCATCGCGCGCTTCGGGCGAGAGCTTCGCATCCTCGCGCTTCCATTCGATCTCGTCCAGGATCGCGTGCTGCGATTCCTCCTTCCAGTGGAAGAGGAAGACATCCTTCCACAATGCGGAGAGATCCGCGTCGGGTTCGATGCTCGACCGGTAGTGGGCCTGAGTGAACAACTCGATCATGGTGGTGAGCGCGAGCACCGACCACGTGGATTTGGAGAGCACCACCGAAGCGACGTCGTTCGGCTGCGCAACGAATTGGTACCCGGCGGGCATGCCGGCGGCGATCTTCGCCTCGATACGGCGAAACAGCTCCTGGTGCTTCAGTTCCTCGTCGGTGAATCGCACCAGCGCTTCCAGGGCAACCTGGTCACCGAGCCAGTAATCGCGGCTCAGATCGAGCATCTTGGCGCCGATATAGCGCTCGACCAGGCCGAAGATGTTGGCGTAGGTGCGACCCTGAATCTGCGACAGCGTGCGCTGCTCGGACTGCGACAGGAAATCCAGTGCGGATACTCCCGACAACCCGTCGGGCAGGAACTTCTTCGTAAAATCGAACTCGCGGCCCTTGATCACATCGCGGTCTATTTCCCAGTGAATGCGCTTGGATACCTCGATGACCTTGGCGTAGCGTGCCGAATCGGACGTGGGCGTTACTGCTTGCATGGAAATTCTCCCCAGTTGATATTGATTGCCGGACGGAAGAGCTGTCTCGCCGACTCCCGTTCGGGCCCTCTGTATTGAACTGCTCCGCTTCATCGCGCGGATACAATCGCGGCGATGGCACCGAGGACAACGGTGCTGCGGACGCAATGGAGTCTAGTTGGGGGGTGCTGCAGGAAGACTTCGCTGGGGCTTCATTTTTGTTCCGTTTGTTTCACGCGCGAAGCCCTTGCACGTGATTCGGGTCGAATGACGAAGTAGGCTTGCGCGGGATGTGACCCGAAACAACGAGTCGAGCCCGACGCGAGCTACTCGCTGGTAGCCAGCTCCGCGACGACTCGGCGCACTTCGCTCGGCAGGAATGGCTTCTCGATGACGGGACGGCCGCTCGAGGATACGAACTCGCGCAAGGCCGACGCCAGCGTGTCGCCGGTGATGAAGACGACACGCGCGGCGCGCCCCGGCCAGCGGCGCTCGATCTCCTGATAGAGCGCGCGGCCATCGAGGTCGGGCATGCGGATATCCGTAAGGACCACGTCGTATTGATCCGCTGCCATTCGCTCGAGAGCCTCTCGCCCGGAAGTGGCGGTGGCGACCCTGTGTCCCGCGCCGGTCAGGATTTCGGCCAGTGCGTCGCGAATTTCCGCCTCGTCGTCGACGATGAGTATCGAGCGTTGGCTGGCGCTTGGCTTCGATGGCTCGACGTGGGCTTTGGTCTCTTCGGGGCAGCGTACTGGCAGCGCAATGGCAAAGACGGCGCCGCCCTCGTTCGGACAATCGACCTTCAGCGTACCTCCGTGAGCTTCGACGATGCCCAGGCTCACGGCCAGTCCCACCCCGGTGCCGACACCGATCGGCTTGGTGGTGAAGTAAGGCTCGAAGATCCGGGCGCGCAGAGGCTCCGGAATGCCCGGACCGTTGTCTGCGACCGTCACGCGGACCACATCCATGATCCAGTCGAATTCCGTCGCGACGCGGATGCGCCTAGGCAGAGGCTGGTCCTGCAAGGACTGCTGCGCGTTGATGATCAGGTTGAGCATCACCTGATGGAGCTGATCCGCGTCGGCGAGAATCGGTGGAAGATCCTTGCCGAGATCGAGCGTTACCTGGATGCTGCTGGTGCGAATGGCGTAGTTGGTGATGTCGAGCGCCGCCGTGACGACATCGTTGATTGCGACGGGGCCGCGCTCGGGCTTCTGTTGCCGGGCCATGGCGAGGAAGGTCCTCACGATGCGTGCGCAACGCTCCGCGGCCGTGCGAATCTTCTGCGCCGCTGTCTGGGTCGGCGCATCTCCGCGTTCCTCGAGCAGCACGGCGCGCGCCACGACCACAGAGAGGGGATTGTTGAGCTCATGGGCGACGCCCGCCAGCAACGAGCCGAGCGCCGCGAGCTTCTCGCGCTGGTGCACCAGTTCCCGCTGCCGGGCGAGCTCTTCGGCAGAGCGCTTCTTCTCGGTGATGTCCCGAGCGATGGTGAGAACGTGAGGCTTTCCCTGGTACTGCATCGGGATTCCATGCACGTCGAGCTCCAGCTTGGTGCCGTCCTTGCGGAGCTCCGTCATCTCCCTGTGCAGAGACTCGCCTGAGGCGACGGTGCCCAGAAACACCGGGTCGTACGAGGGGCCCTTCCATGTGCCGGGCGGGAGGGCGGAGAATTCGCTGTCGCTGTAGCCGTACATCTTCCAGAGGGCAGGGTTCGTGTCCACGATCTCGCCGGCGGAATTCCACAGCGCGAGCCCATCGATCGAGGCGCGGAACATGGAGTGGTACTGCTCCTCGCTCGCGCGAAGCGCCGCCTCCGCCATCTTGCGGCCAGTGATGTCTCGCGTGAGCGCCAGTATTCGATCCTGCCCGCCGATCGTCGCGCGCTTGACGAATACTTCGTCCCAGTGCAGGACGCCATCCTTGTTCTTGGCATGCCACTCGATGCGCAACTGTTCGCCGGCGATCGCGCGCTGGATCAGGCGCATCGCGTCCTTTTGTGTATAGGGATGCTCTCCCGAGCCGAGCATGCCGATGTCGAGGCGCTTCAGTTCCTCGCGGGTATAGCCGAACGCGGCGCAGGCCCTTGGATTGACGTCCACGATGGCGCCGGTTTCGATGTCGTGTATGAAAATCGCGTCCTCGGAGGAATCGAAGATCGCGCGATAGCTCGCCTCGGACACCCGCAAGGCCTCGTCCCCCCGCTTGCGCTCCGTGATGTCGGTGGAGATGCCGCAGACTGCGTAGGCCACGCCATTCGCATCGCGCAGCGGGAACTTGATCGAGATATAGGTGTGCAGCCCGTCTTCCAGCAGCGCGGTCTCCTCGAACTCCATCGGCGCATTGCGCAGCAGGACGAGGATGTCGTTGCTGCGCAGAGTCTGGGCGATCCCGTCGGGAAGAGTCTCCCGGTCCGTCTTGCCCACAACCTCGGCCTGGTGGCGACCGAACACTCGCTCCCATTGTTGATTGACGAACAGGAACCGTCCTTCGGTGTCCTTGACCGAGACCACGGCCGGGGCGTTGTTCAGGATCTGTTGCAGTCTTGCTTCGCTGTTCGCGAGCTCGCGCTGGACGCGCGTTCGCTCCGCGATGTCCCGGATCAGCTTGGTTTGCGTCTCGGCGACCTCGAGCGCCATCGCGTCGAAGGCACGGCTCAGACGCCCGAGCTCGTCCCGGCCGTGCAGGGAGCTGCGTGCATAGAGGTTCCCTGCGGCGAGTTGCTCGGCTGCCCCGACCAGGCGAGCCGTGCGACGCGTGAGTAGGAAGTGAAAGACCAGCCACATGACCAGAGCGAGCACCGTCACCCAGCCGGCCCAATAGAGAGATTGCTGCACGACTTGCGTGCGGGCCTCGGCCTTGTACCGCTTGAGATCGTAGGCGAGATATACGCTGCCCGTGCGTGAGGGCCGCAGCTCCTCGCGCGTGCTGCCCATGAGGATGCCGGCGTGGCCGAGCAGCTCGTTGCCGGTCGAGTCGATGGTGATTCCAGCGCGGCGCTGGCGGATGTCCAAGGCGGCTTGATCGAGGTCGAACTGCGGCAGCGCCTGTCCTATCTGCTGCCCGATCAGCGCTCGTCGCGTTGCGGAGATGATCTCATTGCGATCGTCGGTCATCACGGCCAGCGTGACGTCGTGGCTGTGGGCGAGGACTGCGATCTCGTGCTCGGCGGCTTCCAGGTCGCCTTTGAGCAGCAGGTACTCCAGCGTGCTCTGCAGCCGAGACATCTCCTGGGCCAAGCGCGTGCGGGCATCCTCTTCCGCGCCGCGCTCAGCCTCAGGAACGTGATACAGCAGGTTCACCGCGCACAGCGTTGCGGCAAAGACGAGCAGGATCAGCGGCACCGTGATGTTGAGCGACGCTGGAATCCGTATCTTCATTGCGGCAGTGTCTGCAGCGGGGCGGGCGCTAGGACGGTCTCGATCTCGAGTCCGGAGCGAAGGAGCTTCTCTTCAAGCATCAAGGCCATCAGCCGGCGGCCCGACACGATGAGCTCAGGCGACGTGCCGCCGAGCATCTTGAGATTCTCCTCGCGGGACGGGACGTGGATGCCCTTCTGGGCCTCGAGGAACTGCTCGCCCGATGTCTGTTGGCGAATGCCCATGCGCTTTGCAGCATCCATGGGTTCGCGGTTGATGTAGTCGATCGCACCGAACCAGCCGGTGAGCAGCGTCTGTACTGCCTTGGGCCGCTTTTCGATGACGCTCGCCCGCACCGCCAGAAGGTCGACGATCTCGCCCGGAATGCGCGTGCTGTCGAAAAGCGTTGTCGCCCCGGCCTTGAGGAACTGGGCTCGATACGGATCGAAGGTGACGGCGCCGTCAACGGAGCCCTTTTCGAACGCGCTGGTTTGCTCGTTGGATTCGAGGTGCACGACGTTGACGTCGCTCGCGCGCATCCCGTTGAGCGCCAGCGCCCGGCTCAACACGAAGGCGCCAAGCGCGCCGCTCTCCACCGCGACCGACTTGCCCGTGAGATCGCGCATCGACTTCATCCCCCGGCGACCCACGACCACATCCGCGCCGTTCGACACGTCCACCACGAGAATGATCCGCGGCTCCAAACCGTCGACCGCGAGGCCGAACAATTCGTCGAGGCTGATCACCATGCCGTCGACCGCCTGGTTGCGATAGGCTCGCAGCACTTCGCTCGCTGAAGGGTACTCGACGAGCTCCACGGTCGCCGGGTCCAGGCGGCCCAGCTCTCGCGCGAGGTACAGCGGCTCGCTGCCTATCCAGACATTGGTGCCGATTCGCAGCGGGGCTTCGGGCTGGCGCACGCAGCCCGCGAGAGTTAGCAGAAGGGCAGCGCAGACGAGAATCCACAGCCAACCGCTCGCTCGCAATCCTCCTTGCATTGACCATTACCTCCCATCCGGGACGAACATGTAGCCTTCGTTGCGAATGGTCCTGATGAACCTCGGATGCTCTGGATCGGGCTCGATCTTCTTGCGCAGACGCATGATGCGAAGATCGACGCTGCGGTCGAACGGATCCCAATCCTGCTGCTGGTGAAGATTCAGAATGCGCTCGCGAGACAGCGGCCGATTGGGATGCTCCGCCAGCGCCTTGAGCAGATCGAATTCAAGCGAGGACATCGGTACCTCGGTCCCCTTCTCGTCGGTGAGGCGGTGCCCGGCCACATCGAGCACGCAGCGACCAATGCGCACCTTCTCGCCGCCCAGGTCCCCGTGCCCGTCCTGCGACGTCCGGCGCAGCACGCTCTTCACGCGCGCCAACAGCTCTCGCGGGTCGAAAGGTTTCGGAACGTAATCGTCCGCGCCCATTTCGAGGCCGACGATCCGGTCCACGACCGTGCCCGCCGAAGTCAGCATGACGATCGCAATCTTCGCGTAGCGCTCGCGCAGATGCCGCGCGAGACTCAGGCCGTCCTCGCCTGGCATGTTGATGTCCACCAGAGCGAGATCGACGCGATGCTTGGCTGCCAACGCCTTGGCCGCATCGGCGCAGTCGGCGGCGACCGCGGCGTAGCCGTGGGTGGTGAAGTATTCCTCCAGCACCGCACGGACGTCGGGCTCGTCATCGACGATCAGGATGGTGGCTCTTGCCTCCAGAGGCGCTTTTTCCACTCCCTCTGACCTCGCTCGCGCGCTGGATGCCCGTTCTGGGCGGGCTGAAGCGTAGATAGTAAGGCTATTGGGTTGCATTGTCGCGGTCCATAAAGTTTTCCCCACGCAAGAATAACTCCGCTCGCTGGATGCAGCGAGGGGCCTTACAGCCATTGAAACAAACGAAACAAAACTGGCCCCAGGACGAAATCGCCGTACTGCACCTGCCCAATAGACTCATCGTCGTTCTGACGCATACGAGACCGCTACAACAAGGAGGTATTCGTGGCACTAAGAGACCAAGACCATGGCGACGGTTCCGCTGGCTTGAGATCTCCGATCCAGGCCGCAGGGGTCCTGCTCGGTATCTTCGTCGCGATGTATCTGGCTGTCGCGGGGCTGCTGCGTGTTGTCGCGACGCCGGATGCGATTGCTGCGGTCGCGCCGCACCATTCGATGACGGTGTCGATGCCCGCCGCGTCGGACAGCGAGACAAAGGTCTTAGCTCCCGTCAGCGCGCCGATTCCGGCGCCGGAGACGAGCAAGGCGCCCTCGGATGACTCGTCGGAGACGACGACCGAACAGAAGGACGGTTCCCGGGAGTGCAGGTTGAGCCTGGTGATCGATTCCGATTGCGTGTTTGACTGAGATTGAAGTCGGAAAGACGCAACACACGTAGGAAACAGTGAAGTGCATAAAGCCAAGAGGCCTGAAATGACAGCTACGCAGAAGTCGACTGACATGACGAACGTGACAACACTTGCGCCGATGGCGCGTCGCAGCGCGAACGTGCGCGGCAACACTCCGACCATCACCGTCGGGCACAGAGTCGCGGGCAACGATTCCACGCTGGACGAACCGGCGGACTCCAGGCACGAGATCGATGCGTGGGCGCGACGGGCGCAGGGAGCGAACGGTTTCGGCGATACGGGGATCGTTGATTCGACGCTTTCGGCGTGGCCATCGACCTATGACCTGTACCAAGCTGCTCGCGCCAACCGGGCATTTGTCCTCGGCGAGGTGACGGCGTCCGCGGTCCGTTTCGTCCGCACCTTGCTGCGCCGGGCTTACAAGAGCTACAGGGACCATCGTCAGCAGTCGGCTGTCTACGAGACGCTCAGCCAGCTCGACGATCGCACGTTGCGCGATCTTGGCTTCGACCGCAGCGAGATCAGGTCGGTCGCGGCAGAGTGGGCGGGAGAGGCCGAGGCTACGCGAGTGCGCGTTTTGAATACGCCGAACAGTCCTTGGGCCGTCCATCTAACGAAGCGTTGGGCACGGTCCTCGGAAACTGTTGCAGCAGAGTAAGGAGAAGCTGATGCATCGACATTACGAAACTGGAACACCGCGCGTCGCGGTTGGCTTTTCTGCCGTCGCCATGACGGCGATCACCATCGGCGCGATGGTCGTGCTGCCGGCGAGAATGAGCGTCGACAGCCAGGAGCCCGTCCTCGCCAAGCAGGAATCCGTCTTGTCTGCAACGCAGGTCATTAGCGAGGCTTCGGCGAGCGCGGTTTCTTACTCGGTCGCCGACTATGTCGCCGTGCACGAGCTCGCGGCGCCGATCGCCGGTTGCGCGTGCGACACGAATGGGGAGAGCTCTGGCGCTGGCCAGGACAGCGCTGCGCAGAGCGGCGCTTCGCAGACCATGGTCGCGCAGCGTTCGCCCTCCGCTTCGTCGCGCGCGGCAGGCGGTTCATCCGTGCGCGCGCACGCGAGGAAGACCAAGACGCTGTGAAGACTCTAGCGAGAGGGTGACGAACATGCCGCCTCGGTTCATATCGCGGCAGCTCTCGCGTCCGACCGGAGCCGTCGGCCGCGTGATAGGGTCACTGATGAATCGTCACAACGCGAGGATGAACGCCTTCGCCGTTGAGCGGCTCGAGCTCGCGCCGACCGACCGGGTCCTCGAGGTCGGGTTCGGCGGCGGCTCCGCATTGCCGTCTCTCCTGAACGGAGCCTCGTTCGTGGCCGGCATCGATCCGTCTTCGGCCATGGTTAAATGGGCGAGGAGTCGATTCTCCGTGGCCGTGTCCGAAGGTCGCGCAGTCTTTCACGAAGGCAAGGTCGAGGCCATCCCGTTCGAGGCGGGTTCGTTCGGGAAGGTCTGCACTGTCAACACGGTCTATTTCTGGAAGTCACTCGAAGCGGGATTCGGCGAGATCTATCGCGTGCTGCGCCAGGGCGGTCGCCTGGCCGTGGGGTTTCTGCCGAAGGAGCGGATGGACCGACTCGGACACCCGGCCGACATCTTCACCGGCCGCACACCCCAGCAGGTCACCGCGGCACTCGCGTTCTGCGGCTTCACGCAGGTCCATATTCAGCGCCCGGACTCGACGACGCACTGGAACGTCATCGTCGCGACTCGGTAAAGGCGCCGCGGCGCTCGAAGCTCGCCGGATCCTGAGCTGCCAGCACGGCCAAGGACCCCCGGTAGCGAATTACCTTGCGCTACTGCCGCCCGCCATTCGCACCGGCCTGCGCAAACGTATTGCACTGGCGGATATCGCCCGTGCTAAGCCCGATCTTGAACCATTGCGCGCGCTGCTGCGACGAGCCGTGCGTGAACGCCTCCGGAACGACGTAGCCCTGCGACTGCTTCTGAATGCGGTCGTCACCCACGGCCATCGCCGCCGCGATCCCAGCGTCGACATCCTTGGCATCGATGAGGCCGCGCTTGGCAGCCGAATTGCCCCAAACTCCGGCCAAGCAATCCGCCTGCAGTTCCTGGAGCACGGACGCTTGATTCCGCACCCGCTCGGAAGCGTACGCGGTCTTGCGCTGCACCTGCTCCATGATTCCCAGCTGGTTCTGCACATGGTGGCCGATCTCGTGCGCAATCACGTAGGCACGCGCGAAGTCGCCAGGTGCCCCGAAGCGTTGTGACAACTCATCGAAGAAGCTCGTATCGAGATAGACAATCTGATCGCCGGGACAGTAGAACGGGCCCATGGCCGCCTGACCGAGGCCGCACCCTCCGGTGTCGACGGACCCGCGGTACAGGTCAAGTCTGGGCCGCTGATACTCCTTGCCAAGCTGCTGGAAGATTCCCCCCCAGACGTCCTCGGTGTCCCCTAATACCTTGGAGACAAAGCGCTTCTGAGGATCCT
>Ga0126369_10002397_pt1 | contig 13300 bp, 15 predicted proteins | sample PanSoiMetaPlot_1_FD_109646 | JGI IMG/M metagenome (GOLD analysis project Ga0126369, IMG submission 109646) | Tropical forest soil microbial communities from Panama - MetaG Plot_1 | ecosystem: Environmental > Terrestrial > Soil > Tropical forest > Bulk soil | place: Panama | collected 2016-02-17 | reverse complement strand
GAACGTCCTGCCGTCGGTGTTGAAGATGAACGTCGCGCCGTCCCGCTCGACGTGCCCGTACACGACCGCGGCGAAGGGGTCTTGCGTCCAGGGGTCGATGCCCTGCGCCAACACCCCGGCTTGGCGGATGTGGTTGGCGTCCTGGAGCCAGGGGCAGACGTCGCGCAGATCGTGGCGACTCACGCCGTCGATCGCGGTACACACCACGTCGACGGTCAGCCAGCACTGCTTCAGCCCGTCGTTGATGAGCTGGTGCATGGTCGGCGCGTCCCACGGTCCCAGGATCTCGAACCGCTCGCCGATCGAGCCGCCGCCCGGACAGGTGACGCCCGTCCCGTCGAGGCACTCGTACGTGTACAGCTCCAGGTCCATGTAGGGAAACGCCTCGAGCGCCTGGTACGTGCGCGACCCCGCGGGCGACAACGGCGAGATCGTCCACGGCAGATCAGGCGTCAGCGTGCCCGTCGGCGGATCGTAGGTCTGGACGACGCGGTGCTTGTCGGTCTCCTGGACGGCGTTCGGGCGGTACAGCGGTCGATCGCTGTACAGGTCGTTCTGCGCGATGCCGCTCTGGATCGGATAGACGTCGCACACCAGCTTGTTGACGTCGGTCCCGCCCGTCGCCTTGACGACGTAGCTCTCCGGCCCGACGTACGGACCGCTCTCGACCGCCAGGTTCCTTCGGTACTCAGCGAGGTTCGGCATGCAGCGGAGGCCAGTCAGGTTTCTTTGCTGGCACAGCGTACGGTGCGGCTGGCCTGGTCACTGGCAGCATGGCCGGCGACGAGCCGTTGCGAACGCTGGCGAGAGACGGCGCACCCGTCGCCGCGGAGCCCACCAAAGGCGGAGGTCCAGGGGGAAACGACGGCTCCTCGAGCGGAGGCCACGCGCCCTGCCTGGTCTGGATGTCCAACCTGCCGGTCGGTCTGACCGCGCCGCCGAAGGTGACGAAGACGCGCTGGAGCTGGCGGTAGACGAACGCGCCCGTCGGCGTCAGCGTGCCGCTCCAGGAGCGAAGGAGCGAACGGGCGAAGCCTACGGCTCCTGTCGGGTGCAGCGTGCCGCCAAGCGAACGGGTGAAGATCTTGCCGAGCAGCACGGCGCCGCTGGTCGCCAGCGTGCCCGCGTAGGAACGCCTCAGGAGGCGCACAGCCGCAATAGCCCCAGAAGGGGCCAGCAAGCCGACCCAGGAGCGCAGGAGCTGCTGACGCGGCGCTACGGTGCCTGTGGGGGCCAGTGTGCCCGCATAGCCGCGGGTCAGCGACCGCCTGAGCGCCAGCGAGCCAGATGAACCGAGACTCCCAAGCAGGGATCGCGAAACCCCACGGAGAAACGCCCCGCTGCTGGCGAGAGTCCCAACTAACGTCCTGGTCGTCTGCCTCGGCAACGACCCCGAAGACGCAAGCGTCCCGCCGACGGTCAGGTACCGAGCTCGTGACGTCGCCAGAGAACCGCTCGAGGGCAGCGTGCGCTGGATCAGCAGCGAGCCGCCCTCCAGGTAGCCGTACGTGAACGCCTCCAGTGAGGCGTACGTGTTCGACCCGTTGTCCCAGGTCGCGTAGGTGTAGTCGGTGACCGTGACCGGCACTCATCTAGCCGCCTGAAGTCACCGTCGCGATGTACGTGGCGATGATCGAATCGCCCGAGTTGAGCGCCAGCGCCGCGAAGACCGAACGGTCCCACATCGTGCCACCAGGCACCGCAGCCTGCGACATCAGCGCGTGCTCGGTGATGTTGACCGCGGCATCAACGGTGATGGTCGCGACCGACTGGTACTGGTTCGCCGTCGGCGCGGTCTGGGCGCCCGTCGGACGCACGTTGTCCGTCGAATACTGCGTCGTCAGCTCCATCACCAGCGTGGTCTGCGCCGCAGCTTCAGCCGTGGAGCCGGTGCCGAGAGCGTGGTAGTTGAACAGCTCGAGCTCGAAGGTGTTTCGAAACGCGTTGACGACCGCCGCCACGCCCGCGTCGGTGATGACCTTCCTGGACACCACACCCAGGTACTCGGATCGACCGCTGCCGCGGCGCAGCACGGCGAGACGCAGTTCACTCTCGATCCACAGCGCTGACGCGAGCGCGTCCATCAGCTCTTCGGCGAGGTCTTTGGGCAGATAGCCATGCGCCAGGAAGACCGCCCGACCGAGCCGCGAGCGAGCAATCTTGGCGGGCATAAAGCGGGTGATCAGGTTCGACTCGACTGCAAGCATCAGGGCTCCTCGATCGCCACGGTAATAGCGACGTCCACGTTGCCGGCCTGGACGACGACCAGCGTCACGATGTCGCCGGGCATGAGCGCCCCGCGGTCAGGTGGGTACGTCGTAAACGAGCCGCTCTTGCCCGCGGCCAGAGTAGGGCGATGCGTTGGGTCGGTCCATACGCTGACGGTATTCTTGCGTACGTCCATGATCGTCGGCGTCGAGGTGGTACCCGATGTCGCCGCCGTCACGATCCTGATGACCCCGGGTACACAGACGCAGTAGTACGCCAGTACCTGGTTCGCGACCGGGTTGCTGGTCGTCCCACCGCTGATGAAGCCCTGGATGTGGCGCGAGACATCCGCGAGCCGCGACGGGATGACGCCCGACAGCTCGACCACATCAGCCCAATTTCTTGAGCGTCTTGGCGAGGCGGGCGCGCTGGCCGGTCACGCCGCCTTTCTTGGCCGCGACATTGAGCTTCGCCGCCGAGATCGGCTTGCCCGCCTTGGCGCCCAGGGTTTTCCGTAGGGCACCAGGCTTGCCGATCGCCTTCTGAATCCACTTCTCAGCCATCGGTGACCTCCTCGAGCGCCATCGCATCGACCACGCGCACGCCGTGCCGCTTGATGACGATGGAGGCGTGTACGCCGCCCTGCGACTCACGGTTGTTGCGCCGCCCGACCGCCGCCTCGATCTGGCGGTACACCCTGGCGTAGTCGCGCTCGCTGGTCAGTCCGACCTCGCGCATCGCCTGCTCGCGCGGCATTGCCAGCCACAGCTCGCCGTCGACCACATCCGGCGTGTTGGCGTCGCCGCGGCGGTAGCCGTCCAGACAGTAGCCATCGCGCTCGGTGCGGACGACCTGGTCGGGGCCGAGCAGCGAGTGGACGTACTCGACCTCCTCGGTGCTCTGACAGAAGCGCGTGCCACCGTCCTTGAGCGTGAGGCGGAAGAAGCCGCTGCCGAAGACGCACTCGGGCCGATGCACGGTAACGACCAGGAGCTCGGGCCTATCGGACATAGCTGACGTCCTCCTGCGCCTGAGCCCAGATCGTCCTGGCCGCGGCTATCCACGCGTCCTGCTCGCCGCCGGTCAGACCGTCCCACGGTTTGGTCATGTCGCCGAGCTGCGTCATGTAGGCGTCGTAGGCGGTCTTACCGAGCCGATCATCCATCGCTGCACTCGTCATGCTGCTTATCGAACCGTATGAGCTCCCGTAGCAGTCAACTGGCCTTTGGCAGCGGTTCTGGCTCGGGCGCCTCGTCACCCTCGTCTTCGGGCTCCTCAGGCGCTTCTGGCGCCTCGGGCGGGAGGGGCTCGGGATCCGGCTGCGGCGGAGTGGGATCGGGGGTCTCGCGCATGCGTCTCCTCACAGAGTGGTGAATGTGCCCGTACTGGTGACCGTGGTGCCGTTCGCGTTGGTCGCTTGGACGCTGAAGTAGTACAGCGTCTTCGTCGCCAGCCCTGACAGCGCCACGGTCTGCTGCGTCGCGGTAGTACCCGCGGTGTTCGCCGCCATCGATGGCGTGGTGCCGTAGTTCACCCTGGAGCTCGTCGGCACGCTCGAGAGCGTGAACGTGACCGACGCCCCCGCCGCGCCGACGCCCGAGACCGACACCGCGCTGATGCCGACTCCGCCCGCGGGCGGGACCGCCACGATCGGCACCTGGCCGGGACGCGTGCCAGTCACGTCGCCCTTGTAGCCCTGGTTGGCGTTGGCGGGCCAGCTCGCAGGCTTGGCCGAACCAGCGCCCTCGTTACCCGCGTAGTCGACCGGTGAGTGCGTCCACAGACCGCCCGCGGCGCCGACCTGGGCTTCGATGTCGGTCGGCGTCACGTCTTCTTGGCCTGCTCCGCGAGATAGGCGTCGAAGTCGGGAATCTCCTCGACGGCGCCCTTCGTGAAGCCCTTCGCCTCGTAGTGCGCGACGTTCGCCAGCGGCGCCAGGAACTCGCCGCCACCAGGCCGTGTCATGTGGACGTACGCCGTCGAAGACACCTGGGCATCGGGACCGCTGGTCGCGTCCTTGGCCTTGTTGGGCTTCAGATCGAGGATCTCCTGCGGCGACGCCTCCGCGGGCGGCAGCATGAACTCCTCGCTACCGGCCTGGATTGGCTCCTGCGTCGGCGACGGATCAACGATCGGTGCTTTGCGCTCACTCACTTGGAGCCCCTCCTCGCTGGCGACGCTGCGCTCTCTCGAGCGGGTCGTAACCGTGGCTGCGGTTGAGCTTGTCCTGGAGTCCCTCGATCGAGAGCGTCTCGGACGTCTCCACGCCCTGCATCAGCCTGGCGTCCTCTGCAGCCTCACGAGCCGCCGCCCGCTTCGGCATGATGACGCGGATGTCCTTGCCGGTCTCTTCCTTGATCAGCTTCAGGTACTCGCGGATCTCCTCGATCGTGTAGTCATCGAAGGTGTCCTCGAGCGCCAGGTCGCGGTACCGCTCACCAGCACGGCGGATGGCGTTGATCAACGCCGCCTTCTCGCGCTGCGTCTTGAGGATCTTCGGGTACTCGACCGTGGTGTACTGCTCGACCTCGGACAGACCGCCGTCCCGACCAGGCACCTCGCGCAGCTCGTGGTAGCCCTTGTCGGAGTAGTAGGCGCGATTCTGCGGGTCGCCCTGGAGCTGGACGACGGTGCCGTCCGGCTTCAGGAACCAGCGCAGCGGGTAGTTGTAGTTCTGCCCCTTCTTCGGCTGCGTCGCCACCGGCGCGGTCTGTTCCAGGAGCTTGTCTACAAAGTCGTTGCCGGTGACCGCCTCAGGCATCAGCTCGCTCCGTTGACCAGGATGCCGAAGTTATCGCGCATCTCCTGATGGCCGTAGATCTCCTCGACCGCCAGCTTCCAGGCGAACATGTCGATGTCGTAGAAGATGTGCGTCTTCGGCGACCGCTGCATGACCAGCGCCAGCGCGTCGCGGTGGAAGATGGCGTTATTGGCCTGACCCGCGGCGGGCTTGACCAGGTTGGTGGTCATCTTCAGCGTCAGCCCGTACATGTCGCCGAGCGTGCCGCTCTTCACCGGCGTGTTGCCGGTGCCGATGTACAGCGCGTTGCTCCACCGATCGAGGGCCAGCTTCGCAACCTTCTCAGCCGGCGTCATCACGAAGAAGCGGTCGTCCTGCGGCACGTCGGCGTCGTCCAGGAGCTTGATCGCGCCGAGCACGTTGGCGTCCGACGCCGCGGTACCCAGGGTACCGACCGACTGGCTAAAGCCAGCAAAGTCAGACGCGAGCTTGCTATCGACATCCTTGGCGACCGCGTAGCCGAGCTTGCGCTGGTACTCATTCTGGACGTCCACGATCGACTGGACCTTGACGATGTCCTCGATGCCGACCGCCGCGTAGCTCCAGATGTTGAGCGTGATCGTGGTCGCCGTCTCCGCCACGGTCTCGTACGTGATGGCGTTGTTCTCGCCCTTGGCTCGAGCGGCCAGGTTGCCGATCGACGCGACCTTGACGGTCTTGCCGACGCTGGCGTCCGACTCGAAGCCCCGGTTCACCGAATCGGCGATGACCAGGTTCGACTCGGTGGCGCGCAGAACCTGCTTGCTCCAGATGTCTGGCGAAAACACGCCGTCGGCGATGGTCTTGTCTACGAACTCGTTGCCCGTAGCCGCAATGCCGGTTCCGACCGCCATATGAACCCCTTACGTCTGTCGAATGGGGATGCCTCGCGTCGATCGATGCTGCACCCCGGGTCTCGGATGGCCGTTCTCATCGAACAGCGCCTCGTACTCGCGGAGCGACATTGCAGCGACCTGTTCGTCGGTCACAACACGGACGCGGGGAGGGGTTCCACCCTCGCGCTCTGGGACCGGCTCGGAGCCGTTGACTTCGCTCAAGACCGACTTCCGTAGTGCGGACTCCCGCTCTTTCAAGCGGTGCTCGGTTGCGGAATCGACCAGGTAGGACAGGTATTCTTGCAGACCCTCTTCCCAGGGTTTGCCGTCGCCGAAGGTTTTGCCGGCGACCTCGCGCTGGATCGCCTCGGGAAGTGCCTGCTGGAAGCGACCGATGACCGCCATCATCGGCCCGTACTGATCTTGCTGCGACGCAGCGATGCCTTGCTGCTGGTACTCGCGTTGCGTCAGCTCGCCGAGCGTGTACAGGTCGTTGTTCGCCGACGCGTCCCGCTTGGCCTGCTCGACACGCTCGCGCTCCTGCTGCCGCAGGATGTCCCGAGCTCGAAGGTCGCTGCGCGAACCGATGAACCCGGACAGGCGCTCGTCTTTCTCGAGCACCTCGGCGGGCAGGTTCCGAGCCAGCAGCGCGAACGCCTCCTCGGGCGTCTGCGCTTGCGCCCACGTCTGGCGCCACTCGTCACCCGAATCAGGCGAGGCCGGAGGCCCCCCGGTCTCACCTTCATCGGCTCCGCCCTCGAGAACTGAAGGCGGAGGGGTCGATCGAGCTCGACGGGGTGACCTCGATCGACCCTCAGCACGTTGCGCCTCTGGCGCCGCTGAAGCTTCGCGTTCGGCTTCGACCTCCTCGACCAGGTCAAGGTGGACGCCGCGGTCTGACTCTGCCATCTACTTCTTCGCTTTGCGCCTCGCCTGAGCGTAGGCGATGGCGACCGCCTGCTTCTGCGGCTTGCCAGCCTTCATCTCGGTGCGAATGTTGGCGCTCATGCCTGCGCGAGTCTTGGCCTTCTTGCCCCCGATCAGCGGCATGCGTAGCCCTCCTACCTCCTCACCGTGCCGACCGTGGTCGGCGCCTGGAACTGCGGCAGCGTGTTCTGGATCTGCTTGTACGAGTCCTGCGGATCGAGCCCGTATTTCTCCTGCATCGCCTGGAGCACGATGTTCTGCGTCGAGGGGCTCGAGCGTAGGAAGCTCGCCGAGTCGATCTTGTTCGGCGTCGGCGTGTTGGCGATGAACTGGTCCGCGGTGGTCTGATTCGCGCCCGGGTTGCGGATGTCGTCCACCATCTGCTGCAGGTAGCCCATGCCGCCCTGCGTATTGCCGCCCGCGGTGCCCACGCCCGCGACTACATTTGGGGCAGAGAAGCTGGCGGTCGGCTGACCGGCCAGCAGACGTCCTGCCTGACCCATCACCTGCGCCTGTCGGAACGGGTTGGCCTGGAGCTGCGACGCGGCCTGGATGACGCCCATCTGCTGCGCGTACGCCTGTGCCTGCGCCTGCTGCGTCGCCTGACCGTTGTAGAGCCCCGTCAGCCCCGCCGCGGCGATGGCCTGGTTGAAGTACTGGTTCTGCGCCTGGAGCGTCTGCACCGGCGCGCCGTACACCCAATTGACCATCGAGTTGGGGCCGAACGTCCCACCCGCCTGCTCGACGGCGTTCTGGACGGCGCCCTGGACGTCCCTGAACCAGTGCGCTGCCGCGGCGGTCGGATCGTTGTTCTCCGCGGCCAGGTACGTCGCCTTGTCGTTCGCCCCCGCCTTGGTGTTCCAGGCGTCCATCACCAGGTTGCCGGTGCCGGTCGGTTGGTAGTAGCCGGTGAAGTTAGCCTGCTGGTTCAGCGCCTGGAGTGTCGGGTCGCCCTGGTAGCTGCCGGTGACACCGGCCTGGGTGACGCCGAAGCCCTGGTTGTACTGGCGGATGCCCTCGTTGAACTGGTCGGTGTTGAACTGGAAGATCTTGTCCCACTCGCGGACCTGTTCGTTGAACGCCTTCAGGTCGCTCGAGTTGAGCGCCGCGACCGCCTGCTGGATCGCCCTGGCGTACTGGTCGTAGCCCTGCGGCGCTGGCTGACCAGGACCGGCCACCGTCCCTGTGGGACCAACCTGTTGGCCCGCGGGCGTGTTGTAGGTCGCCCCCTGCGTTGGCGTCTGCGACCCGCCACCGGTGCCGCTGCCACCTGGTCCCGAGTAGCTATAGCCGCCGCCGCTCGAGTTGCCCTCGACCCACCCACCTTCGGCGCGGTAGTCAGCTCGGCCCGACTGCGTATCGAGATCGTGGCCGTTGACGATGTTGGTCATGTCGGCACCGTGATGGTGATGTTGCGCGACGCGGGCGTGACCGGCGCCATGCCCGACGCGACGAACGGCTGCGGAGCGGGTACCTGCGGCGGCATCGGCGCGGCGACGAACGGCGCGTTCGGGACTGGCTGCGGGAGTGCCACGCTACGGCCCTCAGGCAGACCGCTCTGCACGAACGGCGCCTTGAAGCCCAGGTAGTTCGGCGAGCCCGGCGCGACCGTGCCTGCCACGCCTGGAGCCGCTATCGCGTTGCCCGCGGGCGCCGCGCCAAATTGCTGATCGGCGCGCTGCCACGGCGTCGCCTGCGGAGCCGTCGTTACCGGCCCTGCGGCGGTCGCCTGTTGCCCCGTACCGGCGCCGGTGGCGCCCTGGAGCGCCGCGGTCTCCTCAGGCGCTGGCTGACCGCCGTGCGTCTGGCGGTAGGTCTGGAACATCTGCGTCAGCGCGGCGTACGCCCTGGCCGCGTCCTCGCCCTGAGCTCCTGTCGGGTCTGCCCGCCGTACCAGGTTCGCCGCCGCCTGGAAGACCTCGGGACCGCCGCCGAGCGCCGTCGCGAAGCCCGCCGCGCCCTGCACCAGGTTGGCGCCGAAGTCCGCACCAGGCGCGACCAGAAGGCCGTGCTTGGTCTGCCCCAGGATGCCAAGCCCCTGCTGGACCAGGTTCTGACCCGCCCTCGAGCGTTCGGTGAGGAGGTTCGCGCCAGCCTGCGCGCCCTGGTTGATCGCCGACAGCGTCTGCGTCGCGGCGGTCGCCGCGGTCTGCATCTGCGCGTTGGCGGCGTCAATGATCGCCTTGGCCTCGTCCACCGAGATGTCGCCGTTGACGACCTGGCCGCTGAGCTGCGAAGCGATGTTCTGCAGCGCCTGCGACGCGGTGACGCGACCCTCGTTGTCGATCCACTGGAGCGAGCCGGGGTTCTCAGGATCGGGGATCAGGATGCGCTTGGCTGTCCCAGTCGCCGTCGGCGGCGTGGCCGCGGGCGTGATCGGCGCCTGGTAGTTAGTATTGACGACCGACTTGATCAGGTTGCCGTCGTTGTCGTACCAGTCCAGCGTTTTGGCCGTGGTGTTGGTCTGCAGTGTCGGCTTCGGCCCGACCCCTGGCGGGTAGGTGTACTTGCCGTTCCCGTCGGCGTCGGTCGTCCAGACCATCTGATTGCCGTCGGCGTCCTTGATCGGCGGGTGCTGCCAATCGCCCGGTGCCGGCTTGAACGCCTTGGTGATGTCCGACTCGTTCGGGTCGAACTGCATCGGCACGCCGTTGATGACGACCGCCTGGTACGGCGAGTTCTTGGCGATGTCGACCAGCTTGGTGACGTTGTTGTTGTCATCGACCGAATAGACCGCGGTCGGCGTCTGGATCAGCCGCCCTTGAGGGGTCGCGGCAACCGGGTGGAAGCTCTTGTCGCCCTGGTCGGTCATTCCGACGAGGCGCTGGCTCCCGTCGGGGTTAGTGACGTAAACGTTGTCGAACTTGCCCGACGGGTTTGGTGACGGCGGCGCCGCTAGCGGGTGGAACGACTTGTCGCCAGTATCGACCATGCCGACCTGACGCTCGGTCCCGTCGGCGTTCTTGACCATGACGGGGTCGAAGGTTCCCGACGGCTTGGCGTCTGGCGGCGCCGCAATCGGGTGCATCTCGTTGTTGACGCCGTCCCAGACGCCGACGATGTCCGTCGTTCCTGGTCGGTAGACCGGCAGCCAGTTCTTAGGGTCGGACGCCTTGTTGCCGCTCGGCGGTCCCTTCTGCGGCCCCTGGACGACCGTGTAGCCCACGCCGCCCTTGGCGCCGCCGGTCGTGGTTGACGGCAGCGCCTGCAGCGTGCTGATGGTCATTTCGTCCGGCTCGCCGTTCGGCCCCTCGATCGACAGCGTGGTGCCGATCGTGGTCTTGATCGTGGCCGGCGCGCTGGAGTTCGACGGCGTCTTGGCCGGGTTGGGGAGCTCGACCTCGTACGGTCGCTGACCGACGATCTTCCAGCCAGGTCGCAGCGCGGTGACGGCTTGCTCTGGCGTGGCGTAGGCGGTCGAAGCCATTACGGTGTCTCCCCTGGTGCGCCCAAATAGTACGGCTCAGGTCCAGGACGGGGCGTCCAGCGCTGGTTGTAGCCCGCGTCGCCCAGGTTGTAGATCCACTGAAGACGGGCGCTACGCGCTGCCGCGGTGACGACGTTGTGCATCGCCGCGGCCTTGTCCGCGTCGCTGAAGCGAGCCCACTGCGGCTCGCGCTGCGCGTCGGCGACGTACTGGCGGATGAGCTGGCCCTGGAGCGTCGTGAGCTGCGCCCGCTCGTCCTCGCTCAGCGGGATGCTGCCGCCCGAGATGTTGATGGCGCGGTCGACCTTCGGCACCGCGGTCCCGTACTGGCGCAACGTCGCCAGCGTTGGCTCGTCGCGCTCGATATCGAACCGACCGGGGATCGGAATAATGCCCGGCGTGAGGTAGCGGCTCGGACCGGTCGGCCCCTGCGTCCGCTCGTCTCCCAGAGGGGTCTGGCTCGGCGGCACCAGGCCGCTCGCGCCTGGATAGTTCGCCAGCATCGCGTCGACCAGCCCTCGAGCTCCATCGTGCGGGTTCCTGGTCGCGACGCCGGTGAAGCGTTGGATCTCGCGGCCCATCGCCGAGTACGGCCCGTAGCTTCCAGCCAGCCCCTCGAGGAACTTGCCGCCGCGGTGATTCGGGTCTTGCAGCAGATCCACGAAGTCGCTCATGCCCTGCAGGAACGTATTGTCCAGCACGTACTTACCGAGCCCGGTCGCCGCCATGCCGAACTCTTCCGGGTCCAGGACGGTCTTACCGTGGTGCGTCGGATCGGTCAGGATGGCCGCGATTGCCAGCGGCGCGCCGACCACAGCCAGGTTCTGCAGCGGCACGTAGTACGTGTTCTTTGTCACCGGGTCGGTCAGTCGCAACGACCACGGTCGCCAGCCCTGCGGATACGTGCTGTTGACCGCGGGGTCTTCCGAGTAGGCCGCGGTCAGCATGCCCGCCGCACCGAGCGCCACGCCGGCGCCCAGGATACCGGTACCGACGATGGCGCGAGCTGCGCGCTCTTCAGCCAGCAGCACCTGGCGACCGCGGGCGTAGCGTTCCGCCCTGGTCCCGACCGGCATCTCCCGCGTCCCTCGAGCCGCCTCGTACGCCGACAGGAAGCCGAGCGGCGACATGCCTGCGCCCTGTGCGGTGATGTTGGCCGGCGTCTGGACGAACGGCAGCACCTGGCTGGTCGCGAAGCGCCCGACGTCGCTCTGGACCGCGCTCGCGCCTGGCATCTGCCGCGGGATCGGCAGGTTACGTTTCTCCTGGAAGACCATGTGCGCCGCGGCGTCCTCGACCTCTTTCGCCAGGTCGGGGTACTCCTCGAGGTTGGCGACGATGTTCGCCGCCCGACCATGCACCGCATCGCCGGTAAAGCCTTCCTTGATCGCTTCCCTGGTCGCGACGCGCATGGCGTGCGCGGAGTAGGCCGCGCCGCGGAAGAACGCGTCTTCGGCGCCAAGCAGACGCAGCGGCATCTCGACCGCCGCGTCCACGACCTGGTTGCCGCTGCCGAAGCCAGCGCGCACCTTCGACAGGTCCGCGGCCTCGCGCTCGTTGATGCCGGTCTTCAGGATGCGGACCGCCTCGGGGAGCTGCGCGTACATGCCCGGTCCGTACGCCTGGATCATCGGTAGCAGCTCGGCGCGGTACGCCTGCCGCTCGCCGCCGGTCAGGTTGGCGCGGAAGGCGTCGATGCCGACCGTCAATGCGCGCACCGGCACCTCGACAATCGCTCGAGCCGTGTTGCCGCCCATGTTAGCGATGTGGGTGATTGGACCGCTCAGCAGACCAGCCAGACGGACCGTGGTCGCTCGTGCCCAATTCGACGGCTTCGCCATGCCCTTCAGGAACTTGGCCGCGGCGTCTGGCGCGGGGTCGTTCATCGCTTTGACGAAGTCGTCCAATACCTGGCGGGTGACCTCCTTGCCGCCGATTGCCTCGAGCAGCTTAGTCGCCTTCTCGGACTGGTTGCCGCGGCGCTGGAGCTCGGCGTCGAAAGCTCGCGCCTGGTCGCGCTCCGCCTGCTTCGCAGCGATGTTGGCGACCTTGCGCTGTTGCTCGATGTAGAGCTGACCGCGGAACGCATTGCGCTTCTCAGCGGCTATCTCGTTCGCCTTGGTGTCCCAGAACGCCATCGTCTCCCAGGTGTCTTTGCGCTTGGCGAAGTTGTCCTGCTCGGCTTTCAGCTCCTGCTTCAGCGCCGACAGCAGCTCCTGGGGCGCGTCGCGCACCGCCGCCTTGCGCTTGGCCGCGTTCGCGGCGCGCTCTGCCTTCAGTCGATCGAACTCGGCGCCCTTCTCGTGCAGCGACATCGCGTTGTAGCGGTCGAGCTGCGCGTAGGCGTCCTCGATTTGCTGCAGGATGCTGGCCCTCGGTCGGATGCCGGGCATGCCCTCGAGACTGGCCTGGCTCAAGCCGGTGAGCGGCACCTGGTCGCCCATCCTGGAGACCGCCGCCTTCGCCGCCGTCGCCTCCTGCTCGAGCTGGCGCCCCCTAGCGAGCACCGCGGTAGCGCGTGCCGCAGCTCGGCGAGCCTGACCAGCAGTCCGCTGTGCGGCGATGCGCTCGTTGGCCGCGGTGATGCCCGACGCCATCGTGCGGTCGAACCGCTGCTTCAGCGCGTTCAGCGTGCGCCCCGCCGTCGTCCGACCGCCGCGGGCGACCGCCAGGATCTTGGTCGCGTCGGCGAGCGTCGCGGCGGAGAACACGAGCTCCTCGGGCGTCAGCGCGTCCACGCCGCCCTTGGCGACGATCGACGCCGCGGTGTCCTGCATGCGACCGGCCTGCTCGATCGCCGCGGCCTGCAGCGCCATCAGCTCCTGCGGGTTGAAGCCCTGGCCGATCTTCGTCTTGTTCCAGTCCTGGACGGTCATGCCGACGCGCTTCGCCAGATCGTTGCGGAGCGAGTCCATGCTGATCGTGCCCTGCCGATACGCTTCGAACAGGTCGGGGTTGTCCTCCGCCGCCTTGCGAATCTGCGCCGCGATTTCGGGTTCACCCTCGAGCATCGAGTCCAGGTTCGGCATGTTGCGCTCGGTCCGAGCTGAGGCTGGCGTCGCGGTCGCCTCCTGGATAGCCTCGTGCGAGACCAGGCCGGTCGCCCTCACGTTGCCCTCAAGG
>Ga0126369_10002396_pt1 | contig 13303 bp, 8 predicted proteins | sample PanSoiMetaPlot_1_FD_109646 | JGI IMG/M metagenome (GOLD analysis project Ga0126369, IMG submission 109646) | Tropical forest soil microbial communities from Panama - MetaG Plot_1 | ecosystem: Environmental > Terrestrial > Soil > Tropical forest > Bulk soil | place: Panama | collected 2016-02-17 | reverse complement strand
TGACTGCTCGCTTTCGCCATGTCACACCTCCTTGGGGCTCGGCGACACCTGGCGCTCAGAGCCGCCGGTGCGCTCCCGGTTTGGGATAGCGCTACTTCTTCTCCAGCTCGCCGGCCAGTTTCTCGATGCTCGAGAGACTGTCAGGCAAGAGGTCCCTCACGATGTCGACGAAGTTCTTGGTCATCAGGCGCTGGGCCCGCCGGATGAGGAGCGGCGCAGGATTGCTGGGCTCGTGGCGCTCGAGGTAGGCGCAGACGAGGTCGAGGACACGCACGGCTTCCTCACGCGAAGAAATCTCTCCGCTCACTCCGCTCCGTATCGCACCAGGCGCCTGCCCTTCGGTATCTCGCGCGGTCCCGCTGGGGGCTCCGAGTGCCGTATCACACACTTCCAGAAGGTTTTCGAGAGATTGAGCCAGGGGCTTGAGCTCGATGGCGCGCTCCGCCCCGACGCGGTCGAGAATGACCGCTTGGATGGCGAGGGTGCGCTCACGGGCTTGGCGGAGCGCGGCCGGCACGGTCTGCTCATTGGCAAAGGCGGCGGCGATCTGAGCGTGGATTTGAGCCAGACCCTTGGGGGGACTCATACCAGGCGTCAGCGTCGGGGCCATCCGTCCGAGCGCAATCTCCACATCGCGAGCCTGTAGCTGTCCGTGCTCGCGGGAGTTGACGAGATTTATGGCTCGCAAGTCCTTGATCAACGTCTCTGGATCGGCGAGCGGAGCTAACGCGTTGAGTCGCTCGGTGGGATCGTCGGAGTTGTCGGACTCGAGTAGAGGGTAGAGGTGATCCCAGTAGCGTTCGAGCAGGCCGTGGATGAGACCGAGTCCGGCGGCGAGTCCCGGAGCGCCTTCGGTCCGCGAAACGGCCCGCGTCAAGTACACCGCCACCCGGAGATCCTTGGTGCGAAGCAGCAGGGCCCGGGCGAGCTCGCCGACTTTTGCCCAGTTGGGGTCCTCAGCGGGCTTGACGGCGTCACCGACGCGCTGCTCCAATTTTCCCCGCGCCGCTTCCTCGAGCTCGAAGAACGCGAGGTCATGCTCGAGGTTCGGCCCGCATGGGGGCGAATCCCTCGTCTCCGACAGGAGTTCTTCAAGGTCTAGCATGGCCCTCCCCAACCGGAAGCAACCAGGAGACGCGCGCTGAAGCTAGCCCTATCGCCCTTACGTGTCAAGGGTGAAGATTCGCAGTGTGGGCAACGCATCATGGCGAGTGTAAGGACAGATCACACTGTAAGGGTACAGGCCAAACATAGGGGAAACATGGTATGTCCCCGCCACCGTCGGCCAAGCGAAGGAGCGGACCCCTCGCCATCCTGGCTCAGAGGCGCAACAGCATCTCCAGCCTATCCGCGGTCAAACGATGTGGCACAGGGACCCGCCGGGGTTAGACAGGCTGCCTCACTTGACACGCTGAGTCGCCTGACTGCTACGGGCAACTCTACGAATTCGAATCTCGGCCTCCCCCTGGCCAGCCTCCGACGGGGAGTACCGGCGGGCAGCCTCAGTGGCCTATGGTCTCTCCTTTGCGACCAGCTATAAGCAGGGAACACTACTTGGGATCATTACCGCCCTCGAGCGGCACGATGCGCTTCGATCGCGTCACCGGCGCCAACAACGTCAGGCGCTCGTTCGAGTCTTCCCGCTTCCGGATCACAGGCGGTCCACACCTGAACAGCGCCCATCGCTTTGCTAATAGATTCTAGCTCCTCTTGTCGGTTCGAACATTGAAGACCTTCTTCCGAATCAAGTAGAGGGCCCTGCCATCCCGATAGGGGATCTCCCACTCGTCCATCGCGGGGAGTCCAGTTCGCGACGATCGGTAGGTCGTCAACTGCTTGACGAAGTCCGAGTCGCTCGGCACGATGACCCAATCAAACTGGTGCTGTTCGAACGCTTCAAAGTCATGCCCCACGTACATCGCCCTATAGTCTGCCATCGGGCGATAGGCACCTCGCTCCCACAAGTGCATCCGGCCATCGATGAATACTTTTGACTTCAGCCCTATTCCGATAAGATAGCCGCCCCAATCATAAAAATTGAACCCGCGGCCGACCGGGGGCCGTCGAATGAGATATTCCGTCAACCCTTCAGAGCATCGCATCCCATAGGAACAGTAGACACGGGCCGGGCTGCGCCACAGATCTCGAAATTCCGCTCGTCTTTCAGAAAGGGACACAACGCACGCTGCGATTAGCACCACGAAGACAAGACTCGTTCGAACCTTCCCCTCTATCCGAAGCCGCGCTCCTCCGAGAACCGTGGCGGCAAAAGGAAGTGTCACAACCATGAACACGGGCACGTGCCTTCTGGACGTGACGGCGAGATAGAATGTCATCAAGGCACTGACAAAGTATGGAAGATCTTCAACTCTCCAGCGAGAGATAAATCCGACCGCCAGAAGAAAGGTATACACGAAGAAGACCATACGGACGATCTCGGGGAACTCCGGACGCATCCACTCCACGACAAAGCTGAGCATAGGATTGCCAAAATGTCTCGCCGACTCGATGTAAATGGCATACGTGAACGGATTGACCAGAGTCCCCACGCCCGAGACGAAAAAGGAGCCCGCGAAGCCAAGCCAGTGGTCCGGCACGGTGCCCGCTCGAATCTTCAAGACAATGAAGTCGCACACGACGTAGACGCCAAACACAGCAAGCCCGAGCAGAAAAGAACCGTGCAGGTTCGCCCAGATGCAAAAGAGACATGGGAGAGCCACATATGACCAGAGGTGACCTTCGCGCGCTCGAGCCAGAACAGCCACCAAGATGGACAGGAGCGCGAGTCCAACCACCTGCGTTCGAAGTCCCTGCATGAATGCTTCCCTGCTCAGGGCGGCAAAGAACACAGCGAGGATCGCGGTTTGCCAATATGGGAGGCGCGCCCGTCTGACGGAGAGATAGAAGATCAGCAGGCCAATGACAGCCCCGGCAAGTGACAAACCGACGAACGACGTGCGAGTGTAGAGGAGGTAAAGCAGTGGGTCGTAGAGCCAGGAATGGTTGACCCATTCATAACCGGGCATCGTCCACGAAAAGATATCGTAACGAAGAATCAGTCCATGGGTCAGCAGGTATTCGCCGTAACGATAATGCCAGCCCCAGTCGAAGTCGGTGTACGGATACACGAGGTGAATCAGAAGAGCTCCATAGACGAGCGCAGAAAACACCCTGCCCTGCATTCGACTGCCTGGGTCCGATGTTTCTAGAGTCTTCATGCTATGCGTGTGCTTCTGAAGGACAGGATGTTTTTGACTTTCGCTCCGCAATAGGCCGAGCGCATAAATCGCTCCATCTCGCTTTACTACATTCCCGGGTGAGCGACGTTGAACAGGACCGCATAGGTGAACATCAGGAGCAGCCCCCACGTGACTGACAACATTAGCAAGACCCGGTTGGTCGGGGTGCGTGCGCCGGCAGCCGTCAGCGCGAGGGGGGACAGGAAGTACCAGGCGAACTTGTATTGGAAGACGAACAGCAGGTACGCGAGGATCACCGCCGCGCTCATCTCCGCGACCCGCTCGAGTCGCCCGCGTGCGACCAGTACCAGTGACGCGCCCGCGAGCAGCGCGACGCCGGCGATCAAGACGGCTGGCGCTGATCGAACCGGGTCACCCGACGGGGCGAGATTGCGTCCTCCCGCCAAGTGCTCGACCGCGAGGCTGAGCATGTCCGGCCCCTCCCAAAAGGGAGCATACAGGGCCGCGAGGACGACGGCGGCTGTGGCCAAGAGCCGCACCCCGCACGCAAGTCGGCGCCGGGCGTCTGGCTCGGCCGCGACAGCATGCACGAAGTAGAGCACCCCGACGATCGCCGACACGTACTTCACGGCCGCCGACATCAGGAACAGCGCGAACGCACCCTCGACGCGTTTGCGCTCCGCGAGCAGCAACCCTCCGAGCGCCAGGGCCATCATCAATGACTCGACGTGTGCGCCGACTGCGCTCTCGACGAGGGCAAGTGGGCTCCAAGCATAGAGCGCCAGCGCGCCGAGTCCATCGTCCGACCCGGTCCGGCGTGCGAGCCGATAGAGCGCCCAGCAGACGGCCAGGTCGGCAGCAGCAGAGACCGCCTTGAAGGCGACTCCCGTGGCGATGAGTTGATCGCCGCAAAGGCGCGCCACCATCGCCGCGATCCAGAGGAACGTGGGACCGTAGAGGCTGCTTTGGGACGGCCAGCTCGTGTAAGTTAGCATCGGATCACCTGTTAGAACGTTGGCCGGCGTCACCAGCGGATTCAGGTGATGGAACGCGATCATCTTCCCGAACAGCGCGTATCGGTACAGATCGGCAGACGTCACAGGCGGTAGCAACACGAGCAGCGCGCGACCAGTGACCGCTACAACGGCCACAATGAGCAGAGCCCGGTCGCGCTCGACCGGCTCCTTCGTGCGCGCGAGCAACCACAAGCCCGCGCCCCACAACGTCCATGCCGTGAGGAGAGTGCCCATCGACGCATATGTGTACTGATCGGGAGTGAGCTCGTGGTGCGGGAACGAGAGGGCACGCTGGTAGACATCGCCAATAAGCGGTGCGAAGCCAGGGGCCGGGCTCCAGCCCTTCGGGACGTCAAGAAATAAAAGCACGAAGACGACCGAGGCCGTGACGATAAGCACCCCGATCATGGCAAGGATCGTCAGGCGCAAAGGTCCTGCCCGAAAAGGGACGCTGGACACTCCCGACGGCACAATCAGCGGAGGTTCTCGGTGACGAGGTAAGCGCCACCATCGAGCGATGCTCGTGCCGCGCGCCACTCTAGCGCAGAGCTTGTCCAAGCACACACGTGGGACCTCATTGAGGCGTCGAAGGGGGCTTCACCTCCGCCGGCCTTGACCAAAAATCGCCGCACAGACGTCGCCGACCACTGTCGTTGCCAACTCATGTTTTTCACCCGCTCGCCCACGACGCTGGAGCTCTCGTCGCACCGCGCCTGTCGACCGATGCGCCCCAATCCCTGCTCCAAAATGACATCCTCCTCAGAATGATCCGACCCATGATCCATCACTGCCCACCGATGCATGGATCACTTGGCAGGCGAGAAGGCTTTTAGGTCCTAGATAACCTGGAGCTAGGTTGTTTGTCGAACAGGAAGTGCCAGGCCGTCCACATCCTTACGCAGGTGGCTCTTCACTCCCCGCGCAGTAAAAATGAACCACTCCAGGCGCGACAAACTGTTTGGTCTCGTCAAGACTGGCCGGAGGTTTTCGGTGGCCGCGCATGACGTCTAGGTGGCCGGTCGAGATGGGTGGACGGCGGCGAGTTTTTCGGCCAGCGTGCGTCCCTGGAGCGCCAGAGAGAAGCGTTGGTGATTGTATCGCTGATGCAACCGCCGACGGAGCCGTAGCACCCGGAAGCAGGTGCAGTCGTCCAGAGCAATGTATTGGAACGCTCAGCGGTCCGCGATCGGCACTTACTTCACGTCGACCTGAAAGGACTCACCTGGTTCGGATTTCTCGAACAGCTTCATCTGAGCGGGGCTCCCGCTTGCGGATCCGCCGCACCAAGGTCCCGAGACACGCGCTGAATGGTTCCACCACGTACTCGGTGGACCCGCTGCTGTCAAGAGCCACGTCCGCGGGGTCCCGTAGCCGAGCTCCTGCCAGGCCTAGCGGATTAGCTCCAGCGCCCGCGGCGGCACCTTAGCGGGATCGATGGCGCGGGCAGAGGGCCCCAACCCCTCGACGCTACTGCGCCGCCAGCGGCGAATCGTCCGCGCACTGATCCGATAGTGCCAACCCGGCGGCCGAACCGTGCTCCCCCAGCACCGTGAGGCGATAACGCACCCATGTCCGATGCTGGGGCCGTGCCTTGATATCGCTGAGCTTGATCATTGGCCCCCTTTGGGCCGGACAGCCACGCTTGGACTGCCCATCAAGGCAAGGCGGTCAATCTTGAGTAGATATCTCACCTTAGGCGCGACAAACTTGACAAATTGTCCATTCTTGAACTAGATTCGCGCCAACGCGCTAACCGCCGGATGTGGCAGATGGTGTTGGAGCCGGACTAGCGTCGGTCCACATCCTGTGATGCGTCTTGAATTCCTCGCCGAGGGGGAGCTGATGTCTCGTTTCTCGTTCGACCTCAAGCGAAGGAACAGGACAATGCCGGACGCGCAGCATCGAAGCAAGAGAAATAGGAAGCCACTCGAGACGAATCGAAGCGCACGTTTCCAATTCTCCACAATTGCATGCATAGTCGTCGCCGCCATTGTCAGTTTTGCCGCGTTTTCAAACGTCCTTGCCCAGCAGTGTAGTACTATCATCTCCGGCAATTCGGGAGGTGGCAATGCTGGCAATTCGGTAGGTGGCGGTGGCAATTCGGTAGGTAGCGGTGGCAATTCGGTAGGTAGCGGTGGCAATTCGGTAGGTGGCGGTGGCAATTCGGTAGGTGGCGGTGGCAATGCTGGCAATCCGGGAGCTATACTTGCCCTTTTCGCAGTAGGCAATTCGGCAGTTGGTAATTCGGTTGTGGTTTCGGTGGTGCCGTGCCCCAGTCAAGTAAGCCAGGGCCCTGCGGGAGTCAGCCAAGGCGCCGCATTGGGGACGCTGAGTCTGCTGACTGCCACCTCTAACGCTACGAATACGAATATCGGCCTCCGCCTCGCCAGCCTCCGAGGGGGAACACCGGCGGGCAGCCTGAGTGCCCTCCCACGTGGTCTCTCCCTTGCCACCAGCGATAAGCAGGGAACACCGCTTGGGGTCATCGGCGACCTTGAGCAACCTCTTGAGCGGGGGGGCGGCGCTAGCGCTGATTCGTCCAGCCTGCCGAGCAGATTCGGAGTATTCGCCAACGGCCTCGGCACTTTCGGAGATCAAGACACTACACCGCGGATACCTGGCTTCGACTTCCATACGGCAGGCTTCACCGTCGGCGGGGACTATCGATTCACCAACCGCTTTTCCCTGGGAACGGCCTTCAGCTATGTCCAGACGAACGCCGATTTTGATTTCTCCGCCGGCAATTTCAGCAACAAAGCCTACAGCCTGTCTGCGTACGGAACCTACTACATCTTAGAGAAACTGTACGTCGACGGCATCGTGACCTACGGGTGGGATAACTACACCACGGAACGAAATATCCCCGGTACGGGAACCGCCAATGGCAGCCCCAGCGGCACCCATCTGGCGCCCAGTCTCAGCGCTGGATACAACTTCAACATCGGGGCTCTCACCTTCGGTCCCACCGGGCGGCTCGACTATGTGCGCGTCGACATCGACGCCTACCGTGAGCACGGCGCGGACCCCTTCAATCTCAGCATTCGCAGTCAGAACGTCGAGTCACTGACAACGGCTTTCGGCGGGCAGGCGACCTATGCCATCAGCACGCGGTGGGGCGTCTTCTTGCCGCTCGTACGGTCCGAATGGGTCCACGAATACGAAGGCAACAGTCGCAACGTTATCGGAAGTTTCACGACGACTCCTGCGACTACAGCCGCCCCTCTTGTTTCTGGTATAGTTTATCAAGTTCAGACTGGCAACCCCGACCGAGACTACTTCCGCCTCGGTGGTGGTGTTTCGGCGACCTTCAAGCGCGGGATCTCTGCCTTCGTCTACTATGAAGCCGTCCTCGGACTGACCAACTTCACCGACAATACGTTCCACGCGGGAGTGCGCTTCGAATTCTAGTAACTCCCGCGGCCTTGAGGCTCATGGCTTAGTCGCGCCTCGCCCTTGTCGGCGGTGCGTACACATTCCAGGGTGGAGTCAGTTCACCTTTGGTCGAAACGTGTCGGTCGTCCTCACTTCATTTCATTGATTCCGGCGATCCCTACCTAGATAAGACACTTTCCTCGGGGGATTCTCAGCCCCTCCGCACAGAGGTTTTCACCTTGGAGATTGGGTCGAAAGGTGGCGTCACGCCTATATGAAGCATACCCTTCCTCGTACAGACGACGAGGGAGGGCCCTTGGTCAATGCAAGTAAACGCGGTCATTTCGTCCACTGACTTGATTCTATGCGGCTCTCCAAGCTTGGCCTGGGCGTTTCAGCCATCTTCAGGGCCAGGAAATCAGCTTTCGTGCATTACGAGGAAGTACTCGGACTCTCGTTCAACCCGGGTTTCCGATTGGAGTTTTAGCGCAGGGAAGGTCGTTCCACCTCGAGTCGCCCCTCGGCCCTGCCGCGCTACTTGAGCCGCTCGTGCTCACCTCCGAGGCCACCCTGGCGTCGAAGATCTGCAGTTCGCTACTGCGACGGCCCTGGTCGCTCTTGGCCGCGAGTCTCCTCCTTGCCGCGACCGCCTGCAGCTCACCGGCACAAAGGTTTTCACAGAATGCCGCGGCTCTAGGGATCGACTCCGACATCGTTCACGGAACCGTATTTCAGCATGTGGTGTTCAAGCAGTCGCGCCGATCATCATCCATGCTGCACGTCTATATTGACGGCGACGGCACACCCTGGCGTGACGGTCACCCCAGCTCCGACCCAACTCCTCGCAATACTCTCCTGCTGCGGCTCATGGCCCTCGATCCGGCCCCCAGCGTCTATCTCGGGCGGCCGTGTTACCACGGGTTGTCGGGGACATCTCCCTGCTCCAGCATTGTCTGGACGCAAGAGCGGTATTCTGAAGCCGTCGTGTCGAGTATGGCCGCGGCTCTCCGTCACATCCTGAAGACGAGTAACTTCGACAGGCTCGCCTGGTTCGGCCACAGTGGTGGAGGCACCCTGGCGGTCTTGCTCGCACCGCGATTCCCCGAGACCACCGATCTGATAACGATTGCCGCGAATCTGGACATCGATGCCTGGGCGGACTTACATGGTTACTCCCGCCTGAACGGCTCACTGAACCCTGCGCGACAACCCTCACTCCCTCCTTGGATCCATCAGCGCCACTACGTCGGAGGCAAGGATCGACAGGTTCCGGAGGAAGTAGTGGAACGAGGCCCGATCGATCGACGGCAACTGATTGTGATTCCGTCCTACGATCACGTGTGCTGCTGGGAATCAATCTGGCCAGCCCTGCTGGCCGACATTGACCGAACGCCAATGCCGACCCATTGACGGCGCACCAATCGTCTTGCTAACCGTTCCTCAGCCTCCGGACCGGATGAACACGAAGTCACCAGCCTCGTGGCCGGCAAACCGTATCGGCGCATACTCCGGAACTTGTGGTACAGTGAGGCGTTCGGCCATGCTCGCCACTTTCACTTGTAGCCGGCGGAACGCTTCCCTGCCAAGGAGAATCCCGTCATTCTCACGGAGCACCTGAATGAAGATGTTGGCGAAAGCCGAGTGCTTGCCCCCAGCACTGTCGAGCACAGGCTCGAGCCCACCCGATGTCATGACCAACCTCGATCGCCGCTGTGCCATCTTCTGGATTACACTCAATAACTCCTCGTCGCTCATCCCACTCTCGAGCTGACCGCTGACCGACCGACTCAGGGTGCCTGCGTAGCACGAGTCCGAGACCAGCAGCAACTGCCTCACGGCCATGGTGTTGAGGATAGCGGTGATGTCGCCGTTGGCAATCCAATTCGTCGCGTCCTTCGATTCAGCGTCGACCGGCAGCCAGTAGCCACGCTGGTTCGTCTCGTCCAGAATGCCGTAGCCCGCGTAATAGATCAGCAGGTTGTCCTTACTCGTCAGCTTTTCGCGCAGGTCGTTCAAGGCGGAGAGGATCTGATATCGACTGGCGTTGGTCAGCACCGTAGTCGTGAACTGGTACTGATCACTCAAAATCTTCGCGACGTCGGTAGCATCATCGACCGCAGTGGGTAATGGTGGCAACTGCCGATAGCTGTTGTTACCGATTACGAGAGCGTGGTAGTTGCCGAAGTTCACTTTCGGGCGTCGCGCCTCAGGTTTCCCCTCTGCGCTACGGCTCTCCGGGCCTCGAATCGTGCCAGCACGTTGGATCATTGCGACGGCGGGCAGCACGAAATTCAGCATGGAACTACGCCCATTCAGATCAACAGCAAGGATGCGAACTCTTCGGTCGGTCTCCGTGAGCGGAATCTGTGCTCTGAACAAGTGCTCGCTGTCGAGCGTCTCGTTTCGCTGATTGATCGTGACAGATTTCAGACCAACTGGGGTCGTAACTCTACCCACGAGAAGCACCTTCATCACAGAGCTCGTAGCGGCGGACGCTGGCGTCGGCCGCACGTGAGCGTCACGAGTCGTTAGGGCTACTTCGGGATCGAGGAGTTGCACCTGAACGAGGCTGATCTTGGGGCCGCCCGTCGGAGCTTGCTGCGTGAGACCTTCTATTCCGGCACGCTGCGCGCTCGATTCAGCCTCGGCTCCGGCTAGTCTCTCTCGAAGCGCCTCGGCCTCTCGTGCGAGTGCGTTCCTTGGGGAGCGAGAGTCCGCTTCGGCCCGCGCTAGAGACGCACGAAGAGCGGCGACCTCGCGGTCCTTCGCATCCAGCCGGGCTTCGCGTTCCGCGACGGATTTCTGCAGCTCGTCGAGTTTGGCCGGAGTCATTTGGCCCTTGTCCTTCAGGCCCTGGATCTCCTTTCGTAGCTGGACGAGACTCGCCTGGTCGGCCTCGACGGTACGTCTGCTGTCCTCGATGCTTCGCCGTTGCGCGTCAAGCTCGCCTTGGGCACGATCGAGCTCGGCGCGCTTCGTCTGAAGTTGGCTACGCAGTTCCGCGATCTGAGTCCGCAGTTGTTGCAACTCGACATCCGTTCGACCGGGGACCGCCTCGAAGGTGAGCTCTGGTAAGCCGGCCGCACGTCGGTACCAGTTCAGAGCTCGGGTTGAATCTTTGGGCACCCCCAGGCCATTCTCGAAGAGGTTCCCCAAACTAATCGCCGCCCGTGAGTAGCCACTTTCGGCCGCGCGCCGATACCATTCCGCAGCGGCAGCGTAGTCCGGCGGGACGCCAAGCCCTTTTTCGAAGATCTCGCCGACGTTGGTCTGGGCGGAGGCATCGCCCTGCTCGGCAAGCGGTAACCATACTTTGAGAGCGGTGGCGTAGTTGGCGCGATCGTAGGAAACGTACTCTCCCCCACGAATTTCACAATCCCGCGCCGATGTCTTAATGGCCTGACGGGCGCTAAGGTAGGTCATTTGGGTGCCCAACCGCCTGATTTGGCCGGGAAGAAGGCAGTCGACTACGAGGAAATCGTCAGGTTTGCTCGGTCCCTGCCCTTTGCCCGGTTTCAATTGGCCATGCGTCTGAACTGGGGCGCTGCGGTCCTCGCTCGCACAGCCGGCAATCAAGAAAATGCCGACGGCGATCGGGAAGACTCGCCAAAGCGAGAACCACATTCTTGGGCCCGATGTTCGAGATTCGCTCATTTCAGAACCTCGCGCTCCCGAGTCCTCGGTCGAAACCGACAGTGATGCTCTGTTTCGTGTTCCGATCCATTGAAGCTGCAAATATCGGAAATCAGTTGATTTGCCGACGGCGAGACTATACGCCTCTCGAGCGATTCACGTCAATTCAAGACCCGCATCGCGAGCCAGCAGTGCCTTGGCCGATGCGGCTTAGTTTCTGAGGTGTCGTTGCATCGAGTTCTAATGCACTTCGGCGAAAGGACAATTGGTAAAAGCGCGAGCGATGAAATTCCCCTATCCACGATGCACGACCGTCTACGACTGACAGATATCGTCATTGGTTACCGTCCGAACTCAGGTTGGCGGACATTCTTCGCCACTTCGTTGTTGCGGGAAGTCCATAAAAGATTGGCGAATCGACCCTCTGGCACGAGGGTTGCGTCGGTGAGAGATTGCGACGGACTCAGCCTTGCGGAAGGAGATCATGATGGAGTCTTGGATCGACCGCCCAGTCGAAGCAAGAAGCCTACTGGCAATGAAAGAAACGCGAGCCTGGCATCTTCGCGTGTGGTCGCTGCTGCGCCGAACAGCGCGATTTGACTTCCTGACCCTTACCATCGGCATCCTCTTGTCGCCCGGGTGCGCAGTGCAGGACCAAAGCGTCCCCGCCGGAGTGCACCTCGAGATACTGCCAGAAGATGAACTCCGTGTGGTGGACTGTCTCCTCCCTTCTCAGGTTCGCCATCTCGGTCCCCAACTCACCTATCTCAGCGCTCGCCAAGCCATCAAGACATCGGCAAGGGACTGTGAGATAAGGGGGGGCTCACAGCAAGGACCCAGCCCAAAGTCATCAGGCGATCTCAATCAGCGCGACCCAAACGACATCGCCCAGGTCGACTGATCGGAATCGTCGAGTGTCGCTTAGTCACGTTGCGTCTACAGGCCGTCTGCTCTCTGCGAGAGCGTCGGAGGTCTAGACAGCGATCCCCTCAGAACCGGTGCGGGGAAGACAAGGGGAATTTCGTAGGCGGTTGAACGGGTTCCGGCCTTGGCGGTGCGGGTGACACTGCCCTTGTGAAAAACCTCTCGGCCGATTTGAATCTTTCCGCCGCTTCCCTATAAGCGTTCCGCTCGTAGAGCCCGTTCCCCTGTCTTTCTTCTGCCAAGCCGCTCGCGAAAGCTGACGCCGCAGGGTCCGCCTGCTGCTTTTCGGTCAGCATACGTACCCTTGCGCTTTCGGCCTCTAACTTGTCGCGCGCCACCTGAGTCCGACGAGTGGCCTCCATGTACCGCGCAGTTGCGTCCTGAAAGGCTAGGCTCGCCGCCGCATAGTTCCGGCGGCTGACCAGCTTCTCCGCCTCGGCCTGCTTCGCCTCTGCCGCATCAAAGACATCCTTCGCCAGGCGGTTCGCCTCAAGCCTGACGGCCTCCTCGCGTATCAACACTGCTACTTGCTGCTGAGCTTCAGACTCCTGCTTGGCTTCGGGGGTGGCATCCGGCTGGCTGGCACGGGCTTGTTGCTCGGCAGCACGCTGCTTCTGCTCCCCAGTCGCTATTTGCTCCGCTTCCTTCGTGGCCTGCTGATACCCTTGCCGCGCCTTCTGGAACGCCATCTTCGCGGACACCGCATCCCGACCTACCAGCGTTGCTTCGGCCTCGCTCTCCTTTTGCTGGGCCAAAGCGAAGGTCCTCGGGGCCCGGCTTGGCGCGCCGGCGCGCTCTGCATCTTGACGGGCCTTCACCGCCGCCCGCCTAGCCTGCCCGGCCTCTTCGACCTCAGTCTTGTTGAGAGCAGCGGTGTCAGCGCCTCCCGCCTCGGCGCCCGCGGCAGGGGGTTCGACCTGGGGAACGGGCGCAGGCTCTATAGTCTGCGGGGCTGGAGGTGACACCGGCGGGGCTGCGGTGACCTGCGGCGCGGGAGTCGAGACCGGTGGGGTCGTTCGGGGTAGCCAGAAAAAGAGGCTCAGCCCGACGACCGCGACTCCCCCCGCAGCACTCATGGTCAAACGCCAGAAACGCCATCCTGATTCCGTCAGCGGTCGGAAGACTTTCCAAGTCCGGGAGCGGGTAGCAACCGTAGCG
>Ga0126369_10002395_pt1 | contig 13304 bp, 13 predicted proteins | sample PanSoiMetaPlot_1_FD_109646 | JGI IMG/M metagenome (GOLD analysis project Ga0126369, IMG submission 109646) | Tropical forest soil microbial communities from Panama - MetaG Plot_1 | ecosystem: Environmental > Terrestrial > Soil > Tropical forest > Bulk soil | place: Panama | collected 2016-02-17 | reverse complement strand
TCACCATGCCCTGCACGAAGCCGACCATCTTCTCGACCAGCGCGTCGTGGGCCTCCCTGGGGATGAGGACCCGCCTCGACATCGCGCAGCCCTGGCCGGCGTGGAAGAACGAGGGTGACGCCGCCTGCGGAGCCACCGTGTCGAGGTTGTCGGTGTCGAGGTGGATCGCGACCGACGTGCCGCCCAGCTCGAGGTGCGCGCGGGCCATCGTCTGCGCCGCGGCCGCGAGGATCTTCTTCCCCGTGGCGACGCTACCCGTGAAGCTGATCTTGTCGATCCGCGGGTCGGACACGAGCGCCTCGGCGATGGCGTTCGACTGCCCGGTGACCCAGTTGACGACGCCGGGCGGCAGGTCGGCCTCGGCGACGATCTCGGCGAGGAAGAGATTGATGAGTGGGCCATACGGCGAGGGCTTGAAGACCATCGTGCAGCCGGTGGCGAGCGCCGGGCCGAGCTTCTGGACGGTCACGAAGACCGGGAAGTTCCAGGTGGGGATGAGGCCACAGACGCCGGCCGGCTGGCGGTAGACGATGGTCGAGTTCACCTGCGTACCAAGTGGACTCTCGCTCACCCGGGCGGGGAGCGACTCCTCGAACTCGAAGCTGAGCGCGAGCTCCGCGTAGTGCCGCATCATGCGGATCGGCGCCTCGATCTGGATGTCGTGCGTCAGGTAGGTCGCGCCCGCCTCGGCGATGACGAGCTGGCGCATCTCCTCCTTCCGTCGCTCCATCCCGTCGGCGATCGCGGTGAGCGCGCGAGCGCGGTCCTGCCGCGAGGTCCGCGGCCATGGGCCCTCGTCGAAGGCGCGCCGCGCTGCGGCGATCGCCTGCCGCATGTCGTCGGCCGAGGCCTCGGGAGCCGTGCCGATCGTCTCCTCGGTGGCGGGGTTCGGGACCGCGTAGGTCTTGCCGTCACGCGCCTCGACCCACTGACCGTCGATCATCATCCGCCGGCTGGCGGCCAGCACACGCGCCTGCTCCATGGAATCCTCCTTCTCGGCTGCTCTCTATAGGTCGGCCCCGAGGACGTTGTCGACCACCGCGTTGACGCGGCCGCAGCCGGGGTGCTTTGGTCGGCGGGATGGCCGCGACGCGCGTCGACCTCGATTCACGCTACCTGGCTGCCCAGAAGGAGGATGGCGTCCTCACGGTCACGATCGACCGACCTGAACGGCGGAATGCCCTCACCATCGAGATGTACCACGGCCTCAAGAAGGCTGCCGTCCTGACGGAGCGTGATCCCGAGGTCGATTTCCTGGTGGTGACGGGACGCGGCGACTACTTCTGCGTCGGCGGGGAGATGGGCGGGCAGCACGAGGGCGGCGCCAGGATCGATCGCGAGACCGACGCGCTCGATCTCCTGCCCTTCGTGCAGTTCGAACGCTGCCCGAAGACGATCGTCGTCGCGATCAACGGTATGTGCCAGGGGGGCGGCCTCAACCTGACGCTCACCAGCGACGTCGCGATCGCCTCCGACCGGGCGACCTTCCGGGCGCCCGAGCTCCTCCGCGGCGTGCGGGACAGCTATCTCGGCGCGCGTCTCGTCACCCGCATCGGCGTGGCGCGCGCCAAGTGGCTCCTCTTCGCCGCGCAACCCGTCTCGGCGGCCGAGGCGCACGCGATGGGGCTCGTCGCGCGCGTCGTGCCGCACGCCGAGTTCGCGGAGCGCCTGCGCGAGACGATCGACTGGCTCCGCCAGACGGCGCCCGGCGCGCGCGCGGCGCTCAAGCGGGACATCAACCGCCACCTCCCCCCCATCGACGACGCCATGTTCGCCGAGGGCCTCGCCAGCGAGGAGTGCCGGGAAGGCTTTCGCGCCTTCGTCGAGAAGCGTCCGCCGGCCTGGGTGCGGAAGCCCGGCCCCACCGGATGATGCAGCCGACCCGTCTGCCCGACGATCGCCGAGCGCGGCACGAGGCGACCGGCGAGTGGCCGCAGCCGTCGCTCTGGACCATGCTCGCCGCCCGCGTCCGCGCGACACCCGGGCAGACGTTCCTGATCGAAGGCCAGCGCGAGGGCGGGCGGAGCTACACGTTCGCCGACCTCGCGGCGCGCGCCGAGCGCATGGCCGGCGGCCTCGCCCGAATCGGACTGCGCTCGGGCGACGTCGTCTCCTGGCAGCTCCCCAACTGGTTCGAGAGCGCCGCGCTCGCCGCCGCCATCGACCGCCTGGGGGCCATCTCGAATCCCATCATCTCGATCTACCGTGCCGAGGAGGTGACGTTCGTCTGCCGGCAAGCGCGCTCGCGGGTGCTCGTCGTCCCGGGCGTCGTGCGCGGCGTCGACCATCGCGAGATGGCGCGCGCTGTCCGGAGGGCCGCACCGGATCTGGAGCACGTCCTCACGGTACGGGCGCAGCCGGGCGACGGCATGCGCGCGCTCGAGGCGCTCGAGGAAACACCAGGATCATCCGCAGCCCCCGCGCCGCCGGGACCGCACGACGTCTCCATGCTCTTCTACACCTCGGGCACGACGGCTGACCCGAAGGGCGTGATGCACACCCCGTCGACGCTGGGCGCGGTGATCCGCTTCCACGCCGAGATCTTCCACCCGACGGCCAGCGACGTGGGCCTGCTTCAGTTCCCGCTCGCGCACCTCGGCGGCATCGTGATGTTCGTCATGCTGCCGATCGCGCACGGGTCGAGCGTCGTCTTCATGGAGACGTTCGACCCGGCGCTGGCGGTCGACCTCGTCGAGCGCCACGGCGTGACCGGCGCAGGGGGCCCGCCCGCCATCATCCAGGGGATGCTCGCGGCGCCGAACTTCTCGCCCGCCAGGGTGCGGAGCATCCGGTCGAGCGGCTCGGGTGCCGCCGACGTCTCGCCCGAGCTCATGCGCGAGACGAAGGAGAAGTTCGGTTGCGCCGTGCATCGCTCGTACGGCATGACGGAATGCCCGATGTTCACCAGCGGCCGCCCGGGTGATCCCGAGGAGAAGCTCCTCGGCACGGACGGACGCCCCGTGCCCGGGTGCGTCGCGCGGCTGGTCGACGAGACGGGACGCGCCGTCGGGCCGGGCGAGGAGGGCGAGATCGAGGCGTACGGGCCGCAGCTCTGCGTCGGCTACCTCGATCCGCGGCTCAACGTCGCCTTCACCGCGGACGGGTTCCTCCGCACCGGCGACCTGGCGGTCGTGGACGACGCCGGCTTTCTCCGCATCACCGGACGGCGGAAGGACATCATCATCCGCAAGGGCGAGAACCTCTCCGCCAAGGGCATCGAGGATGTGCTCGCCGACCACCCGAAGGTGGCCGACGTCGCCGTGATCGGCGTGCCCGATGCAGGAAGCGGGGAACGGGTGTGCGCCTGCGTCGTCATCCGCCCGGGGAGCGAGCGGCTGACGCTCGCCGAGGTGCGGAGCTTCATGGAGGCGAGAGAGGTGATGCGGCAGAAGATCCCCGAGCAGCTCGAGCTAGTGGCGGAGCTGCCCCGGAACGCGACCGGCAAGGTGCGGAAGGACATCCTTCGCGCGCGATTCGGCGGGCGGTAGGGCGGGGTCCGAGGTGCTCATGCGCGGGCGAGCGAGGGAGGGGGCCAGGGGTGCCGGCTCATGGTCCTCGCGCATCCCCGCCCCGCCGCGCCGCAACCCACCGCGCTGCGGAAATCGCCTGCACCCCTGGCCCCCTCCCTCGCTCGCCCTGGCCGTGTCAATTCGGGGGCTCCTGCCCGCATGAATCTCTCCTTCGATCCCGAGCAGGAGGCGTTTCGGCTCCGGCTTCGTCGGTGGCTTGCGGAGAATTTGCCCGCCGGGTGGGGTACGGAGGCGTTTGGCGGATTCGCGAGTGAGGACGACGAGACGGCATTCCTGCGTGACTGGCAGGCGCGGCTCCATCGTGCCGGATGGTGCGGGCTTTCCTGGCCGAAGGAATACGGAGGGGCGGGGGCGACGGCGATCGAGCAGGCGATCTACGACGAGGAGACGGCGCGTGCGCAGGCCCCGGAGCTCATCAACAAAGTCGGCGTCAACAACGTCGGGCCGACGCTCATGCGGCACGGCACCGAGGAGCAGAAGCGGCGCTTCATCCCGAAGATCCTCTCCGCCGAGGAGATATGGTGCCAGCTCTTCAGCGAGCCGGGCGCCGGCTCCGACCTGGCTGCCATCCGGACCCGCGCCGAGCGCGAGGGCGACGGCTACCGCCTCACGGGGCAGAAGGTGTGGACGAGCTTCGCGCGGCTCTCGCGCTGGGCGATCTGCCTCGCCCGCACCGACCCGTCGGCCCCGAAGCACCGGGGCATCACGTACTTCATCGTCGACATGGCCGCGCCGGGCATCACCGTCCGCCCGCTCCGGCAGATGACGGGGAGCTCCGAGTTCAACGAGGTCTTCCTCGACGCGGTCTTCGTCCCGCGCGAGCACGTGATCGGCCCGGAGAACGGCGGCTGGGGGGTCGCCATGGACACGCTCGCCCACGAGCGCGGCACGAGCTATCTCTTCAAGGAGCAGGTGAAGGCGAAGATCGGCGTCGAGCGGCTCCTCGCCCTCGTCCGCCAGCGCGCCGCCGAGGGCCGGCCGGTGCACCGTGCCCTCCGCGCCGAGGTCGTGCGAGCGTGGATCGCGGTCGAGATCATGCGTCTCCACAACCTCGACACGATGACGCGCCTCGCGCGCGGCCAGGAGCCCGGGCCCGAGTCGAGCCTCAAGAAGGAGTTCTGGACGCGTCTCACCCAGCACCTCCTCGAGACGATGATCGCCGTCCAGGGGCCGACCGGGCAGCTCATGCCCGACGATCCGCACGCCGTCGATCGGGGACGGTGGCAGCAGAGCTTCCTCTACAGCCGCTCCTCGAGCATCTCGGGGGGGACGTCGGAGATCCAGCTGAACATCGTGGCGACGCAGATGCTCGGTCTGCCGCGGGGCAGATGATCGTACGCGGGGATCGCACGGCGGAGCGAGGTCGGATGCTCGATACGGATGATCCCCTTCGCGAAGGGAAGTCCATGTCGACGCAGCACCGGGTAGCGACTTCTGCAGACCACCTGGCCATCGCCGATCTGCATGCCGAGAGTTGGCGGCGCACCTACCGCGGTGCCTATAGGGATGAGTTTCTTGACGGCCCGGTCTTCGATGACCGGAGGGCAGTCTGGGAGAAGCGGCTGTCAGCACCGCCCGCGAACCAATTCGTCGTCGTCGCGGAGGAAGAGGGCCGCATCGTTGGCTTTGCGTGCGCCTACGGCCGTGACGATGAGCAATGGGGCACCCTCCTCGACAACCTTCATGTGCGGTCAGAACTGCACGGCAACGGCATCGGAACAGGGCTGGTCGCGGAGGTTGTGAACTGGTGCCTCGCGCACCACCCCGACTCCGGGCTGTGGCTCTGGGTGGTGGGCCAGAACCACCGCGCCCGTCGCTTCTACGAGCGGCTCGGCGCCATCGATCGCGGTGCAGAACTCCGCCCGCCAAGCGCCGGAGGGGGCGAGCTGCGGGAGGTTCATCGCTACGCGTGGACGACCCTCGAGAGCGTCCGACTTCGCAGGAAATGAAATCGATTCCTGAATGGGCTCGGCAGAGGCGGGCCGATTGGCGGTACACCGGCCAGGAACGACCCGCCTTCGCCGTCGTTCCCCAGCCCGGGCGGGAGTCGGTATGGGACTATCCCCGTCCGCCTCGAGTCGAACGTAGTGCACGTGAAGTTATGGTCCGCGTCGGTTCCACCCTGATCGCCCATTCGCGTGGAAGTGCGCGCGTCCTCGAGACCGGAAGTCCGCCGTCGTTCTACATCCCCCCGAAAGACGTAGGGTTGAGTCTCTTGAGACCGAGCGTCGGAACCTCGTGGTGCGAGTGGAAGGGGGAAGCGACGTACTGGGACCTGGTGGCGGACCGTCGCTTCGAGCGCGTCGCCTGGTCGTATCCCGATCCGTTCCCCGGATTCGAGGACATCCGAGGTTACCTGTCCTTCTACCCCGCACGCGTGGAGTGCTACGTGGACTCGTTGCGCGTGGAGGCTCAGCCCGGTGGCTTCTACGGCGGCTGGGTCACGCCCGAGGTGGTCGGTCCCTTCAAGGGCGCGGCTGGCTCGGAAGAATGGTGACGGGCTCTACGCGAACTACGTCCTAAGGCGGAGCCTGAGGAGGGCACGATGCTCGACGGTGGTTGTCTCTGCGGCGATGTCCGCTTCCGCATCAAGGGCAAGCTCGGGCCCGCGGGCTTCTGCCACTGCAAGCAGTGTCAACGCGCCTCGGGCTCCGCGTTCGCCAGCAATGCGCCGGCACGGACGGCATACTTCGAGATCACCTCGGGCGGTGACCTCGTGACCGAGTACGAGTCGTCTCCGGGCAAGTTCCGTGCGTTCTGCCGGCGCTGTGGGTCGCCGGTCTACAGCCGCCGCGACTCGGAGCCCGATGTCCGCCGGATCCGGCTCGGCACTCTCGATTCCGATCCCGAGCGGCGGCCGCTCGCGCATCTCTGGGTCAGCTCCAAGGCCCCCTGGTACTCCATCGCGGACTCGCTGCCGCAGTATCCGGAGGGCGTGATCGCGGAGGAACTTCCCGACATCGGCGCGGTCCTCCTGCCCCTCCTACAGCGAGTGCCACGCCAGCAGCAGCCGGTACTCATCGCGCTCGCGGAACGCCTGGCCGCGGACCGGTATCGGGGTTGGGCGACGCACGTCGCCGACGCCGATCGGCGGGACGGCCTGATGGGCTGCGCTGATCGGGAGGACGAGATCGCTCGGCGCGTGGAGAGCCTCCATTCCGGGGCGGCAGCAATCCAGCGCGACCTCCTTGTCGGCAATCGGGAGCTGCTCGACATCAACCGATCGCTCTTCGCCGGCCGCTCGCTCGCGCAGCAGTTCGTGATCCAGGCCCGGGCCGAACGGCTCGGGGCGAGCACGTGGCGAGCCTTCGCGCAGGGCGAGAAGACGGCCGAGCGGCGGGACACGTTCCTCGGCTGTGCGCTCCTCGAAGAGGAGAGCGCGGCCTATCTCGATTCGATCGCCGGGGATGCCTGACGGGGGCGCGAGGCGCGCGCCCGACCGCGCGAATCTGGTCGCCTGCTTGCGGCGGCAGGCGCTCGGCTGTGGGCTCCTCGGATCGACCTTCTACGAGACGCTCATCGGCCACGTCATCGCGGACGTCGAGGCCGGTGGGCCGACGTGGGGCATCCTCGAACAATACTCCGGCGCGCCGTTCGAGGCGGCGGTGGGGCTGCGCTTGCTGGGCGCCGTCCACCGACTGGTGCTGGAAGGACGGGTGCCGGCGCTCGCGCGGCACTACCCATCCGTCGGCGGCGACGGGGACTCCGGGGCGGCGTGGCGGCAGCTCCGGGACCTCCTCCCGAGCCACGGCCCCGCACTCGCCGCGTACCTGGGGCACCCGCCGCAGACGAATGAAGTGGCGCGCTCGGCGGCCCTCGTGGGCGGTTTCCTCACCGTTGCCCGCGAGCGGGCGCTGCCGATGCGGCTCCTGGAGATAGGGACCAGCGCGGGGCTGCATCTCCGCTTCGACCAGTATCGCTACGAAGCCGGCGATCTCGCGTTCGGCGATCCGGCCTCGCCGCTGCGCTTCGTCGGCCTGTGGGAGGGAACGCCGCCCTTCACAACGACGTGTACCATCGCCGTCCGTGCCGGCTGCGACGTCGATCCGGTGGACCCGACGTCGGAGGAGGGGCGACTCACGCTCACCTCCTATCTCTGGCCCGACCAGAAGGAGCGTCTCGCAGATCTCCGCGGGGCCCTCGAGGTCGCGGCGCGCGTTCCCGCGAAGGTCACGCGGGCTGCCGCCGCGGACTGGTTGCGAGAGCAGCTCGCGAAGCCCGCGCCCGGCGTCGCGACCGTCGTCTTCCACTCCATCGTCTGGCAGTACCTCTCGGACGCCGATCGGAAACGCGTCCGCCGCACCATCGAGGAGGCGGGACGCCGTGCCAGCACGGATGCGCCAGTGGCATGGCTCCGGTTCGAGCCGTCCGCGGACCGATCTTGTGCCGAGGTGCGCCTCGCGTCGTGGCCCGGCGGCGAGGACCGCCTGCTCGCCACGGCGGGCTACCACGGGCGCCCCGTGCGCTGGCTGGGCCGCTAGGAGACCAGAGCCGTGACGCCCGCGCTGAAGCTCCGGATGAGCGCCGCGAGACGCTCCGGCTGATCCTCGGGCACGAAGGTGCGGCAGTCGGGGATGACTTCCAGCCGCGCGCGGGGGAAGCTCGCGGCGAGCCGTTGGGCGAGGGCCAGCGGGAACAGACGGTCGTCGCCCGCCCAGGCGAGCAGCACCGGACGATCGAAGGCCGAGAAGCGGCGCGCGGCGTCGAGGGTGTAGCGCGAGGAGACGCCGCGGAGCACCTTGGCGAGGTCGCGTCGCACGTCGGCCGACCTGGCGGCGGGACGGACGAACGAGTGCGCGATCGCCGCGTCGAGCTTGTCGCGCACCAGGAGACCGTAGCCGATCGGCAGGCGCCGCACGAAGGAGAGCCGCAGCGATTGCGCGACCAGCCAGACGGCGCCGGGGATCAGGGGCAGCCAGCGGAGAAATCCGAACGGCGAGGGCGGGAAGGTCTCGAACGCGTCGCACGAGGTGAGGACGAGGCGAGCGATGCGCTCGGCATGGCGCGTGACGACCAGCTGGCAGACGGCGCCGCCGGTGTCGTTTCCCACCAGGGTGACGTCCCGCAGACCGACCTCGGTGATGAAGGCAGCGACGAGCGCCCCGAGGCCCGGGGTGGAGAGGTCGGCGGTGGGCTGGAGCGGGATCTCGTGTGAGCCGAGCGGCCAGTCGGGCGTGATGCAGCGGTGCTCGCGCGCGAGGAGCGGCACCACCTTCCGCCAGAGGTCACCGTTCGTCAGGAGCCCGTGGACGAACACGATCGGACTTCCCTGGCCACGCTCCCGGTAGCGGATGATGCCCTGCGGGAGCCGGACTTCGCTCTGATCGCCCAGATCAGCCGACACCGCCATGATTCCTCCTCGCCGCCTTCCACGGCCCGTGCCAGTCGACGTCCACGCTGTCGCGATGCCCTGCCGGAACGAAGTGTGGCGCCACGGCCACGCGCGCTGCGGCAGTGCAACCGGCACCCGCCCGCATATCATACCTCCTTCCGGACGTCCGCGCTCCGTGCTAACCGCCCGCCACATGGCATACGAAGGCTACTCGTGTCTGAAGGTGCGGATCGACCGTGGCGCGGCGTTCGTCACCATCGACCACCCGCCCATCAACCTTTTCGATCTCCCGCTGATGCAGGAGATCGACCGCATCGGGCGCGAGCTCGAGGCCGACGACGCCGTCCGGGTGGTGGTCTTCGACAGCGCCGATCCGGACTTCTTCATCGCGCACGCCGACGTCGGGCTGATCCAGCGCCTGCCGACCGAGCCCCCGCCCAAGCCAACGTCCCTTGGCTTCTTCCACGCCATGGTCGACCGCTTTCGCACCATGCCGAAGGCGACGATCGCCAAGATCGAGGGACGGGCGCGCGGCGGCGGCAGCGAGTTCGTCTTATCGCTTGATCTCCGTTTTGGAGCACTCGGCCGTGCCATCCTCGCTCAGCCCGAGGTGGCCCTCGGCATCATCCCGGGCGGGAGTGGGACGCAGCGCCTCCCCCGCCTCATCGGCCGCGCCCGCTCGCTCGAGGTGATCCTCGGCTGCGAGGACATCCCCGCCGACCTGGCCGAGCGCTACGGATACCTGAACCGCGCCCTCCCGCCCGGCGAGCTCGGTCCCTTCGTCGAACGGCTCGCCTACCGCATCGCGTCCTTCCCCGCGGAGGCCATCGCGCTGGCCAAGCGGGCCGTGAACGCCGCGGAGTTGCCGACGGTCGAGGGGCTCCTCGAGGAAGCCGACTGCTTCAACCACTCGCTCCCTACGACCGCGGCCCGCCGCCGCATGGCTCGCTTCCTCGAAATCGGGGGCCAGACGCGCGATGTGGAGCTGGCGCTGGGAGGGCTCGTGGAGAAGCTAGGGCAGTAGTCGCTACCCATACCATGCGATGTCGCCGATTCGTCGATCTCTGAGCGTCGTCGTCTGGCTCGCGATCTCGACCCCGGCGAGCCTCGCCGCCTCCACCACGAGCACCACCGCGAGGACTTCCATCGCGCCGTGCTCGCCGATCGGCGGCAGCACGCGCACGTTCTCGATCCGCTTCACGCCACCAGCGGGGCGACCGGTGGCCGGCGTCAGCGTGCTGGTCGACTATCCCGAAGGACAGGTCGTCATCCCGGGGGGCCACGGCGACGAGAGCGTCAAGGCCAGCATCCTGAATCCCCCACCGGGCGCGCTGACCGTCCCGAACGACCTCGACTACGCCCTCCGCATGGCGATCGTGAGCACGTCGCCCCTGACGCCAGGCGTCCTCTTCACCGTCCGCTTCCAGGATTGCCAGGGGGCGAAGGTCCCCACGCCGGCAGACTTCACCTGCACGGTCGAGGATGCCGCGGACCCGACGGGGACTGCCGTCCCCGGGGTGACCTGCACCGTGAGCGCGCCCTGACGCCGGGTCTCAGGCACCGCCGCCGGCGAACATCGCCGACATGCGCTTCTTCATCTCTTTCGGCGTGACGTCCTCGCGGTGCGTGGCGATCCCCCACTTGTTGCCCGACGGGTCCTGCACGCGCCCGAAGCGGTCGCCCCAGAACATGTCCTGCGGCGGCATGAGCGGGGTGGCGCCAGCCTTGACGGCTTTGGCGAAGGTCTTGTCGACGTCGGTCACGTAGAGGAAGAGCCCGGCCGGCTGCGCCGGCTCCTGCATCGCGTCGTTCAGCATGACGACCGAGTCGCCGATGTCGAGCTCGGCGTGCATGATCTTGCCGCCGGGACCGTTCATGCACATCCGCACCTTGGCCCCGAAGGCCTTCTTGCAGAAGTCGATCGTCTGGGCGGCGTTGTCCTGGATGAGGGCTGCCGTGACGGTGCCATAGCCCTTCGGGATGGGACGAACCTTCTTCGGCATGCGGGACTCCTTCTCGCGGAGGTAGGTTGGGGGTACGAGCCGCCGCTTAGCGCCCTGACGCGAACAGCGCAACGGCCCTCGCGGCGCTCTACCGCAGCAGGGCCGCGGCGAGCTCTCGCCACTCGGCGTGCGGCAGCTCGGCGGGATTCGCTTTCAAAACCTGCAGACAGACGTGATCCGCGCCCGCGTCGTGGTGGGCCTTCACGCGCGCGACGACGGCGTCGATCGACCCCCACGCGACGATGGCATCGACCAGCCGATCGCTGCCGCCGTCGGCGACGTCCTTGTCGGTGAAGCCGAGCGAGCGCAGATTGCGAACGTAGTTCGGCAGCCCGAGGTAGGTCTGCATGGCCTGGCGTGCGACGGCGCGCGCCGTCGTGGCGTCCCGCTCCAGGCAGACCAGCTGCTCGGGAGCGAGGAGCTTCCCCGCCCCGAGGATCCGCCGCGCTCGTGCCGTGTGCTCGGGTGGCACGAAGTACGGGTGCGAGCCCCAGGCGCGCTCACGGGCGAGGGCGAGGCTCTTCGGATGGAGCGACGCGAGGACGCGCAGCGGCGCCACGGCGGGCGGGGCGCCCATGAAGACCGCCGCATCCATGGCGTCGAGATAGCCGCGCAGGAACTCGAGCGGGCGCCTGTACTCGTGTCCGCGCATGCCGGCCACGAGCGGGGCGTGCGACACGCCCATGCCGAGGAGGAAGCGGCCGGGGTATGCTTCGGCGAGCGTCTTCTGCGCCGCCGCCATGGCCATCGCGTCGCGCGCCCAGACGTTCGCGATGCCGGTGGCGACGATCAGCCGCTCGGTGCCGGCGAGCAGCAGCGCCGCATGCGTGAACGCCTCGCGGCCGATCGCCTCGGGGATCCACAGCGTGCAGAAGCCGAGCCCTTCGATCTCCCGTGCCGCCGCCTGGGCCGCGCGCGCGGGCGCGAGATCGAGAAAGTGCCACAGGCCGACGCGTCCGAGGTCCACGGCGCCTTGCCGTCAGTACCGGTCGATGACCGTCACGCCGACCGTGGCGAAGCGGTCCATCGACTCGAGCACGGCGCCCGCTTCCTCGAGCGGGACGCGTCTGTGCACGAGCTTCCCGGGCGCGAGCCGCCCCGTCTCGACCATCTGCAGCATCGCGCCGAAGCGCGGCGCCTGCATGCCGAGCGACGCCACGATGCTGGCCTCCTTCATCACCAGGATGTCGATCGGCACCGCCACCTCGCCCTTCTCGGCCGCGGTGGTGAGGCCGATCTGCAGGTGCCGCCCCCGCTTGCGGAGCGACATGATGGAGTTCCGGCAGGTGGCCGCGATGCCGAGCGCGTCGATCGAGACCTGCGCGCCGCCCTTGGTCAGCTCGACGATGGCGGCGGCGGGATCCGTCTTCGCGGCGTTGACCGTCGCGACCGCTCCCAGCTCCTTCGCGAAGGCGAGCTTCTCGTCGGCCACGTCGACGGCGATCACGCTGGCGCCGAGGGCGGTGGCGATCTGCACCGCGGAGAGGCCAACGCCCCCGCAGCCGTGCACGGCGACCCACTCGCCGGGCTGCACCTGCGCCCGGTCGACGACGCCGTGGAACGACGTCATGAAGCGGCAGCCCATGCTCGCCGCCTCGACGAAGCCGATCCGCTCCGGGAGCGGAACGAGGTTCACGTCGGCGTAGGAAACGGCCGCGAGCCGGCCGTAGCCGCCCCACGAGACGACCCCCGGCGCGAGGATCGTGTCGCAGACGTTGTGGTGGCCGCTCCGGCACCACTCGCACGTGCCCTCACCCTGGCTGAAGGGCACGAGCACCCGGTCGCCCTTCTTCCAGCGCGTGACCTCGCGGCCGACGGCCTCGACCACGCCGCAGAACTCGTGGCCGAGAACGTGCGGCAGCGCGACGGCAATGCCGAACCAGCTCCAGTCGCCGCTCCAGAGATGCCAGTCGCTGCGACAGATACCGTTCGCCTCCACCCGGACGACGACACCGTGAGATGGCGGCGTCGGATCCGGGACGTCGCGCACAACGAGGGGCTGGCGGATGGCCTCCATCACTGCGGCTCGCATGGGGCTCCTCCTGTTGTGGCGTCGCATACACCCGGCGCGGCGCGGCCGTAAACCCCACCGGCGACGGGATGCCTGGGCACCCCGCCTTGACGCGGGGCACACACCGCGTCCACCATCGCGGCCATGCTCTTCGAGCAGCTCCGGGCCGGCGGCTGCCTCTCGTACGTCGCCGGCTGCGAGAAGACGTGCGCCGGCGTGATCGTCGATCCGGCGCTCGATCTCATCGACCGCTACGTCGCCCTCACCGTGGAGAAGGGGCTCCGCGTCCGGTACGTGATCGACAGCCACACCCACGCCGATCACTTCTCCGCCGCCCGCGAACTCGCCCGCCAGCTCGGAGCCCGCATCGTCATGCACCGGCGCTCCCCTGCCCCCTTTGCCGACCTGCGGGTCGACGACGGCGAGCT
>Ga0126369_10002394_pt1 | contig 13305 bp, 8 predicted proteins | sample PanSoiMetaPlot_1_FD_109646 | JGI IMG/M metagenome (GOLD analysis project Ga0126369, IMG submission 109646) | Tropical forest soil microbial communities from Panama - MetaG Plot_1 | ecosystem: Environmental > Terrestrial > Soil > Tropical forest > Bulk soil | place: Panama | collected 2016-02-17 | reverse complement strand
ACATCGCGGATGGCCGCAACGATGTTGGCGTAGGCCGAGCACCGACAGATATTGCCGCTCATGCGCTCGGCGATCTCGGCCTTGGTGAGGGCAGGGGCGGTGGCGACGTCCGCCGTGGCGTAGCTTGGCCAGCCGGCGCCGTGTTCTGCCAGGACCGCGACGGCCGAGCAGATCTGACCGGGCGTGCAATAGCCGCATTGCAGTCCGTCATGGCGCACGAAGGCGGCCTGCATCGGATGCAGCTCATCACCGTTCGCCAAGCCTTCGATGGTGGTGATGTCATCGTCGGTATGCATCACGGCCAGCGTCAGGCAGCTGTTGATGCGCTGCCCGTTGACCAGGACCGTGCAGGCGCCGCATTGCCCTTGATCGCATCCCTTCTTCGTGCCGGTGAGCGCGAGATGCTCGCGCAGCGCATCAAGCACCGTCGTGCGAGGATCGATCGTCACGGCGTAACGGCGGCCGTTGACCTGAAGTCCGATCGTCACGAAGTCCGGCGGGGGGTCGCCGGCGGGCGGACCGGCAGCCTGCGCGGGCTGCGCTTCGCCGATGAATGAAACCGCAGCTGCGGCGGCGCCGACCTCCAGTACGGTGCGTCGCGTCATGTGAGGGCTGTCCGTATTACGTTCCATGAGTGTTCCGATCTTTTCCAGTCTCTACTTGGGGAACCTGCTTCGGCGACGCCGTTTCTCAGATGCCGCCCGGCGGCACGTAGCAAAAGACCTGTCCACCGACTCCGATGAAGATGATGCCGTGTCCGGTGGGATTTCCTTCGTCCCATTTGATCTTGCCGTTCGGGACGACGATTCTTTCTCCCGGCCGGCGGTGGGGACGGCCGAGCGGCTCATCCGGACGGTCGTCGGTGATGATGGCCACGTAGCGATCCCCATCGACCTCGTAGCTGTCGGCCCAATATGCGTCTGCCTCGCCGCAGCACGACATGTAGGGGCTGTCCGGCTGCATGAGTTTTTGAAACCAGGTGCGCACGTTCGGCGGCTGGCTTTCCCATTGTCCCAAATCCCGCGCCGCCACCGGCGCCGCAAGAAGCATGAGCGGGATGATCATGCGGAGCATGTCGTTACCTCGTAGCTCTACTTGGAAGGCCCCTTCGCGTTGGGCCTGCGCCTGCTGCGGATGTGCTGATCCGCATTGAGCTTCGTTTGGGAAGAATTGCTGCAAACGGGTTGGTCTTGCACTGATCGCCGTGCGCGCGCACGGCCGCCCCGGTCGGAGCGAGAGTTACAGGACGTCGGAGGGTGGCCCGATCCAAACCAAAGTATGACCAGACCAACCGAAGTATGAGGGGCGCATCACGTGTGCGTATGCGGTGCAAAAACCACTGAATCAGCGACCCCAACCTCCGTGCGATTGAGGATCGCGCTGGTGAGTGACCTAATCACGGTGCGACGGGGCTCGACGGACCCGACAGAAAGGCTGCAACGCCATGTCGACCTACTCGCTGGGTTCAAGTGCTGTACGGCGCGCCGATTACGGCCAGCCTCCGTCCGCGTCGCTCATGGACCTGCGTGCGCGACAAGAGCCAGTTCCGCGACGGATCGACAGCCGCCTCGACAACGGCAGGCAGCGGAGCAGCGCCCCGGCCTTACGCCTGCTCGACTTCCGCGCCGACGACGGAAACGGCCATGCCGTCGACGTCATCCCCGATGGTATCGTCAGTCGCCGCGCGACGGCGTGGGATGGCGTCAGAGTGGAGGTCGTCGAATCGGTCACACACGACAAAGTGGAATTCCGGTTCCGTGGGCGGTGTCATCTGCTGCTCGTCTACGAGGACGACGTGCGCGACGACGGTGAAACGCTGATCAGTGGTCTGGGTCGCTCCACGCTACGGACGCTCACACGGAGGCTGACTTTCGTGCCGGCCGGCCATGAGTTTCGCGAGTGGCAGCGCCCGCGAGGTCGAACTCGGGTGATTTGTTTCTATCTCGATCCCGTCAGGATGCCGGTTCATGCGGCCCCCGGCGCCACGCCAGGGCGGTTGCGACCGAACTTGCTGTTCGAAAATGGCGTGCTCTGGGAGACGGCGGTCAAACTGGCCAAAGCGATCGAAGGCGGCTCCGACGATGGGGGATATGCTGAGGCGCTGAGCGCGGTGGTCGCGCATGAAATCATGCGCATTGATGTTGATGTCCCGCGGAAAGCACTACCCGCGCGAGGCGGTCTTGCCGTCTGGCAGCAGCGTAAAGTGGCCGCGTATATCGAGGAACACATCGCCGAATTGATACCGCTCGCCACGTTAGCGCAGCTCCTGCATTTGAGCTCTTATCATTTTTGCCGCGCCTTTAAGCGATCGTTCGGCATTCCGCCCCACCGCTATCACATCAATCTCCGCATCGAACGCGCCAAGGCGCTCCTGGCGGATCCAGAACAATCGGTAACCAACGTCGCGATTGCCCTCGGCTTCAGTGAAACCGGCTCATTCTCCACGGCATTTCGACAGGCCACAGGGATCAGCCCGAGCGAGTATCGGCGGACTCTCTGATCAAGCGGTGGTGCATACCGAAACGGAGTTCTCGCAATGCAAAGCACAATATCCACGGCCGGAGCCAGCAGCCACTATCTCCAGGAAATCCGCCGGGTTCCGATGCTCGATCCCGACGAGGAATACATGCTGGCGAAGCGCTGGCGCGAGCACGGCGACGCCAACGCGGCGGAAAAGCTCGTCGCCAGCCATCTGCGCCTGGTCGCCAAGACCGCAATGAGCTACCGCGGTTACGGCCTGCCGATCTCCGAACTGATCTCGGAAGGCAACATCGGGCTGATGCATGCGGTCAAGCGCTTCGCGCCGGAAAAAGGCTTTCGGCTCGCCACCTATGCGATCTGGTGGATCAAAGCCGCGATGAACGAATACATCCTGCGCTCGTGGTCGCTGGTCAAGATGGGTACCACGGCGAATCAGAAGAAGCTGTTCTTCAACCTTCGCAAGGCCAAGAGCCGGATCTCGGCCCTCGATGACGGCGATCTGCACCCGGATCAGGTCAAGCGCATCGCGAGCCAGCTCGGCGTGATGGAGCAGGACGTGGTCGACATGAACCGCCGGCTCGGAGGCGACGTGTCGCTTAACTCGCCGATCCGAGAAGACGGCGATTCGGGCGAGTGGCAGGACTCGCTTGTGGATGAGAGCTCCGACCAGGAATCGCGGCTTGCCGAGAGCGAGGAATCCGAGAACCGCGCGAAGGCGCTGGCCCAGGCGCTCACCGTCCTCGACGAGCGCGAGCGGCGCATCTTCGAGGGGCGGCGCCTTGCGGAGGAACCGATCACGCTGGAGCGGCTGGCCGCGGACTTCGGCATCTCGCGCGAGCGTGTGCGGCAGATCGAGGCGCGCGCCTTCCAGAAGGTTCAGATGGCTGCGCACACCGCAATCGCGCAAGCGCAGCGTCCTTTCGCCATTCACTGACTGGCTTGCGGTGACTTCGCAAATCTGCTCGGCCGCCCCGGGCCGGGGACAGAACGCTTCAAAGATCCATCTCGGGATCGATCGATGCGAAAACGGGACGTTGACCCGCACGCTGACGCGCTCCGGGCCGGCGCAGGCGGACTTGCTGGTCGAGCATCGCACTGACCGCCGTCTCCAGCGTCTGCAACACCTCGTGGCTGTGGACGCGCCGGGATGTGGCTTCTTTGATGAGCCTGAGCCTGCCGTAGACGATCGCGCCGCTCACGACGATGACGGCTACGTTGGCCGCGAACGCGGCCGTCAGCTTGCGTGAGATCGGCAAGTTCGCAAAGGTGGGCGCACGGTCCTCTAAAGCCGAAGCCCGCACGTGCTCAGCGCGTCAGGTCCATGATTTCGCGGTCGATGGACCTCAGCAGGTCACTGGCGATTCATGAGCACGCGCCTCGCTCAAGGTGTGCTTCCGCCATCCTGCTCGTGAGCGAGGGCGGAGCGGATACAACGAAGCAGCTCGTGTTTGCTGAAGGGCTTTACGAGATAGCAAAGGACGCCGGCGCTGAGGGCGCGCGCCCGAACGTTCTCGTTGGGATAGGCGGTGATCAGAATCGTCGGAATGCTCTTGCGCAGCGCCGCAACCCGGCGATGCAGGTCGAGCCCGCTCATTCCGGGCATATTGACGTCGGTCACCAGGCAGGCCGTGCGTCCGAGATGAGGGGAGCGCAAGAAGTCCTCGCCGGATGAAAATGCCTCCACGGCAAGCCCCACCGAACGCATCAGTCCCTTGGTAGCCTCGCGAACGGATTCATCGTCATCGACGATTGCGATCAAGTGGTTGTTGTTTTTCACTTCAACTCGGCAAGGTCGAGACCCCGCGTCGTGGAACGACGCGGTGTCCTGTGTGCTGGGGGCGGGCCGCATCATAGAAGGCGCGGAGGTCGGCCGCGACTATACGATAGTGTAGGTAGGCTCGCGGGTGCGTTGCAAAACCCGTTTCGAGTTGATCAGCCCTGGCGTTTTGATCGGCCGATGAGCCGACGTATACGATCGTATAGGCTGAGTCATCCTTGCCGGAAGCCTTCTTCGGCGACACACTCAGGTCGGCGTCTGCAAGATGCCGGCCGCGGCAATCGCAGCGAATTGCACGCTGGCGGGCCGGCTACGGAGTCCGGCAATTGGACCCATGCACTGTCCACGTTGGTGGAGATGGCACCTTCCAGCCTTCATGGGAGGATGGCGAACGCGTCTTCTGCCGAGCGTGGCGTCATGGCGCCGAAGGCCAGCGCACCGCCGTGCTCGCGGTGCTGACCGCCGCGGAGCACCCGTCACCCGCCAGTTGCGATCGCCTCGCTCATGAATACGACTTGAAGGATGAGCTCGATGGTGCCTGGGCGGTGCGGCCGCTGGAGCTCATCTGCGAGCACGGTCGGACCATGTTGGTACTCGAGGACCCGGGCGGGGAGCCGCTCGAGCGGCTGCTCGGCGCGCCGATGGAGGTGGGAAGCTTTCTGCGCCTCGCGATTGGCATCGCTTCGGCGCTGGGTAAACTCCACCGGCGCGGCTTGATTCACAAAGATGTCAAGCCAGGCAGCATCATCGTAAACCGCGCGAGTGGAGAGGTGCGGCTCACCGGGTTCGGCATCGCCTCGCGCCTGCCGCGCGAGCGCCAGGCGCCGACACCCCCCGAGACGATCGCGGGCACGCTCGCCTACATGGCGCCGGAACAGACCGGACGAATGAATCGCTCCATCGATTGCCGCAGCGACCTCTACTCGCTCGGCGTCATGTTCTATCAGATGCTCACCGGTTCGCTGCCGTTCGCTGCGTGCGATCCCATGGAGTGGGTGCACTGCCATATCGCCCGGAAGGCGGTGCCGCCGGTCGAACGGCTGGAGACTGTCCCGGCTCCAGTCTCGCAGCTCGTCATGAAGCTGCTCGCCAAGACGGCGGAGGAGCGCTATCAGACCGCGTCCGGCGTCGAGCACGACCTGCGGCGCTGCCTGGCCGAATGGGCGGCTCAGGGCCGCATCGGCGACTTCCCGCTCGGTGAAAACGACGCGCCTGACCGGCTGCTGCTCCCGGAAAAGCTGTATGGGAGGGCGGTGGAGATCGAGACCCTGCTCGCGTCTTTCGACCGCGTTGTCAGGCGCGGAGCACCGGAGCTCGTGCTGGTGTCCGGCTATTCCGGCATCGGCAAATCCTCGGTCGTCCATGAGCTGCACAAGGTGCTGGTGCCGCCGCGCGGGCTGTTCGCTTCGGGCAAGTTCGACCAGTACAAGCGCGATATCCCTTATTCGACCCTGGTCCAAGCTTTTCAAAGCCTCGTTCTGCCTCTTCTCGGCAAGAGCGACACCGAGCTGGCGATTTGGCGCGGCGCGCTCATGGAAGCGCTGGATCGGAATGCGCGCCTCATGACTGACCTCATCCCCGAGCTGAAGCTCATCATCGGTGACCAGCCGCCGATTCCGGAGCTCGAGCCGCAGCAGGCGCAAAGTCGTTTCCAGCTCGTATTCCGGCGTTTCATCGGCGTCTTTGCGCGGCCGGAACATCCTCTCGCGCTTTTTCTCGACGATCTGCAGTGGCTCGACGCGGCGACGCTCGATCTCATCGAGGATCTGCTGACCCGGTCGGATGTGCAGCACCTCCTGCTGATCGGCGCCTATCGAGACAACGAGGTCGATGCGGCTCATCCGCTGACCCTGAAGCTCGATGCGATCCGGCGGGCGGGAGCGCAAGTCCATGAGAACCGCTTGGCGCCGCTCGGAGGGGAGGACGTCAAGCGGTTGATTGCGGATGCGCTTCGCTGCGGGCCGGAGCGCGCCGCGCCGCTCGCGGCGCTGGTGCATGAGAGGACCGCCGGCAATCCGTTCTTCACGGTTCAATTTCTTTACGCGCTCGCCGAAGAGGGCTTGCTTTGCGTCGACCATGAGGCGGCGTGCTGGTCTTGGGATCTCCAACACATTCACGCAAAGGACTACACGGATAATGTCGTGAACCTCATGGTTGGCAAGCTGAGCCGCTTGCCGGCCGAAACGCAGCAGGCGTTGCAGCAGCTCGCCTGCCTCGGCAACGTTGCCGAGATCACAATGCTCTTGATCGTTCTCCAAATGTCGCAGGAGCAGGTCGATGCGGTCCTACGGCCGGCCGTCCGGCAGGAATTGATCGAGCGGCTGGAGGGCTCATACAGGTTCAGCCATGACCGTGTGCAGGAAGCCGCCTACGCGATGATCCCGGCGCAAGCGCGCGCCGAGATTCACCTGCTGATCGGACGCTTGCTGGCGATGCAGACGCCGCCCGAGAAGCGGGAGGAGGCCATCTTCGAGATCGTCAATCAGCTCAACCGCTGCGCCGCCTTGATCACCCAACAAGGAGAACGGGACCAACTCGCCGAGTTCAATCTGATCGCGGGACAGCGCGCCATGGGGTCGACCGCCTACGCCTCGGCACTCGCCTATCTTGACGCCGGTGCGGCGCTATTGACGGAGGATATCTGGGAGCGCCGGCGCGAGCTGATCTTTGCGCTTGAACTGAATCGGGCCGAGTGCGAATTCCTCACCGGCGCCCTGCCAGCCGCAGAAGAGCGGTTGAACGCGCTTTTGACCCGCGTCGCAACGACCATCGAACGTGCCGCCGTCGCCTGCCTGCTGTTGGACCTGCACACGACGGGTGGTCAAAGCGGCCGCGCGGTTGATGTCGGCCTCGAATATCTGCGGCATTTGGGTGTCGAATGGTCGGGGCATCCGACAGACGAGGACGTGCGACGCGAATACGAGCGGTTCTGGTCGCAGCTCAGGAGCCGCACAATCGAGGATCTGATCGATCTGCCTTTGATGACCGATCCGGCATCCCTCGCGACGATGGACGTTCTGACCAAGATGGTGACGGCTGCAGTCTTCAGGGAAAAGAACCTCTATGCCATCGCGATGTGCTGGGCGGCCAATCTCAGCCTCGAGCGGGGAAACAGCGACGCTTCGTGCGCGACCTACGTGCTGCTTGGATGTATCGCCGGCACGCACTTCGGCGATTACGAGATCGCGTATCGCTTCGGGCGGCTTGGCTGTGAACTGGTCGAGCGCCGCGGTCTTCGGCGCTTCCAGGCCCGGACATATCTGGTAGCCGGATGTCACTTGATTCCATATTCAAAGCATGTCCGGACTGCACGGGATCTGCTGCGTCGTGGTTTCGAGATCGCGAACAAAAGCGGCGATCTCATGTATGTGGGGTGGTACAGGTGCTTTTACCTCGTTGAGAATCTTCTCGCGGCAGGTGACCCACTCATTGAGGCTCAGCGCGAAGCCGAGCATGGCCTCGCGTTTGCGCGCAAGATGCAGCTGGGACACGTCGTCGACCTCATTGCGTCGAACCTCGGGTTCGTCCGGATGCTTCGCGGCTTGACGTCGAAATTCGGCTCTTTCCAAGATGAACAGTTCGACGAGGCCCGGATCGAGACGCGCTTGGCGACTAACCCGGACTTCGCGTTGGCGGGTTGCCTGCACTACCTCCGAAAGGTGCAGGCCCACTTTTATGCTGGCGATTATCCCGCGGCCGTCCAGGCGACATCCAGTGCGGAACGGCTGCATCCGCTCGTCCTGCAATTGATGTTCACAGCTGCGGATTATCGCTTTTACGGTGCGCTGTCCCATGCCGCCTGTTGCGATTCCGCGACAGCCGACGAGCGACAGGAGCACCTTGACGCTGTCGCTGCGCATCACGGGCAACTGCAGTTCTGGGCGGAGGATTGTCCGGAGAATTTCGAGGACCGCGCCGCGCTCGTCGGCGCCGAGATGGCTCGCCTGCAGGGCCATGATGTCGAGGCGATGCGCTTCTATGAACAGGCGGTCCGTTCGGCGCGTGACAATGGCTTCGTCCATAATGAGGCAATCGCCTATGAGCGGGCTTCCGCCTTCTATCGGGCACGGGGGTTCGACCAGATCGCTGATCTCTATCTACGCAACGCTCGCTACGCCTATGTGCGCTGGGGAGCCGACGGCAAGGTGCGGCAACTCGAGGAGATCCATCCGCATCTCCGGGAGAAAGAGCCACTCCACGGTGCGACCGGCACCATCCAGGCTCCGGTCGGACATCTCGACCTCGCCACCGTGATCAACGTGTCGCAGGCCATCTCCAGCGAAATGGTGTCGGAGAAGCTGATCGACACACTCATGCGCACCGCGATCATTCAGGCGGGTGCCGAGCGCGGCTTGCTGATCCTGTCGCATGGGGCCGAGCCGCGGATCGAAGCGGAAGTCACCACCGGGGAAGCGACCCACGTGCAGCTGCGCGACCTGTCGGTAACCGCGGCCGTGCTGCCGGAAACGGTCCTTCACCATGTCCTGCGCACCCGGGAAAGCGTCATTCTCGACGATGCCGCGACCCAGCCCGCGTTTGCCGCGGACCCTTACATCCGTCAGGGCCAAGCGCGTTCCATTCTTTGCATGCCCTTGATCAACCAGGCCAAGCTCATCGGAGCTCTCTACCTCGAGAATAATCTGGCCCGCGGTGTCTTCGCGCCGGCCCGGATGGCGGTGCTGAAGCTCCTCGCCTCGCAGGCGGCGATCGCGCTCGAGAATACCCGTTTGTACCGCGACCTCACAGAGCGCGAGGCGAAGATCCGGCGCCTGGTCGACGCCAACATTATCGGAGTCTTCACCTGGGATCTCGAAGGTCCGATTCTTGAGGCCAATGATGCATTTCTCCGCATGGTGGGATACGACCGTGAGGATCTCGTCGCGGGCCACCTGCGTTGGACGGATCTGACGCCCCCGGAATGGCGTGACCGCGACACCCAACAGTGGGTGCCGGAACTCAAGATGACCGGGCACCTGCAGCCATTCGAAAAAGAGTACCTAAGGAAAGATGGCAGTCGCGTGCCGGTGCTGATCGGTATCGCGACGTTCGCACAACATCCGGACCAAGGTGTCGCATTCGTTCTGGATCTGACCGAGCGCAAGCGGGCAGAAGAAGCGTTGAGACGAAGTGAGGCTTGTTTGGCGGAAGGTCAGAGGCTGACCCATACAGGCACTTGGGTCTACAACCCTGCTACGAGAAAAACGCTCTACTGGTCCGAGGAGCAGTTTCGAATTCACGGATTGGACCCTCAGAAGGATCTCCCAGACCAGGAACTTCTGCGACGACAAATACATTCGGATGATCGCGGCCGGGTTATTGCACGGTTCACGAGGGCATTTTGTGACAAGGTCGAAGTCGCGGAGGATTTCAGGATTGTGCTGACCGACGGAACGGTGAAGCACCTTCACGTGGTCGGGCATCCGATCATCGACAGGGCCGGCGAGCTCGTCGAATTCATCGGCACGGCAGTCGATGTGACGGAGCGGAAAAGCGCCGAGGACACGCTGCGCAAAAGGCAGATGGAGCTGGCGCACGCGAACCGCGTCGCCACGATCGGGCAGCTCACGGGTTCGATCGCTCACGAAGTGAACCAGCCCATCGCCGCGACCGTCACCAACGCCGAGGCGGCGCTGGAATGGCTCGATGGTCGACCGCCGAATCTCGAGGAAGTGCGGCAGGCGCTCGCCCGCATCGTCAAGAACGCCAACCGGGCCGGCGAGGTCGTCGCCCGGACCCGTGCCCTCATCAAGAAGGCACCACCCCACAAGGGACGCTTGGAGATCAACGGCGCGGTCCGCGAGGTGATCGAGCTTACCCGTGGCGAAGCGGCAAAGAACGGCATCCTGGTGCAGACGAAGCTTGGGGACGGCTTGCCGCTCATCGAAGGCGATCGCGTTCAGCTGCAACAAGTGATCCTCAACCTGGTCATCAATGCCGTCGAGGCAATGAGCGGGGTGAGCGAGGGGCCGCGCGAATTGCTGATCAGCAGCGGAAAAGGAGAGGCGGGCGACGTGCTCGTCGCCGTGCGTGACTCGGGTCCTGGCTTGGCGGCACCGATGCTCGAGCAGGTCTTCGACGCCTTCTATACGACCAAGGGAACCGGCTTGGGACTCGGACTGTCGATCTGCCGCTCGATCATCGAGGCGCATGGCGGACGCCTGTGGGCGAGCGTCAACGTGCCCCGCGGCGCCATCTTTCAATTCACGCTTCCCGCCCAGGCGGACATTGCACCGTGATCGCGTTTGACGGGGCCCCGGGCGGGCCAAATACGCTCCGATCGGTGACGTCGGTTAAAGGCGCGCTTGGAATGAACAACAGTCACAGGCCGGCACCTCGTTTCCTCGCCTGGGCCGCGCAGCTCGGCTTGGGCGGCATTGGATTGATATTGATCACCTTCGTTTGCTTCCGGCTCGGAGCCAATATCGCGGCGGTGGGATTTGCCTATGTGCTTCTCATTGTGCCGCTCTCCTTGCTGGGAAGTTATAGCGCATCGCTTATCCTCTCGATCGCCGCCGTAGGCTGCCTGGCCTATTTCTTTGCGCCGCCGATATTCGAACTCCGCGTTGAATCTCCGGAGAACGTTCTGGCGATAGCAGCCTTCCTGACGACTTCGCTCATCGTGGCTGCGCTCACGACGAAGGTGCGGAGGTCAGCGGAGGCTGCGCAGGCTTCGCAGCAAGCGTTGATCGACACGATTCCTGCGTTGGTGTGGACCGCGCTTCCCGACGGCTCGCGCGACTTCCACAACCGTCGCTGGCTGGAATTCACGAGCATTTCGGCGACCGAGGCCGCCGGGGACGGCTGGGTTGCCGGATATCATGACGATGACCGCCCAAGGGTGCTCGAGAAATGGCGCTCGGCGGTCGCAACAGGCCAGCCGTTTGAAGTCGAAGCCCGCCTGTGCAGCGCCGCGGGCGAATATCGCGCGCATCTGCTTCGCGCCGCACCGTTGCGCGACGAGAGAGGGACCATCGCGAAGTGGTATGGCGTAAGTACCGACATCGAGGAGCGCAGGCGCGCGGCGGAAGCGTTGCGCGCGAGCGAAGAACAGCTGCAACGGACGCTGGCCGAGCTTGCCTGGGTGTCGCGCGTGACGATGCTGGGAGAGCTGACGGCTGCAATCGCCCATGAAGTGAAGCAGCCCATCGGGGCGGCTGTCACCAATGCGGAGGCGGCGCTGGAATGGCTCGATGGTCGACCGCCGGATCTTGAGGAAGTCCGCGCCGCGCTCGCTCGAATCGTCAAGGACGGCCATCGGGCGGGCAACGTCATCGAACGGGTCCGTGCCCTGGTCAGGAAGACGCCGTCTCGACAGGGTCGCTGGGATATCAACGGTGCCGTCCGCGAGGTGATCGAGCTCACCCGTGGCGAAACGGCGAAGCACGGCGTCGTGGTGCAGACGAAGCTCGCCGACGGCTTGCCGGTCATCGAAGGCGATCGCGTTCAGCTACAGCAAGTCATGCTCAACCTGGTCATCAATGCCGTCGAGGCAATGAGCGGCGACAGCGAGGCACCGCACGCATTGCTGATCAGCAGCCTGAAAGGAGAGGCGGGTGACGTCGTTGTCGCCGTGCATGACTCAGGTCCGGGCTTGGCGCCGCCGCTGCATGAGCAGGTCTTCGATGCCTTCTACACGACCAAGGGAACCGGCTTGGGGCTCGGACTGTCGATCTGCCGCTCGATCATCGAAGCGCACGGCGGGCGCCTGTGGGCGAGCGCCAACGTGCCGCGCGGCGCCATCTTTCAATTCACGCTGCCTGCCAGGCCAAGCGTTGGATCATAGTTGGGTTCGCTTTGGCGACCCACGCTGCGCACTCACGTCACGATGGAGGACAAAAAAAGCCCCTCCATTCGCGGAGGGGCTTGAGGATGGCCGGTGAGGGGGAGATCGGCCAGGGAGGAATGCTCAATCACATAACAGCTTGCACGGGAGCCGGCCATTGATCGAACGGATGGATGGAGTACCGAAACGGAGGGGAGATCCTATACGGACGTGTAAGAGCATTCCGTCGTTTGTTTTGCTACTCACTCCAGCCTGAACACTCTTCACGACGGAGGTTGTCCGCGGATGCCTAGACCTCCCGGAGGCGAAGGTAGATCCAAGGCAGGGCCGCTTGTGCTGATCGCATCCGCAAAGCGGTGGTCGGGCCATTGGGCGGGCTCCTCTTGAAATGGAAATGGGCTGTGCCTGAGCGATTTTCGTTGATTGGCAATCGGGGTATGCTCGGGCTCATCCACCCGGCCTGGAGACACGTCGGGGAAGGAGCACTTGCCATGTCCGCCGAACAGACAATGAAGGGGCAGCCCTCGACGATCATCGTCATCGACGATGATCCGGACATCCGCGACTCGCTCGGGAGCCTGCTTCGGTCCGTGGGATTCCAGGTCAACCTGCTCGGGTCCGTCGGTGAATTTCTCGAGTCGGGCCGGCCGGAGGGGCCCACCTGCCTGGTGCTCGACGTGCGATTGCCCGGACAGAGCGGCCTCGACTTTCAGCGCGAGCTCTCGGCGGCGAACATTCAGCTGCCGATCATCTTCATCACCGGGCATGGCGACATCCCGATGTCGGTGCAGGCGATGAAGGGGGGCGCGATCGAGTTCCTGACGAAGCCGTTCCGGCACCAGGATCTGCTCGAGGCCGTTCAGCTCGGCCTCGCGCGGGATCGCGCACGGCTCGAGACCGAGAAGGCGATCGCGGTGCTGCGCGCGCGCCTCGATACTTTGACCCGACGTGAGCGCGAGATCATGGCGCTGGCGGTGACCGGTAGGCTCAACAAGGTGATCGCCGCCGACCTCGGCATCAGCGAGATCACGGTCAAGGTTCACCGTGGGCAGGTGATGCGCAAGATGGGGGCCTCGTCATTGCCCGAGCTGGCACGCATGGCCGACAAGCTGCAGCTCACGCCGGAAAAAAGCTGACTCTCGTAAGAGCGCGTTCCGATTCGGGTGTGCCGGAAAGCAGCTGATGGACCTAGTCGGCCGCTTCAACCAATCTGAAAGGATTTTCTGATTCGCATTCATCGCCACTATGGCGATGGAGGCAAATT
>Ga0126369_10002393_pt1 | contig 13305 bp, 13 predicted proteins | sample PanSoiMetaPlot_1_FD_109646 | JGI IMG/M metagenome (GOLD analysis project Ga0126369, IMG submission 109646) | Tropical forest soil microbial communities from Panama - MetaG Plot_1 | ecosystem: Environmental > Terrestrial > Soil > Tropical forest > Bulk soil | place: Panama | collected 2016-02-17 | reverse complement strand
CGCTTGCATTCGCTGCCGCTCATCTACTTTATGGCTGCGCGCTATCGCGCTTGCATTCGCTGCCGCTCATCTACTTTATGGCTGCGCGCTATCGCGCTTGCATTCGCTGCCGCTCATCTACTTCACCTTATAACCAAAATTTCGCAGCAGTGTTTTGCGGGCGGCTTTATCAGACTCTTGCTCGACGCCTTTAGGTGATGATCCGTCGATCACGCCCATAACCCCACGCCCCTGGTCGGTTTCGGCAATGACCACTTCCAATGGGTTTGCGGTCGCACAGTAAATCCGGCAGACTTCCGAACACATTTTAATCGAGTTGAGAACATTAATCGGGAAGGCCTCACGGATCATAATCGCGAAAACGTGACCCGCCCCGATATTCTCCACCGTGGCTATCGCTGCCTGGGTTAAGTCAGGGTCGTTACCCTCGTACCTTATCAGGCAAGGACCTGATGCTTCAGTAAAAGCAACCCCGAACTTGATGTGTGGAGATGAACCCGCAAGGATTTCATAAAGGTCTTCTGCCGTCTTGATGAAATGAGTCTGACCCAGGATGATATTCGCGCCTGTCGGGATTTCGACACGCACCGTTTTCAAATCCATATCTGCCCCGCATGTTAGAATTTCCAAGGGTGAGCGACTGCGAGCCTTAAGACGCGAAGCGCAAGCGTTATAGCGCGTAGCCTAAAAAAGTCGCAGCCATCAATAGAAATGATACGCCACTACGCAGCAATGGGTCTTCAATTGCTCGGCCTCATACTGACCGGAGAAGCGCTGCTGCTCTATTTCGGCCAAATGGGGCCATTGATGAAAACGGCGTCTCTGGGTGCAGGGTTATTCTACGCTGGACGATTCCTCCAGGCGCGCAGATAAGCGGCTACGAACGCAAGCGCGGTAGCGCGCAGCCTAAAGAAGAGTCGCAGCCATCAAAGGTTAGATAGATGTCATCGAGATTCAGATCGCGGTATGGACCATTCGGTATCGGTGGATGGACTCCTGCCGTCAAGGTCCTCATTATTGCCTGTGTTGTAACGTTCTTCCTCCAGATCATTGACCGCATGACTGCGGGTCCCTCATTCATATACAAGTTCGGTCTTACTCCGACACTCGTCGTCCATAACTTTTACCTGTGGCAGTTAGTCACCTACATCTTCCTCCACGATACCAATCAATTCTTTCACATCCTGTTCAATATGCTTGCCCTATGGATGTTTGGTTCTGAACTCGAGAGCGTTTGGGGTACGCGGCAGTTCACGAAATTCTTTTTCATCTGCGGGATTGGAGCGGGACTTTTAACCGTCCTGCTTTCGCCGAATTCCCCGGGTACGACGATCGGTGCTTCGGGCGCGATCTATGGAATTCTGGCCGCGTACGGAATCCTTTTTCCAAATCGGACAATTATCCTTTTCATCTTTCCCATTCCGGCAAAGTGGTTCGTTCTTGGACTCGGCGTCATCGCGTTCATCTCGTCTTTGTCGGCGAGCGGCAGTGGAATCGCTCATATCGCCCATCTTGGTGGAATGCTATGCGGTCTTGTTTATTTGAAGGGCGGGCGGTTCTTTCATGACATTCGTTACCAATATGATAGGTGGCACCGCAACCGGCTACGGCGTAAGTTCGAGGTTTATTACAACGAACGGCGCCGGAACGAAGACGATCCGGAAAAATGGCGACGCTGGAGAAACTAGAACGGTGGCGCTCTTATAACCGCTGGCTTCAGGACAAGTTTGGGGAACGCGTCTACAAAGTCATCGTGGACGCGGGTTTTACCTGCCCGAATCGCGATGGTACCGTTGCCGTCGGCGGGTGCGCGTACTGTAACAACAATTCGTTTAGGCCCCCGTCAGCCATCAAGACAGATCCTATTCGCGAGCAAGTCCGCGACGGCATCGAATACATTCGCAAACGATTTGATGCGCATAAATTCATCGTCTATTTTCAGCCTTTCTCGAATACGTACGCGGATACGGGATATCTGCGCCGACTCTACAGCGACGCGATCGATCACCCTGACGTTGTCGGGTTAGCCATCGGCACACGGCCGGACTGCGTAGATCAAGACAAAATTCGCATGATCGACGAGATCGCGCAGCGGACGTTTGTGTCGCTGGAATTCGGCGTCGAATCGATCTATGACGACACGCTTCGGCGTGTAAATCGCGGTCACGATTACGCCGCTTTCTTAGGCGCTATGGAGATGACACGAGGCCGGTCAATCCATATCGGCGCACACTTGATTCTTGGTTTCCCCTGGGAAACGCGCGAGCAGTGGCTGGCAATGGCGGACGAGATGTCCAGGGTCGGTGTGGACGCGTTGAAGATCCATCACCTGCACATCGTCAGAGGCACCGCCCTGGCCGCAGAATACACGCGCCGGCCTTTTCGCGTACTTGGCTACGAAGAATACCTGGACCTGCTTTGTGAGTTCATTGAGAGGCTCGACAAAAACATCATCATTGAGCGGATGTTCGGAGAGGCGCCGTTCGGACTCCTGGTCGCACCGAATTGGCGGCGAACGAAGAATGACCTGGTGTTGGATATCAGAAGGATTTTCGAGGAGCGTGACGTGCGGCAGGGATCAAAGATGCTCAATTCAATCGCACGACGAAGGGTTTGAATTCCAGCTTCCGAAGTTCAGCGACGGTCTTGTTTGCACTTTCCAGATCCGGTTCACCGATCCGAACTCGATAAAACGTCCTTTCTTCCGTAAACGTCTGGATGCTGACCCCCGAATACTTCTTGTCGAGGCGATCCTTCAAGTCCTCGGCAGCCTGACGGTTCTCAAATGCCGCAACCTGAACCGCAAAACCCGCGGGTTTTGTCACTTCGGCCAGTTTCAATACCGTCAGTCGCACGGGGGCTACGCCCGGCCGAACCAAATCAATTTCCCGCGCCGCACGGACTGACAGATCAATCACGCGGCCGTCAACGAACGGACCCCGATCGTTGATTCGCACATCGACTTCCCGGCCGTTGGCTTTGTTTGTTACTCGCACAAGCGTGTTGAACGGAAGTGTTCGATGCGCGGCCGTCATGTCTTTATACGTGTCGAAGATTTCGCCGCTCGCTGTCTTTCGTCCGTGATACGGCTCGGCGTAATAGGTGGCGAGGCCTTCCAACTCTCTGGAAGAAAGAGGAACGGCTTGCGGAGCTTTGACCTGAACATTCTTGTGTCCGCAGGCCGACAGCAAAACGAGAGCGCCTATGAGAAAGGAGAACCGACGCACCGTTCTCTAATAACATACCCGGCGCGTTCACGACAATCCTTGGTGGTAAACGTCGAGCCGGACAAAGAATTTTCGATTTTTTCGTTTGGTGCGGATAGGCCAAACAGGAGGTCAATTTGTTGCCTTGCCGGGTTCCCCCGGTTCCCGCCCCAATTACGGTAGAATTAATCCTTTTATGGTTCTTGCATTACTCACGTCTGCGCTGCTCTCCATCGTTTGTTTCATCGCGACACTGCTTATGGGTTTCATGGTGTTCAGAACGACTCTGGCCCAGCACGTCTTATTTGGATTATTCACGACGTTCCTTGTAACTCTCACACAGAGCATGACGATGTTCTATTTCATCGGCACAGGTAAACAAGTAAAAGATCTTGTGGCGAGCCTCCCCACAGGACCGCAACTCGTACAACGCACGAAAGTTTTTAAAGCGAAGGTGTTTCCACCGGCGCTCTGGGCGATGCTCTTCACGATGGCGACAATGATCATCGGCGGAGGGGTCCATACGCACGTGACGTGGACGCCGCCGCTTCTGCATGCGTTGCTGGCCGTGGCTTCGCTTTACTACAACATCGTCGCATTCTGGAAAGAAGCGAAGTACATGATCGAGAACAACCTTTTATTGGCGGAAGTCGATCGCCTGTTGCAGTGAGCTTCTTTTCCCGCCTCACGCACCCAACTCGTATGGAGTCGCCCGAGCTCGAGACTCCCCAGCAGATTGACGCCTTTATCGACTCTCGCGCCCTCGAGTACCCCACAAAAATCGAGGACGATTTCGTGCGGCACGCGCTAGGCCTGGGTGTCGGCAGCGGAATGATCCTGGATGTCGGAACACGCGTCGGCCTCATTCTTCTGAAAATGCTCTGGCAGAATGAAAACTTTTACGCGATTGGAATGGACGCCTCTGGATTGTTGATCGAACGAGCGCGCGAAACGGCACAGGCATGGGATCTGGGGGATCGCGCATTTTTTCAAGTTGGCGACGCGCGCAAGATGAGGCTGAAAACCGCCTACTTCGATATCGTGATTTCAGATTCAACCTTGCATGTCTTTGATGATCCACTTTCGGTGCTGCGCGAGATGAATCGTGTGCTCAAACCCAAAGGCGCGTTGTTGATTCGCGACCTGCGGCGCCCCGGACGTTTTCAGATGCAGCGAAAAATCGATCAGTATTCTGCTCTTTACGGCCCGCGCATGCGGCCATACGTCGAGACCGCTTTGCGGGCCGCATTCACCCGATCGGAACTCGAGGCATTGGTGCGAGCCTCGGGCCTCGAACGGGTTCAGGTCTCCGAATTTGATGAACATCACCTGCTGATCGAACGACCGGGGGAGAGCGATCCGAACTCCTGGATCAAGGTGCGCGAACAGTACATGTGACGCATGGCGCCGACTGACAACATTCTGATCATCGGAGGTAACGCGGCGGGTTTGACGGCAGCGTCTCGCGCGAAGCGCCTCGACCCACGGCTGAAGGTTACAGTCGTCGAGAAGGGGCCGATGATTTCCTACAGCACATGCGGTATTCCGTATTTCCTCGCTAAGCTCGTCACGGCGGAAGATCTCATCTCGTACTCGCCGGAATCGTTTCAGAAAGAGCGCAGCATAACAGTTCTCACCAACACCCGCATTGAAGAGATCGCTCCATCCCGCAAACGGGTGATGGGTACTCGTTCAGATACTGGTGAACGCGTCGATTTCTCCTATGACCGGCTGCTGATCGCCACGGGCGTTAAACCCAAGGTTCCGGACATTCCGGGAGTGTCTCTGAAAAATGTGTTCACGCTTACGAACCTCGAGGACGCAATCCGAATCAAGAAGACTCTTGAAACAGCTCAGCGTGTGGCGATCATCGGCGCGGGCTATGTCGGTCTCGAAATAGCAGAATGCTTGCACGCGTTGGGCAAAACCATACGTCTATATGAACGTTCTCCGCATGTCCTGCCGGGCATGGACGGCGATATGGCCCAGATTATCGAGTACGAGTTGCAGCGATTCGGAGTAAGACTTTCCACAAACGCTAACGTACTCGCACTGGTCGGAACGGAGAACGGCGTCTCCGGCGTCAAGGCCGCTAGCGGATTGGGAATCGAGCCGGCCGATATGGTACTGCTCGACACCGGGGTTGCACCCAATGTGGACCTGGCTCGCGAAGCGGGTATTCAGATCGGCACTACCGGAGGGATTTCCGTAAATGCCTACATGGAAACGAACGTGCCTGGCATCTTTGCGGCAGGCAACTGCGCCGAGACCTTCTGCGCGATTCGCCGCCGGCCGGTGCTGAACTACATCGGAACTGTCGCCGCCAAGCAGGGTCGGGTGGCGGGCGAGAACTTGGCGGTCCGGCGGGCCAAGTTCTTAGGTGCAATCGGCACAACAGTTCTGAAGGTATTTGATCTTGCGGCCGCCCGAACGGGCCTATCTTCGGAGAATGCCGCAGAAGAAGGCATCCCGATAGTCTCAGCGCGCATCGAAGCCCCGGACCGAGCGGCCTACTATCCGTCGGCGCGCAAGATTTGGGTCAAACTCATTGTCGAGCGCGAGACCAGAAAGCTGATCGGAGCGCAAGTTGCCGGTTATGGCGACGCCTCCAAGCGAATCGATGTGGCGGCGGCAGCGATCACTGCGGGATTGCGTGTGGACGAATTAGCCCAACTCGATTTGGCTTATTCTCCGCCTTATGGAAACCTCTGGGATCCCTTGCTGATAGCGGCCCAGGCGGTGTTGCGAAAGGCGGCCATGTGATAAAATGCTTTCGTTTTTTGCACGACTCAAAGGAGCATGAATGGCATGAGGTTGAGTTTTGCGGGACTGTCCGTCATGGTACTGGCGCTCGGAGTGCCGGCGTTTGCAGGATTCGCTGAACTTCCAAACCAAGGTCTGGAAGGCCGTATCGAGTTCTGGAAAAAGGTGTACACACAATACGGTCAGGATGACGTCATCATTCACGACCGAATTCGCGTGAACCTGATTTACGATGTCGCCGTTCGAGGTGAACAGGAAGCCAAAGTCGACACGGTTGAGCAAGCGATTGAAGAGATCCGGTCGAATCTAGAGAACCCCGAGAATCTCAGCCCCTTTGCAAAACAGATCCGAGACACTATCGTCGCGAACGGCGTTCCTCTTACCGCCGCTTCGCTGGGAGATCTGCGCGACAACGTCCACACACAGCTTGGAATTAAAGAGCGATTCCGCGAAGGCATCATTCGTTCCGGCCGATATCTCGAAGCTTTCCAGGAAATCTTCGATAAGGAAGGCTTACCGTTGGAGATCGCGCTCTTGCCTCTAGTGGAGTCTTCTTTTGAAAACCGCGCGCTATCTAACGCAGGGGCAGCAGGAATCTGGCAATTCACGCGCGGCACCGGCAGGCTCTATCTCACCGTCAGTAGAAGAATTGATGAACGCCTCGATCCTGCAAAGGCTACGCGCGCCGCGGCTCGCTTGCTTCGCGACAATTACGATGCGCTGGGATCGTGGCCTCTTGCGATCACCGCGTATAACCACGGGCGCGCGGGAATGCTGCGCGCGCAGAGTGAAGTGGGATCATCGGACATAACCAAGGTCATCGATGAATATAAAGGCCCGCTATTCGGCTATGCTTCGATGAATTTCTATTCGGAGTTTCTTGCCGCTATTGACGTCTACACGAATTACGAACAGTATTTCGGGCAGCTTGTGCTCGATCAGCCGTCGTTGAAACCGTCCGCGCCGGTTACAGTCGTAGCGGCGAAAGCGCCCCCCAAGAAGAGCGCGCCAGTGAAAGCGGCCTCTTCGGATAAGTACAGAGTCCGCAAGGGGGACACGCTCACCGAGATTGCGCAGCGATTCGGTACGACTGTGCGGGAATTAATGGATACGAATAACCTGCGGAACAGTGTCATCCACGCCGGTCAGATCCTGTTAGTCAGGTAACTTCGCCAGCTCCGAATCCAGGTGATCGAGCGTTCGCTTCAAGAGCGCTCGATACCTCTCATCCTGTGTAGACTCAAGTACTGACGCCGTGCGCGAACGCGCCAACAGAATGCCTTCGCGTTTTGCTTTCTGCTCAATCTCACCCGGTGTCGGCTTGTTCTTGCCCAGCTTTTCGGCTTCGGCCTCGCGCTCGTTGATTTGATCCTCTACGGATTTGCTTTCCCAGCCACGTGCCATCCCTAGCAGTATACGGCTAGAATCACACGATGGCGCATTCAGAAGAGAATCGCAGTTGGACCCTGGTTGCGGTTATCGCAGCTCTCATCAGTGTGAACGCATTCCTCTATTTCCTGTCTAGCAACCAGACGTACGTTCACATCGACGCGATCGCGCATGTTAACAAGGCTAGAGGTCTGTTTGATAATTTCGAGCCCGGCTTGCGGAATCTCGGCTCGGTGTGGCTTCCGCTGCCGCACTTGCTGGTGGCGCCGCTCGCAGTTGTGGACGTGTTATGGAAAAATGGCGCCGCAGGAAGTCTTATCAGTGTCCTGTGTTACATCGGAACAAGTCTGTTTCTGTTCTCTACCGGGTCGCTGTGGGCCGGTTCGCGTGTAGCCGGGTGGATAGCGTTCATGTTGTTCGCGCTGAACCCCCGGATTATTTACTTCTTCACCACACCTGAAAATGAGCCCCTGATGATCTTCTGCGCAGCGGGCCTTCTCTATTATCTGGTTCGCTGGACTCGAGACGAGACCTGGCAGGATCTCGCTTTAGCCTCGCTTTTCGCATTCGCCGGTACGTTGACTCGTTACGAAGGTTGGGCCCTGGCAGTAGCAGCTTGTTTGCTGGTTCCAATCGTTTCCCGGACACGAAGAGTCGTATCGACAATTCTCTTCATGGGCGCAGCCGCGCTTGGACCCATGCTATGGATGCTATACAACATGGTCTATTTCGATGATCCGCTCATGTTCAGTTACGGCATCGGTTCGGCGCTCATCAACGAGACTGGGAAGACCCACGGCACATCAGGGAGAATTTTCGAATCGCTCCTCCGGTACTTTATCGACGTGGCGTATAGTCTCAACCCCGGCGTGTTGTGGCTGGCCGTCGGAGGGTTCGTGGTCGCTCTACTCATGTTATCGCAAAGAAATTGGCGGCCGGCGCTCGTACTGATTGTTCTTTGTGTCACGATGTTTGGTTTCTATGTTCTCAATCTCTTTACAGGGAATATTTCGATTCTCCTGCCCGGCGTAGTACCAAATGACTCCGAGTCAATCTACAACGTCCGGTACGGCACTGTCATGGCCGCGACCGTCCCTCTATTTGCAGCGCTGTTTGTTGTTATCGTCTGGCAACAGGTCGAACGCCGACGCGCGGTCGCGCTCCTGATGTTAACGCCGTTGATTTTGCCTGATCCGATTCCGGCGGCGAGTCAAGAATCTATCCAGCAGCAGTTCAAGGGAAACTTGTTTTACACGGAAGCGATCCATAACCAGAGTTTTTGGATCCCACCGTTCATCGAGGTCTCAGGAAAGTTAGATGATTCGGGTCTGATCATGACGAATACGCGCATTGTCCATGTGGTCGTTGGGGCGACAGGTATCCCGATGCGACGCTTCGTGACCGAGATGAATGAGACAGTGTGGAATCGCAGCTTGAGGGATATCGATCCGAGGATTCGTTGGGTCATAACAGAAGAAGGAGATCAACTGTGGCATGCCCAGGGAAAATGGCTGCAAGAAAATTGGATCGAAGTTGCACGTAGCAAGGGAAACGTAACTGGAACAGTGCATCTCTATCGGAGACCGGACTGAAAACCATGCCACGGATGGCACGGATTTCGCGAACGAGGAAACGGCGAACAGCAGAGTTTTTTCTTTACCGAAATCCGACCTATCCGCGGCTAGTTTTCTAAGTTTTCGATTTCGACCGGCTCTATCTGATCCGCGGGCGTAAAACCAAAAATCCGCGAATAGAAGAACAACTCGGCTTCAATTGATCGGCGAATATTGGCTGCTTCTCGGAATCCGTGGCCTTCTGTCGGAAACGCTACGTAAGCAAAGGGCAGCCGCTTGGCCCGCAGCGCAGCAATCATGACTTCCGCTTGCGATGGGGGGACAACCTTGTCTTCCAATCCCTGAAGCAGAATCACCGGACACGACAAACGATCTGCGAAATTCACCGGCGAGCGTTGCCTGAAAAGCGGAGCCGTTTCTGGATAGGGTCCGACGAGACTCTCTTCATATCGCGATTCGAACTTGTGGGTATCGTGGACCAGTGTCTCCAGATCAGCCACGCCGTAATAACTTGCGCCGGCAGCAAAGACATTATGAAAAACCAGCGCGCATAACGTTGTATATCCGCCGGCACTGCCGCCGCGTATGGCCATGCGTCTGCCGTCAGCGTCGCCACGGTTCTCGAGGTATCGAGCGGCATTGATGCAATCCTCCACATCAACAACGCCCCAATTTCCTTTCAGCCGTTCGCGATAAGTGCGTCCATATCCCGTACTTCCACCGTAATTCACATCGACAATGGCAAAGCCCCGGCTCGTCCAGTATTGCGTTGATAGCCGGAGAGCGGCTGTCGTGGCGCTCGTAGGGCCGCCATGACTGATCACGATCAGTGGCGGCAGCTGTCCCGCAGGCTCGGTGAAATCTTTATTCTGCGGTGGATAGAAAAGAGCGAAGGCAGTTTGGCCATTTGCGGTTGGAAACTCGATCGGCTCCGGTTTAGAGATGTAGCCCTCCTCAATGATCAAGTCGAGGCTGCGCTTCATTACTCGAAGTTCATCAGTTCGTAAATCCAGTGTCGCCACTTCGGCCGCTCTGGAGGGAGATGCGGCTGCAAAGAACAATGTGTGCGCGCCATCCGACGCGATACTTCCGAAAACGGAATAAGGGAGCGGCAGCCTCCGGGGTTCTAAGGACTGCGGATCTATCAGGACGACATGTTCGAACCCGTTTTCATTAACGATGCACGCAAGACGGCCTTCCGAAAGGAGGACGTAACGTGTGTAACCGAATAACCACTGCGGCACACCTATCTCGGCATTGACTTCATAAATCGGAACGATGGCGCCCGATCGTTCCGCGTACAGATTCCACCAGCCGGTGCGATCAGAGATGAAATAAAGTGATCCATCAGAAGCCCATTCCGGCTGAAAGATCGATTCAGATGCAGAACCGGCAATACGCCGGGGATTGGCGACTGCCGCGTCGGAATCGAGATCACCTACCCACAACTCCGTCCCATCCCACGGCATCTGAGGATGACGCCAGCACGTCCAGGCGAGTCTTTCTCCGTCAGGGCTAATTCGTGGAAACGAATAGAAGTCGTAGCCGTTCAGGATGACTCTTGGCGGGGCAGAACCGGTTACGGGTATCGCGACAATTTCGTTCACTAATTCGCGACCCTCTTCGTGACGTTCACGAACACAGATGAGGGTCTTACCATCCGGTGTCACGCGGCCATCTGCGTATCGAAAGCCGGCCGGTGAAGCTGGATCCGGCGTGATCGGCGATGGCACGCCGCCTGGAGCCTGCCGCCATAAACGCTGGTCTTTGAAGTTCGAAAAAAAGATCGAGTCGTTGTGAACGAAATACGCACCCCCGCCATACTCGTGAACGCGCGTTCGCGCATTAAAGCCCTGCTCAATTGCATCGGATGGTGTGCCGGACGGAGAACATCGAACGATGACGACACGGCCCGCTTCGTCAGGACGACTCTCGAGCCAGTACAGATGACCTTTCGAAAATTGAAGTTCGCTGAAGCCGATGCCTGATGACGTCAGAAGCTCGGTCGAGATGGGAGACGTCCAGGAGCCAAATGGAGCAATGCTGGTCATGCACTAAATGCCTTCACTGCCGCCTCAATCGTAAGGTCGATATCTGCCGCCGTATGAGCAGCGGAAATGAATGCCGCCTCGAATTGGGACGGAGGCAAGAAGACGCCCTGGTCCAGCATTGCATGAAAAAAACGATTGAAACGGTGCATATCAGAGGTTTTGGCAGACTCGAAATCGAATACATCACGGTCGGTGAAGAACAGCGTGAACATCGATCCAGCGCGATTCATCCGAGCAGGAACGTTGGCTTGTGCAGCTGCAGCAAGCAATCCGCGCTCGAGACGGGCGCCGAGCGATTCGAGTTTGTCGTATGGATTTTCTTTTTGCAGGCGTCGTAATGTCGCAAGACCAGCCGCAACCGCAAGTGGATTGCCGGATAGCGTTCCCGCCTGATAGACGGGGCCGGCCGGCGCGACACGGTCCATAATATCGGACCGTCCTCCGTAAGCACCGACAGGGAGACCGCCGCCGATCACTTTCCCCAAGGTTATTAGATCCGCATTGACTCCATATTTCGCCTGTGCACCACCCAGCGCAACACGAAAGCCCGTCATCACTTCATCGAAGATCAAGAGCGCACCGAACTGTTTCGTCACGTCGCGGAGAATCCGGAGAAAATCGCCGCGCGGCAGAACGCAACCCATGTTGCCGACGATAGGTTCAATGATCACGCATGCGATTTCTTTGCGGTGAGCATCAAACTCTTTCATCAATGCAGCGGGATTATTGAACGGCAGGACGGTGGTCAATTCCGCGAGAGTTGCGGGAACTCCCGGACTGTCCGGTAATCCGAGTGTCGCAACGCCGGAACCAGCCTTCACTAGAAGGCTGTCGCCGTGACCATGGTAGCAGCCATCGAACTTAACGATGCGGTCCCGCCCTGTAAATCCACGGGCGAGGCGAATGGCGCTCAGCGTCGCTTCCGTTCCGGAATTAACCAGTCGCACCTTCTCAACCGACGGAACAAGTTTCGTGATCAGTTCAGCAATTTCGACCTCGCGTTCCGTCGGCGCTCCGAAGGATGTTCCGATTTCGAGGACCTCGTTCAGCGCCTGAACGATCTCGGGCGGCCGATGCCCGAAGATAAGCGGTCCCCACGATCCGATGTAGTCGATGTATTCATTCCCATCGACATCCCAAATACGTGAGCCATTTCCTCGCTGAATGAAAGGCGGCTTGCCGCCGACAGCTCGAAATGCGCGGACCGGCGAGTTCACACCTCCCGGGATAACCTGCACAGCACGACTGAAAAGTTGTTCAGATTTCGACATGAGTCTGTAGGGGCGGCCTATCCTTGAGGCTGCGCGCTATCGCGCTTGCGCTTCGCGGACCGCCCTCCAGGCGCTCACAGAGCACCCCTACAATATCGCGGCTAGTTCCAATGCGTAATACGTGATCAGAATGTCGGCGCCAGCGCGCTTAATCGCAGTCGTTGTTTCCAAAATGATGCGCTCCCGTTCGATCCATCCCGCTCGCGACGCAGCTTCGATCATTGCGTATTCGCCGCTGACTTGATATGCCGCCAGCGGCACGTCAAAAGCTTCACGCGCGCGTGCGATGATGTCGAGATACGCCATTGCAGGTTTCACCATCACGATGTCCGCTCCTTCTTCGATATCCAGAGCGATTTCACGCAACGCTTCGCGCGCGTTGGGCGGATCCATCTGATAGCTGCGCCGGTCGCCGAATTTCGGTGTCGAGCCCGCTGCTTCCCGAAACGGACCATAAAAGCCGGAAGCATACTTCGCGGAGTACGCCATGATGGGAGTGTTCGTGAAACCCTCTGCATCCAGTGCCTGCCGAATGGCGCCGACACGCCCGTCCATCATGTCCGACGGTGCGACCATGTCCGCGCCGGCGCGTACGTGGCTCACTGAGGCGTCAGCCAATAGCTTGAGCGTCGGATCGTTCTGAACATCATGATGCTTGATCAACCCGCAATGCCCGTGTGACGTATATTCACACAAGCAGACGTCCGTAATTAGCAGAAGCTCTCGAACATTCTCTCGGATCGCGCGCAACGCCTTCTGAACGATCCCGTTCTCGTCATACGCATCGGAACCCGCTTCATCCTTTTCGGGCGGGAGTCCAAACAGAAGAATGCCGCCGACTCCCGCTTTTTCTGCATCACGCGCAAGTTTGACCGCATTGTCGATCGAAAGATTGTACTGGCCGGGCATGGAACTGACTTCGGTTCGAACCTTCTCGCCCGGACACACAAAAATGGGGTAGATCATGAATTCCGGCGACAGCCTTGTTTCACGGACCAGATTGCGAAAACGCTGGGTACGCCGGAGCCGGCGCATGCGATTGGTTGGAAAT
>Ga0126369_10002391_pt1 | contig 13308 bp, 10 predicted proteins | sample PanSoiMetaPlot_1_FD_109646 | JGI IMG/M metagenome (GOLD analysis project Ga0126369, IMG submission 109646) | Tropical forest soil microbial communities from Panama - MetaG Plot_1 | ecosystem: Environmental > Terrestrial > Soil > Tropical forest > Bulk soil | place: Panama | collected 2016-02-17 | reverse complement strand
TCGTGCCTGCTCGCGTTCGACCCCACCTTCAATCGCTTCACCGCAGTCATCCAGGCCGAGAGCTTCAACACCTTCCCGCCCGCCGACCTCGACCGGCGCTTCACCGGCAAGCGGGTGCAGGTGCACGGGAAGATCCAGACGCGCGACGGGAAGCCGGAGATCGTCGTCGGCAAGACGGAGGATCTGGCGCTCCTCTCCCCCAGGAAGCGCGACGAGGCCGTTGAGCGCGCGACACTGGCGCAGACCGAGGCGCTCGAACGGCTCGGCGACGTACTCGGTCGTATCGAGGAGCTGACCGAGCGCATGGTCGCCACCCAGGAGCGGGTGGAGCAGCTGCTGGCGCAGATCGAGTCTACGCAGGCGGCCTTGGCCGCCGCACAGGCCGCGCAGGCCATTCCACCCGCTCCGCCGAGCTACGGCGAGCCCCAGCCGCGGCCTGCCTACGAGCAGCTACGCACGGTGAAGCGGGGGATGTCGCGCGCCGACGTCGAGCGCCTGATCGGCGAGCCGGTGTACGTGGACAACGGCACCGGCGGCTGGACGACGTGGTACTATGGCTACGGCCGGAGCATCAGCTTCGATACCCGTGGGCGGGCACAGTCGTTGTCGGGATTTCCGACGCAATAACATTCCGGGGCCCGTGCGGTGCTCGCGTGCTCCGGCGCTCGACAAACTTCCCACGGCTTCGTGAGCTGCTACTGGCGGAGTGAGCGCACGCTCTCCACGAGACGAGGGAGGAGCTCGCCAGCGGGGCCGCGGAGGGTGTAGCGGCAGAGGGGAGTGATCTCGGAGTCGTAGGTGTTCACCTCGACCAGGTCACCGCCGCGCTGGCGGATCGAGATCGGGAACTGGGCGGCGGGATAGACGGTCGCTGACGTGCCGGCGACCAGCATGCAGTCGGCATTCTCGGCGGTTTCGAAGCACTCCTCGAGCACGTCGGGCGGGATCGGCTCCCCGAACGAGACCGTGTCGCTCTTGAGGATCCCGCGGCAGCGCGGACAGCGCGGCGGGAGCTCGGCGAAGTCGATCGTCTCGCGCGGATAGCGCGCCACGCACTCGATGCAGCGGATGAGCGTCGCGTTGCCGTGAATCTCGATCAACCGGCTGCTACCGGCGGCGCGGTGAAGGTTGTCGACGTTCTGCGTGATGGTACATTTGAGAACACCGAGGTCCTCCAGCTCGACCAGCGCGTCATGCCCCGGATTCGGGCGCGCCGCCGCGAGTGCTTCCCACAACTCGCGCATCGGACTGGCCGGGTTCAGCCGATCCTCCCAGGCCTTCCGCGGGTTCTGCAGGAAGCGCTGGTAGCCGTCCATCGGAGGCTCCCCGTGCTTCGTCCAGAGGCCGCCCGGGCCGCGGAAGGGTGGGATGCCGCTCTCGACCGAGAGGCCGGCCCCCGTGAGCGCCACCGCGTAGCGTGCCCGCGCGAGGCACCTGGCCGCCCGCTCGAGGGCCTCGGCATCCCAGGGGTCCATGCGGAAGCCTCCGACTGTCGCGCCCTCCCTCCCGCCTGTCAACGGGAGTGGAGGGCGCGACGGGGAGGGTCAGATCGTATCGAGGAAGTCGATGAGTTGCTGCTGCTGCGCCGGCGACAGAGCGAGGAACGCGTCGCGCGAGGCAGCGGCCTGACCGTCGTGGAAGCCGATCGCCGCGCCGATGTCCTCCGCGCGCCCGTCGTGCAGGAGTCGGGACTTGGCGCGCACGCCCCAGAGCGGCGCGGTACGCATCATCGTCGGACCGGCCGCCCCCGAGGTGATGCCGTCGCCGAGCGACCCCATGTCGTGCAGCAGGAAGTCGGAGTACGGATGGATGAGGCGGTTCCGCAGCACGAGGTTGAGCGTGGGCGAGAGCGGCACGCCACCGGTCGTGGGCGGGATGAAGGCGGCGGGGTTGAGCGCCGTCCGGATGGTCGCGACGTGGCAGCCGCCGCAGCCGGTGGCAGCGAACAGAGCCTGCCCGGTGCGGGCGTCTAAGTCCTGCGGGAGAGTCGGCGGAGCGTCCAGGCCGCGCATGAAATCGGCGAAGCGGTCCACGTCCGCGCGGCCGTCCGCGTCGGGCCGATCCTCGGGGTCGTCATCGGCGTCGAGCAGCACGCCGGAGACCGTCTTGTTGAGCGCGCACGTGCTGCGATCGTTCGGGAAGTCAGGGTTGCTGATCCCGACCTCGTTCAGGTACGCGTCGCCGGCGAAGCCGCGCAGCGTAGCCACGTCGTCTTTCCAGCCAAAACGCGCCACCCGCGTGGCGCCGAGCTCGTTCACCTGCTTGACGACGCCGCGGAGCGCCGCCGGCTGGTGCGCGGCGATCTCCATGAACGTATGGTCCGCGATCGCTTCGACCAGACCGAAGCCGAACAGCGGCGTGGCCTGTCGCTCGGCGGTGCAATTCTGTCCGCTCGCGAAGGCGGCGCTGGTCGGATCGCAGATCGGCAGGGTCGGCGACCATCCCGTCGCCGCCATGAGCTCGAGCTGGCAGGGCGAGAGGTTGCAGCTCGCCGACGTGATCTGGCAGCCGAGCGGAGACGCCTCGACGCCGTTCGTGAAGAACGTCGCGCCTCCCTGGGTCTGCGGGCCCAGACGGAGGATGTTGTCCGACGCGAAGATCTGCAGCGGACCCGGGCGCGTGTTGTTCCGGATGCGGATCTCGTTGATGAACGCCCCCGACCCACCCAGCGCCGGCTGGAAGTGGCAGGTGGCACAGGACCGACTGTTGAAGAGCGGTCCCAGCTGCGGAAGGTTTTCGACTTCGATGAAGGTCTCCTGCCCGTCGGAGAAGAGCGCGAGATCGTCCGGGGCCATGAATAGCGGGTTACCGAACCCCGACAGGCTCCCATGCGGGCGAGGTATCAGGTGGAGCGGCGATTGGATGGGGGCGGGGCGTTCCACCCCCGCCGACGCGCTGAGCGCCAGGGCCGCGAGCAGCACGGCCACCACTCCGAGCGACCCGATCGTTCCCCTTCTTACGACTCGACCTGGGCTTCGCATGGCTGTCCTCCTTGCGCATGGTGCCCTCTCCTCGTCGCACCGGTCGTTCGAGGCCGAAACGTCATGCGTAAGCCGTGCCACGGCGGCGCGCGCAGCGAATGCACGTCATCTCGCGTTGTTGCGCGGCGTGAGCCGCGGACCGCTGCACGCGATTGTGCGCCGGTTGACTCCTCGATAGCGCCGGGGAATGAGCACTGCATGACGACGCGAGCCCCGAGCGCGCCGCAGGCCCCCGTCGCGGGCGTGATCGTCGCAGGGGGCCGTGCGTCTCGCATGGGTGGCCGCGACAAGGCGTTCGCGGCGGTCGGTGGCGAGCCGATCGCTGTTCGCACCATTCGCCTCTTCCACGAGCTCTTCCCGCAGGTGGTGGTGGCCACGCAGCGCCCCGAACGCTTCGGGGGGCTCGACGTCGAGACGGTCGGTGACCGGTTCCCCGGCGGTGGACCGCTCGCGGGGATCCACGCCGCCCTCCTGGTGAGTCGCTACCCGCACGCCTTCGTCGCGGCCTGCGACATGCCGGGCCTCGACGCCGGCGTGATCCGCTTTCTCCTCGCCCGCATCGGGACGGCAGACGCGATCGTCCCCCGCTGGGAGGGCGACGTCGAGCCGCTGCACGCGGTGTACGCGACCCGCTGCGCGCCCCGGATGGAGGCGGCGCTCCGCGCCGGCCGCCTCGCGGTGCGCGACTTCCTCGCCGCCGTCGAGGTCGACTACGTGAGCGAGGCGGATCTGGGGGCCGTCCGCGGCGCGGCCACGAGCCTCCTCAACGTGAACACCCCCGAGGAGCTCGCCGCCGTGGGGGGACGCTTCGAGGAAGCGGAGCGGTGAGCCCCGACCCGGGGGACGAGCTGGTCGACGTCGTCGACGATGACGGACGGGTGGTGGGTGTCGTGTCGCGCCGCGAGATGCGAAGGCGGCGGCTTCCGCATCGGGCCACGTACGTGCTCGTCTTCAACCGTCGCGGCGAGCTCCTGATCCATCTCCGCACGCCGGGGAAGGACGTCTACCCGGCGCACTGGGACGTGGCCGTGGGCGGCGTCCTCGCCGCCGGGGAGAGCTTCGAGGTGGGCGCGGGTCGTGAGCTCCGGGAGGAGCTCGGCGTCTCGGCGCCGTTGCAGCCGCTCTTTCCGGTCCGCTACGCCGACGCGGACACCATCATCCACGGAATGGCCTATCGCGCCGAGCACGACGGCCCCTTCCGCTTCCAGCCCGAGGAGATCGTCCGGGGCGAGTTCGTCGACCTGGACGCGCTGACCCTCCGCACCGCGCGCGAGCCGTTCTGTCCCGACGGCCTCGTCGTCCTCGCCGAGTACCGCCGGCGCGTCCTCACCCCCCCGTCCGGCGGATGAAGTCGACCACGACGCGCGCGAGCTCCTCGCCGCGGTCCTCCTGCAGGAAGTGCCCCCCGCCGACGATCGTCGTGTGCGGCAGCCCGCGCGTGCCCGGGATCGACTCCCGGAGCAGGCGGTCGGCGCCATGGGTGACCGGATCCCGGTCACTGAAGGCGGTGAGGAAGGGCTTCTCCCACCGCCGGAGCGCCTCCCATGCCTTGCGGTTCGGCACACTGGCGGGGTCGTCGGGCGACGCGGGGACGAGCATCGGGAACTGGCGCGCTCCGGCCTTGTAGCGGTCGTCGGGAAACGGCGCGTCGTAGGCCGCGATCACCTCGGCGCTCAGCTCGGTGGCACAGCCGCCCTTCACGATGCCGCCCACGTGGAAGTCCGGGGTCTCCTGCGAGTATCGCCGCCAGGCGAGGAACGCCTCGCCCGGAGGGCGGTCTCCGGTGGGTAGGAAGGTGTTGGCAGCGACGACGCGAGCGAAGCGTTCCGGGTGCTCGGTCGCCAGCCGCAGGCCGATGAGCCCGCCCCAGTCCTGCGCGACCAGCGTCACCTCCCGCAGGTCGAGCCCGAGAAGAACGCCGCGCATCCAGTCCACGTGGCGCTGGTAGGTGTAGTCCTCGCGGCGCACCGGCTTGTCGGAGCGCCCGAAGCCGATGAGGTCGGGGGCCACGACACGGTGCCCGGCCGCGACGAAGACCGGGATCATCTTCCGGTAGAGGTACGACCAGGACGGCTCGCCGTGCAGGCAGAGGAGCGGGTGCGCGACGGCCGGTCCTTCGTCGAGGTAGTGGATCCGGAGTCCCTCGACGTCGACGTAGTGCGGGCGGAACGGGTAGCCGGGAAGACCCTCGAAGCGATCGTCGGGGGTGCGGAGGCTCTCGATCATCGGGGTCCCTCCAGCCCGCGCTCATAGGGGAGTCGGGAAGCGGCCGCAACCACCCGCTCGTGGTTGACAGCGCGCGAACGGCATTCCTATATACCGCCCGCCTTGCTGGCAGAGTCTCCGTCCCGCTCACTGGCGACCGTGCTGGTGGCGCTCGTGACGGCGGTACCGCTCACCGCCCGCGCGCTCTCGCTCGACGACCAGGGCGAGATGCGGCTCGGGCTCCGCAGCTACACGGCCGTCCGCATCGGCACGGAGCAGGAGGGTGGAAACAGCGACCCCCTCAGCTTCCCCGACTCCGGTACGGGCCACGTGCACCAGCACCGGTACTTCCTCGAGATCAAGTTCGACCACGACCTGACGCGGCTCGCCACCAGCGGCGAGGGTCTTGCCCGCCCGTTCGGCTGGCTCCACCTGAACTCCCTCAAGTACAGCCTCCAGTACCGGGGCGAGGGCGAGGGGATCTACGACTACGGGCCCTCGGAGTTCAGCGAGCAGGGGGACAAGCTGCGAGCCGTCCGCCTCGACCTGCCCACCGTGCCGGGCCTGCTCAGCCCGAAGGTTCCCGAGGGGTACATCAACGAGCGGGTATCCCGCCTACGCCGTCTAGCCCGCACGCGGAATCGCCTGTTCCTCGCCTACATCGATCTCGAGAAGGGCCCCGTCTTTCTCCGCGTCGGACGGCAGAACCTAGCGTGGGGTGAGACCGACGTCTTCCGGCTGCTCGACAACATTAATCCGCTTGATGCTAGTTTTGGTGGCTTCCTGATCGACCTGGACGAGCGGCGCGTGCCACTCGACATGATCCGCGGGAACTACCGGCTGGGGCAGATCGGGCCGCTCTCGGACGCCTTCCTCGAGGCGTTCGGCGCGCTCGGCAACAAGACCGCGACCTCTCCCGGCATCCCGGCCGGGTCGCCCTGGGAGCCGGGAGGCCTCGGCTTCCCGAATCCGGCGGTTCGCTTCGATCTCACGGTGCCGGCGCGGCACGACTTCCGCGGCGGCGCGCGGTTCGTCTTCAACTACCGCGACGTCACCTACACCATCGCTCACTACTACACCTACCTCGACACGCCGGGCGTCCGCTTCCGTCTTCCGGGCGGCACACCAAACTTCCCCCACTTCGGCCACGAGATCCTCGCCCAAGTGGAGAATCCCCGGGTCCCGATCACGGGGGCTTCGATGACCTTCCCGCTGCCCGCCTACTATGCCGTCGTGCGCTCCGAGACGGCCTACCTCCAGGGCGAGCCGTTCAACCGCCAGGGCCAGGGCAACAGCGCGGACTCGACCGGAGTTCCCGGCTCGGCGGCCTACAAGCGGCTCCAGCGAGAGAACAACATCGAGGGCGGCCTCGATCCCTTCATCTACCCGGGTTTCCTCGACCTCGCCCGCACCACCCCCGTCCAGGGACGCGTTCTCCAGCGCGACACCTTCAACTTCGCCCTCGGGCTCGACGTCAACCGCTTCGTCCGCTGGGTCAATCCCAACCAGACGCTCTTCTTCACGACGCAGGTCTTCTACCAGCACGTCTTCGACTCGCCCGGCGACCTCGTCCTGCCCGTGCCGTTCCGCAACATCCCCGTCGACAAGTCGATCCCGATCATCGGCACCGGGTGCGGGGGGGGGACGCGGCCCTGCCAGCTCCGGCCGCGCCTCATCCACATCGCGGACGACCAGGTCCTGCACACCTTCAACGTGAACACCTCGTACTACGGCGGACGCGTCGTGCCGTTCTTCTCGATGTTCTACGACTGGCAGGGGGCGGTCCTCACCCAGCCTGGCGTCACGCTCGTGCGCGATCCGTTTCGCTGGGTTTTCGACTACACGCGCATCGCGGGACCAGCGGTGGGACAGATCGGGACGCTGCGCGACCGGGACAACATCCGGGCCCAGATGGAGTACGTATTCTAGGCTGGCGTTTGACCCCCGCACGCCACCCGGTTAAACCGCGCCAGTGAATGCCTGCGCGCCTCCCGGTGTGGCTCGGGCTCGTGTTTCTCGCGACGCAGGCGAGCGCGGCGCCGATCGCGCTGCGTGAGGTGCGGCAGGGCCTGTTCGGCACCTGCTTCGCGACCGACCGGGACGGCTGGATGGTGGGCGAGCTCGGCCGCATCTTCCACACCAGCGACGGGGGTGCCACCTGGGAGCGGCAGGACGCGGGGACCAAGCGACCGCTGCTCGCGGTGGCTTGCGTCGATGCCCGGACGGCGTGGATCGCGGGCAAGGAGGGCAGCGTCTTCGGCACGACCGACGGCGGTGCGACCTGGGCGGCCGCCACGACCGGCTCGTCGCGGCACATCTTCGCCCTCGGCTTCGCCAACCGCCAGCGAGGCCACGCCGCGGGAGACTTCGGCACGATGGTGCACACCGAGGACGGCGGCCACACGTGGGCCGTCGCCCACGTCCCACCCGAGGTCGAGCTCCCCGCCAGCGCGCTCGACGCCGGCGTCGACCCGGGTGACGTGAACCTCTACGCCCTCTCCTACGGCGATGCGGATCACCTCTGGGTAGTGGGCGAGTTCGGCATCATCATGGCGAGCGAGGACGGCGGCCGGACGTTCCACCAGCAGCGGTCGGGCGTCGAGAGCACCCTCTTCGGGGTGCACTTCAGCGACGCGGAACGCGGCTGGGCGGTGGGCATCGACTCGGTGATCCTCCGCACCGAGGACGGCGGGGCCACCTGGGCCCCCCAGCGGGCCCCCACCCAGCAGCGTTCGCTCTACGACGTGTTCGTGCAGGGGGCGCGGGGCTGGGTGGTGGGTGACCAGGGCACGGTGCTGATCAGCAGCGACGGGGGCGGCAGCTGGACGGTCGAGCTGCTGCCGATCGAGTTCGCGGCCCGCTGGATCCGCTCCGTCTGGCTCACGCGCACGGGAGTCGGGCTGGCCGTCGGCGCCGAGGGTCTCGTGTTCGGCATCGAGGGTAACGCGCTCCGGCTGCTCGGGGGGGACACTCCGGAGACCCACTCGTGATCCCCAAGCGCTGGATCGAGAGCTACCTCCGCTTCCTCCTGCGGAACCGTCTCGCCGTCGCCTTCGCGATCTGCCTGACCACGATCTTCTTCGGGTACGAGACGACCCACGTGAGGATCGTCCCCCAGTTCCTCGACTTCTACCCCGGCCCGAGCACCGTGCGCCTCTTCGGCCACGAGTACACCTGGCGGAAGGGCCATCCCTACATCACGATCTACAACACCTTCCGCCGGATGTTCGGCAGCGCGAACGTGCTCACCGTCATCCTCGAGGTGAAGCAGGGTGACATCTACAACCCGGCGACACTGCAGAAGCTCGACCTGATCACCAAGCGACTGGTCGAGACGAAGGGCGTCGTGCCCTACCAGGTGCTGTCCATCGCCCACCCCAAGATGAAGAGCATCAGCACCTACGGCGGGGCCATCCAGGTGCGCGAGGTGTTCTTCCCCGGCGTCCCACAGACGCAGGAGGACGCCGACCGGGTCAAGTTCGCCGTCTACTCGACCAAGGGCATCCGCGGCCTCTACGTGGCGCAGGACGACACCGCAGCGCTGGTGAACGCGGGCTTCTGGGAGGAGGAGCTCGACTTCAACGCCCTCTACGACCGCATGATGGAGCTCAAGCGCGACGTGGAGGACACCAACCACACCGTCTACATCACCGGCTTCCCCTGGCTCTATACGGCCATCCAGCGCTACGTCCCCGAGGTGGGCGAGGTGTTCCTCGTCACGGTCGCCGCCCTCGCCTTTCTCCTCTGGAACTACTTCCGCACCTGGACGGGCATCTGGGTGCCGATCTTCTCCGGCCTCCTCTCGAGCGTGTGGGCGCTCGGCATGGGACCGCTGCTCGGCCTGAACCTCGACCCGCTCGTCCTGGTGGTCCCCATCTTCCTCTCGGCGCGAGCCCTCTCCCACTCCGTGCAGTCGATGGACCGCTACCACGAGGAATACCATCGGCTCGGCGACAAGCATGCGGCCATCGTCGAGTCGTACTCGCACCTCTTCCCGCCCGCCATTGCCTCCGTGCTGGCGGACGGGATCGGCATCCTGCCCGTCGCGATCGCGCCCATCCCGCTCATCCAGAAGGTCGCGGTGTTCTCGAGCTTCTGGATCATCTCGATCTTCGTGAGCGTGGTGACGCTCCACCCGATCATTCTCTCGGTGATTACCCCGCCCGGGGTGCGGAGCGAGCGACCGGCCGCGTACCGCTGGCTCGGCCGCGGCATCCTCGCGCTGGGGGGTGCCCTCTTCGCGTACGTCGCGCTCCACATCACGCTCGAGCTCCTCGGCCCCGTGCGGCTCGCCGTCATGCTCGCCATCGCCGCGCTGCTCTACATCTTCCACGAGCACATCTACCGGGGCGTGACCGCGGCGGTCATCGCCGCGAGCGCCGGCCGCCGACGCTGGGCGGTCGCGCTGCTCTCGATCGCCTTCTACATCATCTGTCCCATCTGGGGCTGGCGGTTGAAGGTCGGCGACATGACGCCGGGAGCGGCGCTCCTCTTCCCCGACCACCCCTACAACGTCGCCTACGCCCGGCTGAACGACAAGTTCCTCGGCGCGAGCCAGCTCGTGGTCATCGCCGACACCGGTAAAGACGATGGCATGAAGAACGTCGCCCCCCTCACCACCATGGAGGAGTTCGCCGACAACATGGAGACCGCGCCGGGGGCGGGGGTGTCGGTGACGGTGATCGACATCGTGAAGCAGCTCGCCCGGCTGTTCCACGAGGGTGAGCCCAAGTGGGGCTTCGTCCCCGACCGACCGAAGTACATCGCCGAGCTCTTCTACCAGTTCACCCAGTCGGGCCAGGCGGGCGACCTCGACCGCTTCCTCTCGCCCGACATGCGGTACGGGACGATCATCACGCTCTTCCACGGATACTCGCACGACATCATCATGCAGGCGATCGAGACCGGGAAGCGCTGGGCCGCCGAGCATTCGGGCGGCGACGTGCAGTTCCTCTTCGCCGGGGGGCTCTTCGGCGTGCTCGCCGCCGTGAACTCGGCGGTGGAGGACTCCTACTGGACCACCCTCGCTCTCGTGATGCTCGCGGTCGCGAGCTGCCTCTACCTCACGTACGGCTCGCTGGTCGCGGTGGCGATCCTGATGATCCCGGTCGTGCTCTCGCAGCTCGCCGCCGAATGCTTCATGTACCTCTGGCGCATCGACCTCAACGTCAACTCCTTGCCCATCGCCGCCGCGGGCGCGGGGGTAGGGGTCGACTACGGCATCTACCACTTCAGCCGCATGATCGACGCCTTCGACGAGGGCCGGAGCCTCGACGAGGCGGTGGACTACGCCACCGCCACCACCGGCAAGGCGATCATCTTCACCGCGACCACGATGGTGGCCAGCACCATCTTCTGGTGGTTCTCGCACCTGAAGTTCCAGGCCGAGATGGGATTCCTGCTCGCGCTCCTCATGGTGTTCAACACCTTCGGCGGGCTCGTCATCGTGCCGGCCTGGATGAAGATCATCCGTCCGCGCTTCCTCCTCCGCCGGCGCACCGAGCCGGCGGGCCCGACACGCGAGCGCCTGGCCGTCGGGTGATCCGCGCCGAGCAGCTGACCAAGCGCTTCGGCGGCGCGACCGCCATCGAGGACGTCTCGCTGGACGTCCAGCGGGGCGAGGTGGTCGGCTTCCTCGGACCCAACGGCGCCGGCAAGACGACCACGCTCCGCGTGCTCGCCGGGGTGTTCCCTCCCACCGCCGGACGCGCCCTGATCGACGGCCTCGACGTCGTGCGCGAGCCGCTCGCCGCTCGCCGCCGGCTGGGATACGCCCCGGAGCGCGCCGCGCTGCACCTGGAGATGACGGTGGGCGAGCTCCTGGACTTCACCGCCGGCATGAAGGACGTCCGCGGAGCCCGCGCCCGCAACGATGCCGTGGGCCGCGCGCTCGAACACACCGGACTCGCAACGATGGCCTCGCGGCGCATCGGCACCCTGTCTAAGGGTTACCGGCAACGCGTCGGCGTCGCCCTCGCCCTGGTGGCAGACCCACCCGCCCTTCTTCTCGACGAACCGACCGCCGGTCTCGACCCCGAGCAGGCCGCGGACACCCGCCGCCTCGTCCGCCAGCTCGCCGCCGAGCACGCCATCCTCGTCTCGAGCCACGCGCTCGCCGAGGTGGAGACGACGTGCGACCGCGTCGTGATCCTGCACCGCGGCCGGGTGCTCGCCGCCGATCGCCCCGCCGCCCTCGCCCAGCGTCTCCGCCCCGCCTGGCGCGTGGACATCGAAGCCAAGGCCCCCCCTGACGCGCTCACTGCGACGCTCCGCGCCGTGCCCAACGTCCGGCGCGTCGATCTCCTGGCGGACACAAACGGCACCACCCGTTGCCGCGTCGAGATCGATCCCGGCCACGACGTCCGCCCCGAGCTCGCTACCTGCATCACCAACCACCACTGGCCCCTCCTCTCCCTTTCCCCCGTCGAACCCTCCCTGGAGGAAGCCTTCCTGGCCCTGATCGCCGACAGCCAGAGAACATGACCAAGACCGTCCTGCTCACCCGCCGCGAGCTCACCGCCATGTGTCGCACCCCGCTGGCCGCCGTTTTGGGAGCCGTCTTCCTCGGCCTCACGGGCTACTTCTTCTACAGCGACGTCGTGTTCTTCGTGCTGGTAGGGGGCGCCAACCAGACGAGCGGCCTCTGGCGGTTCGTGTTCCTCGACGATCGGTTGGTGGCCCTCCTCGTGCTGCCGCTCCTCACCATGCGGCTCTTCGCCGAGGAGCGGAAGCTCGGTACGCTCGAGCTCCTCTTCACGTATCCGGTCCGCGACGGCGAGCTGCTGGCGGGAAAGTTCCTCGCTGCCCTGCTCGCCTACCTCGTGCTCCTCGTCGCCACGGCGCTCGGTCCCGTGCTGCTCTACACCCACCACCCCTTCGCGCTGACGCCGCTACTCGCCGGCTATCTCGGCCTCTTCCTGCTCGGCATCGCCTTCATCGCGTGCGGGCTCGCGGCATCGGTGGTGACCGAGAACCAGGTCGTGGCCGCGGTGGTGACCTACGGCGTGATCGTCTTCTCCTGGTTCGCCACCTGGAACGAGGCCGCCATCGGCGAGCGCGTGGCGCCGGTGCTCCTCCAGCTCTCGCTCTTCGACCACTTTTACGGCTTCGCGCAGGGCGTCATCGACAGCCGCGACGTCGTCTTCCTGCTCGGGTTCAGTGCGCTCTTCCTCTTCCTCGCCCACCGCGCGCTGGGGGCGCGGGCCTGGCGCGGCCTGGCCTCCTCGTGAACGAAGGATGACCCGACCGATCGCCCTGCTGCTCGTCCAGATCGTCGTCGTGACGGCGATCCTCGCCTGCCTGGTCGCCCTCGCGGCGCTCCATCCCTGGCGGCTCGATCTCACTCCCGACCGCCGCTTCACCCTCTCGCCCTACACGCGGGAGGTCCTCGCGCGGATCACCGGAGAGGTGCGGGTCACGGCCTTCTACTCGAGCCAGGAGCCGGCCACGCGACGCGAGATGGCGGACCTCCTGGCGCTCTATCGCGACGCCCGACCCGACCTGGCGGTCCGCCTCTACGACCTCGATCGCAGCCCCGGGGTCGCGAAGCAGCTCCACGTGGTGAGCTACAACACGGCCATCGTCGAGTCGGCCGAGCGGCGCGAACGGGTCGATCCCGTGAACGAGGAGAACCTGACCGCCGTGCTGCGCGCGGTGGCGGGGACGCCCCCCGTCGTCACCTACTTCGTGGTCGGCCACGGGGAGCACGATCCGCGCGCGGGCGACGAGCGGGGCAGCGCGGCGGAGGCCGTCCGCGCGCTCGCACTGGAAGGCTTCCAGGTGCGGGTTGTCGAAGGGGCCGCGGGCCTTCCCGACGGCGCCGGGCTCGTCGTGCTCGCCGGACCGACGCACGAGCTCCTCCCCGCCGAGGTCGACACCCTCGCCAGCTACGTGACAGCCGGCGGGTCGCTCCTTCTCCTCTGCGACCCGGGAACGCCAGCCACCGTCGCCGGCCTCCTCCGCCGCTTCGGCGTCGAGCTCGCCGCCGATCTCGTCGTCGACGAGCAGGCCCGGCTCTTCGGGAGCGATGGGCTCTTCGCCCGCGTCGCTTACCTGAACCAGACGCTCCTTCCCGACGGCGGCGAGGTGCAGGCGCTCCTCCCCGAGGCGCAGTCGCTGCGCC
>Ga0126369_10002390_pt1 | contig 13315 bp, 13 predicted proteins | sample PanSoiMetaPlot_1_FD_109646 | JGI IMG/M metagenome (GOLD analysis project Ga0126369, IMG submission 109646) | Tropical forest soil microbial communities from Panama - MetaG Plot_1 | ecosystem: Environmental > Terrestrial > Soil > Tropical forest > Bulk soil | place: Panama | collected 2016-02-17 | reverse complement strand
TGGGTCGGCGGTCCTGCCTGGTCGCCGGACGGCGGCCTCATCGCCTACGTGGACGCCACGCACTCCGAGCGCGACCTGGACCGGGCGTCGCACGTCTTCGTGGTGCCTGCCGAGGGCGGGGGCGTGCCGCGGCGGGTCACCGGCGGGCCCGGTGTCGCGCTGTGCCCGGACTGGACGCCCGACGGGGGCCGGCTGGTGTTCATCGGCCGCCCGCGCGCGGACAACCTGATGAACAGTCTGTACGTGGTCGACGCGGCTAGCGGCGAGGCCGCCCCGCTGCTGGACGGCTTCGACCGCACCGTGATGGCCGGCGCGGTCGGCTACCCGGGCGGGCCGCCGGAGGTCGGCGCGGACGGCCGCGTGACGTTCTGCGCCCGGATCGGCGGCTGCGTCCACCTGTTCCGGGTCGGCGTCGACGACCGGACGGTGGAGCCGCTCGTGGGCGGGGACGACCGGGTGGTCAGCGGATTCAGCACGGCCGGCGAAGCCGTCGCGTTCGTGGCCGCCGACGCGCACCAGCCCGGCGACGTGTTCCTGCGCGGCGCAGGCGGCGGGGAGCGGCGGCTGACCGAGCTCAACCACGAGCTGCTTGCGGAGGCGCCGCCGGTCAGGGCCGAGCGGCGCACGTTCACGGCGGCCGACGGCGTCCGTTTCGAGGCGTTCGTCTACCTGCCCCATGGCGGCGGTCCCGCGCCGCTCCTGCTCGACGTCCATGGCGGCCCCCACAACGCGTTCGCTCCCGCGCTCTCATCCGGCCACCTCTACCGGCAGGAGCTCGTCGCCAGGGGCTGGTGCGTGGTCGCCCCGAATCCCCGCGGAAGCGACGGCTACGGCCTTCGCTTCCTGCAGGGCGTGCTCGGCGGCTGGGGCCGGTTCGACCAGCAGGACTTCGAGGCCGCCGTCGACGGCCTGGTCGCCGAGGGGCTCGCCGACCCGGAGCGGCTCGCGGTGACCGGCTACAGCTACGGCGGGTTCACGACCTCGTGGCTGATCGGGCAGACGCGGCGGTTCCGCGCGGCGGTTGCCGGCGGCGTCGTGACCAACCTGGGCAGCATGTACGGCGGGTCCGACGCCGGCAGCACGATCGCGCTCCACGAACTGGGCGTCGAGCCGTTCCAATCGTGGGCGCCGTTCGACGACCTCTCGCCAGTCCGCCACGCGGCGAGCATCGAGACGCCGCTCCTCATCCTGCACGGCGAGGCCGACGACCGCTGCCCGATCGGCCAGGCCGAGGACCTGTTCGCGATACTGCGCCGGCAGCGCAGGGAGGTCCGCCTGGTCCGCTATCCGGGCGCCAGCCACCTCTTCATCGCCACGGGCCGGCTCTCGCACCGGCTGGACTACCAGCGGCGCCTGGTGGACTGGGTCACCGACCACGCCGGCGAGCGCGCGCGGCCGCGGGCGGCGACCGCAGGCGCCGCCGAGCTGCGCGAGCGGCTGGCGGCGGCGGCGGAGCGCATCGGCGTCCCGGGCGCGGCGGCCGGCGTCCTCCTGGACGGGCGCGAGGAGTACGCGTACCACGGGGTCACGAGCGTCGAGAACCCGCTGCCGGTCGACGCGACCACGTTGTTCCAGGTCGGCTCCACCACCAAGACGTTCACCGCCACGGCGCTCCTGCGGCTCGTCGAGCAGGGCCGCGTGGAGCTCTCGGCGCCGGTCCGGCGATACGTGCCGGAGCTGCGCCTGCGCGACGAGGACGCGGCCGAGCGCGTGACCGTGCTGCAGCTCCTGAACCACACCGCGGGCTGGGCGGGCGACCACTTCCTGGACACCGGGGACGGCGACGACGCGCTCGCCCGCTACGTCGAGTCGATGGCCGAGCTGGATCAGGTCAGCCGCCCGGGCACCATCGCGTCGTACAACAACGCGGCCCTGAGCCTGGCCGGCCGCGTCGTCGAGCGGGTGACCGGTCTGCCGTACGAGACCGCGCTGCGGGAGCTGGTCCTCGACCCGCTCGGGATGGAGCAGAGCTCGCTCGTACCGGCCGACGTGATGTCGCGCCGCTTCGCGGCCGGCCACACACAAGTGGACGGGACGGTCCGCGTGGCGAGGCCGTGGCGCCTGCCCAGGGCGGCCAACGCGGCCGGCGGCCTGGCCTCGTCCGCTGCGGACCAGCTGCGGTACGCCAGGTTCCACCTCGGCGAGGGTGAGGGCCTGCTGCGGCGCGAGACGCTGGAGCTGATGCGGCGGCCGACGGCCAGCCTGGGGGGTGGCGCCCTCGGGGACGAGGTGGGCATCTCGTGGCTGTTGCGCATGGCCGGCGGCGAGCGGCTCGCCGGCCACGGCGGCTCGACGAACGGGCAGCAGTCGGCGTTCGTGATGGTCCCCGGGCGCGGCTTCGCGATCACGGTCCTCACGAACTCGGATCGCGGCGCGCAGCTGCACCGCGAGCTGGTGCGATGGGCGCTGGATGCCTATGCCGGGGTCGTGGAGCGCGACCCGGAGCCCCTCGCCCTGAGCCCGGCGGAGCTGGCCGCCTACGCCGGCGAGTACGGCACGGACATCGGGCTGTTGACGCTCGCTGTGGACGGCGGCGACCTCGTGGCCCGCGTCCGGTACGCGCCGGCAGCGCTGGCCCGCCTCCGCGTCGTGTTCGAGGTGCCGCGGGAGGAGCTGCCGCCGATGCCGCTTCGGGTCCTGCCGGGTGATGGATACGTGGTCGCGGACGGCGAGTCGAAGGGCACGCGCGGCAGGTTCGTCCGCCGCGACGGCCTGGTCGTGGGCGTCTACTTCGGCGGCCGTGTGGCCCTTCGGCGGGACGGCGGGTGAGCCCCGGTGGAGGTGACGGCAACGGTCCGGCGAGTCTGGGGGCGCCTGCGCGCGCTGGACCCGCGGCTGGTCGACGTCCTGATCGTGATCGTGCTGACGGGTGCCGTCGTGGTCGAGTTCACGCAGAGCGGCAAGCCGCCCTACCGCGCGAGCGCTCTGCTCCTCAACACCGTCCCGCTGCTGTGGCGCCGCCGGTTTCCCATCGCCACCTATGTGATCCAGAACGCCGGCCTGTTCCTGTGGCTGGCGCCACCGCTGATCACCAGCCTGGTCGCCGTCTTCTTCGGCTGCTACTCGATGAGCCTGTACAGCCGGCATCGCGCGGTCTCGCTCGCGATCCCGCTGGCACAGGCGGCGCTCCTGGCGGTGGTCGGCATCCCGCGCGCCTTCTACACACCGGCCATCCCCGCGTGGCTCGCGGAGCTGACCGCCGGCGTCGGGGTGTGGCTGGCCGGCGACGCCGTGCGGGGCCTGCAGGAGCGGTCGCGCAGGCTGGAGCGTGAGCGGGAGCTGGTGACCCAGGTGGCCATCGCGGAGGAGCAGGCGCGGATCGCGCGGGAGCTCCACGACATCGTGGCACACAGCGTGAGCATCATGGTCGTGCAGGCCGGGGCTGCCCGCCGGCTGATCGCGGGCAGCCCGGAGCGCGCCGCCGAGGCACTCCAGACCGTGGAGGAGAGCGGGCGCGCGGCGCTCACGGAGCTGCGGCAGCTGCTCGGCGTGCTGAGCGAGGAGAGCGCCGAGGCCTCGCTGGTGCCGCAGCCGGGACTGGCCCAGCTCGACGTGCTGGTCGAGCGGCTCCGCCAGACCGGATTCGCGGTCGACCTGGCGCGGGAGGGCACGCCACGGCCGCTGCAGCCCGGATTGGAGCTGGCGGCGTACCGGGTGATCCAGGAGGCGCTGACGAACGCGCTCAAGCACGCGGGCGGCGCGCCGACCCGGGTGCAGGTCCGGTTCGCCGACGGCTGGCTCGACCTGGAGGTCCGCAACGCTCGCGGGCCGGCGGCGCCCGAGGCCGAGGGCGCTGGCCGCGGCCTGGTCGGGATGCGGCAGCGGGTGGCCGTCTACGGCGGCGACGTGGAGGCGGGCCCGCTGCCGGAGGGCGGATTCGCGGTTCGGGCCCGGCTGCCGCTGGGCAATGGGGAGGGCTGACATGGGGTGGTTGCTCGAGGCGGCGCCTCCGGAGGAGATCGACGCCGGTCCCGTGCGGCTCCGGCGGTGGCGGGTGGTGGACGCGGGGGTGGTGACGCGGCTGGTGACCGAGAACCTGGACCACCTCCGCCCGTGGATGGCGTGGGCGCAGGAGCCGCCGGGGGAGGCGGACGAGCGTGACTTCCTCGGCCGGATGCAGGCCGCGTGGGATCGGCGATCCGACTTCGGCTTCGCGGTGGAGCGGCCGGGCACCGGGCCCGGCGCCGAACCGATCGGTGGGATGGGCCTGCACACGCGCCAGGGCGCTGGCACGCTGGAGATCGGCTACTGGATCGCGGCCGCGAGCACGGGACGCGGGTACGCGACGGCGGGCGCGCTCGCCCTGACGGACGCGGCGTTCGCGCTGCCGGGCGTGGAGCGCGTGGAGATCCGCTGCGACGAGGCCAACCGGGCGTCGGCCGCGATTCCGCGGCGTCTGGGCTACCGGCTCGTCGAGGTCGTGTCGCGCCAGGCCGTTGCGCCGGCCGAGTCGGGGCGGGGCATGATCTGGGCCGTCGAGCGGGCAGAGTGGGCAGTTCGAGCGCGGGCGGTCGCACGTCCGCCCGACCGGACTCGGTAAAGATTGCCCCGGCCCATCGGGATGGGATGGGCCCTCTGCTACCCTGTGGCCCGGCGCGGAGGGGGTGTGAGGCCCCGACCCCTCCCGGGCAGTCCGCCGATCGGCGGGCTTCGCGGGTGGCTGCGGGCAGTGACGTTTGCGGCGAAGACCTCTGCGGACAAACTCGTCTCTGGAGGTTCGTCGTGATCGTCAGCATCGGTCCGCACCTGCTGTGGGGCAGCTTCCTCGCCCTCCTGTCCGGCTGCCTCGCCATCGAACTGCGCGCCCACCGGCGCCCCCGGCAGGTCCTTCTCGCGGAGGCCCTGCGCTGGACCGGCATCTGGGTGGGCCTGGCCGCCGCCTGCGCCGGCGCGGTCTGGCTGCTCCTCGGCGGGCAGGCGTTCCTCCAGTTCGCGGCCGCCTACTCGGTCGAGTGGTCGCTCTCCGCCGACAACGTCCTCGTCTTCGCGGCACTGCTCGCCGGGCTCGCGGTGCCCGCCCGCCACCGGTACGCCGTGCTGTTCTACGGCTCGCTGGGCGCCGTCGTGCTGCGCCTCACGTTCATCCTGGCCGGCACAGCGCTGCTGGGCCGCTTCGGCTGGCTCACCTATGTCTTCGGGGCGCTCCTGCTCGTGACGGCGGCGCGCTTCGTCCGCGAGCCCGCTGCTGGCGACGAGCAGGCGATCTCCGGGCCCCACCGGCTGCCGGCGCTGCTTCGCCGTCTGCCCGCTCCGCCGCTGGTCCTCGCCGCCCTCGCCGTCGCGGTCACCGACGTCGCCTTCGCCACCGACTCCGTCCCGGCCGTCTTCGGCATGACCCGCGACCCGTTCATCGCCTTCGCGTCCAACGCCATGGCGGTGATCGGCCTGCGCTCGGTCTACTTCCTGCTGGAAGCGGTGACCCTCCGCCTCCGCTACCTGAAGCCCGCCCTCGTGACCCTGCTGGCGTTCGTGGGCGTGAAGATGCTGGTCGACCCGCTGATCCCCGGGAACATCCCGGTGGCGGTGTCGCTCGGGGCGATCGCGGTCATCCTCGCCGGCGCCGGCCTGGCCAGCTGGCTCCGGCCGCGCCCCTCCAGCCCGGCGCCGGCACCTGAGCGGCCGGCGTCCGCCCATTCGATCGCGTCGAACTTCTGAGCCCGCCAGGAGATACAGTGCTCTCCAGGCGTGTACTGGAGCAGACCACCGGGAGGGAGGTTCCCTTGAAGTTCACCTGGTTCAACCTGATGCCGTGGCCCCATCTGCCCGACGACTTCCGCGAGCAGCACCGGTCGGTGTGGGTCGACATCCCCAACACCCTGTACGACCCGGTTCGGGGACACGCCGTCTACCACGAGTACATGGACCAGCTCGAATACGCGGAGACGCTCGGGTTCGACGGCATCGGGGTCAACGAGCACCACCAGAACGGCTACGGCCTGATGCCTTCGCCGAACATCATCGCCGCGGGCCTGGCGCGGCGCACCTCCCGTGCGGCCATCTGCGTCATCGGCAACTCCATCGCGCTCTACAACCCGCCGATCCGGGTGGCCGAGGAGTTCGCCATGCTCGACGTGATCTCCGGCGGCCGCCTGGTGGCCGGCTTCCCGGTCGGCACGCCGATGGACACGAACTTCTGCTACGGCCAGATCCCGGCGCTGACCCGGGACAAGTACCGGGAGGCGCACGACCTGATCATGCGTGCGTGGGCGGCCGACGAGCCGTTCGTGTTCGACGGCAAGTACAACCAGCTCCGCTGGGTCAACCTCTGGCCGAAGCCGATCCAGCAGCCCCACCCGCCCGTCTACATTCCCGGGGGCGGCTCGGTCGAGACCTACGACTTCTGCCTCGACCACGACTACAACTACTCCTACCTCTCGTTCGGGGGCTACAAGGCCGGCAAGATGCTGCTCGACCAGTACTGGGAGCGGGCCGCGTCGAGGGGCAAGGACGACTCGCCGTACCGCGCCGCGTTCGCGCAGATCATCGCCGTGGCGGACACGGACGCCGAGGCGGAGAGGCTCTACGCCGAGCACATCCTCTACTTCTACAACCGGTGCCTGCGCGTCTATCCCGGCTTCGCCGACCCGCCCGGGTACCGCACGGTCAAGACGATCCGCGAGGGCACGCTGACGCTGCTCCGTCGCGAGAACCAGCAGCTCTTCCAGAACGTCACGTGGAAGGACCTGGTCGAGCGCGGCATGGTCATCGCCGGCAGCCCCGAGACGGTCCGCCAGCGCATGGAGGAGCTGATCAAGACGCTGCGTGTCGGCCACGTCTTCTGCCTGCTGCACAACGGCAACCAGCCCGACGAGAAGACGCGCCACTCGACGCGGCTGTTCGCGGAGCGCGTGATGCCCCACCTGCGCGGCCTCTGGCCTGAGTGGGCGCACGACGAGCGCTGGTGGATCCATCCCATCGAGAACCGTCTCCGGCCCGAGGAGACCGTGGGGGTGCAGCGGTGAACTCACGGATGCTCGACACCAGGCGCGGCGCCCGGGTGCGGGTTCTGGAGTTCGGCCCCGACGACGGGCGCCCGGTGCTGTTCCTGCACGGCGTGGCCGGGCTCCTGGACGAGCACCGGTTCCTGGACCTGCTCGGCGAGCGGTACCGCGTGCTCGCGCCCGAGCTGCCGGGCTACGGGGACTCGACCGGCGAGGAGCTCCTCGAAGACATGCTCGACTTCGCGCTGCACGGCTGGGACGTCGTGGAAGCGCTCGGCCTGGCCGGCGGCAGGCCGGCGCTGATCGGCCACTCGATGGGCGGCATGATCGCGGCCGAGATGGCCTGCCTGGCGCCCGGCGCGCTCGACAAGCTGGTGCTGGTCGACGCGATGGGCCTGTGGCTGGACGAGCATCCCATCCCGGACCTGTTCTCGTTCCTGCCCTTCGAGTTCGGCGACATGCTGTTCCACGATCCCGAAAGCGGGACCGGGCTGCTGACCGGCGGCCTGGACTTCTCGAACGACGCCGTGCTGCGCGAGTTCTTCGTGGCCAACGCGCGGCGCCTCGGCACCGCCGGCAAGATCCTGTTCCCGGTGCCGAACCGGCGGGTGTCGAAGCGCCTGTACCGCGCGACGGTCGACACGCGCGTGGTCTGGGGCGAGAGCGACCGCCTGGTGCCACCGGCCCACGCGGACCGCTGGGCTGCGCTGCTGCCGTGCGCCTCGGTGGCGCGCATCGCGGAGGCCGGCCACATGGTGCCGTACGAGCAGCCGGCCGCGCTGGCCGGGGAGGTGACCGCCTTCCTGGGCTGACGCGGGACCTCTACAGCCCTCGGCGGAGCTGTTCCGACAGCACGAAGACCTGGTCGCGCAGCATCTCGGGGTGCGCTGCGTAGGTGAAGAGCTCGTTGGCGATGGCGCCCGCAGTGTCGATCTCGACGCTGCCGTAGTCGAGGAACCGGCCGAACGGGCCCTGCCGGGTCGACACGTCCTGCACGCGGTCCAGCGGGATCACCTTGGTCGTCCTGATGACGATGCCCTCCTCGAGGATGACCCGCTGGTCCGTGACCGTGAGCATCGCGGCCTGCCAGTTGGCCCAGACGTAGGTGCCGACGCCCGCCAGCACGACCAGCACCGCCAGCGTGAGCACCACCCGCGCGTCACCGAGCGTGACGTCGAGCAGCACCCCGTCGAGGACCACGAGGATCAGGATCCCGATCGCACCCGGCCAGAACGTCCCCTTCACCAGCACGATCCAGTGCTTCTTGATGGGCGGCAGGACCATGCTCTCGCCGGCCAGCAGGTTCGGCATCCGCTGAGGATTTTAGGGGGCGCGCGGCCGCCTGACGCCGGACCGAGTGATGCCCGTCGCCTGCCGGTTGGCGTGACCCACACGCGAGAGCACGTGCGCCTCCCCGATCCACTGCGCCGGCGGCGTGACCCAGTAGATCGCGAGGGCGTTGACCCTGCCCGCGTACTCGGCGCGGAGCCGGCGGAACGCCTCCCACCCCTCCGACTCCGCCCGCAGCCGGTAGCCCGCCAGCGCCAGACGCTCGCGCGCCTCCCGGTAGTCCGACAGCTCCACGCCGGCGTCCCGGTCGTAGGGCAGGTGGAAGTAGATGACCATGTCCTCGATGCAGTGGCCCAGGACGGCCCGGCACAGCTTCGCCCAGCCCTTCACACCGTGCGTGACCGCCGATTCCGTGCCGTCGATCGTCGTCAGCACCAGCGTGGTCGCGTCCATCACGGCGCCCAGGGAGCTGATCCAGGAGTCATTGTCGTGGCTCGACCGGAAGTACGCCAGCACCGGGTACGCGAGGTGGCTGTCGAGGATCTCGGCCCCTGCCTCCTGCCACCTCTGGAACAGGGCGGGGAGCTCGTCGATGATCTCGGCCGCCGCGTAGGTCTCGAGCAGCGTCACCCCCGAGGGCGGCGCCCCCGCGCTGGCCTCCAGCGTCACCACGGCCACCTCACGGCGCTGGAACGCGCCATACAGGCTGAACAGGAACGTGACCACGAGAGCGAGGACACCGAGGCCGGTCGCGGCGGCGACCAGCGAGAGGAGGCGGGCGACCGACGTCATGCCCACGTAGTCGCCGAACCCGATCGTGAAGAGCGACGTGCCGGCGATGTACATCGACGTGACCAGGTCGGTGGGGTGGGGCCGGATCTGGCCCGCCAGGGCATTCACGACCAGGCCGTAGCCGAGGAGGAGGAGCAGGAGCCAGACCACCAGGTAGACGAGGACGATTGCCGGTCCGAAGCTGCCCAGGATGGCCTCGCGCCGCCGTGGGTGCCGCGCCCGTCGCGCCAGCCAGCGGCTCGCGGCCCATAGCACCCGCGTGCTGTAGCGGCTGATGCGGAGCCGGCCGGCGACCGGTCGCGGCGTCACGATGGACTGGAAGACGTCGGCCAGGGTGGCCAGGACGATGAGGACCCCGACGACACCCTCCAGGATGAGCATCACCGGGCCCGATGTTAGACGTCGCGCGGCGCGGGGCCCATACTGATCGCTCGTCATGCGCGTGCGGAGACTCGGACCGGCCGACATCCCGGCCGTGGCTGCGCTGTTCACCGAGACCGTCCGCACGGTGAACGCGCGCGACTACACCGCAGAGCAGGTGGAGGCGTGGGCGCCGCGGCCGCCCGACGTGGCGGCGTGGGAGCGCTCGTTCGCGGGCAGGACGGCGCTCGTGGTCGAGGTGGCCGGCGAGATCGCCGGCTTCGGCGACCTGGCCGCCGGCGGCTACCTCGACCGGCTCTACGTGCGCGGCGACCTGCAGCGCCGCGGGGCCGCCAGCGCGCTCGCCGAGGCCCTGGAGGCCCAGGCGGCGCGGGAGGGGGCGACCGAGGTCGTCGCCGACGCCAGCATCACGGCGCTGCCGTTCTTCGAGCGGCGCGGCTATGAGACGCTCGCCCGGCAGGAGCGGCTCCTGCGCGGTGTGCGCTTCACGAACTACCGGGTGCGCAAGCAGCTCCAATCATACCCCCCAGCGGTATGATTGCCGAGGTGCAAGGATACACGCGCGACAAGGAGGAGGTGCGGCGCCGACTGCGCCGGATCGCCGGACAGGTTCGCGGGCTCGAGAAGATGATCGACGAGGACCGCTACTGCATCGACGTGCTGACGCAGGTGAGCGCCGCCAAGGCCGCGCTGGAGAGCGTCGCGCTGCTCGTGCTCGAGGACCACGTCGACCACTGCGTGGCCGACGCGATCCGGGCCGGCGACGGAACCGAGAAGGTGCTCGAACTGACCTCCGCCATCGAACGCCTCGTCAGGTCCTGAGCCGGAACGGCTGAGCCGGCCGGCGCCTCAGCGCACGACGCCCGCGACGGCCGCGCCGAGGAGGAAGGTCGTCACCTCGGACGCGGGCCGTCGCGCCGCCTGGCCGGCCAGGTGGAGCCGATAGGCTTCGACGCCCTCGGCCCGCAGCTCCGACGACGGCAGCTCCTCGTAGCGCTTCCAGACGACGTCGTAGAAGAGGGCGGGAGCCCCGGCGCTCACGGTCACCAGCGCGTCGATGGGGTGGCCGGTCCGCGCGACGAGGTCGGCCGCGAGATGGAGGCCCGGCAGCGGCTGCCCACCCGGGAGCGAACGCCGGCCCGCTGCGAACTCGCTGCCGAGCACAGCCAGCAGCTCGCGGTCGATGCGCACAGCCCACCGCACCCACTCGTCGAGCGCGGCCATGAGCGCGGACACGTCGGCGGGGTCGAGCGGCCGCGCCTGATCGAGCCGCGACCACGCCGTGGCCAGGTTGTCCAGCAGCGCCTGGGAGACCCGCCCGCGCACGCCAACAGTGTGGCGATCCCGCCTTCCCCTGGGAAGTCGGCACTGACGACCGCATACTGCACCGTCGATGGAAGGACGCAGCGAAGTGGTCGGGCCGGGCCGGGTGGCCGTCGTCACCGGCGCGGCCAGCGGGATCGGGTTCGGACTCAGCCAGCGGTTCGCGGCCGAGGGGATGCGGGTGGTCATGGCGGACGTGGAGGGGCCCGCCCTGGCCGAGGCGGCGGACCTGCTGGCCGGTCGCGGCGCGGAGGTGCTGCCGGTGCTCACCGACGTGTCGAGCGGCGAGCAGGTCGACGCGCTGCGAGACCGGGCGCTCGAGGCGTTCGGCGCCGTCCATGTGCTCTGCAACAACGCCGGCGTGACCGGCCTGGGGCGGCCGATGTGGGAGATGTCGCCCCGGGACTGGGAATGGGTGCTCGGTGTCAACCTCTGGGGCGTCATCAACGGCGTCCGCGCGTTCGTCCCGGTGCTCATGGAGCAGGACGCGGCCCACGTCGTCAACACCGCCTCGCTCGCCGGCCTGACCACCGGCGTCCTGGGGCCGTACAGTGTGACGAAGCACGCGGTGGTCGCACTGTCCGAGGGGCTGCACTTCCAGCTCGCCCAGCGGGGCCCGGCCGTCGGCGTTTCAGTCCTGTGCCCGGGCTGGGTGCGGACCCGCATCGGGGAGTCGGATCGCAACCGGCCGGCGGACGTGGAGCCGGGCCCCGACCTCGACCCGCAGGTGGCCGAGGGCATGCGTCAGCTGCTCGCGTCCGGCATGGAGCCGCTCGAGGTGGCGGGCCACGTCGTGGACGCCATCCGCGGCGGCCGCTTCTACGTGCTGACCCATCCGGAGATGAGCGACGGCATCCGCCGCCGCGCCGAGGAGGTGCTGGCAGGCGGTCCGCCGGGGACGGCGTTCCTCTGAGTCCCGGTGTGACGATCCGGCGGGCGGCGGCGCCCGACCTGGCGCACCTCCGGGGTATCCTCGCGCGCGCGTTCGACGGCGACCCGGTCGTCAACTGGGTCATCCGCCAGGACGGCGGCAGGGAGTGGGCGCTGGCGTGGCTGTTCCGGCTCAGCCTCGACCTGGCGACGCCGCTGGGCCACGTGTACACGACCCACGACCTTCGCGGCGTCGCGCTGTGGACGCCGCCCGGGCGCCTGGGCGCCGGCAAGTGGCGCCAGACCTGGCGGCTGCCGGGATTCGTGCGCGCCGTCGGCGTCCGCCGCCTGCCGCGGATCGTGCCGGCGGTGGCGGCGCTCGGGACGAAGCACCCGCGGCAGCCGCACTGGTACCTGTCGGAGCTCGCGGTCGACCCGCCCGCCCAGGGCCGGGGCATCGGCTCCGCCCTGCTCGCCGACCGGCTGGCGCAGTGCGACCGGGACAGCGCCGCCGCCTACTTGGAGAACTCCAACCCCCGCAACACGCCGCTGTACGAGCGCCACGGGTTTCGCACCCTGGAGGAGCACCGGATGGGCGGCGACGGCCCTCCGATCCTGCTCATGTGGCGGGATCCCCGAGGCGTCCGCGGCTGACGCCGCCGCGACGGAAAGCGCCCCGGACTCGAATCGGACGGCGGCCTCATTCGCCTTCGTGCGTCTTCGTGCTCTTCGTGGCTTCGCGCGTCGACTCGCCCGGATGGCCGGCGGGATCCCCGAGCACCCCCCGGCGCACGATCTCCATGACGGTTCGCAGCGCCCGCGGCGGCACGCGGCGGCGGCCCTCCCACAGGACCAGGCGCATGCCCAGGAAGTCCCCCATACCCATCAGGCAGTACGCGACCGTCTCGAGGTCGAGGTCACGGACCTGCCCGGCCGCGGCCGCGGCCCGCAGGCCCGCCACGTAGCGGTCTGCCAGGCGCCGGTACCACGCGCGGAACTCCTCGGGGGCGACGAACTCGCACTCCCGCACCACCCGGTACAGGTTCGGGTGCTCGGCCACGTACTCGAAGAAGGCCCGGAACCCCGCTTCCTCGGCGTGCGCGCGGTCTCGGGCCGTGCGGCTCGCCTCGTGGAGCCGGCGCCGCATGTCGTGGCCCATCGCGCGGACGAGTTCGACGAACAGCGCCTCCTTGCTCGGGAAGTACAGGTAGAACGTGCCCTGCGCAACGCCGGCGGCGCGCGTGATGTCCACGATGGACGCGCGGTGGAATCCGTCCCGGCCGAACACGTCCTCCGCCGCCTCCAGCAGCTTCTGACGCGTGCGACGGCCGCGGCTGGTCCTTGGCGGCCGCAGGGTCAGCGAAACCGGATCGGTCTCGGCCATGGCAGGATGTTGCGTCACCCCGGGCGCCGCCGCAAGCGTGGACGTACCCGGACGACACGGCCGTCCAGCCGCTCGATCGCCGCCCGCACGGTCGGATCGTCCGCAAACGTGGCGGCATCCGGCGTCCCCACCCCCGGCAGCCATTCATGGCCGCAGGCCCAGCAGCGCCGCTGTGGCGGACCCGCCGGCCCGGCGCTGTGGCGGACGTCGCCGCAGGCCGGGCAGGGCAGGACCGGGGCGGACGGGCGCCGGCGCCGCTCGGACGTCAGCTGCGGAACACGCTGAGGGCCAGGTACGCAGAGACCCCGAAGTTGGGCTGGTCAACGATCTGGCT
>Ga0126369_10002389_pt1 | contig 13320 bp, 14 predicted proteins | sample PanSoiMetaPlot_1_FD_109646 | JGI IMG/M metagenome (GOLD analysis project Ga0126369, IMG submission 109646) | Tropical forest soil microbial communities from Panama - MetaG Plot_1 | ecosystem: Environmental > Terrestrial > Soil > Tropical forest > Bulk soil | place: Panama | collected 2016-02-17 | reverse complement strand
TCAATTGCCTAACCGGTGTATTGCGGCCGACCAGCGGCCGTATCATCTTCGATGGCCAAGAGATCACCGGCCTGCCCTCTAACTCGATTTCGCAAAGGGGCATTGCCCGCTCGTATCAGATCACCAACATCCTGCCGAACGCTACGGTATTCGAGAACGTGCGCATCGCCGCGCAATCGCGCCGGCACTCATGGAACATGATAGCGCACCACAACGGCCTCGCGGATATCAATCAAAAGGCGGAAGCGGCGCTGCACGCCGTCGGCCTGCTCGGTAAAGCGCGCGAATATGCTTCGAACCTGTCGCACGGCGAGCAGCGCAATCTCGAAATCGGCATCGCGTTAGCGACCGAGCCGCAACTCCTTTGCCTCGATGAGCCGACCGCGGGCATGAGCCAGGCCGAAACGGAAGAGACCAAGCAACTTGTGCGCCGCATCGCCAAAAATCTCACCATCCTGATTGTCGAACACGACATGCAGGTGGTCATGGAGCTTTGCCACCGCATCACCGTGCTGCATTACGGTGCCATTCTCGCCGAGGGAACGCCCGAGGAAATCCAGAACAATCCGAAGGTGCTGGAGGTCTATCTGAAGACATGAGCGCCACAGTTCAAAGCGCATTGGTTCAAGGCACTATGACCGAAATTGCCGGGCCGCTCGTTCGTGTCGAGGACGTGCACACCTATTACGGCAAGAGCCACATCCTTCACGGTGTATCTCTCGATGTTGCTCCTGGCGAGGTGGTCGGGCTACTTGGCCGCAATGGGGTGGGTAAAAGCACCACGCTCAAGACCATCATGGGCCTCGTTCGACCGAGCCATGGCGCGGTGCGATTGAACGGCGTTCGCATCACCGGACTGCCGCCGCATAAATTGGCGCGGCTCGGCATCGGTTATGTGCCGGAAGACCGGCGCATCTTCCGCCTGCTCACCGTAATGGAGAACCTGCGCACTGGGTTGGACCGCGATGGCGTCACTGTAGAAAAGCGCGCAGCGCTCCTTGAAAAGGTGTTCGTCTATTTCCCGGTACTGGCCGAGCGGCGCTCGCAGGCTGGAGGCACGTTGTCGGGCGGCGAACAGCAAATGCTCGCGATAGCGCGTGCGATGATGCTCGAACCGAAAATCATTCTGCTTGATGAACCGACCGAGGGATTGATGCCACGGATGGTTTCACAGATCGAACAGATCATAGGCGTGCTCAAAAACGAGGGCGTCGCGATCCTGTTGGTCGAGCAAAACGTGCCCTTGACGCTCGCCGCGAGCCGTCGCGTCTACATTATGGAGAAGGGCGCCGTGCGTTACCACTGCGCCGCTTCCGAGATCGACGCTAATCACGCCGTCATCAAGCAGTACTTGGGAGTGTAAGTGATGGACGCGGTCGTCCAGTTCTTCCACGCAATTCCGCTGGATCTCATCATCATCCAGACGGTGAACGGTATCGTCACTGGCATGATCCTGGCGTTGATTGCCTCCGGCCTGACACTGATCTTTGGCATCATGGACGTGGTCAATTTTGCCCACGGCGAATTGTTCATGCTGGGCGCCTATGTCGGAGTCGTCATCATCGCGACGACCGGTAGTTTCTGGTTGGCACTGATCGGGTCGTCGCTGATCGTCGCTTTGCTTGGCGCCGCCATGCAGATTGTCGCGTTACGGCCGCTGATCGGGCGCGATCCGCTCAATACCATTCTCGCCACATTCGGCATTTCGCTGGTTTTGCAGAACTACGCACTGTGGACGTTCGGGCCGGTGGCGCGCAAGATCGGCGAGCCGATTACTGGTCAATTCCAGCTATTTTATCTGCAATATCCCTGGTACCGCCTTCTCATCGCGGCGCTGTCCGCGGCGATCATCGGCGGCTTCTGGGTTTACCTCAAACGCGGGAAATTCGGCGTCTGGATCAGAGCCACCGCGCAGGATCGCGTCATGGCGCAGGCCATGGGGATTCCGGTGCCGTGGGTCTATACCGGCGTATTCGCTATCGGTGCGGCGATGGCGGCCGCCAGCGGCGTGCTGTTCGCACCGATGGTCGGCGTCAACCACACGATGGGACTTGACTGGGTGCTCAAGGCCTTCATCGTCGTGGTGGTCGGCGGGATGGGCAATTTCGGCGGCTCGATCGCCGCGGCGATCTTCATCAGCCTGGTCGAGGCTTACGCCGCAATCTGGGTCGATCCCTCACACGCCGTGCTGGTATCCTTCGTCATTCTGATACTCACCTTGTTATTCCGGCCCACCGGACTGTTTGTGGCGACACCGCGATGACAACCGCTCCGCTCGACAAAGGCGCCACGCTCGAGAAATTGCCGCGGGACAAAACACGTGTGAGCCACACGGCCGTGTTCTGGATCGGATTTTGCATCGTCATGGCGGCGCTGATCGCGGCGCCGCTGGTGCTGCCGGAGTTCTGGCGCCGCCTGACCACCGAGATTCTGATCTGGGGACTTTTGGCTATGTCGTCCGATCTTTTGATCGGCTATACCGGCATGGTCTCGTTCGGCCATTCGGCTTTTTTCGGGCTTGGCATGTACGGCGCCGCCGGCGCGCTGTTGATCGTCAGCCCGCCGAATCTGTGGCTGGCGATTCTGTCCGGGCTTGCAGGGGCCGCCGGCGCCGCTTTGTTTGTCGCCTATTTCTCAACGCGACTGCGCGACATTTATTTCGCCATCACAACGCTGATCTTCAGCCAGATCTTCTACGTCATCATCTTTACCTGGACTGCCGTGACCGGCGGCGAAAACGGCCTGATCTTCACCCGGCCGCATTTGCGTGTTCCGTTCCTCTATGACGCGCGCTTCACCTCGACCACCATGCATTGGTTTGTGCTCGCGGTGGTCGCCGGCTCGTATTTGATCTTGCGCCGGGTGACACAGTCGCCGTTCGGCATGGTATTGCAATCGATCCGGGAGAACGAGCCGCGCACCCGCGCGATAGGCTATCGCGTCGAGAATTTCAAAATGGTCGCGGTCATGTTGTCCGGCTTGTTTGCCGGATTGGCGGGCGTACTTTATGCAATCCAAAACGAATTTGCTGCGCCGGACTTCGTCTATTTCCTCACCTCCGGTGAGACGGTGATCTATAACGTCATGGGCGGCATCGGCACGCTGGTCGGGCCGATCGTTGGCGCCGGATTCTTCCATTTGATGCGGGAATTGCTGTCGCGCTTCTTCGGCGAGCAATTCCCTTATCTCATCCCGCTCGGACTGATCTTCATCGCCATGATCATCTTCCTGCCCCAGGGGATCATGGGCTTCGCGCGAAGATGGCTTAATCGGTGAGCTGACAGCACCGCTAAGCTTCTTTAGCGGGCACCACCCTGAGGCGACTGCGATGACGCCGCCCTCGGCGCCGGGCCCATCATGTTGAATCTCGCCTTCTGCTCGTCATTCAAGGAGGCGTAGAAATTTTCGAGCGGTGGGCGAATCGAACCAATTGCGTCCGCCATGGCCTTCAGCCGTGTTTCGACTGTGTCGACCCGAGCGACCGGCGATTGCGGCACAGCGGTCGGGCAAGATGACTGCAGCTGATACGAGGCCTGTTGTGTTGCCCTCCTGAGATCGTCGAATGCACTCTGTTGTTGCGTCGTCGGTTGAACCACCTGTTCGATATGTTGCACCGGCAGGTTAATCAAACCGCCACCCTGTTGACTGCAAAGTGCCGCCTGATTGACACCCGACTGAGCGCCTTCATTCGAACCGTTCATCGCGCTCAACTGATGCTTTTGCTCCTCGCTGAGCGAGTCATATAACTTCTCAAGCGGTTGGCGGATTATCTCAATCGCTTGGATAGTTGCATCCAGCCGCTGTTCGGCGGCCTCCAGGCGACCAATCGGCGTCAGCGGAACGGCTGTTGGACACGACGACTGAATGGCATCGCTTGCTCGAGATGACGCCGCGCTCAAATCGTCGAGCGCAGTTTCCTGATCGGCCGTCGGATGTATGGTCTGACGGATGCGATCGATCGGCAGATTGGTCACGCCCGGTGCGAGGCTAGCGCAGCTTTGCTGCGCCTCATTATTGACTTGGGTAAGCGCCTGGCGATCGGGCTGATCGGTCCTGACGATGCGCTGCCCGCCGGCGGAGTTGTTATAGATGTTCGGCAAACCGGCATAGCCGTAATAACCAGGCCCATAGCCGTAGTCGTAATAATCCGGTCCATAGCCATAATCGAGCCCGAAGTAGGGACCAGGCGCGAAGATGCTGGCAAAGATGAACGGAGGACCGTACGCCCAAAACGGATCATAATAGGCATAAGGCCAGAAGATGAACGAGAGCACATCACCTAGAACGAACGGCCAGAACACCGGTCCGGCCCAGCCTCCCCAACCCCAACCCCAGGAATTCCATCCCGCGCCCCAGAAATTGCCGCCCCAATGATTCCAGTCGGCATTGTTGCCGAAAGCGTTGCGGTTAAATCCAGTCCTGCTGAAATTGTTGAGGCCGTGAAAATTCTGCGACGCGAATTGATTGTGAGTGAGTTGGTCGTGGTTTAGCGCGTTGTGCGTAAATTGGTTGCCCAGCCCTTGATTGGCGCCGTTTTGTTGATTGTGGGCGAGCGCGTTGCGACCGGTGTTAGTGACGCCGTGATTGTTCATCCGCCCGGCAGTGTTGGCGAGTGCATGACCGTGGTTCAGATTGTGACTTGCCAAATGGTTGGCCGCGTGGGGGCCGTGACCCGTTAGCGCATGACTGGCAAGTCCATGGCTGGTTACCCCATGCGTGTGCAGCGCGTGCGCGGAAAGGCCATGAAGATTCGATGCATGACCGAGAGCGTGCGGGACACCATGACCAGCAAATCCGTGGACGCCGTGAAAAGACGGATGGAACCCGCCCATTCCTCCGCCCGGATGGACGCCGCCAAATGATGGATGAATCCCCCCTCCACCGCCAAATGATGGGTGAAAGCCACCGCCGCCGCCACCACCGAACGAGGGACGGAAACCCCCACCGCCGCCTCCTTTGCCTCCAAAACCCCCAAAACCAGCGGCATCCGCGGATGAGACGACTGTAACGAGGCAAAGCGCGCCGGCCGCAGCACCCGTTGCCAAAGTCGCTATTTTTTTCTTGTTCGCTATTTTTTTCTTGTTCATGGACTCACCAACCAAAACTGTGCAAAGGCGCCGAAACGACGCGCAGAACTCCCACGCGCGCCGCCCACCTTTCTGTTCAACTGTTTTTGGCCGGTTCGGGTTGCTAGATCCCGAAATCAAAGTTCCATATTAATTTTCGGCAATCGTTGCGCCGCAACATCACCAAAGGGGAGGAAAGACGTAGTCCTCGCGTCATTTTTCAGGACGAGCTTCTATTCAAAAACCCCACGAGCGCCTTGGCCTCCTTGCCGCCGGCGGCGAAATCCTCGGCAAAGCGCTCGTAAAATTCCGCGGCGCCCTCATATAGGTCGCGCGCCGCCGGATCGTCGCCGACAAAACCCGCGATCTCCTGCATTTCGGCGACCCAGCGATAGGCTTTGGGCGGCATCATGCTGAGCTGGCGCTTGAGCCAGGCCAGCATCTCCTTCTGACTCAATTGCAGTTCCGCCATCAGCGCATCGGCGGAGCCCGCGCGCGTCGCCGCCAGCATCATCGCGGCGCCGATCGCCTGCGTACCCTTGGTGATCCCGGCATAGGACATTTTCAATGCCGAGGCTGCACTCAGCGCGCCATCAAGAACGCGAATATCGAGGCCATAGTCGCGCAGCGCGGCAAGGCGCGGCGCCGCGGCGCCAGACGCATAGATGCGTGGGCCGGCATCGCCCGGCTTCGGCGGCTGGCCGATGATTCCAGCATCGACAAACGGCGACCCGGTCGGCGCAATGATGGCGGCGACGCGATCGACGGTGCTCGGATTGATTGCGTTGCAGTCGACATAGACCGGCTTGGCGTTGCTCGCGGTCAGCGCCGGAACAAAGCGCTGCGCCAGCGTAAATGCATCGCCCGGCGGCAAAATCGACAAAATGAAATCGGCCCGTGCAATGTCGTCATCCTTGGCCGCCGTCATGCCGGCTGCGTTGGCCCGCGTGCGCGTCTCTTCGCTGCGCCCGTCGAGCGAAGTGAGAACCGTGACGCCGTGCTCGACCAGCCTTTTGCCGACTGCGCCGCCCATGGCGCCGGGCGCAATTACTGCAACGACAGGAGTCATAAGGGACCTCGCTAAGCAGTTTAGGCGCGCAACTCTAAGCGACCGTGGCAGAAAGTGGAAACAGGTTTACGGCCTTTTAGAAATCGGGTGGCGCGCTCATACTGAGCATCATTTATTTGCGACATACCGGGGAGATCAAGCTAATGCCATGCGGCGCCACTAGCAAAATATATGGAACCGTCAGTGCAGAACGGCAAAAAGCGATGAGTGGCTTGGAATTCGTTCAAGGGCTCGCCGATGGGACACTGCCATTGAATACCATGGCCGAAACTTTGGGCTATGACGTGAGCGAGGCCGCCAACGGTCGCGTCGTGGTCACAGCAATGCCGGACGGCACTCACCTCAATCCGGCTGGTACCGTGCATGGCGGTCTCGCCGCAACAATGCTCGACAGCTGCATGGGGCTGGCAATCCATTCAACTCTCGATAAGGGACTCGGCTCGACCACTCTCGAGTTCAAGATTTCACTGCTGCGGCCCATCACACCTGAAACTGGCCTGATTAAAGCTGAGGGCGTTGTCGTAAGCTGCGGTCGCCGTATCGGTACCGCCGAAGGGCGCATCACTGACCAACAAGGGCGCTTGCTCGCCCACGGCACGACCACGTGCATGATCTTTCCAGCTTAAGCTTCGCCGCTAGGCGGCGATTCGCTCGGGATGCCTGGCCTGGCACGCTGCGGCTGTGAGTTCAGGACACTCCGCCTTCTGAACTCGGCGGCGGGTTCGGGGCGACCAGCAAATCTTCGAGTTCGAGTAGCTCGCGCAAGTCCCCGATCGCCTCGTCAGCGTCCTCCTCGCTGCCTACTGTTGTCAGCCGGTGGTAGACCTCGCGCCATGGTTCTGGGCGGCCAATCTTCATTGCTTCTGCAACGAAAGCGCGCGCCTCCGCCAGCGACCTCAGGCGCCGCAGCCTTGGCTGGTCTTTGACCAAGAGTGGTGGATCGATGCGAAAATCGTCCATCAGGCAGTCATAGTGATTTTCAACGTTTCGCCGTGTCGATCGCGTCGGCGCTCTCGGTGGCGGTCGCCGTCACGCGTCGCCGCAGCGCCGGCGTGCGGCCGTCGGCGCTCGGCTGATAGACCACGCTGTAGCGGTTGGCCGCTTCGGCAAAGGCGTGCGCGTCAGCGGGCTTCTTCACCTCGAACGAATCGAAACCGGCACGGATGAGAAAGTGAAACTGATCGCGCAGCACGTCGCCGGTGGCGCGCAGCGTGCCGCGGAACCGATAGGTCTCGCGCAGCAGCCGCGCCTGGCTATAGGCGCGGCCGTCACGGAATTTTGGAAATTTCAGCGCCACCAGCGCCAAATGGCCGAGCCAGGGCGCCAGTTCGCCAATACGGCGGTCGTTCGGCCAGCCTACGCCAAGCGAGCCGTCACGGCGAATCAGAGCGTCGGCTTCCGCGAGAAACCGCTGCGCCGGCACGATCACCGGCACGCGCTCGGGAATCGGCTCTTCGTCGCCCACATAGGTGTAGCGATCCTGCACAATTTGGCCGTTCTCAACGAGCGGCATAGACGCGCTCCCGAAATGGCTCGATACCGACGCGCTTGACGGTGTCGATGAATAACTCATTCGGCTTGTCGCGTAGATCGAGATAGGCTGCGGCGATGTCTTCCACCACATCGGCAACTTGCGCATAGGGCACGGCCGGACCAATCAGTGTGCCGAGTGTCGCATTTTCGTCGGCCTTGCCGCCGAGCGTAATCTGATAGAACTCCTCGCCGTTTTTCTCGACGCCGAGAATGCCGATGTGGCCGACGTGATGATGGCCGCAGGCATTGATGCAGCCTGAAATATTGATGTGCAGACGGCCGAGATTGCGCTGCCGGTCGAGATCATGGAAGCGGCGAGTAATTTCCTGAGCGATTGGAATCGAGCGTGCATTGGCAAGGCTGCAATAATCAAGCCCGGGACAAGAAATAATGTCCGAAACCAGATTGACGTTGGTTCGCGCCAAACCGATGGCGCCCAGTTCGCGCCACAACGCCGGCAGATCGCGCTGCGCGACATGCGGCAACGCCAGGTTTTGCTCGTGGCCGACGCGGACTTCGCCGAACGAATAACGGTCGGCGAGATCGGCTAGCTTGTCCATCTGCGCAGCGGTGCAATCGCCCGGCGTCCCGCCTTCGGGCTTGAGCGACAGCGTGGCAATGGCATAGCCAAGCATCTTGTGATTGGTCACACAGTTGCTCAGCCAAACATCGAACGCGCGATCGCCACGCCGCGCCGCGGCCAGCTCCGGCGGGCCGTCGTCCAAGGTCGCATAGTTCGGGTAGCGAAACCGCCCCGCAATGTCCGCCACCATGGCCGGCTCGAGCGCGAGCGCACCGTCCCTGATGCTTTGCCACTCCGCCTCGACCTCCTTGGCGAAGGCCTCGGCGCCGAGATCGTGCACCAAAATCTTGATCCGCGCTTTCCAGATATTGTCGCGGCGGCCGAATTGATTGTAGGTGCGCAGCACCGCCTCGACGTATGAGAGAACGTCACGTTTTGGCAGAAGAGGCTTTATGGTTTGCGCCAAGTAGGGCGTACGGCCAAGACCGCCGCCGACCATCACTTCGAATCCGGCTTCGCCGGCAGCATTGCGGTGCAACCGCAGCGCCATGTCGTGGATGCGCAGCGCGGCGCGGTCATGGTGCGAAGCGCCGACCGCGATCTTGAATTTGCGCGGCATGAAGGAAAATTCCGGATGCAGCGTCACATGCTGGCGGATGAGTTCGGCCCAAATGCGCGGATCTTCAATCTCATCGGGCGCGACGCCGGCCCACTGATCGGTGGTGATGTTGCGCACGTTATTGCCACTAGTCTGCATGCCATGCATGCCGACGGCGGCGAGCTCGGCCATCGCGTCTGGCAGTTCGGCGAGCTTGATCCAGTGGAATTGAATGTTTTGCCGCGTGGTGAAGTGACCGTAGCCACGATCGTATTTGCGCGCGATCTCGGCAAGCTTGCGCAGTTGCAGCGTAGACAGCGTGCCATAGGGAATCGCGATGCGCAGCATATAGGCGTGCAGTTGGAGATAGACGCCGTTCATCAGCCGCAGCGGCTTGAATTCTTCTTCGCTCAGCTCGCCGGAGAGCCGCCGCGACACCTGATCGCGGAAGTCGACGACCCGCTCGGCAAGGAGCCGACGATCAAAGGCGTCGTAAATGTACATGGGGGGACCCGCTTACGATTCGAGCGGCGCCGGTAGTTCGATGGTCGGCCCGCCGCGGCGGATCAGTTCGCGCAAGTTCCCGGGCCGGACATTGCCGCCGGGCAAAAGCTTCACCGGCGCGATGTATGGACCGATGGCGTGAAGGTCATCGCCCGCGGCCGCTTCGGCGAGCACCCGCGCGCTGTCGGCGTCGATTACGATTGCCGCCCCGCCGAGCTCGGTGGTCCAGCCACCATCTGGGCTGCGGTAGACCACCGCGCCATCGCCGACGCGGTTCGCCGTGACCACGACGGGGCCGGCGATTTTTATTTTTTTCTGGTCGAGCGGAGACGTCATCGGGCAAACTCCACGCGAGGCGGTAAAGAAAACACCGATAGAAGACTTTTCTATATAGTACGATTTATCCGCTCGCAAAGAGTAGAATTTTTCACCAACGGCGCCGTCCGAAGGAGAACAAATCCGTTGCGTCGCCTGGGTTCATTGCAGCTTTCTTACTAGTGACCGGTGGCGATGGCCGCTACTCGCGTCGGATCCTCGGGCGCGGCATTGCCGCGCCACACCACGTGCAAATCGGGACGCACCAGGACGAGATCACATTCGTAAATTTCCCGCGCGCGTACGTCAGCGACTTCGATCACCGTCGCCGGCGCGCCGCGATCGCGCAGCGCGCTTTGCAATCCGCGCGGGTCGGCTCTGGAGCCGCCGAGCTTGAGGATCGTGTAGCCGTCGGCAATGTGGTCCTGCATCGGCGTGCCGTCGGCGAGCCACACGTGCGGCAGCCGCGCGCCCGGCCAAGTGGTGGGCTGGTATTCCCGGAACAGATGTTCCGGCCCGCCGGGCACGTTGCAGATGACCGGCGAGTCAACATAGCGATAACCGAGTTCCGCGCCGATCATTTCATTGCTCTTGCGCTGCTCGACATCGGCGACCGCGGCGAGCTTGTCGCGGGCCTCGGCGCCAGCGTCAGAATCCTTGCGGATGTCGGGCCGCCACATAGCGCGCCACTTGCGCCGCCCGAGCGTCGCATAGCGCGAGGCTCCGACGTTACGTTCGCCGATCTGGCGCCGCTCGATCTCGTACGACTTCAGCAAATTCGGCCCGCCCCAGCCGGCAAGCGTGGCGGCGAGCTTCCACGACAGATCGATGGCATCACCGACACCTGAATTCATGCCGAGCCCGCCGGTCGGGATCACGAGATGCACCGCGTCGCCAGCGAGAAACACGCGATCTTTGCCGTAGTGGTCGGCAAGCAGCAGGTTCTGCCGCCATGGCGCACAGGACAGCATTTCGTACGTCACTGGAATTCCAACGGTGCGCTCGAACTCCGCCTTCATCTTCTCGTCGCTGTCGAGGACCGAATGCAGCGTCCAATGCCGCGTTGAATCCTGCATGATCAAGAAGGTGGCCTTGTCGTCGGCGACGTGATAATGCCGGCCGCGGCCTGGGCCATCGCCGATTGGAAGGCGGTCGAAGAGTTCGTCGCAGCGAAACAGCGCCTGGCGCAGTTCCAACAGATTGCCCTCGCCGGACAGCCCGATGCCCAGCTCCTTGCGCACGGCACTGGCGCCGCCGTCGCAGCCGACGAGATAGGCGGCGCGAATTTCCTCGACCTCGCCTGTGACACTGCGCAGGCGCGCGCTCACGCCGTCGCGGTCTTGCCGTAGCGCTATGAATTCCCAGCCAAACCGCACGCGCAGGCTGGCAATGCTTTCCGCCACCGACTTCAACAGCGGCTCGAGCGTATATTGCGAGATCAGCTGATATGGCTCGAGCGGCAGCGTGCCATCATTGCTGGCGCGGGTTTGGGCCCTCGCCTGCTCGACCGAAGGATAAGGAAGATGCAATAGCGGCGGCTCGGTGAGTGAGAGCACGTTGTAGACATCCATCGGGCAGTCCGCGCGCAATCCGGCGGCGCGGATTTTTTCGGCCAAACCCATGCGCCGGTAGATTTCCATGGAACGGGCATTCACCCGCTCCATCTTGGGTAGAAAGGCCGGCTGCTCCTTGTGCTCGACCAAGGTACATCGCACCCCGCGTCTGCCGAGATCGATTGCAAGCGTGAGGCCGGTCGGCCCGCCGCCGACGATTAAAACATCGCTGTCCATCGGGTTTTACCTAGCGCATCCGCCGCAATCATTCAGCCAGCGACCGGCAGCGGCAGGCTCGCGGCAGGGATCGCGGCATCGAGCTCCTTGAATGGCTGATAGGCCGCGTCCCCGCATTGCTCGGGAGTGGCGTCGATGAATTGCGTCATCTGGCCGGAAAGAAACACCGCCGCTTTCGTCTTGATCTGACTGCGGGGATTAAACTGCACGCAGACAATGTAGTGCTGGCTTGGTCCGACCGGCTTGAGTACCGGCTCCGAAATCATCGCGCCGCGAAAGTCGGCGCGATTGGTCAAGGACTGGCGCAGGAACGCAACAAGCGTGCTGCGGTAATTGGTCGGCAGGGCATTGGGATCGATGACTTGCTGGTCCTTGGCAGCACCGCCGCAGCCGGCCAACGCGACCGCCGCCGTCACCAGGACGATACCCGCTCGATGAACACTCATGGTGGTCGTTACACCCCTTGATCGCCCAGCCGAGGTTCCCCCTCTCCCTCAAGCGTTCCAGCGGATTATAGCAAAGCCGCGGCGGGCCGGCTGCGCGGATCAGCGCAGCTAGCCGGCCGCCGCGGGAGATCACTCCTCCTCGAGCGGACCGCACCATCCCGGTAAGTAGGCGGCATCCTCGCTCTTGGCGAATTTCATTGCCTTTTCGATAGCCCCCTCGAAGTCTCGCTCGACCGTTTTGCGCTTCATGCACCGGCGCAAAAAATCCGCCCACAAAAATTCGCTAAAAGGCGTCGTGTCCTTGGCGAAGCCGCCGGCGCGGCGCAATTCCCCGGCCAGCGAGCGAAATGGATCGTCGACCAGTTCGGAGACGCGTTTGGGAATATCGTTGTAATGCCGCCGCTCGCCTTTGGCGTCGAACGGATGCATCCACGAGCGATTGTCCATCACCGTCCAAAAGGCGTCGTGGTCGAGTTTGCCGAGATTGGCGATTAGCGTGACCGCCACATCCTTCACGCCTTCCTCCTGGAGCGCACGCGCAAGATGATGATGATCGACCACGTAGTGACGCGATTTAGGACCCAGCACGACCGGGATCATGTGCTTGCCAAGGAATTGGGCGCCTTTTTTGGCGGCGATTTCGCGCCAACGCTGGCGCTTGGCCGCAACCTCGCGCATGCCGACGGTGATCTGCGTGGGGCGGAGATCGCTAATGGCGACAGTAGTCAGGATGGGTTCGCGAACCATATTACGCTCCTCGAGCAAACGTCCGATTCGGCAGAATCGGCATCAGTACGAGAGCAAAATCAAGGTTCCAGAGCGGGTTGCCGTCCACAACGGTGAATGGCAATTTCCCGCCGCTCAGCTAAAATCGCGTAATGCAGGGGATCGGGCGGATGGCAACAAAGCTCGGCGTTATTCTCGCAACCGCTTTGCTGGCGGCAACGCCACAAAGCGTGCGCGGCCAGGATCATGCGGCAACCACGAACCAGGCAGTTTCCGATAACTGCGCTCGCTCCGCGTTCCGCGTTGTGGTCGATGTCGGCCATACGCTCGATGTACCCGGCGCGATGAGCGCGCGCGGGGTGCCCGAATACACCTTCAATCTCCAGCTGGCGCGCGAGGTCAAGCAGGCCCTGGTCGATTCCGGGTTCGAGCAGACGGTGCTGCTGATCACCGGCACCGCGCCGTGGCGAGGCTTGTTCGAGCGCGCGGCGCGCGCCAACGCCATGCACGCCGATCTATTCATTTCAATCCACCACGATTCGGTGCCCGATAATCTCAAGCAAATCTGGGAATACGCCGGGCAAAAAAATGAATATAATGACGACTATCCCGGCTACGCGCTCTTCATCTCTAACGATAATGCCGACCGCGCCGGCAGCCTGCTATTCGGCAGCATGCTTGGACACGAATTGGAGCGCCGCAGCCTTCATTACACCCCGCACTACACCTCGGTATTGATGGGACATCGCC
>Ga0126369_10002388_pt1 | contig 13321 bp, 10 predicted proteins | sample PanSoiMetaPlot_1_FD_109646 | JGI IMG/M metagenome (GOLD analysis project Ga0126369, IMG submission 109646) | Tropical forest soil microbial communities from Panama - MetaG Plot_1 | ecosystem: Environmental > Terrestrial > Soil > Tropical forest > Bulk soil | place: Panama | collected 2016-02-17 | reverse complement strand
GATTCAATTCCGGAAAAATAATCTGATTGATATCGTTATATGCGCGCTTGCACAGTCGGGGCTGGCGCCTGAGCGCCTGGAGCTTGAAATCACCGAAACCGCACTCATCGAATCGGCAACCGAGTGCTTGCCGGTCCTGCGCCAATTCAAAAACCTCGGTATTGCCATTGCTTTGGACGACTTCGGAACCGGGTATTCTTCGCTCAGCCAACTGATGATGTTTCCCTTCGACAAGATCAAGGTGGACAGGTCGTTCACCAAGAATCTCACCAAGCGAACGGAGTGCGCCGCTATCATCGCGGCTACCCTGACCCTGGCCCGCAGCCTCGATATAGCGACGACTGCAGAGGGCGTGGAAACCGTCGAACAATACCGCCTCTTACGGCTCGCGGGCGTGACATCGCTGCAAGGCTATCTCTTCCAGTCACCTTGCCAATCGGAGCAATTAGACTTCCACCGCCATTACAATTTCCCTGAGATTGAAAATGCAGCGTGACCTGACGTCCAAGCCACCGGCCGACCAGGATCGCCGCAACCGAAATTCGGGCGACCAAAAGCCCGCTGGATATCACCGGTCGCTGATTGATGAACTGGAAGCGGCTATTTCGCAAAGAAACATTGGGTCACGGGCTGAAATACTGCGGCAAATAACGGACCTGTTCGTAGTCGGCTCCGACCATTTTGACAGCGAGCAAATGACATTGTTCGACGATGTCATGGGTCGACTGGTCAGTGAGATAGAACATTCAGCCCGCGTTACTTTCGGACAAACGCTTGCGTCAATCGCAAATTCGCCGCCCAAAGTCACGCGAACGCTTGCCCTTGATGATTCAATTGACATAGCAGGGCCCTTGCTGCGCCGCTCTGAATGTCTTGACGATGAGACCCTCATTACCGGTGCAAAGACAAAGGGTCAGGACCATCTGCTTGCCATTTCCCAACGCAAACGCCTCAGCGAAGGCGTCACCGACGTTCTTGTTGAGCGCGGAAACCAAAGAGTGGTCATCAGTACTGCGGCGAATGCTGGCGCACGATTTTCTCAATTTGGTTATTCGAAACTGGTCACGCGTTCCGAGAACGACAGCGAACTTGCGCTGCTGGTGTGGGCGCGTCCGGAAATTCCGCGGGAATACCTGTTGACGTTGTTCGAGACTGCTTCGGAAACAGTACGGCTCAAATTTGAGACCGTCGATCGCGGGAAGACCGAATTGGTCCGGGAGATGGTCAAGCAGGCTGCGGATCAAATTCAGACGGAGCTGCGCGCCTATTCGCCCAGTTTCGAGACCGCCCGGGCTCATGTCGAGCAGCTCTACAAAAGGGGTGAACTCGACGAAGCGCAGGTCTGCATGTTCGCGGAACTTCGGAAATTCGATGAAACCACCGCGGCACTTGCTCTCTTGACCGATTTGCCAATCGGAGCGATCGAACGCGCGCTGGTCCATGACACCGGCGATCAAATTCTAATCTTGACGAAGTCGATTAATTTTTCCTGGAAGTCGACGCGGCAGATTTTGCTGCTGAGCGGGGCCACATACCGCGCACAAGATGAATCCGGCGAATATCTTGATAGATTTAAAAAGCTCAAGCCGGAAACAGCCCGCTCGGCAATTCAATTTTACCGGCTACGCGAACGCGCTGGCAAAGCGCACCCAAAATAGTGGCGGTATGCGCCGCCAATGCTCTCCCGGAAAGGGAAGGGTTGGCCGACGAATTTACAGCGGCATTTGCGCAGCGCGCTGACCGGCAGTGGTGCCCGCGATCTTGCCGAAAACCGACCCAGCCATCAGGCCAGTGCCGCCCGGATAATTGAAATAGAACAATCCGCCGACCAGTTCGCCGGCAGCGTGAAGCCCAGCGATGGCCTGGCCATCGGTATCGATCACGCGACCCGACGTATCGATTTTCAGCCCCCCAAAGGTGAACGTAATGCCGCAGGTCACTGCGTAAGCCTCAAATGGAGGCTCGTCGATCGTGTTGGCCCAGTTCGACTTGTTGATAGCCAAGCCCTCAGTGCGTCGGCCATCCTTGACGTTAGGGTTGAATTTGACGTCGGTGCGCACCGCCTTGTTATAGGCTTTGATCGTTTCCAGCGCGCGGTCGGCGTTGACGTCATCAAGTTTCTTCACAAGGTCTTCGAGTGTGTCCGCGCGAACCTTGGTGACTTGTTTAATGCGGTATTCGTCGCGCAGCATCGGAATGATTTTCTTGTCGAACACTTGCCAGGCAAATTGGCCTGGCTGCATCAGGATAACACGCCCGTATTTGGCATAAGTATAGTTGCGAAAGTCCGCACCTTCGTCGACGAAACGCTCGCCGTTGGCATTGATCATGATGCCCCATGGGTACGAGTGCTTCTGGAAATTGTCGCCGACGGCGAGGTCACCGAATTCGGGCGCGTTGCGGTCCCATCCGACCGCATGGCAGCCGGACCAGTTGCCGGTCGGCATGGCGCCAATGTCGAGCGCCATGCGAATGCCGTCGCCTGTGTTGAACCGGGTGCCGCGGATCTTGGCGAGCTCCCATGTGGGCCCAAGATAGCGCGTGCGCATCTCGGTATTGGCCTGGAATCCTCCGGCTGCAAGCACAACGCATTTCGTCTTGACCTCGACCGTGCGGCCATCATGCTTGACCCGCACGCCATGAACGCCGTCGTCATCGGCGATCAGCGACAACGCTCGCGAGTTATAGGCGATTGTAATTCCGTTTTTCCTGGCGATCTTGGTGTGTGCTTCAACGAGACCTGGGCCACCGCCCCAGGCTTCAACGGTCAGACCACCCCAGAACTTGAATTTTCCATCGATCTTGTATGCTTGCCGTCCGTAAATCGGAATAAAGCGAATGCCCTTCTTCTGCATCCATCGCATCGTATCTTTGCTGCGTGTGATCAGAAGCTCGCAAAGGTCGGGGTCGGTGCGGTATTCCGTGACGCGACCCATGTCGTCGAAGAACTTTTCCCGCGTGTAAGTGCCAAAGTCCGTGTTGGCGACTTCGGCGTCTGTCAGATCAGGCATCAGCGCCCGCAGATCATCCACACCATCGTAGACGCAACGAAACGCCCCGGCCGTGAAACGGCTATTGCCGCCCGCTTCCTCTTCAGGTGCGCGTTCAAGGACGAGGACAGAGACGCCGTGCTCGGCAGCCGCGTGCGCAGCGCAAAAGGCCGCATTGCCTCCGCCGATTACGATGACATCACTTGAAGAAGGCAGCATGATTTTCAATCCGCATTTTTATTGGGTCGAAGACTAGTGGTGTTTGGTGCTGCCGCAAGCCTGGTTTTGTCTGAGGCAGCCGGAATTGTGGAGGGGCATGACAGTTACTGTTAAAAGGGCGGTTTCGTCAAAGGCCAAAAATGGTCGAACCAACCCGGTCTTTCCGATGTTAAAAGCAGGGTGAAATGCAACCAGAAGCCATTTTTCAATGAACGAAGCGTTGGCAATTCTCTGCATTCTGATCTGGCTTTATCTGATAGCTGGGCGGGGGGCGTTTTGGCTTGGTCGTGTACGCGATGCTGGTACACAGCCTCCAGAGCCGCGTTCCTGGCCTAGCGTTGTTGCTGTGGTGCCGGCCCGCAATGAATCCGTCCATATTGCGGCAAGCACTCAGTCGCTCCTGCAGCAGGATTATCCCGGGCCCTTTAGCATCATTGTTGTCGATGACGATAGCAGCGACGGGACAGCGGCGGTCACAGCGCGCGTCGCCGAAGCAGCCCCGCGAAGGCAGATGACGGTGGTCGCGGGCAAAGGGCCCCCGCCTGGATGGACCGGGAAACTATGGGCGCTCAATCAGGGCATTGACGCTGCCGAACGATCCCATCCGGAGTATCTCTTTCTCACCGATGCTGACATCGTTCATGCGCGCGATACGCTTGCGTGGCTTGTAAAGCAGTCTGTTGCCGGACGATTTGTACTGACATCGCTCATGGCAAAGCTGCGCTGTGAGAGTCTTCCGGAACGCAGCCATGTCCCCGCCTTTATCTATTTCTTTCAAATGCTTTTTCCCTTTCCCTGGGTTTGTCGCGCCCAATCGAGCGTTGCCGCGGCTGCGGGTGGATGCATGCTTGTTCGCACGGACGCACTGGCGACGGCTGGTGGGATCGCGAGTATCCGCACTGCATTGATCGATGACTGTTCGCTGGCGGCGAATCTAAAAAAAATTGGCCCGATCTGGCTTGGCCTCACTGATCGCGTGCACAGCATCCGTCCCTACGACACGTTGTCCGATGTCAAGCAAATGATTTCGCGATCGGCCTACGCACAACTTCGTTACTCGCCGTTACTATTGGGCGCGACTGCCGCAAGCATGATCCTGACATTCATCGTCCCACCGCTGCTTGCAATCTTTGCCTCAGGCGTCCCGCGGCTTTTGGGTCTTGTCGCGTGGGTCGCGATGGCGTTGTCATACGTACCGACGCTTCGATTTTATCGTTTGTCACCACTCTGGAGCATTTTTCTACCGGGAACTGCGTCGCTCTACCTGTATTACACGCTCGATTCCGCGTACCAGTATTTGCGGGGACGAGGCGGCCAATGGAAGGGACGCATCCAGGCGGATGCGCCGAGCCTGCAATGACCCATAGCGGTGAACTACGATCCGGCAAAGGCTCGCATGATGAGAATTTCCCGGTCGCGTCTCGCCTGATCAAGCGGCGGCACCGCCCCGTCATTCTGGCGTTTTACGAGTTTGTTCGTGTCGCGGATGATGTCGCCGACCATTCAGAGCTTGTGAGCTCGGAGAAAATCGCCCGGCTCGATCGCCTCGAATCCAGCCTCTTAGGAAGCGGAGGCGACGAGCCGGAGGGCTTGCGCCTGCGCAAGGTTCTCAGTAGCCGGGGGCTATCGCCCCGCCACGCGCAGGATCTGTTGAGTGCCTTCCGGCAGGACGCGACCAAGCTCCGTTACGCCAACTGGGACGAGCTTATCGACTACTGTTCGCGCTCGGCGATGCCGGTCGGCCGGTTTGTTCTCGACGTGCATGGCGAAGCCAGAGATACGTGGCCCGCATCAGACGCGTTGTGCGCAGCGTTGCAGATCATCAACCATTTGCAGGATTGCGCGAAGGACTATATGGCGCTGGATCGGGTCTATATACCGCTCGATGCTCTCGCAGCGAGCGGTGCCAGCGTTGAATCGCTCAAGGAGGGTCAGGCAAGCCCCGCCTTGCGGAGTTGTCTGCGCGGCCTGGTCACGCGTACGTCGACCCTGCTGGATGAAAGCCGTGGCCTGGAGGCAAAGGTGAATGACACACGGCTCGCGCTCGAAATTTCGGTCATTCAATCGCTTGCCCGCGAACTGCTGGCAATGCTGATGGTTCGTGATCCATTGATCGACCGTGTGCACCTCACCAAACCCGAAGCACTGGCAGCGGCCGTAGGCGGCGGCGGACGCGCTATACTGCGTCGTCTGTTACGAACGGTGACACCGGCGCAACGATACCAGACTCCATGAACATACAAACGTCAGAACTGAGGGCAGGGGATTCACCATCTGCAAAGCGCGCAGGTGGCAGTTCGTTTTATCTCGCGATGCGCATTCTCAGCCGCGAGAAAAGACAAGCGATGTTCGATATATATTCGTTCTGTCGTGACGTCGACGATATCGCAGACGAGGACAGGCCGCGCCCGGAGCGTCTCGCTCTTCTTTCAGTATGGCGGCAGAATATCGATGGGCTCTACGCAGGGCACGTTGCAGGCGGCCTGGAAGACCTCGCGCGGGCGATTTCCCACTTTGGCCTGCATAAGGAAGATTTCCTGACCGTTATTGATGGCGTTGAAATGGATGCGCGCGCGGACATTCAGGCGCCGCCTTTAAAGGAGCTCGACCTCTATTGCGACCGGGTTGCGTCTGCGGTCGGGCGGCTGAGCGTTCGCGTCTTCGGCATGGAAGAAGCTGACGGAAAAGCGCTTGCCCATCATCTTGGTCGCGCCCTTCAACTCACAAACATTCTGCGTGATATAGATGAAGACGCTGCTATCGGGAGGCTCTATCTTCCGAAAGAGGCATTGGAGTTCGCAAATATCGTGAGCACCGACCCCAAAACGGTTGTATCAGATCCCAACCTTGCTCCAGCCTGCGCCTTTATAGTCGAACGTGCCCGCGGGCACTTCGCCAGGGCCAATGAGATTATGTCGCGTTGCCCACGACGGGTGGTGCGAGCTCCGAAAATCATGGGCGCAGTCTATCGCCAGATGCTCGAAGACATGGTATCGCGCGGCTGGGCTCTGCCACGGAACCGCGTCCGCGTGAACAAGTCGTATTTGCTTTGGGTTGCTTTGCGGCATGCATTCGTCTGACGCAGGCATGATCCACATTATAGGGGCAGGTTTGGCAGGGCTTGCCGCAGCCGAGCGTCTGTCCCGCTCCCATCGTGCGGTGACGATCCATGAAGCGACCGCGCAGGCTGGCGGGCGGTGTCGCTCATACTATGACCAGGCGACGGGTATGGTGATCGACAACGGCACACATCTGCTCCTGTCTGGAAATCGTGCTGCCCTGGCATTCACAGAAGCGATCGGTTCACGATCGGGCTTGCGCGGTCCCGACGAAGCACAATTTGCCTTCATAGATATCGCAAGCGGCGAACAATGGACCTTGAGGTTCGGCGACAGCCGATTTCCATGGTGGGTCTTCGACAAGGACCGGCGGGTCCCCCAGACTGGTGTCGTCGATTATCTGCCACTTGCGCGGCTAGCGTGGGCGCAGACGGACAAGCCGATCGGCGAGATCATGAACTGCGGCGGCCCGATCTATGATCGCTTTGTTGGCCCCTTGTTGCTTGCCGCCCTTAACATCGCGCCGCCGGAAGGTTCGGCGAAACTTGCCGGCGCAGTTGTGCGCGAGACGCTGGCGCTTGGAGGTCAGGCCTGTCGACCGTTACTGGCATATGAAGGCTTGGGAAGCGTATTTGTCGAGCCTGCGATAACGCATCTGCGCGGGCGCGGTGTTGTGTTTGCGTTTGAAGACGAACTGGTCGAGCTGCTTTTCGGCAATGGACGCGTGTCGCGGATGACATTTGCCAAACAGACCATCAATCTCGGCGAGAATGATGCCATCATCCTCGCAGTTCCACCCTATGTTGCGACGAACTTTGTGCCGGACTTGGTCGCGCCGTCGTCATTTCGCGGAATCGTAAACGCCCATTTCCGTATCGATCCGCCGGCCCATCTGCCGCCGATGCTTGGCGTTATCAACGGGACCTGCGAATGGATATTTCCACTGCCGAACCGGATATCGGCCACGATCAGCGACGGCGGCCGTCTGTTCGATATACCACGGGCTGAATTGGCCCAGATCATATGGAATGATATCGCGAAGGTCGCTGGCCTCTCGCGCGATCTTCCGCCCTGGCAAATCGTTCGCGAGCGCCGGGCGACGTTCACTGCAACGCCGGAGCAAAATGCACGGCGACCGGCTGCGGAAACCTCGTGGCAGAATTTGTTTCTGGCTGGGGACTGGACGCAAACAGGCTTGCCGGCGACGATCGAGGGTGCCGTCCGCTCGGGCTACCGGGCCGCGGATCTTGTCAGTCATCGCCTAAAGGCAGCCGCATGACGGCCGTTGTGGAGCAGTCGCATTTGCCGCCGAGCGCGGTCGATGCCGGGCCGGCAATCGGACGTGCCGAGCGTGCGCTACTCGGATGCCAAGAGGGCGATGGGCATTGGGTGTTCGAACTGGAAGCCGATGCGACCATTCCTGCCGAATATGTATTGCTGCGGCACTATCGCGGCGAACCAAGGAACACAAAGCTAGAGCAAAAAATTGCCGTCTATCTCCGCCGCATCCAGGGGAGCCACGACGGTTGGCCGCTGTACTACCAAGGCGATTTTGACATGAGCGCAAGCGTAAAAGCCTATTTCGCGCTCAAGATGATCGGCGATAGTCCGCAAGCCTCTCACATGCAGCGCGCCCGTGAAGCAATCCTGGCGCGCGGCGGGGCGGTTCATTGTAACGTGTTTACCCGCGTTTTGCTGTCGCTTTATGGCATCTTGGACTGGCGCAGCGTGCCGGAGATGCCGGTCGAAATCATGCTGTTGCCACGATGGTTTCCGTTCCATCTGTCCAAAGTGTCGTACTGGGCGCGCACCGTCCTGGTGCCGCTGCTCGTTCTGCAGGCCTTGCGGCCGCGCGCCAAAAATCCGCTTGGCATCACCATTGACGAGTTGTTTCTGGAGGCGCCCAGCGCGATTGGTCCTGCGGCGAAAGCTCCACATCAACGTTGGATCTGGTTTGCGCTTTTTCGCGGCATCGACGTTGTCCTTCGGCCCGCGGTCAAATTGTTTCCCAAACGGTTGCGGCAGCGTGCAATTAATCACGCCGTCTCTTTCGTCACGGAGCGGCTTAACGGCGAGGATGGCCTCGGCGCGATTTTTCCCGCAATGGCCAACGCGACAATGATGTTCGACGTGCTCGGTGACAGGTCGAACGCCGCTATTGCACGTGACTCCATCGAGAAGTTGCTTGTTGTTGGTGGCAATGAGGCCTACTGCCAGCCGTGCGTCTCGCCGGTATGGGATACAGGTCTTGCCTGTCACGCATTGCTGGAAATCGGCGATGGCGAGGCTCGCAACAGCGCTATTCACGGACTTGACTGGCTGGTCCCGCGCCAGGAGCTTGAGATTGCGGGCGACTGGACGAACCGGCGCCCGCAGGTGCGTCCGGGCGGCTGGGCCTTTCAATATGCAAATCCGCATTATCCTGATCTCGACGATACCGCAGTGGTTGTCATGGCCATGGACCGCGCACGGCGGACGGGAGCTGGCTCCCGCTATGACAAGGCCATCGATCGCGGCGTTGAATGGATAAAGGGCATGCAAAGCGCTAACGGCGGTTGGGCGGCGTTCGACGTCGACAACATCTTCGACTATCTCAACAATATCCCCTTTGCCGATCATGGAGCGCTGATCGACCCGCCGACAGAAGATGTTACGGCGCGATGTGTCTCGATGCTCGCGCAGCTCGGCGAGACGTTAGACAACAGTGAAACGCTGTCACGCGGTGTCACATATCTGCTCAGCACGCAGCTGGAGGATGGAAGTTGGTATGGGCGGTGGGGCCTGAACTATATTTACGGCACATGGTCCACGCTCTGCGCGCTCAATGCCTGCGGTGTCGATCATGGTTCAGCCGAAATCCGCAAGGCCGCGAATTGGCTCATCTCGATCCAAAATCCTGACGGGGGCTGGGGCGAAGACGGCACGAGCTACAAGCTCGACTATCGCGCCCACGAGCCGGCGGCTAGCACATCATCGCAAACTGCCTGGGCGTTGCTGGGCCTTATGGCCGCGGGCGAGATTGACCATCCGGCCGTGGTGCGCGGGATTCATTATCTTTCGCAAGCACAGACCGAGGGCGGTTTTTGGGATGAAGAACGGTTCACGGCGACCGGTTTCCCTCGTGTCTTTTATCTCCGCTACCACGGATACCGGAAATTCTTCCCGTTATGGGCGCTTGCGCGATATCGCAATTTGAAAGCGAGCAACACGTCAAGAGTGCATTACGGGATGTGACACATCAGCGGGTCAGAGAATCAAACCGTACTTTTTGGTCGTTATTGAGCTTGAGATAAAATTCATCGAGTGCAATTTGCACAGTTGTCGCCGCGTAATTAATCGCAGTCAGTTGGTCATTCGCAGAATCCAATCGTTCCATCGGGTCGGCAGGAATCGGTTGCGCGCACGAGGCAATCAGCAGCTTGGCCATATCTCCCGAGGCTTTGTGTAGATTTTCCAAGCTTGCGGCCTGGTCGTTATTTGGCCGAACTCTCATTTCGATTTCCTTGATCATGCGCTCTGCCTTTTCGATATTTTGGGCGGCGCAAGCTTGATACTGCGTGTTCATTTCCGCGCCGGCGTCTTTGGGATCAGGAGGCGCGCTGCTGTTTTGTTTGGTCTGGCGGATAAAACTGTTCTTCTGCGTAACCGTAAGAGTATCGTAAAAATTCTTGAGCGGTTCGCGCATCGACATGCCGGCGTCACGCATAGCCCAAAGGGTCTGCACCAGCGCCCTCAGCCGGTCAGGCGACGTTCCTTCGGCGGGGCCAACGCAGTTTGCCCTGATGGTTTTGACTGACTGGTTTGTCGCCGTTTGCAGATTTTCAAGCGCCGCGTGTTCGGCGTCGGACAACTGCATTATTTGCTCGATGCGCGCGGTCGGCCAATTAGTATCCGCGTTGCCGTTATCACCGCAGCGCCCCGCCGAGAGTTCGTTATTCGCATCGTTCGTGACAGCGGCGCCTCTGGTAGCGGTCCGCGCCGGCCGGGGGACGTCGAAGCGCCCGGTGATGGTATCGGCGATTACATCAAACCCGCGGCCGCGGAGTCGGGAGGCGTAATCGTCTGGCCAGAACGTGAAGCCGACAAGGTCCTCATAGGCGGTAGGCCAGCTTGGGGGGCCGACCCATCCCAGACGAGCCACCGCGACCGCCGAAGTCGCGTTCGACGGAGACGAGGGGGCGGGGGCCGATGCCCGCGATTCGATAGCCGCACGACGGTGATGGCCGCGCGGAAAATGGCGGAAATGGCCAAGCATATGTCTGAAAGGACGCGTGATCCCGCCGATGATACCTTGCGGCGACAACTGCGCGTAGCTTGCGTCCGGCAGGGAGATTGCCGCCGCCAGTACAGTAGCGAGAAGGATGGTGCGCCCGCGCATGGCCCAATTCGCCACAATTCAAAATGATGATGCCTACACTAACGGGCGACCGAGCCCGAGAGTTCCATCAACTTCGAAAACGGGCCGGCTAGTCAGCCCGCTTTGAGCAACTCAGGCTTGGTCTTCGCCTTGCGGATTTCGTCCAGTTTTTGCTCGACGTGCTTGGCAAAAACGTACTCTGCGGGCCTTTGGCGATCTAGCGGAATTTCAGGTTTCATGTCGCCTTCGGTGCGTACGCCGCCGAGGCTCACGGCCAGCGCCTTGATAGGATTTGCGATCGCATCGTTCACGGCGGACGCTTCGTAGCCCGAATGCACCATGCAGTCCGCGCACTTTTCATAGTTGCCGGTACCGTATGCATCCCAGTCAGTCTCATTCATCAGCTCGTCGAAGGTACGCGCATAGCCTTCGCCGAGCAGGTAGCAGGGCTTCTGCCAGCCGAAGATGGTCCGAGTTGGATTGCCCCACGGTGTGCAGTGATAGCTCTGGTTCCCGGCAAGGAAGTCGAGGAAGAGACTCGATTGGCTAAACGACCACTTCCTCTTGCTAGGACCACGCTTGAACACATCGCGGAAAAGCTGCTTGGTCTTGCCACGATTGAGGAAGTGCTGCTGGTCCGGTGCGCGCTCATAGGCGTAGCCGGGCGACACTGTGATGCCATCGACACCAAGCTCTGTGACGGTGTCGAAGAACGCAGCAACGCGGTCGGCCTGCGCTGTATTGAACAACGTGCAATTGATGTTGACGCGGAAGCCGCGTTCCTTGGCGTTTTTGATCGCCGTCACCGCGCGATCGTATGTACCCGACTGACAAACCGAGTGATCATGCATCTCCTTGTCGCCGTCGAGATGCACCGACCATGTGAAGAAGGTGCTCGGCTCATATTGCGACAGCTTCTTGTCCATCAAGAGCGCGTTGGTGCAAAGGTAGACGAATTTTTTTCGTGCCACGATGCCGCGGACGATTTCCGGCAATTGTTTGTGCAGCAATGGCTCACCGCCGGCGATCGACACCACTGGTGCGTTACATTCGTCGACGGCGGAGAGTGCGTCCTCAAGCGACATGTTCTGATGCAGGATCGGATCCGGATAGTCGATTTTTCCGCAGCCCGCGCAGGCCAGATTGCACCGAAACAATGGTTCAAGCATCAGCACCAGCGGGTAACGCTTTCGGCCGGTCAGACGCTGGCGGATGACGTAGCTACCGACAAATAGCTTCTGAAGAAGAGGAATGCCCAAGATCACTATCCTTGCTGATTTGTTGGGAGCCAGTCACATCCAATAGTTCGACCGGCACCCTGAATTCAATATGTTCATCCTGGCCCGGCAGGGTAAAAACCTCGACCGGGCCGATCGCACGCAATGCGTTGATTACATCACGTACCATGACTTCGGGCGCCGAGGCGCCCGCCGTAATGCCAACAACTTCGACGTTACGCAACCACTCCGGATTTATTTCGCTGCCGTTGGCGATTAGGTGGGTAGGCACGCCTGCGTCAATACCGATCTCGCGCAGGCGATTCGAATTGGAGCTGTTTTTGGCACCCACCACGAAAATCGCATCGGCCAGTTTCGTCAGTTCCAACAGCGCAGTTTGGCGGTTCTGTGTTGCGTAACAGATGTCTTGCGTGCCTGGCCCAACCACGTCCTTGAAGCGTCGGAACAGCGCGGCAATGATGCCTTTGGTATCATCGACGCTGAGCGTTGTCTGCGTCACATAGGCGATCGGCGTGTCTTCTGCCAGATCGAGATCGTTCACGTCGGCTTCGGTCTGCACGAGGACAACGGGGCCGGGAATCTGTCCCAAGGTGCCTTCGACCTCGGGGTGGCCGGCGTGACCGATCAAAATAACAGTGCGCCCATTACGCAGGTAATGGCGCCCTTGCGCATGCACTTTCGATACGAGCGGGCAGGTCGCGTTAAGTACGCGCAGGCCGCGCTCGGCAGCTTCTTCCTGGACTTTCTTTGCCACACCGTGAGCGCTGAAGATCGTGATTGCGTTTGGCGGGACTTCGGAGAGTTCCTCAACAAAACGCGCGCCGCGCGCCTTGAGCGCGTCCACCACCCATTTGTTGTGAACTATCTCGTGGCGCACGTAGACCGGCGGGCCATATTTATCCAGAGCGCGCTCAACAATTTCAATTGCGCGCACGACGCCCGCGCAGAAACCGCGCGGCTTCGCCAGAAACACCTTCATCGCGCGGTCCCCTTGCCATGCCCGTTCAGCGCCTTGACTTGCCATCGACGTTGCGCGCTCTCGGCAAGAGATGAGATTTCCGCCGGCTGTAATTCCGGCGCATGGCGGGATGCAAACACCTCGAAAACCTTGTTGACGATACCGTTCGCATCGAGTCCCGCTTTGGCGTACATCGCCGGCGGACTATCATGATCGATAAAGATATCCGGCAGCACCATACTGCGGATCTTGAATCCTGAGCGATCGAGTGCGCCAGCGTCGCTGAGCAGTTGCATGACATGTGCTCCGAAGCCGCCAATGGCACCTTCTTCGATGGTGATGAGTAATTCATGTTCACGCGCCAGCTGAAGGATGAGCTCCTGGTCGAGCGGCTTGGCAAAGCGTGCGTCGGCAACCGTCGCAGACAATCCGTAGGCGGATAGTTTATCCGCCGCGATCAGGCACTCAGACAGCCGCGCGCCGTAGCTCAGCAGGGCGAT